>Ga0209648_10002694_pt1 | contig 14769 bp, 13 predicted proteins | sample GraSoi2013_115cm_FD_185830 | JGI IMG/M metagenome (GOLD analysis project Ga0209648, IMG submission 185830) | Grasslands soil microbial communities from the Angelo Coastal Reserve, California, USA - Sample 9_17_2013_115cm (SPAdes) (version 2) | ecosystem: Environmental > Terrestrial > Soil >...
GCGGTGTCGACGACCGCGCCGCAGGCCACGGCCTGCGCGTCATTCGGGACGTCCTGCGGCCGGCTGATGACGCCGAAGGTGATGCCGTGCGCGGACATCGTCTTGCGCCAATGCTCGTAGTCGCGGGTGGCGAAGGTCGCGCCCAGGATGGCGGCCAGTTCACCCGAACACTTGCGTCGTTCCTCGACCGTGGCGAAGCGCGGATCGTCCAAAAGCTCGGGGCGTCCGATGGTCTCGCAGATTCCCGGCCACATCTTGTCCTCGCGCACGATGGTGAGCTGCAGCCAGCGATCGTCCGACGTTCGGTAGATGGTGCCGAGAGCGGAGCGCGGCCGGTCCGGCGGCGGACGGTGCGGCAGGTAGGCGCCGACCAGCGCTGCCTGGGCGATGACGCCGCACGACCACAGGCCGTTGCCCAGCAGCGACGTGCCGACCCACGAGCCTTCGCCGGTCTTCGTGCGATGGATCAGCGCCATCAGGATCGCCGACACCAAGGTCATCGCCGTCGCCCGGTCGCCTTGCGCGGGAACCGGCACACCGGGCGGGCCGCCTTCGTAGCGCTGGGCGTCCAAAAGGCCCGAGCGCGCAAAGTAGGCCGTGACGTCGAAGCCCGGCCGGTCGCGGTCGGGCCCGGTTTCGCCGTAGCCGGTCAGCGAGGCGTAGACCAGCTTGGGATTGACCCGCTTCACATCGTCGTAAGTGAGCCTGAGCTTGTCGCGCACCGGCGGCGGGAAGTTGCAGACCAGCACGTCGGAGGTGGCGATGAGACGGTCGAGCGCGGCGCGCGCCGGTGGCTGCTTGAGATCCAGCACCAGCGAGCGCTTGTTGCGCGAGTCCATCTGCCAGGGATAGTTGACCTCACCCTTCGGGTAGTTGGACGAGTCGTGCATGATCCGGCGGTTGGCGTCGCCGTCGGGCCCCTCGATCTTGATCACGTCGGCGCCCCAGTCGCCCAGCACGACCGCGGCGGCGGGCGCTGCAATGAACGAACTGATATCCAGCACGCGCAATCCTGCCAGCGGCAGGCCAGACTCGGTCATTGTCGTTCCCTGAAAAGCTCTTCCGGCGATATGGGGCGCGGGCCTCTGGCGTCCGTCAAGACCGCCCGCTAGCGTGGTTTCGGCACGCGGCGTGCTCAACGCTGCGTGGAGGGGGGAATCCATCGTGGCAAAAACAAAAAAGCGCAAACCCAATTTCATCGTCGTGCTGATCGACGATCTCAGATTCGACGAGCTCGGCATCTGCGGCCATCCCTACATGAAGACGCCGCACATCGACCGCATCGGCCACGAGGGCGCGATGTTCAGCGGGGCGTTCCATCCGACGCCGCTTTGCTCGCCCAACCGCGCCTCGATCATCACCGGCCAGTATGCCAGCCGGCACGGCATCATCGACAACGTGGCGCGCGACGCCCACAGCCACCGCCTGCCCAATTACCACGCGATCCTGCAGCGCCTGGGCTACGAGACCGCCCATGTCGGCAAATGGCACATGGGCAACTCGGGCATGCCGCGACCCGGTTACGACCGCTGGGTGAGCTTTCCCGGCCACGGCTCGATCGTCGATCCGGTGCTGAACATCGACGGCGATGAACGTCAGCACGAAGGCTACATCACCGATCTCTTGAACGCGCATGCCGTCCAGTTCCTGCGCCAGGAGCGGCGCAAGCCCTTCGCGCTCTTCTTCGCCCACAAGGCGGTGCATCCCGATGCCTTCCAGGCGGCCGACGGCACGATCGACCTCAGCAAGGGCGGCTATCGTCCGGCGCCGCGTCATGCCGATCTCTACAAGGGCGAACATTTTCCGCGCCGCCCCAACGCGCTGCCGTCGGCCGAGGTGGTCAAGGACAAGCCCGCCTGGACGGAGGCCTTCCAGCTTCGCGTCAACGAGGCCTCGCGCAAGGTGCTCGACGGCATCCAGGCCGGCACCGATGAGGAGATCCGCCTGCGCGCCGCCATGATGGCCTCGGTCGACGAGGGCATGGCCGAGGTGTGGCAGGCGCTCGAGGAGACCGGCCAGCTCGACGACACGTTCATCCTGTTCCTGGGCGACAACGGCTATTTCTTCGGCGAGCACGGGCTCGGGCCGGAGCGCCGCTTCGCCTACGAGGAGGGCATCAAGTCACCGTTCCTCGTGCGCTATCCCGCCTGGTTCAAGCCGGGCAGCGTGGTCAGCGATCTCGTGCTGACGCTCGACATCGCGCCGACGCTGGTCGATCTCGCCGGCGGCAAGGCGGCCGACCGCGAACACATGCAGGGCCTGTCGCTGCGTCCGCTGGCCCAAGGGAAGAAGCGCGGCGGCTGGCGCTCGTCATTCCTGTGCGAATATTTCAGCGAGAACGCCATGCCGTGGCTGATCGGCATGAGCTACAAGGCGATCCGCACCCGGCGCCACAAGTACATTCACTGGACACAGAAGTCGCTCGACGGTGTCGAATGCGACGAGCTCTACGACCTCAAGAGCGATCCCTACGAAATGCACAACCTGATCGGCAAGCGCGCGCAACGAGGCACGGTCGCGCGCCTGCGCAAGCAGCTTGCCCGGTTGGTTGCGCAGTCGGTCGGGCTCTAGGAGGCACCATGGCGCTGACGAAAAGAACTCTGCTTGCCGCGACGCTAATCGCCGCTTCGGGAGCAGCCCGGGCGCAGGCCTGGCCCGCCAAGCCGCTTCGCCTGATCGTGCCGCTGGCACCGGGCGCCACCGCCGACATCGTTGCCCGCGTCTTCGCCGAGGAACTCGCCAAGGCGTTGGGCCAGGCCGTCGTGGTCGATAACAAGACGGGCGCCGGCGGCACCATCGCCACCGCCGAAGCGGCGCGGTCGCCAGGCGACGGCCACACGCTGGTGCTCGTCTCGCAGGGCACGATGGTGTTCAACATCGGCCTCTACAAGGCGCCGGGTTACGATTCGCTGAAAGACCTGACGCCTGTGGCGGTGAGCGGCGGCGTATCGAATATCTTGATCGTCCATCCCGACAATCCGACGAAGACGGTGGCGGAGATTCTGGACCAGGCGCGCGCCAAGCCGGGCGAGCTCACCTATTCGTCGGGCGGCGTCGGTACCAGCCATCACATGTCGGGCGTGCTCCTGGAGCTGCGCACCGGCGTCAGGCTGCAGCACGTGCCCTACCGCGCCACACCGGCCGCCATCCTGGCGGTGGCCAACGCCGATGTGGTGTTCGGTCTGTTCAACACGCCGACCGTCATCGACCCGATCAAGGCCGGCAAGCTCAAGGCCATCGCCGTGACCAGCGAGCAGCGCTCCGAGCTGCTGCCCGGGGTGCCGACCATGATCGAAGCGGGCGTGAAGGATTACGTGGTGAATACCTGGATGGGCTTCGCCGTGCCCGCGGGCGTGCCCGATCCGGTGGTCGGCAGGCTCAATGCCGAGTTGAACCGCATCGGCCAATTGCCGCAGGTGCGCGAGAAGATGCTGGCCCTGGGCATCGAAATGCTGCCGCCGGTGTCGCCGGCAGCGGCGCGAAAGCTCGTCCGCGACGATCTGGCGCTGTGGCTGCCCATCATCAAGGCGTCGGGCGCGTCAGCCGAGTAGTAGCCTTCTCACGCTCATGCTCCTCTCCCCCTTGGGGGAGAGGAGCATGAGTCGCGGGACGCACGGCTTCCTTGCAAAACGGCGTCTCGGCGCGTATCTCCCTGCCTCCCCAAAGCACAGGAGAGAGCGCCCCAAGCGCAAACAGTCATGGGCTACAGAGTCGCCGTCGTCGGCGCGACCGGCAATGTCGGTCGCGAAATGTTGCAGATCCTGGCCGAGAGAAATTTCCCGGCCGATGACGTTGTTGCGTTGGCTTCCGCCCGTTCGGTCGGCAAGCAGACGTCGTTCGGCGACAAATCGGTCCTGAAAGTCCAGGACCTGGCGAAATTCGACTTCAAGGGCATCGACATCGTGCTGAGCTCGCCGGGCGCCAAGGTGTCGGCCGAGCACAGCCCGCGCGCGGCCAAGGCCGGCGCGATCGTGATCGACAACACGTCGTACTGGCGGATGGACCCCGACGTGCCGCTGGTCGTGCCCGAGGTCAACGCCAAGGCGATCGCCGGCTACAAGGGCCGCGGCATCATCGCCAACCCGAACTGCTCGACCATCCAGATGGTGGTGGCGCTGAAGCCGATCCACGACGCCGTCGTCATCAAGCGCGTCGTGGTGTCGACCTATCAGTCGACGTCGGGCGCCGGCAAGGAAGGCATGGACGAACTGCTGAACCAGACCAAGAGCTTCTTCGTCAACCAGACACTCGAGCCCAAGAAGTTCACCAAGGGCATCGCCTTCAACGTCATTCCCCATATCGACGTCTTCCTGGATGACGGCTCGACCAAGGAAGAGTGGAAGATGGTGGTCGAGACCAAGAAGATCCTCGATCCCAGGATCAAGGTCCACGCGACCTGCGTGCGCGTGCCGACCTTCATCGGTCATGCCGAGGCGATCAACCTCGAGCTCGAGCAGCCGCTTGACGAGCACGAGGCGCGCCATCTGCTGGCCGCGGCGCCCGGCGTGCTGGTGGTCGACCGGCGCGAACCGGGCGGCTACGTCACGCCCCAGGAAGTCACCGGCCAGGACGGCGTGTTCGTGAGCCGCGTGCGCGTCGATCCCACGATCGAGAACGGGCTGTCGATGTGGGTGGTCAGCGACAATCTGCGCAAGGGCGCGGCGCTGAACGCCGTCCAGATCGCCGAGGAGCTGATCAAAGGCTACATCTAGTAGACTTGCTCGAACCAACGACCTGAATAGAAGATGGCGCGGATGGCCTCCGCGCCATTTTTCTATGGCGCTTAATGTAACAATTAATCATTTTAGTACAGGTGCTTAAGGACTTGACCTGATGTAATATGAGAGAGTGAACGACACATTGTCGATCTACCCCTTAAGACCGGAATCGGAAGCCTCGGCCGGACCCACGCCCTTGTTCGGCAGCGACGCCGATAGTTTCGTGCAGCAACTGCGGCTGGCGGCGCAGGCCCATAGGGCGGGCCGGCTCGACGAGGCGATCGCGTCCTATCTGCGGCTGCTCGCGGTGCAGCCCTATCATGCCGAGCTGCACAACAATCTCGGCGTGGCGCTGCGTCTGGCGGGCAAGCTCGAAGCGTCGGTGTCGCATCACCGGCTGTCGCTCGCAGCCGATCCCGGCAATCCCGCGCTGCATTCGAATCTCGGCAATGCGCTGCGCGCTGCCCATCGTCTCGACGAGGCGGTCAAGCATCACTTCCAGTCGATCACGCTCAACCGCGACTATGCCGAGGGCTTCTTCAATCTGGCGCTCTGCCTGCGTGACCTCGGCCGGATCGATGAAGCCGTCGGCTGCTTCGGCCGCGCGCTGGCGCTCAGCCCCGACAACCGCCGCACCAAGGTCGAGCTTGCCATCGCGCTCTTGATGCGCGGCGAGCTCGCCCAGGGCTTCGCCGCCTACGAAGCCCGCAAGCGCCTGCCCGAAACGCCCGTCCCGGACTTCACCCAGCCGGCGTGGGACGGCGGACCGATCCAGGGCAAGCGCATCCTGCTCTATCCCGAGCAGGGCCTGAGCGACGTGCTGCTGTTCGTGCGCTTCGCCCGCGAGCTGAAGCGCCGCGGCGCCACCGTACTGGTGCTTTGCCAGGCGCTGCTGAAGGATCTTCTCGGCACGCTCGACTTCATCGACGCCGTCGTTGCCGAAGGCGAGAAGCTGCCGGAATTCGACCTCCATGCCTCGATGGTGTCGCTGCCTCATCTCTGCCGTGCCGATTTCGCGGCGCTGGCGGCGGAGCCGGCCTATCTGCATCCGCCGGCCATGAGCCGCATCAAGCTCGGCCGCATCGAGAAGGCCAGGCTCCGCATCGGCATCTACTGGGCCGCCATGCCCGGCCAGCCGCAGGACCGCCAGCGGTCGGCGCCGTTCGCCGAGTTTTTAGCGCTGGCCGGTGATCCGGAGCTGCTCGTGTTCAGCCTGCAGGGCGGCGTGCACCAGCGCGACATCCAGCAGTTCGGCGCCGGCGGCCTGGTGCACGATGTCGGGCGCGGCATCTTCGACTTCGCCGAGGCCGCCACCGCGCTGTCGCAACTCGATCTTCTGCTGTCGATCGATGCGCCGATCGCCCATCTCGCGGCGGCCATGGGCCTGCCGACCTGGGTCCTGCTGCCGTCGACGGTCGACTGGCGCTGGCAGCTCGGCGGCGAGCGGGCGCCCTGGTATCCCTCGGCGCGCCTGTTCCGTCAGCCCACGCCGGGCGATTGGAAGGCGGTGTTCGCCCGTGTCCGGACGGAACTCGCCAGTCTCAAGCAGAGCGCCCAGGCGATGTGATCTGCAAGTGCTGCAGATCCCGCGCGTCGTCGACATCGTCGAGCGTGTCGGCCAGGCCAATCGAATAGCCTGACGGAAGCCCTGCCAGCGTGTCGGCAAGCGCCTGCGCCGTCGACCACCGGACGCCGACGAACAGGGCGCGCGGGAGCGCCTTGATGCGGCGTGCGCCGACCAGCCAGAAACCGCCGTCGCTCGCCGGTCCGAAGACGAGATCGTTGCGGCCAAGCAGGCGAAAGGCGTGCGCGACGTGGCCGGCATGCAGCGCCGGAATATCGCTGCCGACCAGCACCACCGGTCCCGCGGGCAGCACCTGGAATGGCAGTTTCATGCGTTGCCCGAGATCGCCTGCCCCCTGGGGTCTCCGTCGCGATCGCCGAACGAGGCCGCACCAGGCCGGATGGGTGAGCGAGCCATCGGGCGTCACGAACAGCCACGCCGTCCAGCGTCGGTCGTTCGCCAGTCGCCTGATCTCGGCCGCCAAGATCGCACGATAGAACCGCGTGGCCGCCATAAGGCCGATCTCGGCTGCGAGCCGGCGCTTGACCCTGCCGAGCTGCGGCGCGCGGGCGAAGATCACCAGGTGGCGCTTCATCCGTCGTACAGGCGCCGCACGACGGACACCGGGACGCCGGCAGAGAACAGGGCGAGGCACGACAGGTTGCGCAGCGGACGCAGCAGCCAGCCGTCCCTTTCGTAGCGCCGCGCCGAGGCGACGACATCGGCATCGAGGGGAACCAGGTTCTGCCGGCCGATCCGGCGCACGAGGTCGACGTCCTCCATCAGCGGCAGGAGATGAAAACCACCCAGGCGTTGATAGAACGCACGCGCCATCAGAAGCCCCTGGTCGCCATAGGGCAGGCCGAACGTCCGGCATCGCCAGGCGACCAGGCGCTCGACCCGGCGGGCGCGGGCATCGGGGGAATCGAACTGCAGCCGGAAGTAGCCGGCTCTCGCGGCGTTCGTGGCCTCGGCCATGAAGCGCCGCGCGGCGGGCGCCCAGCCGGCGCCCAGCGTCGTGTCGGCATGCATGAAGAGAAGCCACGGCGCGCAGCCGGCGGCCGCGCCTGCCGCGAGTTGCCGGCCGCGGCCGGGCGAGGTCGTCACCACGGCGGCGCGGGCCGCCCGGGCGATCGCCAGCGTATCGTCGCGTGAGCCGCCGTCGCAGACCGTGACGCGCAGGACGAGGCTGTGATCGCGGCCGTCGTCGAGTGAATCCATGGTGCGCGCAAGACCCGATGCTGCGTTCAAGGTCGGGACGACGACGTCGATGGTCGTCGTCACCGGCTGCAGGCGGCGCCGCCCAGCACGCAGAACTTGGCGCAGTGCGGATGGTTCAGGCGCACCGCGCCCACGCTGTCGGCCAGGCTGTGGCCGAGCTCGAACTGCGCATCGTAGGGCAACAGCGTGCAGGCCACGACGGCGGGGCGAACGGCGCCCTTGCGCTTCACGACCATGCGCGAGGAGGCGCACATCACGCTGTCGGGCGATTTTTGCAGGATCCCCCAGCAGGCGGTGGTGATCTCGGGCACATCGAGGGTGGCATCCATCTCGGGAAAGAGCACCAGGGCCGTTGGATCGTGGGCGTCGACGGACACGCCGAGCTCGGCGAACAGCCGCGCGTAGCCTCTGCGTACCTGATCTTCAGGTTCGTCCGAGAAACGGCGGCCGGCGACGTGAACATCGAAGCCCGCCTCGGCCAGCCAAACCAGGCCGTCGACGGTCGGCTTCCAGCTGCGGGCGCCGCGCTCGGCTTCGTGCAGCGCCCGGCCGTAATGGTCGAGCGAGACCCTGAGGGTGAGATTGCCGCCGTGCCGCTGCAGCAAGCCGAGCAAGGCCTGCTTCATCTTGTGCATCGGTTTCATGGCGTTGGTCAGCACCATGGCCTTCAGGCCGCGCGACAGGACATCGTCGAGCATGGCGGGCAGCTCGGGATTCATGAAGGGCTCGCCGCCGGTGAAGCCGATCAGGCGGGTGCCGTGCCCGTCACGCTCGATCTCGTCGAGGTAGGACGCGACCTCCGCCGCCGTGAGATAGACCAGGCGATCGTTGCGCGGTGAGGATTCGATGTAGCAGTTGCGGCAGGTGAGATTGCAAAGCGTGCCGGTGTTGAACCAAAGCGTTTCGAGCGCCCTGAGGCCGACCTGGGCCCGTTGCTCGCCCTTGGCGGTCAAGAGCGCATCCTGGAATTTTGCGGGGTCGAGCAGAATGGGCAGCATCGACGGGGGGTCCTGCGTCAGGTTGCCGGGAGCCTAGCATGAACCGCGCTCGACCTAGAGGCCGAGAGACCGGCCGATCTGTTTCCACGGCAGCGGCAACAGCGAGGCGAGCGCCAGCAGGCCGAAGCCCAGGATGATGGCGCCGGAGCCGCGGTTCAGCCACAGCAGGCCGGCGCCGGTGAAGCGCGCGCGCAGCGACACCGACGCCGCGCAGATGATCGTCCACCAGGCGAGCGCGCCGAAGAACACGGCACCCACCAGAAGGGCAGCGTCGGGCAGGCTGGCGCCGACGCTCGCGAGATTGCGACTGGCGAAGGCGGCGCCGAAGGCCATGACAGTCACCGGATTGAACACGGTGATGAAGAAGCTCGAACTGGCGTAGTGCAGATGCGTCGCCACCCGGTGTTCGCGGTCGTCGGCCACCGGGTCGCCCACCGAGCGCGGTCGGTGGCGCATCGTCGTCCAGCCCATGATCACCAGGACGATGCCGCCGATGCCGAGCAGCCAGGCTTCGCGCTCGAAGACGAATTGTTCGACGAAAGAGAGGCCGAAGGCCGCCACGGCGCCGAACACGGCGTCGCCCAGCGCCGCGCCGATGCCGGTCATGTAGCCCGCCATCGCGCCCACGGTGATCGAGCGGCGGATGCAGAGCGCCGCCGCCGGGCCGACCGGGACGGCGATCACGAAGCCGATGGCGGCGCCCTCGATGGCGAGCGCGATCGGATTGAAGACGAAGCCCGGGACGTTCATTGCGTGGCTATAGCTTTTCCGCCGTGAAGTGGCGCGCCGGCGCGACCATGCTGTCCTGCGCCGCCACCAGTTGCAGCTCGCGCTCGCCCTGGGCGAGGGTGGCTTCGAGCACGGCGAAAATCGACGAGGCGGCCTTGCCGAGCGCCAGGGCGACGTCGCCGCTCTCGATCCAGTGAGCCGAGAACAACGCGGCCACCGCATCGCCCGTTCCATTCGGCGCGATGTCGAAACCGATCAACGGCGTGGCGATCCGCCACGCCGCGTCTGGGCTGACAGCGACCATCTCGATCCAGTCGGCTGGCGCGTCGGCGCGGCGCAGGCTGGTGATCAGGACAAGCCTTGGCCCGTTCAAGAGGCTGCGGGCGGCCGCAAGCGTCTCGCTCATGGTCGCGATCTTGCGACCGGTCAGGTGCTCGAGCTCGAAGTGGTTGGGCGTCACCAGGTCGGCCGCGGGAATGGCGCGCTCGCGGAAGAACGTGTCGATGCCGGGCCTGACGTAGATGCCGGTGTCGACATCGCCCAGCACCGGATCGCAACACCACACGACCTTGGCATTGGCGGCGCGGACGCGGCGCGCCGTGTCGAGCACGACGTCGGCCAGGGCCGCATCGCCGACATAGCCGGTGAGCAGCGCGTCGCAGCGGGACAGCAGGCCGAGCTCCTCGATTCCGAGCACGATCTCGGCGACCTGGTCGGCCGGGGCCGTGCGGCCGCGCCAGGCGCCGTAACCCGTGTGATTTGAGAACTCGACCGTGTTTACCGCCCAGACCTCGTGGCCCAATCGTTGCAGGGGAAAAGTTGCCGCCCGATTGCCGACATAGCCGTAGGCAACATGGCTCTGGAGCGAGAGAAAGCGCATGGAAGCGGTCACCTTGCCACAAGGAGGCCCGTCATTATAGTCCGCCGCGTTTGTCGGGAGGTTTAGATGTCGAACACCGTTCGCCCGCGCCGCAGCGTTCTTTATATGCCGGGCGCCAACACGCGCGCGCTCGAGAAGGCGCGCACCTTGCCGGCCGACGCGCTGATCTTCGACCTCGAGGATGCCGTCGCCCCCGACGCCAAGGAGGCCGCCCGCACCAATGTCGTGCTGGCCGCGGAGAGCAAGGCCTACGGCAAGCGCGAGATCGCGATCCGCTGCAACGGGCTGGCGACGCCGTGGGGTGAGGCCGACGTCGAGGCCATCGCCACCTCCGGCGCCGATGCGATCCTGGTGCCGAAAGTGGAGAGCGCCGCCGAGGTCACCCATATCGTGTCGCTGCTCGACACCGCTCGCGCGCCTGCGACCCTGGCGGTGTGGGCGATGATGGAAACGCCCAAGGCCATCCTGCGCGCCGAGGAGATCGCGGGCTCCCATCCCAGGCTCGCGCTGTTCGTCATGGGCACCAACGATCTGGTGAAGGACATGGGGGCGCGCCACACGCCGCTGCGCCTGCCGATGCTGACGGCGCTCGGCCTCGGCATGCTGGCCGCGCGGGCCCATGGCCTCACCATCCTCGACGGCGTCTACAACGACATCCGCGACGTCGAGGGATTTCGCGCCGTCTGCCAGCAAGGGCTCGAGATGGGGTTCGACGGCAAGACCCTGATCCACCCCAGCCAGGTCGAGCCGTGCAACGAGGTCTTCGCGCCCTCGGCCGTCGAGCTCGAGATGGCCGGCAGGATCGTCGCCGCCTTCAGGCAGGCGCAGGCCGAAGGCAAAGGCGTGGCCACGGTCGACGGCCGCATGATCGAGAACCTCCATGTCGAACAGGCCGAGCGCGCGCTGGCGCTGGCGGAGGCGATCAAGGAACTGCAGGAAGCGGCATGAGCACCAAGAGCAAGACAAGCACCGGCAACTTCTTCGAGGATTTCCGGCTCGGCCAGGAAATCAGGCACGCCACGCCGCGCACCCTCACCGAGGCCGACGCGGCATTGAACATCGCCCTCTACGGGTCGCGCTTCGCCATCAACTCCTCGGACGTCTTCGCCCGCGCGCTTGGCCTGCCGCGCGCGCCGCTCGACGACCTGCTGGTCTTCCATGTCGCGATCGGCAAGACGGTGCCCGACATCTCGCTGAATGCCGTCGCCAATCTCGGCTATGCAGAATTTCGCTGGGGCGTGCCGGTCTATCCCGGCGATACCGTGTCGGCGCACTCGACGGTTCTCGGCCTGCGCGAAAACTCCAACCGCGCCAGCGGTGTTGTTTGGGTTCGCTCCACGGGCGTCAATCAGCACGGCGAGATGGTGCTCGACTATGTGCGCTGGGTGATGGTGCACAAGCGCGATCCCGCGGCGGCGGTCGGACCGGCGGTGGTGCCGAAGACCGCGGCTTCGGTCGCGCCGGCCGATCTGATCGTGCCGGCGGGCCTCACGCTTGCCGCCTACGACGACGTCGCTGCCGGTTCGCCGTACCGCTGGGAGGACTACGAAGCGGGCGAGCGCATCGACCATGTGAGCGGCATCACGCTCGAGGATTCCGACCACATGTTCTCGACGCGGCTCTACCAGAACACCGCACGGGTCCATTTCGACGCCTTCGCCGGCAAGAACACCCGATTCGGCCGCCGCCTCGCTTATGGCGGCCATGTCATTTCGCTGGCCCGCGCGCTCTCCTTCAATGGCCTGGCCAACGGCTTCAGGGTCGCTGCCATCAACGCCGGCAGCCATGTCGCGCCGACCTTCGGCGGCGACACGATCTATGCCTGGTCGGAAGTGCTGGAGAAGGCGCCGCTGCCCGGTCGTGAGGACGTGGGCGGGCTGCGGGTGAGAACCATTGCCGCCAAGGATTGCCCCTGCGATTCCTGGCCGGGCAAGCAGGCCGACGGCAAATATCGTCCTGCGGTCGTGCTCGACCTCGACTACTGGCTGCTGGTGCCGCGCCGATAAGAATTTCGCTTAGAAATCCGAGACTTAACGCAGGGCGCCCGGCGACTTTCGTTGACTTGAGGCGGCGTGGCGCTAAATAAAGATCAGCCGATCTCGGCTAGTGAGGTTCTTCCGCGATGAGCGTCGCCAATCGGCCGGTGCACCGGCCGCTTTCTCCGCATCTGCAGGTCTACAAGTGGCAGCTCACCTCCGTCCTGTCCATCCTGCATCGCGCCACCGGCATCGCGCTGTCGGTGGGGGCGCTCTATCTCGCAACTTGGGTGATCTACGCGTCGGCCAATCCCATGGCCTATGCGCTGTTCCAGAGCTTCAACACGTCGATCGTGGGCCGCATCGTGCTGGGTGGCTGGCTGTTCTGCGCCTTCTATCACCTGTGCAACGGCATCCGGCATCTGTTCTGGGATGCGGGCTACGGCTTCGAGCTCAAGGACGCCTATCGCAGCGGCTGGATCGTCGTCGCCGTCGCGCTGGTCGCCACGGTCGTGTCGTGGATCGTCGGCCTCAGGCTGGTGTGAGGAGGGACCGATGAACAGCGATCTCAGGACCCCTCTCGCCCGCGCCCGCGGCCTCGGTTCGGCCCGCGCGGGCGTGCACCACTGGTGGGCGCAACGGCTCACCGCCATTGCGCTGATCCCGCTCGTCGTGTGGTTCGCGATCTCGCTGGTGATGATGAGCGGCGCCGACTACGGCGCCGTGCGCGCCTGGATCGGCTCGCCGGTCGTCATGGTGCTGCTGATCCTGACCATCGCCATCGGCCTGCATCATGGCCAGCTCGGCCTGCAGGTCGTGATCGAGGACTATGTGCATGGCGACGGTTCTAAGCTGGCGCTGATCGTGGCGGTCCGTTTCATCGCGGTGTTGTTCGGGCTGGCCGCCATCGTGGCCGTCCTGCGTATCGGATTCGGAGGCTGACCATGGCCGAAGCGAGCAACGGCAAGAGCTACGGCGCGACGGCCGGCACGGTCACGATCGGCGGCAACGCCTATAAGGTGGTCGATCACGAGTACGACGTGGTCGTGGTCGGCGCCGGCGGTGCGGGCCTGCGCGCCACCTTCGGCCTCGCCGCCAAGGGACTGAAGACCGCCTGCATCACCAAGGTGTTCCCGACGCGCAGCCATACCGTGGCGGCGCAGGGCGGCATCTCCGCCTCGCTCGGCAACATGGGCCCGGACGACTGGCGCTGGCACATGTACGACACCGTCAAGGGCTCGGACTGGCTGGGCGACCAGGACGCCATCGAATACATGGTGCGCGAGGCGGTGCCGGCGATCATCGAGCTCGAGCATTACGGCGTGCCGTTCAGCCGCACGCCCGAGGGCAAGATCTACCAGCGGCCGTTCGGCGGCATGACGACCGAGTTCGGCAAGGGCATCGCCCAGCGCACCTGCGCCGCCGCCGACCGCACCGGCCACGCTATGCTGCACACGCTCTACCAGCAGTCGCTGAAGCACCATGCCGAGTTCTTCGTCGAGTATTTCGCGCTCGACCTCATCATGGACGAGGGCGTGTGCCGCGGCATCATGGCGTGGAACCTCGACGACGGCACCATCCATCGCTTCCGCGCCCACAAGACGGTGCTGGCGACCGGCGGCTATGGCCGCACCTACTTCACTGCGACCTCGGCGCACACCTGCACCGGCGACGGCGGCGCCATGGCGCTCAGAGCCGGCCTGCCGACGCAGGACATGGAGTTCATCCAGTTCCATCCCACCGGCATCTACGGCGCGGGCTGCCTGATCACCGAGGGCGTGCGCGGCGAGGGCGGCTACGTCACCAACTCGACCGGCGAGCGCTTCATGGAGCGCTATGCGCCGTCGGCCAAGGACCTCGCCTCGCGCGATGTCGTCAGCCGCTCGATGACCATCGAGATCCGCGAAGGCCGCGGCTGCGGCCCGAACAAGGACTATATCGAGCTGCATGTCGAGCATCTCGATCCCAAGGTGATCCACGAGCGCCTGCCCGGCATCGCCGAGACCGCGCGCATCTTCGCCGGCGTCGACGTCACGCGCCAGCCGATCCCCATCCTGCCGACCTGCCACTACAACATGGGCGGCATCCCGACCAACGCCCATGCCGAGGTGATGACGGTCAAGGACGGCGATCCCAACACCATCGTTCCCGGCCTGATGGCGATCGGCGAGGCGGCCTGCGTTTCCGTCCACGGCGCCAACCGGCTCGGCTCCAACTCGCTGCTCGACCTCGTGGTGTTCGGCCGCGCCGCCGCCAATCGCGCCGCGGAGGTCGTGACGCCGGGCGAGTCGCACAAGCAGCTTCCCCATGCCGGCGAGCAGGCGATCGCCCGCTTCGACAGGCTGCGTCACGCCTCGGGCGGCACCGGCACCGCGCAGCTGCGCCTCAACATGCAGCGCACAATGCAGAACGACTGTGCGGTGTTCCGCACTCAGCAGAGCCTCGACGAGGGCTGCAAGAATCTCGACAAGGTGATCGCCGGCCGCTCGGACATCCGGGTCAAGGACCGCTCGCTGATTTGGAACTCCGACCTCATGGAGACGCTGGAATTCGAGAATCTCATTCTGCTGGCGCAGGCGACCATCCGCTCCGCGGCCAACCGCAAGGAAAGCCGCGGCGCCCATGCGCGCGAGGACTATCCCGAGCGCGACGACAAGGAATGCATGAAGCACACGGCGATCTG
>Ga0209648_10002695_pt1 | contig 14766 bp, 13 predicted proteins | sample GraSoi2013_115cm_FD_185830 | JGI IMG/M metagenome (GOLD analysis project Ga0209648, IMG submission 185830) | Grasslands soil microbial communities from the Angelo Coastal Reserve, California, USA - Sample 9_17_2013_115cm (SPAdes) (version 2) | ecosystem: Environmental > Terrestrial > Soil >...
ATCAAGGAGGCCGACGTCAAGGTCCTTGATGAGGCAGCCGGTTTCGAGAATATGGTTGAGGGCGGACTTTAGCGTTTCGGCAAGTTGATTGTGCTGCATGCGGACGGCGGCCAGTTTTTCGTAGGGGACGAGCACGCCGCCCATCATCATGATGCGGGCGGCGACGGCGGCTAGCTCGTTTTCCAGGCCGGAGAGTTTTTTGCGGGAGTCCATGGCCTCGACGAGGAAGGGCTCGAGTTCCTGGCGGGCGCGCTCCGCTTCGGTCAGCGTGAAGAGGCGCTGGGGTGGCTCCGGGGTTTCATCCTGGTCCTGATCGTCGTCTTCGTCTGCCATGGTGTTTCCGTTCCGGGGACCAAGGGCCGCTAAAAGGACAGACTGAAGTCTGTCCTACCGATGCTAGCGCAAACTCAGCATGCGGTCGAGAGCTAGACGCGCGTGGTGGCGGGTGCGTTCGTCGACGGAGATGCGGTTGACGACGTTGCCCTCGCCCAGATTTTCGAGCGCCCAGAGGAGATGCTGTGGCGTGATGCGGAACATCGTGGTGCAGACACAAACGCTGGGATCGAGCGAGATGACTTTGTGATTCCTCAATTCCTTGCCGAGGCGGTTGACGAGGTGGATTTCCGTGCCGACGGCCCACTCCGTGCCAGCGGGAGAAGCTTCTATGGCTTTGATAATGCCTTCTGTCGAGCCGATTTGATCGGCGGCCTGGGCGACCTCGAAGCGGCATTCGGGATGCGCGATGACGCGAATGCCGGGATGCTGGCGGCGGACGCGTTCGACTTGCTGCGGCGTGAAGCGCTGGTGCACGGAGCAATAGCCCTTCCAGAGGATGACGCGCGCGTTGCGAATCGCTTCCGGCGTGTTTCCGCCATATTCCTGGTAAGGATCCCAGACGATCATTTGCTCGAGCGGGATGCCCATGCGAAAACCGGTGTTGCGGCCGAGGTGCTCATCGGGGAGGAAGAGGACTTTTTCGCCGCTCTCAAAAGCCCAGTTCATGACGGCAGCAGCATTGGAACTGGTGCAGACCGACCCGCCATGCTCGCCGGTAAAGGCTTTGATGGCCGCGGTCGAGTTCATGTAAGTGACGGGGATGATCTTGTGCGAATCGAGGAGAGAAGAAAGCTCGCTCCAGCAGGCTTCCACTTGGCCGATGTCGGCCATATCGGCCATGGAGCAACCGGCGTTCAGGTCAGGCAGAATGACTGTTTGGTGCTCACGGCGGAGAATGTCCGCGCTTTCGGCCATAAAGTGCACGCCGCAGAAGACGATGTAGCGGCCTTCGGCCTGGGAAGCCTGGAAGGAGAGCTTGAGGGAGTCGCCGCGAAAATCAGCGAACTTGACGACTTCGTCGCGCTGATAGTGATGGCCCAGGATCACGACATCCTCGCCCAGCCGGACCTTCGCGGCAGCGATGCGGTCATCCAGGGCATTGTCCGGGACGAGGAGATACGAATCGAAGTCGCAGCCTACGCCGGCTTCGAGCTCGGGAGCGTGAAGAGTCGGCGGCTGGTGTGCGCCGATGAGGGTGCTGCTATCCGAAATGGATACTAGGTTGCCCACGGAGTGTGTTTCGTCTGCTAGAGGCTGTTGCTAAGCGGTCCCTGGTCCCTGCCTGGAAACATCATTTTCTCATATTTCGGGTAATTTGCCACTATCCGCCGATGAAGACCATGGTACGGGAGGGCGGCACGAAACCGGGCTCGTTGATGCGGTGGCCCTCTTCCTTTTCCATGACAATCGAGCGGATATAGCAGACCAAATCGTTGTCGGAGGCGCCTTCTCGGAGCAGCGCGCGGAGGTCATGATCGTCCTTGCTGAAGAGGCAAGTGCGGAGCTTGCCGTCGGCAGTGAGCCGGATGCGGGAGCAGTGGCCGCAGAAGGGCTGCGTCACCGGGGCGATGAGGCCGATTTCACCGGGCGCGCCGTCGGAAAAGCGATATTTGCGGGCGGTCTCGCTGCGCTCGTGGGGTATCTGCACGAGCGGCCAACGGGCGTGGATGCGCTGGTGAACTTCGGCGGCAGGCACAACGAGGCTGCGGGTCCAGTGACGGTCGGCATCGAGCGGCATGAACTCGATAAAGCGCATGATGACGCCGGTTTCACGCGCATAGGAAGCAAAAGCTTCGACTTCGTCGTCGTTGATGCCGCGGACCAGGACGGCGTTCACTTTGGCGGGCGCCAGGCGTGATTTCTGGGCCACATCGATGCTGTGCACGACCGTCGGGAAAGACTTGGTTCTGGTGATGCGCTCGAATTTATCGGGGTCAAGAGAGTCGAGGCTGATGTTGATGCGGCGGAGGCCGGCGGCGAGGAGGCGGTCGCAGCGTTCGGCCAGCAAGTGGCCGTTGGTGGTCATGGAGAGGTCTTCGACGCCGAGGGCGTGGAGTCGAGCGATGTAATCCTCTACGCCGTCGCGGACGAGCGGCTCGCCGCCGGTGATGCGGATTTTGCGGATGCCCAGGCTCAGGAAGATCCTGGCGAGACGGTCGAGCTCGGGCCAGGAGAGAATCTCGTCGTGATCGCGGTAGTTTTCGGGATCGGCAGAGCGGCAGTAGACGCAGCGGAAGTTGCAGCGGTCCGTGATGGAGATGCGCAGGTCGGTGATTTGGCGGCCGAATTTGTCGTGAAGGGTCATGGTCCGTTATGTTTATTCGATGCAGCTCCCTGCTGCCTTGACGCATTTGAGCTCTAAAACAAAACCGCCCGATCCAGTGCTGGGAATCGGGCGCTCGCCGAAAAAGTACACATTTTCGGTGTCATCGCTCCTTTCCAAGCACGGGAGGCCCGGGCGTTTCCGCCCAAACCCTCAGCCCCGATCATTTCTCGGGACATCGCCCCAGCAGCCGTGGGTTATCTCTCCCGTAGGCTTCAGGGGTCGGAGTTACGACCATAGTCTACGCCGCCCACCTGAAGTACGCAATTGGGGTACCGGAAAACCACGGCTAAGGACGGCCCTTCGGATTGTGATAGAGTTTTGGCCACGCCATGCGGATCTTCGTTTTAGGTGCCGGAGCGACCGGCTCTCTTCTCGCACAATTGCTGGAGCGGCAAGGACATACGGTCTGGTGCGGAGACCGCGATCTGGAGCGTGCGCGGCGCTTCCTAGGCAAGAGAAGCACCATCGCGGTGACGGAAGTAAACGCGCGAAACCTGCGCGGGATCGTGAAGGCCGCGAAGGGTTGCCAGCTCATCGTCAACGCTGCGGCCTCGGTGTTTAACGAGATTGTGTTGCGGGCCGCGCTGCGGCTGCGCGCGCATTACGTCGATCTCAGTTCGCACCTGAGACGCCATCCCTTCAAGGCCGAGCAATTCCGCTATGCAAAGAAATTCGAGGGAAAAAACCGTGTGGCGCTGATCAATGCCGGAGTGGCGCCCGGCCTGACAAACTTGCTTGTGAAGCACGCGGCGGAATCGCTGGACGAAGTACATGCCGTGCACATCCGGCTGTATGAAAGCAGTGAGAGCGACGATCCCATCTCTCAATGGTCGCCGGAAGTATCGTTCGATGAGGCGGTCTCGCACCCGCGTGTCTATCGCAATGGAAAATTTCATCTGGGAAAGCGCTTTTCGGAAATCGAAAAATTCCGCTTCCTCGATCCGATTGGAAACTCGCGCGTCGTCCTCGCTGCGCAGGACGAAGTGGCCACGCTGCCTCATTTCATTCCCATGCGGGAACTCGACGTTAAGATCGGCGGAAACGAAATCGACCGGCTGAGGCGCTGGCACCGGCTTGGAAAGCTCTCAAAGTCGCGCGGACTTCTGAGGCGTCATTTCCCGCAAACATCGTCACCGCGCATGATTGCCAAGCTGATTCGGCAAGGGATTTTGCAGAATGCCCGTTTCGCAGCGGCTGTCCTGGTTCGCGGCGTGAAGCACGGCAAAAAAGCAGATCAGCACCTGTTGATCCGCAGCGATTGTACATTTCCGACGCTCTATCAAATTCGACAGCAAGGACGATATACGACGCCGGTAGCGTACGCGACGGCGCACGTCGCGGCGCTTTTCATCAAATTTTTCCCGCGCGAGCTTGCGGGAGTCTTTGCGCCGGAGATGCTGCCGACCGACACTCGGCGCGCCGTGCTCGCGGGAATCCGCAACAACAGCATCCGGATCACGCACAAAACTACAGCACTAAAGCGCGACGGTGAGGACGAGGAGGAATTCTAGCCAGGCAGCCGCGCTTTGCCGGAAAGCAAAACAGGGCCGCCTGGACCGATTCGAATCGAGGATCAGTCCGCGGAGGCGGGCTTGGCATTTCCAGAAAAGTGGATGGTGATCAGGAACCCATTCGTCCCGTCGTAGGAAAACTTGTGGCCGTCCCCTTCGAAGGCTTCGTGTTTGCTCTTCCACATTTGGAAGCCCTCGTTGGACTGAGCACCCCAGTATTTCAAATTGTGAATGACAACTTCGTGGTGGGGATCATTGCCGTTGACGCGTTCAAGCGTGACCTCGCCTTTGCCGTTATCCATCTTGGCGTGGGCCACACCGGTTTTTGTGTCCACGTTCCATGAAAACGCCGCCGTATCCACAGCCTTTTTCTGCCACGGAATCGGGTAGAGCTGGCCGAGGATGTCGCCAAGTGCGGCCTGCTGCTCCTTTCCTACGCTGGGATCGAAGTTCACCACCAACCAGGAGTCCTTCCCGGTGTTCCAGTCGCTGCCCAGATCGGTGGCGATCCAGACCTTGGCGCCATCGAGCTTGGTATCTTTGTAATAGCCCTTGTCCACTTTGAGGACGAGGTTGGCGCGGCAGAAATGCTCATCCATGTGGTGCTCACCCATGCCCATATGATTCGTGGAATGGGTGTTGAAGTAGCAGGGGCAAAACATGTCACAACTGCAGGCTTCGATATAGCTGGCAGTCATATCAAAATCGGGTTTCGAAGCCTTCTCCTGCGCGGAAGAACTGAAATAGATGAGGCTAGCAGCGAGCGCGAGAAGAGGAAGCAAAAGCATGCGAGGCATACGTTGCATTTAACCCTCCAGAGGAAGTGTGATCGCAAGGGCCCAACCGGGAATACGGTGAGTCTACGCCCGAAGTTAGGCAGAGGCAAGATTTTTCCGGTATGACTGGTGGGCCGGAGCGGTAAGAAAAAAGTTTCAGCAGCAGCGGTTGGGCCTGGAATAGCGGCGGTTGAGCTGTTCCACGTAGAACTCGGCAGGCGTAAGCGTGCGGCACGAGCCTGTCAGCCTGCGGTTCGAACGAAGGTAGCTTTCGTAGGCCGCGTCGCCGCACCATTCCCGAAGGCCGCGCCAGAAGTGGCGGAGGAAACGCGACGTAGTCTTTGCGGCAAGTTTCATCAGTCATCTCCGTGGGCTGCGCCGGAGTAGTCTGCGGCCCACCGCGTGGCGATGTACGGGGATTCGTGTAGCACAGGTTCTTTGCGGCGGCTGAGAATCGAATACCACTGCGCGAGCGCCTCGACAATCAGAACCAGGATCATGGCCGCAAGAACGCCGGTTACCGCGGCATCGAGGCGCTGGTTGAAAATGAGACGTTGCGTTTCAGCAATTTTCCCGGCGGGAATTTTCCCGGCTGCGATTTGTGCAGCCAGGGCATTCGCATAGGCCAGAAAACCGATGCGCGGATTCGCATCGAAGATTTTTTGGTAGCTCGCAGTCATGGTGATGGTGACGAGCCACGCCATCGGCAGCAGCGTCACCCAGATCCAGCGCAGTCTGCCCATTTTCATCAGAATGGTGGTTGCAACGACGAGCGCGACGGCCGCGAGCAATTGATTCGAAATGCCGAAGAGCGGCCAGAGCGAATTGATTCCGCCCAGCGGATCGACAACGCCTTGATAGAGAAAGTAGCCCCACAGAGCGACGATCGTGGCGCTGGAAAGCAGAATGCCGGGCATCCAGCCGGTACGGCCGAAAGGCTTCCAGACGCGGCCGCCGAGATCCTGCACCATAAAGCGCCCCACGCGTGTGCCCGCGTCGAGGACCGTAAGAATAAAGAGCGCTTCGAACATTAGGGCGAAGTGGTACCAGATGCTCATAAGGCGTTCGCCTCCGATGGTGCCGGAGAAAATTTGCGCCATGCCTACGGCCAGCGAAGGCGCTCCGCCAGCGCGATTCCAAAGGGTGATTTCCCCGACCTTGTGGGCGAGATCGGTCATGGTTTGCACTTGCAGCGGATAGCCCCAGCCGCTAATCGTTGAGGCAGCCGCTTCCCCGGCGCCGCCGACGATGCTGGGCGGACTGTTGATTGCGAAATAGACGCCAGGCGGCATCGCGCACGCAGCGACCATGGCCATCACGCCGACAAACGACTCCAGCAGCATCGCGCCGTAGCCAATGAAACGAGCGTGGCTTTCGCGAAGGATCATCTTCGGCGTGGTGCCGGAAGAAATCAGCGAATGGAATCCGCTGATCGCGCCGCACGCAATGGTAATGAAGCAAAAGGGGAAAATCTTGCCGGCAAAGACCGGGCCCGTACCGTCGATGAAACGTGTGAGTGGCGGCATCAAAACTTGTGGCCGGACAAACAAGATGCCCAGAGCAAGAGAAAAAATCGCGCCAGCCTTGATAAACGCGCTGAGATAGTCGCGTGGCGCGAGAAGCAACCAAACCGGCAAGGCGGATGCCGCGAAGCCGTAGGCAATAATGGCGAAGGCGAGCGCGACACCGCTAAGCGTGAAAACGTGAGACCAAGTGGGGGAATCGGCCACCCACTGCCCTGCAACAACCACAAAAAGCACCAGAGCCACGCCCATGATCGAAGCTTCGAGCACGCGGCCGGGCCGGACAAAGCGAAGATAGAGCCCCAGCAGCAGCGCGATGGGGATGGTCATCGCCAGCGTGAAGGTGGCCCACGGAGAGGACTTGAGGGCGTTGACCACGACGAGGCCGACGACGGCAAGAAGAATCGTCATGATCGCTAGCACGGCCAGTTGCGCGATGAAACCGCCGCGTTCGCTGACTTCTTCGCGCGCCATCTGGCCGAGCGATTTTCCGTCGCGGCGAATCGAACAAAAAAGAATGACGAAGTCATGCACGCAACCCGCGAACGCCGCGCCGGCAATCAGCCAGAGCGTGCCCGGCAAGTAGCCGAACTGCGCGGCGAGCGTGGGTCCGACGAGCGGGCCGGGGCCTGCGATGGCGGCGAAATGGTGGCCGAAGAGAACCCATTTGTTGGTGGGCACGAAGTCGCGGCCGTCGTCGTGGCGCTCGCAAGGAGTGGCGCGCGTGTCGTCGAGCGCGAGAACTTTGGCGGCGACAAAAGCGGAATAGAGCCGGTACGCCACCAAGTAACAACACACCGCGGCAACAACGAACCATGTCGCATTGAGCGGCTCGCCGCGATCGAACGCGATCTTCCCGAACGCTCCCGCACCAAGCAGCGCGACCCCCAGCCAAACGACGATAACGAAGACGCGCTTCATTTTGCCGGATTCGCCGCCGTGCTCGATTTGATGAATTTCGCGATATCCGCCTTGAGCTTCGCCAGCGAGGGCGGGTGGACGTACATCATGTGGCCGGCTTCGTAGTAGGCGCCGCTGAGATGGCTGCGCAGCGTTGGGTCGAGACCGAGGTGATCGAAGGTGTAGTCCGCGGCGAAGAACGGAGTGGCCAGGTCGTAGTAGCCCTTCGCGACAAAAACGTGCAAAAACGGATTTTGGGTCATGGCCCCGCGCAGCGTCTCCGCGACGTTGACGTAGCGATTCTCATACGGCGCGTAATTCCACGGCCGCACGCGGGCGGTCAGCACTTCGTAGGGCAAGTCGCTGTCGACCTTGAGATCGTTGCGCACGTAGTCGTTCAACATGCCCGAATACGGGCCGATGATCGCCGCGATGCTGGGGTCAAACTCCGGCCGTTCGCCGGCTGCATCGCGATCGATGCCCAGGAAGCGCGCATCGATGCGGCCAATTGTGCGGCGTTCGTTGCGCAAGAGTTCTTTCGTGAAGCGCTGGATCTCGATGCGCAGGTTGGTGCGGTCAAGATATTCCGGCGAAAGTCCGGTGAGGCGCGCGAGCTTTTGCACGATTTCCGCGCGCCGGGCCGGTGGCAGCGCGTCGCCGGTCATGAGCGCATCGGCGTACTCGCCGACGGCGAACTTGCGGGATTCTTCGACCGCTTTTTGGACATCGCCGCTTTGCAAATCCGCGGGAAGTTTCTTGTGATACCAGGCGATGGCCGTGTAGGTCGGCAAATACAGGACATACGGCAAGTCGTTGCCGGTGTCGAACTCGGCCGTCTCGAAATTCAGGATCGCGGAAATCAGCACAATGCCGTTGAGATACATGCCGTAGCGCTGCTGAAGATAGCCCGAAAGGCCCGCGGCGCGCGTGGTGCCGTAGCTTTCACCGGCGAGGAATTTCGGCGAGGACCAGCGCTTGTTGCGCGTAGCATACAGGCGGATGAAATCCGCCACGGACTCGACGTCCTCGGTGACGCCGTGAAATTGTTTGGGCGCTTCGCCTGGAACCGCGCGACTGTAACCCGTCGAAACGGGATCGATAAAAACGAGGTCGCTGATGTCGAGCAGTGACACGTCGTTGTCCACCAGCTTGTAAGGCGGGGGAAGGAGCGTGCCCGCATCGCCCATCTGCACGCGCCGCGGACCAAATAGGCCAAGATGCAGCCACACTGAGGCGGAACCCGGGCCGCCGTTGAAGCTGAAGGTAAGCGGACGCTGGCTCGCGTCGCTGACATCATCCTTGGTGTAGGCGACGTAGAAAATGCTGGCCTTGGGCGTGCCGTCTTCCAGCTTCAAGAGGATGGTGCCGGCCGTCGCGGTGTACTTGATCTCCTGCCCGCCGATTTTCAGGGAGTGCTTGGTCTGAACGATTTTTTCTTCAGGAGTTGGCGGCTTCTTTTCTTCTTTCGGCTTTTCCGCCGCTTTCTCAGGCTGGGACGGTGACGGCTGCTGGGCGAAGCTCAGATTCATCCCAAGAAAAAGTAACATAGCGGCACCTAAGTAACGAATTGGAGACTTCATAAGCGGCGGAGCTCCCTTTCAAACCTTCGCAAAACACAAAACTGTGACGTGCGGCATCGTATGCGAGAGTACGGGCAGCGTCAATCGTCGGGGATGCTGCGCTGAAGCTGGCATTTTCATTGATTTCTTTTGCATCCCGCGAATTCACGGATAGAATGCGGCCCTTGGATGGAACGTGGATCCGAAGGAGCGCCGCATGCGCCGCGTTGAATTGCTTGCCGGTATTTCGCTGCTCGCCGCCGCGCTGATGCTGTTATTTCCGGCAGAGGGCGCCACGCAGCAAAAAGACGATCAGCCACATCCGAAGACGCTCCAGGAATTGCAGAAAGCGATGAAGGACGTGCTCGACAAAGGACACGTTCCCGGAGCAGGCATAGCTCTCGTGGCGAATGGCGAAGTTCTCTGGTGTGGCGGAATCGGCGAGGCGGACGTTGCCACGAAGCATGCCGCCGGCTGCGACACGGAATTCCGAGTGGGCTCGATCAGCAAGACGTTTGTCGCCCTGGCTCTGCTGAAATTACAGGAAGAAGGAAGGATTAATCTCTACGCGCGGTTGCAGGATGTCGCCCCGGAAATCCCATTCAAGAATCGCTGGGAAGCGACTCATCCGGTCCGCGTGGTGAATCTGCTCGAGCACACGGCAGGGTTCGACGACATGGAGCCGAGCGAAGTTTACAACGTGCGGGATCGCTACGACTTTCCAATGCTCGACGTTTTCAAGCGTTTTCGGGAGCCTCAGACAGTGCGATGGCCTCCCGGAACGCGCATGTCATATTCGAATCCGGGCAATGCGGTTGCAGGCTATTTGATCGAGAAGACTACGGGAAAACCTTTCGATCAGTACATCCGCGAAACGTTTCTGCGGCCGATGGGAATGGAGCAAGCTGACTATCGCTTCACCGAAGCGAACAGGGCGCTGCTTGCGACTGCGTACAAAGGCAATCCGCCGAAACCTTCAGGTTATCCCTTCATTTATCTGCGGCCGGCCGGAGACTTGAAAGCGTCGCCGGGAGAATTGGCGAAGCTCGTACAATTTCTTCTGCGGCGAGGAATGGCGGGAGACGCGCAACTGGTGAAACCCGATTCGATCCTGCGGATGGAAGCGCCGGAAACCACATTGGCGGCGAAAAATGGCTTGGGGCTTGGCTACGGCCTCTGCAATTATTCGAGCGTGGAAGGCGGCGTGGTGACGTACGGCCACGACGGCGGGATTGACGGCTTTATTTCTTCGTATCGCTACATGCCGGAGCAGAACTGGGGTTACGTCATCCTGCTGAACAGCGACAATTCCCAGCAGGCGCTCGAAAGCTTGAATCGCCTGGCCATTGATTTTCTTTCGAAGGATTTCCCGAAACCTCAGCAGCCCATCACGGCTCTTCCCGCGAAAGCGCTGAAGATGTTCACGGGCTATTACGCGCCGCGCGCGCCGCGAAGCCAATTGTTTGCGTTAAAGGATGACCTGACTGGCGGGACGCGCATTCGCGTGATCAACGGCAAGCTGACGCGCTCCGGGCTATTTGGCCAGCCTGAGCCGCTTCTCGCCGTCGGCAAGAACCTCTTCCGCGGGGAGAAAGAGCCGGAGGGGACGACGGTTTTTTTTGTCACGGAAACCGGTGATTGGGCGGTCGCGAGCAGCGGACTCGGCGGCATTTCCTACAGCGAGCGGAGCAGCCTCGCCTTGCCCCTCCTTCGAATCACGTTGCTCGCTCTTTGTTTGTTTTTCATGCTGACTTCGTTGCCGTATGCGCTCATCTGGCTTTTCCTGAAACTCGTCGGCGTCATGAAGGATGTGCGCCATCTCTCAGTCCGCGTGGTGCCGCTGGTTGCGACGCTGGCGCTGCTCATCGTGCCCCTTTGCTTCGTGAAACTCAACGGGGCGCAAATCGGCTCATTCAATCTCTGGACCGCGGGCATTTTCCTCGGGACATTTCTCTTTCCGATCCTGTCGGTGATCGGCCTCGTCCTTGTGCTTTGGGTTCCGAAGGAGGAAATCCACCGCGGAGTGCGGATTCACTCGCTCCTGGTTTCCTCCGCCTGCTGCGTGCTCACCGGATTTCTCCTGTCGTGGCATCTGCTCGCTCTGCGCCTCTGGGCGGCGTTGTAGTCCTCAGTCGGGGAGCGACGTGAAGCACAGCAGGGGGTAGAGCTCGCGGAATATTTTTGTGACTTCGCGAGGAAACGAAGCGCGCGTGGCAGTGGTAGGCGCGAACTTGCGGCGGACGATCCACGCCAGTATCTTTTTCCAATCCTCCGGCGCGGCGGGCCAACCGTCGTGCTTCGTCCATTCCCCCTTCACCATCGTGTACCAATAGCTTTCGTAGCGGCGGCCGAGGCGCTTTTTCTGTTTCGCCGCCCAGCCGGAATCCGCGTTTACGCGCGGCTCCGCAATCAGCGCGAGTGTTGATTCCCTGCGCTTCCCACCCGAATAGATGCGGAAGCCCGCAGTGACCGTGTCCACTGAGAGGCCAACATAGAGCTGGCCGGTTTCCCGCTTACCTGGTGCGGGGACGGAAAATTTCAAATACATGTGCGTTTTGTAAAGCGTCTTGTCCTTCGCAAAACGGATATCGCGATTGATCCGCGAAAAATTCGCGCCCGTACGCCCGGAAGTATCGAAACGCGTATCGAGTTCCAACGCCGCGGGCGCGAGTTCCTCCAGCAAGCGCCGGAAGGGCTGAACAATGGCAGCTCGATAGCGGTCACGGTTTGCGTCCATCCACTCCTTGCGATTGTGGCGGCCGAGGTCTTTGAAAAACTGAAACGTTTCGCGGGTAAAGACAGCCTTTGCGGGAGCCATGGGACGCCTCGGTCTTTTCACTTGATTCGTTGCGCAGCGTCCCTCAGCCTACACGATTCCTAATGAACGTCAATTCCACCGATGATCTGGAGTCGCGCTCCACGTGGGACAGACATTCCTGTCTGTCCTCCCTCTAAGAGCAAGGATCAGGGTGGACGACAGGCAGGAATGCCTGTCCTGCCAGATTGGCACTTGCCGCGAACTACTAGTGCCAGCTAGTCTGCCTGAATGACTAACTTCACTCCCACCGAAAGAACCAAAATCCGCCGCAAGCCCGATCGTGGCAGCTACGACCGCGAACTGATCTTCTCGATTCTTGATGAAGCCTTTGTCTGCCATGTCGCTTTCATCGCCGATGGTCTGCCATTTGTCGTGCCCACCAACTATGTGCGCGTCGGCGATAAATTGTTTCTGCACGGCTCGATTGCCAGCCGCCTGATGAAAACGCTTGCGAGCGGCGCGCCTTTCTGCCTCAGCGTGACGCTGCTCGACGGCATCGTCTTCGCTCCCACGGCCGTCGGACACTCGGTCAACTACCGCTCCGTCGTGGTCATGGGCAAAGCCGAACCTGTCGAGGGTGAAGCAGCGAAGCTCGCCGCCATGCGCGACTTCGTCGAATATGTGATTCGCGGCCGCTGGGCCAGCGTGCGCCCGCCCAGCGAACAGGAATTGAAGGGCACCTTGGTTCTTGCCGTGCCGCTCGTCGAAGCCTCCGCCAAAGTACGTACCGGCTTCGCCGTTGACGATGGAGAAGACTACGCTTCACCAGCCTGGACCGGGGTTCTCCCCATGAAGTGGACGGCCCAGGCGCCCGTTCCCGACCCCCGCGGCAACACTGCTATTGCTCCGCCGCTGAACATCCTGCAATATTCGCGCCCGCAATAGGCACCATGATTGACATACGTGCGCGACCTTGGGATCGAAACGTGCCGGGGCCCCAACAAACTAGGCAGCGGTGAGCAGGACTGGCTCGCCACGCGTAATCACAATCGTGTGCTCGTAGTGCGCGGAGAGGCTGCCGTCGGCGGTGCGGTAGGTCCAGCCGTCCTTATCCAGCGTGATTTCGCCCGTGCCTGCTGCGATGATCGGTTCGATGGTAATGACCAGGCCCTCGGTCAGTTTATGCTGCGCGGAGAAATCAGCGTAATTGGGGACCGGCGGCGGCTCGTGAATGGTGCGCCCGATGCCATGGCCGCCGAGTTCCTTGACGACGTGAAAGCCTCGCCTCCGCACTTCGCGCTCGACGGCTCGGCCGATGTCTTTGGTGCGGTTCCCCACCTTTGCCGCCGCGAGCGCTTGCCGGAAGGCTCGTTCCGCGCAACGGGCCAGGTCACGCGCTGTTGTGTTTGGTTTGGTCGAGGGCACTTCAACGCTGACGGCGGAATCCGTGTGGTAGCCATCCTTCTCCGCAGTAAGGTCGAGCTTAACCAGATCGCCGGGCTGAATCACCCGCTCGCCAGGAATCCCGTGCACCACCTCGTCGTTGACGCTGATGCACACGTCGCCAGGAAACCTGTAAACCATCGGCGGCGAAGACCGCGCTCCATGCGCGGCAAGCACCCGCGAGCCAATCTCGCAAAGTTCCGCGGTCGTCACGCCAGCCCGCACTTCCGCAGCCATCGTGCGCAGCGCTTTCCCCACAATCATTCCGCATCCGCGCAGCTTCTCAAATTGCTCTGGACTGTTGATGGACATTAGTCCTCGATGGCGTTCGCGCTCATGCGGCGGAAAGGCGCACAAGCTGAAGCCTGCGCCACTGGTCCTGTAACTTGACGGCTAGTTGCAGCCGCACCCGCCGCCGCAACAGCTACCGCCTCCATTCGAGGAGCCGCCGGAGGATTTAGCGGAAACGCCGTTGCTCGACCCATTCGCCGCGCTGAACACCGAGAGCTGAATCGCGTTGCGTTTCCCCGCGCACTTCGGACAAGCAATCTCCTGCGTCTTGTTCAGCACAATCTTCTCAAAGTGCGTCTGGCAATCCTCACAGATGTATTCGTAAATGGGCATTCTGAAACTCCGGCCTATTTTCTAGGACTCTAATTATAACAGGCTCTGGCATGTGATCTGACGTGACGGAAGGTCGCCAACTCGTTCCTTCACTCACCTGACTCAGAATCATATTGCCTCTCCCACAGTCCAATTGAAGAAGCAAAATAACCCTACGGCACAGATGAGTAAGAACCTCCTCATTTTACCTTCCGCCAGCGCGCTGAAAGCTATCGCCGGGAACGCCGCCCATGATCCAGCAGAGATGGGCAATGATGAGGGAGACAGTGATGCAAGCGCATTCAGCTCTCTCGACCACTCGATCGCCATGGTGTAGATCGACAGGGCAACACCAATCGTGCATACAAAAAGTGCCATCAGGGACATGATCCGGCGCCAAGTCGTGGCTGGAGGCGTTTTCTCCCTCTTCGACCATTCGCGCCACGCCAGAATAATGCTCGGGATCGGGAGTAAGAATCCGGCATAGAGCACGAGGAAGTAAAGAGGCAGAAAAATCCGCTCAACCATCATAGCCTCAATGAAACCCGCTACGTGTGACTCAATAAAGAAAGCGCCTCCGGAAAAACCGGAGGCGCTCAGTTTATAACAGTTGATGCCTGGCTAGGAATTAGTCACCGGCGACCGCTTCGGCGGCCTTTTCGGGGGATTGCGTGTTGGCGGGAGCGCCGTTACCGTTGCAATGCCCGTTGCCGTTGGAGTGGCTATTGCCATTCCCATTCGCCGGGGCAATCGTAACCGGCTTGCCCGCATTCGCGAAATTGGCCGGCACTGCCTTGGCAATGTCGCTCACCGTGCCAATCTGCACGACCGTCGGCTGAGGCTTCTTCAGCACCAGCTCTTCGTAAATCGCGCGGACCTTGGCCTGCTCTTCGTAAGCCTTCTTGCGGCGAGCGCGGTCTTCTTCCGCCGCGGTCACCGGAATGTCGTGTTCCAGATGGCGCACGCGAGCGGCGTCCTCGGAGTCAATCTTCAAGGAATGCTCGAAGCTCTGAAGGTTGACAGTTTTTCCC
>Ga0209648_10002698_pt1 | contig 14763 bp, 12 predicted proteins | sample GraSoi2013_115cm_FD_185830 | JGI IMG/M metagenome (GOLD analysis project Ga0209648, IMG submission 185830) | Grasslands soil microbial communities from the Angelo Coastal Reserve, California, USA - Sample 9_17_2013_115cm (SPAdes) (version 2) | ecosystem: Environmental > Terrestrial > Soil >...
CTGAATCGTGACGGGCTGTTACTTCCGATATCCGCGCGCGTCTAATCATTGAGCCCATGAGCCCACAATGACCCGTTCGATTGTGACTGTGGTGCGCCCCATGTATCATGGTGAGTCTGATGAAGTGTAAATGTCTCCCGGCGAACGCTGTCCCGCACGTGACCCCTTTCTACGCCGCCTACCTCGAAGATTTCCCCCGCGTATCCCAGTTCTTCCGTCACCCTCCCTCGGTCGCGGGAATCCAGGCGGCCGCGCGCGAAGTGGCGCTCCGCGGTGATGTTCGCCGAAGCGTGGCGGAGGTTTTGCGCGAGCAGAACCGCCGTTTCGGAAGCGGCCCGGCCGTTTTCCAGAATATTGACCGTCTGGCGGGCGGCGCCGCGGCCATCGTCACGGGGCAGCAAGTCGGATTGTTCACCGGGCCGAGTTACACGATTTACAAAGCGTTGGCGGCGCTGCGCGTCGCGGAAGAAATCACCGCCGGCGGTTTGCCTGCCGTCCCGCTTTTCTCGCTCGGCAGCGAAGACCACGACCTTGCCGAAGTGAACCATTGTTTCTGGTCCGCGCGCGAGGGGTTGCAGCGCTTGGAGCTGCCGCTTCCCGGTGCGGAGAACCGCAGCGTGGGCGCGCTGCGTCTCGGAGAGAGTGTCGCGGGTTTGCTCCAGTCTGCCGCGCAAGGCCTCGAAGGACCCGATGCGGCCTGGGTCGCGGATTTGCTGCGCGAATGCTATCGCCCCGAGGAAACCCTCGGCGGCGCGTTCGCAAAACTCTTCGCGCGCTTGTTCGCCGATCGCGGCTTGATCCTGCTCGACCCGCTGGACGCGCGCTTGCACCGCCTCGCCGCTCCGCTGTTCCGGCGCGCGCTCGAAGAGCACGCCGCGCTGACCAGCGATTTGCTGGCCCGCGGAGAAGAGCTCGAGAGCGCCGGGTTTCATTCCCAGGTAAAAGTGACGCCGGACAGCACGCTCTTGTTTGCAAGTGTCGAGGACCGGCGGCTTCCCGTGCGCACCAGAGGCGCGGGATTTGTTGTGGGCGCGAGGGAATTTTCGCTTCCCGAACTGCTGGCATGGCTCGAGCGCGAGCCGCAGTCCTTTTCGCCCAACGTCCTGCTGCGTCCCGTCATGCAGGACGCGCTGCTGCCCACCGCCGCAGCCGTCGCGGGGCCTGCGGAGACCGCGTATCTCGCGCAGAGCGCCGTCGTGTACGAGCGCCTGCGCGAAGCAATCCCGCGCCCGATTCCGGCCGTCCTTCCGCGCGTTGCCTTCACGTTAGTGGACGCCAGGTCCGCTTTGCTTTTGGAAAAATACCGGCTCGACGTCGCCGACGTGTGGAAAGGCCGCCAGCACTTGCGCAAGAAGATGGAGCAGGAGTCTTTGCCGGATTCCTTGATGCGCGAATTCGATGCCGGCGAAAAATCCCTCGACGCACTGCTGAAAAATTTGGAGCAGCCGCTTGAAAAATTGGACAAGACTCTGCGGGGCACCCTCGAAGCCGCCGGAAACAAAATGCGCTATCAATACGCGAATCTCCGGGCCAAAGCCGGACGTGCCCAGGATTTTCGCGCCGGCGTTCTCGACACCCATGAACGCGCGCTCAACGATTCGCTCTATCCGGAGCATGACTTGCAGGAGCGCTCGCTGTGCCTCCTCCCGCTGCTGGCCCGCCACGGCCGCGGCTTGCTCGCCGAACTCGAGCAGCACGCCTCCCTCGAATGTCCCAACCACAAGCTCGCCTTCCTCGAACCCTCCGCGCCTCTTGTAGCATAGGCTTCAGCCTGTGCATCTAACGAAGAGCGAGCCTGCGCGCCAGGAGGATTTTTCCATGAATGTTCCCGCTCTGTTTGGGCTGAGCGCGCTGATGAGCTTTGTAGCCTCGGGCGTGGCCGCGAACCTCTTCGTCTGGCCGCGCCTTCGGACAATGGACCGGCGCGACGCGCTGCTTCCCTTGGTCGCGCCCCACATGTTTCTTCGCAGCATCGGACTCAGCTTCCTGGTTCCCGGCGTTGTCTCTGCCTCTTTGCCCGCAGCCTTTGCTGTCCCCGCGGCGTATGGCGACTTTGTCGCCGGCATACTCGCGGTCGCGGCCACCCTGGCGCTCGCCAAGCGCGCTTCTTGGGCCGTCGCGCTCGTGTGGGTATTCAATGTGTGGGGCGCGGGCGACTTGTTGTACGCCATTTACCAGGGCAATATTCTTAAGATTGACCCGGGGACGCTCGGAGCGGCCTTCTACCTTCCAACGGCAATCGTTCCGCCGCTGCTCGTCACCCACGCTCTGATATTCTGGCTTCTGCTTCGCCCGAACCGCCGCGACCGCTGAAAAGGGATAACCCGCTGCCCTTACCCCTCCAACATTTCATCCCTCCCGATGAATTACGGAAGTGGTATCTTCTCCATACTCTGCAAAGGAGCCCCTTTGCCATGAAGCATAAGACGCCGATCGTACTTGCCGCGCTTTTTCTCACCCTGTGCGCAGCATGGGGCTTCGCCCAAACTCCCCAATCGGATTCGCATCAGCAGACCGCGCAGGCTCCTCAGAAGACCGTTCTGGCGGCAGTGAAGATAGGCGACAAATGGGGCTACATAGATAAAACCGGAAAGATGGTCATCCAACCGCAGTTCAAGGTAGCCGGTCCGTTCTACGAAGGACTCACTTCAAAGGTGAAGGGGGGCTACATAGACAAGACCGGGAAGATGGTCATCGCTTTGCCGTCGCAGGTTGATCGGGCGGGGCACTTTTCAGACCAGCGCGCGGCCGTGGAGATCGGCGGGAAATGGGGCTACATAGACAAGACCGGCAAGACCGTCATCGCTCTGCAGTTTGATGATGCGGGGGACTTTTCAGACCAGCGCGCGGCCGTGGAGATCGGCGGGAAATGGGGCTACATAGACAAAACCGGAGCGATGGTCATTCCACCGCAATTCTCGAATGCCGACTCGTTCTCCGAAGGGCTCGCCGTGGTGCAGGTCGCCGACAAATACGGCTATATAGACAAGACCGGAAAGATGGTCGTCGCCCCGCAGTTCTCGGGTCTTAGCTCAGACTTCTCCGAAGGACTGGCTGCCGTGAAGGTCGGTGAGGTGGTCGGGGGCAAACGGGGCTTCATAGACAAGACCGGAACGATGGTCATCGCTCCGCAGTTTGTTTATGCGCACGACTTTTCCGAACAGCGCGCGGTTGTGGTGATGGTCGAGGACGGCCCACCGGGCTACATAGACAAAACGGGAAAGATGGTCATCGCCCCGCAGTTTCGTACTGCGTTCGATTTTTCTGAACAGCTCGCGGCCGTGAGGGTCGGCGACAAATGGGGCTACATAGACAAGACTGGCAAGATTGTGATCCAACCGCAATTCTCCTGGGCGACAGGATTCTCCGAAGGACTCGCTGCCGTCAAGGTCGGCGATAAATACGGTTACATAGACAAGGTCGGAGAAATGGTCATCGCTCCGCAGTTCGATGATGCATTCCCCTTCACCGTGGCCGATGCTGATGCCCGGCCGTAGAATCCAAGAATTGCGGGTGCCGCACCCCTTAGGTTTTCAAGGGTGCGGGTTTAGACCTAACGCCAGCCCAGGCCAAGACCACCTCCCTAGTGATACGATTCACGCCGCGATGAACCTGAAACCCAAATTCTTCGCGACGGCGGCGCAATGGCGGTTGACACGAGGGGGCAGGAGGGCTAGGCTCTCGGGCCAAGGGAAAGCTCAAAACGGAAATTCCGGCTGAGGAGGTGTTCCTATGTTCCGCAAAACCGTGTGGGCCCTGGCCGCATGCCTATGCTTGGCTGCGTCGGCAGCGGCACAAGCGCCGGGTGATCTTCTCGATGTCTTCACCGTAAAGGTGAAGCCCGACAAGGGCGCCCAATTCGACGCCGCAGTTAAAAAAATCGTAGCCGGCAACCGGCAAAACAAAGGCACCAACTGGGTGGCCTTGGCCCAGGTTTACGGGTCCGGACAGGTCATCCGCTTCGTCAGCATCCGCGCGAACTTCGCCGCAATTGAAAAAGACAATGAAACCTTCATGGCCGCAATGGTCAAGACCTATGGCGAATCGGTCGCCGAGCAGATTTTCCGCGATGCCGATAGCTGCATGGAAAGCTCCCAGACGGAACTTCGCCGGCGCCGCTGGGATCTGAGTGCCAACGTCCCGGCAGACCCTGCCGCCGTCAACAAGCTCATCGGCGAGTCGCGCTGGCTGCAGACCGTCATGGTGCGCGTCCGCCCGGGCCATGGGCCGCACTTCGAGGAACAGATGCGCGCCATCAAGGCCGCCCAGGAAAAAGCCGAGGCCAAGGTTACTGCACTGGTTTCGCAGGCCGCGTTCGGCCAGAATGGCGCTGTCTATTACATCAGCACGCCCCGGAAATCGCTCGGCGAGCTGGATAGCGCAGTCCCGCTTCCTCAATTGCTCGGCGCCGAGGGCTACGAAAAGTTTCTCAAAACCGCTTCCGAATCCATCCTGACCGTCGAATTCACCATCAGCCGGTTTGCGCCCGAATTCAGCAATCCCCCGCAGGAAGTTGCCGCCGCGGCGCCCGACTTCTGGAACCCCAAGCCGGCAGCCAAGAAGCCTGCCGCCAAGAAGCCTGAGTAGCACTCGGCGTAACTAACCCGGGGGCATTCCGGAGTCCATATTCGATGCTTGTATTGAATGCGGTAAAATGAGCCATTATGGAGGCAGCGCGCAAGATCACCGTGGAAGTACAGCAGGAGCTTCTTGAGAAGGCTCAGCGAGCCAGCGGTGTCGGTATCACCCAGACCGTCCGTACTGGGCTGCAGCTCGTTGCGGCATCGCGGACTTACGCACGCCTGCGCCGGCTCCGAGGGAAGGTTCGCTTCTCGCGCGCCCTGGCAGAGCTGAAAGCCGACCGATGATCGGCGATTCCCGGCAGGATTCTCATTCCTGACGACATAATTGGCCACCCGACAAGGATGGCCATCCTGAATGAACGCAGCGAATGAGGGACCCCTCTGCTAACCTCCTCATTTTATGGAACTTATCTTTCTATTGACTTACCTCATGAATTATGGTAGAATACCTGCCGGAAAATGGACAACGTACACTGAGAGCCGCTACTGAAAACTGACCACTGACAAGACCACCGAAAGCCCGCCTCCCATGCCCTCCCCGAACGCCATCGCCCCTCCCCCTTCAACCGCTCACTTTCAACTTTCGACCGTCAACTTCCGACTTTTCTGCTCTAATTCCTTTAGAATCACACACTTTCGTAAAATTGCGTCCGCAAACCCTTTAGATTCACACACTTTCAAAACAAAGGACTTAAAACCCTTTCGAATCACATACTTCCAAAAAAGTGGTGGGGGGAGGGGGGTATCCTATGAGATCCCTTACTTTCAACCTTTAACCCTCGACTCTCAACTCTCCCCCGTAAGTCGTTTAACATCAACACTTACAAGAAAATTGAACTTCAAACCCTTTAGAATCAACACTTACAAAAAAGGGGGGGGGAGGGGGTGGGGGGGAGTCGGCCCTGGACCCCAAAGCGTGCCCGGCGAAATGACGAGCGAATTTCGTGTTTCGATTTTCGACTTTCGGTCTCACGTCAGTGCTCGTGCTAGAATTGCCCGAAATTCCGGAGGACATTCGATGAAGATCAGCGCGGGAAAGCAGAAAGGTTTGCAGGCCGTTTCCGACAAGCGCGGCGTCATCGGCGCCGCGGCCATGGACCAGCGCGGCTCGCTCCAGAGCGCCATCGCCAAAGACAAGGGCATTGACAAGAAAGCGGTCACGCGGGAAATGATGTCCGAGTTCAAGGAAGCGGTCGTGCGCGTCCTCACGCCGCACGCCAGCGCCATTCTGCTCGACCCGGAATTTGGCCTGAATGCCGCGAAGCAGCGCGCGAAAAACGCCGGCCTGCTTCTCGCCTATGAGAAGAGCGGCTACGACAATACCCAGCCCGGACGTTTGCCCGACCTGCTCGACAATTATTCCGTGCGCCGCCTGGTGGCCGCCGGCGCCGACTGCGTCAAGATTCTGCTCTACTACACGCCTTTCGATCCCGCGCCCGTCAACGACGTCAAGCACGCCTGGGTCGAACGCATCGGGGCGGAATGTATCGCCGCCGACGTGCCGTTCTTCCTGGAATTTGTCACCTACGAAGAAGGCCTCGACGAAAAGGGCATCGAGTTCGCCCGCAAAAAGCCCGACTGCGTCACCAAGAGCATGGAGGAATTCTCCAAGCCGCAATACGCCGTGGACATCATGAAAGTAGAGGTGCCGGTGACTATGGCGTTCGTGAAGGGCGCGCGCTCTTGCAAAGGCGAATCGGCTTATTCGCGCGAAGAAGCCAAAGACCATTTCCGCCGCGCCGCATCCGTCGCGAAAAAGCCTTTCATTTATCTTTCCGCGGGCGTGAGCAACGACACCTTCAACGAATCCCTTGAGCTGGCCGCCGAAGCCGGCACGAATTTCTCCGGTGTGCTCTGCGGCCGCGCCACATGGAAGGAAGGCATTCCTGTGTACGCCAAGCAGGGCGTCAAAGCGCTCGAAGACTGGCTCGGCAATCAGGGCGTGAAAAACATCGGCAACGTCAACGAGCGTCTCAAAGCCGCCAAGCCGTGGTTCGCGTTTTACGGAGCCGCCTCCGCTGCCGCGTTGAGCTGAACTTTTTTGACCGAAACTCGCGCCGGCTGCGAAAGGTTGACGAGAAAACAGTCGGCGCGTTTTTTCTCGCCGCAAAGAATTTTTTCGTCGCCGCGCTTTGTGCTACATTTCTTCTGGACGCATCGTGAATCTCGGCATCTACGTTCAAGTTCCGTTCTGCCAGACGAAATGCACCTACTGCAATTTCCACACCGGCGCATTTTCCGCCTCGCTGTACTCGCCTTACGCCGAAGCGGTTTGCCGCGAGATTCGCGGCTACGAATCGCTGCTTCGTGCCGCGCGCGTCGAGCTTCCTAGCGGCTTCGCTTCGCTGGTTGTTGACACCGTTTATCTCGGCGGCGGAACGCCGAGCTTGCTCGATCCCTCCGCGCTCGCGCGCATCCTCGATGCGATCCGCGAGCGCTTTCGCACCGCCCTTGTTGAAGTCACGCTCGAAGCTGATCCCGAAACCATCACTCCGGAAAAGGCCGCTGCCTGGAAAGCCGCAGGATTCACGCGCATCAGTCTTGGCGTTCAGTCCTTCGACGACAGGGAACTTGTCGCCGCCGGAAGAATGCATCGCCGCGCAGACGTCTTCCGCGCGTCCGAGATCCTGCGGCAAGCTGGATTCGACAACCTCAGCTTCGACCTCATCGCAGGACTGCCTCACCAAACACGCGCGAGTTGGGAAGACTCGCTCGGCCAGTTGCTGCGCTTGCGGCCCGACCACGTTTCGGTTTATCTGATGGAGATTGACGAAGGCAGTCGCCTCGGCAGGGAAGTCCTCGCCGGCGGAAAGCGCTACAGCGCCGAGGCTTTGCCGAGCGACGATGCGATGGCGGAATTCTACGAGAGCGCTTGCGAGAGGTTGTCGCGCGCCGGATACGAGCACTACGAAATCTCCAACTGGGCGATTCCGGGCCGCGAATCGCGGCACAACCTGAAATACTGGCGCCGCGAACCTTACCTCGGCTTCGGCGCCGGAGCGCACTCGTTCAGCGGAACCGAGCGCTGGGCCAACGCGCACGAGCCCGCCGCGTACGTTGCGTCGCTCGCGCGCGGCGAAATTCCCGTCGAACAACTGGAACGGTTGTCTCCGCAGCAGGCGCTCGAAGAAGAGATATTCCTGGGATTGCGGCAATTGAAAGGCATTGACCTGGATCACCTGGAACGGCAATACAATCCCTGGTTTCGCGGCGACTTGCGCCGCAGGATTGCCGAACTGGAGTCGCAGGGCCTTGTGCTGAGCGACGGCGGACGAATCCGTCTTGCGCCGGAGCGGCTCGCGGTTTCCAACGAAGTTTTCGTCGCGCTCATGGATTGATTCGGAGTGAAGAAGGAGGATGTCACGCCACCTGATGCAACGCTCGCGACCCCTGCGGGGAGCGAGCGCAGAATCATTCCCTTCGAACTGATCGAGGACGCGCGAAAGCACGTCTACGAAGCCGCGGTCCGCACGCCTCTGGTGCGTCTGAACTATTCCGAGGCGCCGTGCGAAATCTACCTGAAGCTGGAAAACCTGCAGCCGATCGGCTCGTTCAAGATTCGCGGCGCGTACAACGCCGTGCGCCTGATGCCTGCGAGCGAACGCAGCCGCGGCGTCTGGACCGTCAGCGCCGGGAACGCGGCGCAAGGCGTGGCGCTTGCGGCAAAGAAGGCGGGAGTTCCCTGCAAAGTTCTGGTCATGGACACAGCACCGGCCACAAAACTCGATTCCATTCGGCGGCTTGGCGCGGAAATCCTGAAGGCGCCTTTTGATCAGTGCTGGAAGGCGCTCGGCGACCGCCGGCATCCAGCGATGTCGGGCACCTTTGTTCATCCCTTCGAAGACGACGAGTTCATCGCAGGGAATGCTTCGGCGGGCCTGGAAATCCTGGAAGATTTGCCGGATGTAGACGCCGTCGTCGCCGCATTTGGCGGCGGAGGACTCTCCTGCGGAATCGCGTGCGCGATGCAGGCGCGGAAACCCGGCGTGAAAGTCTTTGCGGCCGAGCCGGAAACGGCGTCGCCGCTGGCGCGGTCGTTTGCGATGGGCTCGGCGCAGGATTTCCCCGACTGGAAAGCCAGCTGGGTGGACGGCTGTGGCGGGAAAAGCGTTTTCCCCCGGATGTGGGCGCTGGCGCGGCACGCCCTCGCCGGTTCGGTGGTGGTCACGCTGGAAGAAATTCGCCGCGCGATGAAACTCGTCGCCGAACGCAATCACGTGATTGCAGAGGGTGCGGGAGCGTGCGCCGTGGCGGCGGCGCTCGGCGGCAAGTGCGGGGGAGGCAAGGTGGTCGCCGTGGTCAGCGGCGGAAATATTGACCTGAGCAAGTTCCTCGAGCTTGTTTCCGTCGCGTAGCGCAACCACTCGCGGCATTGAAGAGGGGAATTTCATGAGCACTCCAGCTTCAGTCGTCCCAGAAGTCAAGTTGAGCGATTTTCAGGAGGCGGCGAAGGTTGTTTCGGGCTTTGCTTATCACACGCCCTTGCTGACGTCGAGGTTATTGAGCGAGCGCACAGGTTTCGACATACGTCTGAAAGCGGAAATGTTCCAGAAGGGCGGCTCGTACAAAGTGCGCGGCCCGATGAACAAGTTTCGCCACTTGAGCCACGAGCAGCGGGAAAGAGGAGTGATTTGCTCATCAGCGGGAAACCATGCGCAAGGCGTGGCGCTTGCGGCGGGGCGTTACAAAATGCGGGCGGTCGTGGTGATGGCGAAAAACGCGACGCAATCGAAAGTAGACGCCACGCGCGCGTACGGCGCGGAAGTGGTGCAGCACGGAATGATCTGGGACGAGGCCAACGAGAAGGCCAAGCAACTTACCGTAGAGCGCGGGTTGACGTACATTCATCCCTTCGACGACATCCAGCTCATCACCGGGCAGGGGACGCTTGGCCTGGAGATTTATGAAGACTTTCCTCAGGTGGATGTCGCCGTTGTCCCCATCGGCGGGGGCGGGCTGATCTCCGGTGTTTCCATGGCGCTCAAAGCATGCAATCCGAGGATCAAGATCATCGGCGTGGAGTCTTCCGATGGACCCGGGATGAAAAAGAGCGTTGAGGCCGGGCGCGTGGTAACGCTAGAGAAGATTGATTGCATTATTGACGGCTTGCGGGTGAAACGCGTCGGGGAGACTACATTTTCGATCGTGCAGCGCTTCGTGGACGACATCGTAACGCTGCCGGACAAGGAGATTTTCGACGCGATGATCTGGGTCATGTCGCACTGCAAACTGGTGGTTGAGGGCGCCGCCGCCGCACCTGTTGCCGCGCTCCTCCACGGTTTGGTCAAAGCGCCTTCCGGGTCAAAGGTGGTTTGCGTGCTCAGCGGAGGCAACGTGAATCTTGAGCAGATCAAGAACCTGAAATGGAACTGAGCAACCTGCGTTGCCCGCCAAGGAGGGAGAATGAGACGCTCTAGAAGCGCAGAGTTGCGATTGATTGCCTGGGCTTTGGGCAGCCTGTTCCTCTTTCCATTTCCAAGCCGCGGGCAAACTGCATTTCATTCCCCTCAGCCAAGTAAGGCAACTGCGCCGACAGTTGCGGAGGCCAGCAAATTTGCGGACGAGGTGGAGAAGCGCCTGTTCGATCTGCAAGTGAAAGCCAGCCGGGCGGCGTGGGTTCAGGAAAACTTCATCACCGACGATACCGAACAGGTGGCCGCGGATGCCAATGAGGCGCTCGATGCGGCCACCACCGAACTGGCGGGGAAGGCGCGGCGATTCGACGGCCTGAAGCTGCCAGAAGGTGTCGCGCGCAAACTGAAACTGCTGAAGCTTTCGTCCACTTTTCCGGCGCCGCGCAATCCTGCGGACCAGAAGGAGATGGCGAAATTGGCGGCGTCACTCGATGGCGAATACGGAAAAGGGGTGTGGTGCCCGGACGGGGAAAAGGGAAAGTGTCTTGACGTCACCGCGATTGAGCGGCTGATGGCTACCAACCGCGACCCGGAGCAACTCAAGCGGGCATGACTCGGCTGGCATGCCATCGGTGCGCCGATGCGCAAGCGCTTCGAGCGGTTCGTCGAACTGGGAAACAAAGGCTCGCGAGAAATGGGCTTCCAGGACGCGGGGGCGCTGTGGCGTTCGAAATATGACATGCCCCCGGACGCCTTTGCTAAGGAAGTGGACCGGCTGTGGGAGCAGGTCCGCCCGCTCTATCTTTCTTTGCACGCGTACGTGCGGGCGCAGCTTGCGAAGAAATACGGCAAGGACCTGGTCCCGGAAAACGGGCCGATCCCCGCGCATTTGCTGGGAAATATCTGGAGCCAGGAATGGAGCAACGTGTATCCGTTGCTGGCGCCGCCCGAGAACGGATCGAGTTACGACCTCACTGAAATCCTGCGCGCGCGCAAGACCGAACCCCGGGAAATGGTGCGCTACGGCGAGCGGTTCTTCACTTCCCTCGGGTTCGCCGCGCTCCCCGAAACATTCTGGAAACGGTCGCTGTTCACGAAGCCGGCGGACCGCGACGTGGTTTGCCACGCTAGCGCCTGGGACGTGGATTCGGAGAACGACCTGCGCATCAAGATGTGCATTCAGATCACCGATGAGGATTTCCGGACGATCCACCACGAGCTGGGGCACAATTTCTACCAGCGGGCGTATAACCCGCAGCCGCCGCTGTTCCGGGACAGCGCCAACGACGGCTTCCACGAAGCGATAGGCGACACCATCGCGCTTTCCGTAACGCCAGAATATTTGAAGCAGATCGGCCTGATTGAAACGGTCCCGCCGCCGGCGGCGGATATCGGTTTGCTTCTCAACATGGCGCTGCAGAAGGTGTCGTTTCTTCCGTTTGGTTTGTTGGTGGACAAATGGCGCTGGGGAGTTTTTTCGGGGGAGATCAAACCGGGCGACTACAACAAATCCTGGTGGGAACTGCGCTTGAAGTATCAGGGAATTGCGCCGCCGGGCGCGCGCAGCGAAACGGATTTCGATCCCGGCGCGAAATACCACGTTCCCGCGAACGTGCCTTACATGCGCTATTTCCTGGCGGACATTCTGCAGTTCCAGTTTCACCGCGCCTTATGCCGGACAGCCGGCGTCACCGGGCCGCTGCACCGCTGCTCGATTTACGGCAATAAGGCAGCGGGAGAGAAGCTCGCGAAAATGCTGGAGATGGGACTGAGCCGGCCATGGCCGGAGGCTTTGGGAACCCTCACCGGCGAGAAACAGATGGATGCCGGCGCGATCCTGGAATACTTCGCGCCGCTGAAGGCGTGGCTCGACGAACAGAACAAGGCCAACAAAATCGGTTGGTAGACGCGGTGTGGTATAAAAGAGTGTTTGCCTGAGGGCATTGATTCCCGCGATGCGAAGCCGGCGAGCCCTTCGAGGAGCTTGTGGACTTTTCTTTTACTGAGGAGCAACAACAGCTTCGGCGGAGCGTCCGCGAGTTTGCCGAGGCGGAGATTGCTCCCCACGTAATGGAGTGGGATGAAGCCTCCCACTTTCCGATTGAAATCATACCGAAACTCGCCGAGATGGGCCTGCTGGGCGTGATTTTTCCGGAGAAGTACGGCGGCGCGGGGCTGGGCTACATCGAATACGTCATCGCCATCGAAGAACTGTCGCGGGTGGACGGCTCCGTGGGGATAATTGTCGCGGCCCACAATTCGCTCTGCGCCAACCACATCTATCATTTCGGCAGCGAGGAGCAACGGAAGAAATACGTTGTCCCGCTGGCGCAGGGGAAGAAGATCGGTTGCTGGTCGCTGACCGAGCCCGAGGCAGGCTCGGATGCGGGAGGGACGCGCACGGTTGCGGTGCGCAACTCCACGGGCTGGGTTCTGAACGGCGCCAAAACGTTCACGACAAACGGCCACTATGCCGATATCTGCGTGGCCATGGCTGTCACCGACAAGGCAAAAGGCTCACACGGGATTTCCGCGTTCATTCTGGAGAAGGGGATGGCGGGGTTCCGCCCCGGGAAAAAGGAGAACAAGCTGGGGTTGCGGGCGAGCGACACTTCCGAAGTGGTGTTCAGTGATTGTCACGTTCCGGCGGGAAGCCTGCTGGGCAAGGAAGGCGAGGGCCTTGTCAACAGCCTGCAAATCCTCGACGGCGGGCGCATTTCGATCGCGGCGCTGGGTCTGGGGATGGCACAGGGAGCTTACGAGGCGGCGGCAAAATACGCCAAGCAGCGCAAACAGTTCGGGAAAACGATCAGCGAGTTTCAGGCCATCCAGTTCAAGCTGGCGGACATGGCGACGGAGATTGAGGCGGCGCGGCTGCTGGTGTACCAAGCGGCATGGCTCGCCGACCGCAAGAAGGCGCGCTTCACGAAGGAGTCAAGCATGGCCAAGCTGTACGCCGGCGAGGTGGCGGTGCGCGTGGCCAATGAAGCGGTGCAGGTCTTCGGGGGCTATGGGTTCATCAAGGATTATCCGGCGGAAAAATTCTATCGCGACGTCAAGCTGTGCACCATCGGGGAAGGCACCAGCGAAATACAGCGCCTGGTGATCGCGCGGCAAATTCTGGGGAAGAAATAGGAGCAGCACGCCTGCGGTTCACGGCAAGAAGCACACAGCCGAATGTCCTCAACGATTGACACCTGGGTCGAACAGATCCTCGCGGGCGACATCCGCGCCATCTCCCGCGCGATCACCGCCATTGAGAATCATCATCCTGAAGCGGAAGAAATCCTGCGGCGCGTTTTCCCGCACACCGGAAAGGGCTACCTGGCCGGGATTACCGGCGCGCCGGGAACGGGAAAGAGCACGTTGGTGGACCGCCTGGCGTCGCACTACCGGCGGGCGCAACAGCGCGTGGGAATTATCGCGATCGATCCCACGAGTCCGTTTACGGGGGGAGCGATTTTGGGCGACCGCATCCGGATGCAGGGCCACGCCAGCGATACCGGAATCTTCATCCGCTCGATGGCGACGCGCGGGTTTCTGGGCGGACTGGCGCGGGCAACGGCGGAGGTCGCGCTGCTGTTGGACGCTGCGGGAAAACAATCCGTGCTGATTGAAACCGTGGGCGTCGGTCAAGATGAGATCGATATCGTCCGGCTGGCGGATTGCATCGTCGTGGTGATGGTCCCCGGTTTGGGCGACGACATCCAGAACATGAAGGCCGGATTGATGGAGATTGCCGACATCTTCGTGCTGAACAAATCGGACCGGGAAGGCGCGGACAGGCTCGAACAGCAGCTTCATGCCATGCTGCAACTGGCGCCGGAAAGAGAGGGCTGGCGACCGCCCGTGGTGCGCACCGTGGCGACGGAAAACAAGGGGATAGACGCCCTGGCGAAGGCCATTGCCGAATTTCGCGAGCGATTTGCCTCCAGCAAACAGCGCCACGAGAAAAAAATCGAGTACTGGAAACAGCGGCTGATGGAAATGCTGGAGACGCGGCTGCTCGAAAGAGCGCTCGACGGCGCGGCCGGGGAAAAGCTCCTGGCGCAACTTGCGGAGTCGGTGGCGGAGCGGCGAACGGATCCGTTTTCTGCGGTGAGCGAAATACTCAGAAAGAGCGGATTGAGCTGAAGCGCAGCGGCAGGGATTCCCGCGGCGGAACATTAGTTTGGGCATAAGGAGATTTTCGGATGGGCACAGCAAAACCCAGGAGAATGGCGCGCGCGGGCAAAACGGAAAAAGCCGCAATCGGAGTTATCGGGGGCAGCGGCTTCTATACGATGCCGGGGCTTGCGGACGCGCGCGAAGTCCGCATGAAGACCCCGTTCGGCGAGCCGTCGGACGCGTTCGTCATCGGGACGCTGGAAGGGAAGCGCGTGGCTTTCCTGGCGCGCCACGGCCGGGGGCACCGCATTTTGCCCTCGGAGATCAACTACCGCGCCAATATTTATGCGCTGAAACTGCTTGGCGCGGAACGCGTGATTTCCGTCGGGGCGGTGGGGTCGCTCCAGGAGGAACTTCGTCCGATGGAGTTTCTCGTGCCCGATCAGTTTTTTGACCGCACGAAACAGCGGGTCTCCACATTCTTCGGCAGCGGCCTGGTGGCGCACGTGGGGTTCGGCAAGCCCACCTGCAAGGAGCTTTCGGGAGTCCTGGGCGACGCCTGCGACCGCGCGGCCGTAAAAGTCCACCGCGGCGGGACGTATGTTTGTATCGAGGGGCCGCAGTTTTCCACGCTTGCCGAAGCGCACGTGCATCGGCAGCTCCGGTTCGAAGTGATCGGCATGACCAACGTCACGGAAGCGAAATTGGCGCGGGAAGCG
>Ga0209648_10002702_pt1 | contig 14758 bp, 10 predicted proteins | sample GraSoi2013_115cm_FD_185830 | JGI IMG/M metagenome (GOLD analysis project Ga0209648, IMG submission 185830) | Grasslands soil microbial communities from the Angelo Coastal Reserve, California, USA - Sample 9_17_2013_115cm (SPAdes) (version 2) | ecosystem: Environmental > Terrestrial > Soil >...
GCCCATCTCGTAGACGAGCTGCTCGGTCACGCCGGCGACGCTGATCCGCCCGCCCGTGCCGGGATGCTTCGTCAGCTCGAACGTGCCATCGGGATGGGCCTCGACGATCGGGTAGCCGACGTTCGCGAGATCGGGGATCGTGTCCCAGGCCACGAGACAGTTGCCTCCACTCGCCTGGGCCCCGCACTCGATCGTATGGCCGGCCACGGTCCCGGCGGCCAGCAGGTCCCAGGCATCGGGGCGCCAGTCGAACGCGTGGATCATGGGGGCGAGGGTGAGCCCGGTATCGGTGACACGGCCGGTGATCACGACATCGGCCCCGCCGCGCAACGCTTCCACGACCGGCCCGGCCCCGAGGTAGGCGTTCGCCGCGAGCACGCGGTCGCGCACGTCCGAGAGCGGTCGACCGGTGTCCAAGTTGCGGAGGTCGTGGCCCCGCGCCAACAACCCGTCCAGCCGAGCGAGCAGATCGTCCCCCGTCACCACGCCGATCTTGAGCTTGCCGCCGAGCTTGAGCCGGCGTCCCACAACGGCGACGGCCTGCGCGCACGCCCGGGGATTCACGCCACCGGCGTTCGCGATCACCTTGATCCCGCGCGCCGCGACGATCGGGAGGAGGCGCTCCATCAACGGCACGAAATCCGTGGCGTAGCCGAGCGCCGGATCGCGCGATTTCTGCTTCTGGAGGATCGACATGGTGACTTCGGCGAGATAGTCCATCATCAGGTAGTCGACTGGCCCGAGCGTCACCTGGCGATACGGTGCCTCGAGCCAATCACCCCAAAACCCCTGACCAGCGGCGATGCGCACCGTGCGCCCCCCGCTCCCCCCGCGGCGCGGCGTCACCGATGCAGCACCACCCGCCGCACGGCGTCCGGCCCGGCCCCCGCGAGCGGGCGCACGCGCAGCTCGACGAGCGGGCCGAAGCCCTCGGGGAGCGCCAGCTCGCCCGCGGACGGCGCGGCGGGGAGCCGCACCGCGGTGCGCCCACCGGTCGCCACACTGACGTCCGCCCCTCCGCCGAGCGGCCGCGGCTGCGCGAGGAGGAAGCGGATGCGTACGCTGGCGAGCCACGGGTGGGCGCCGTTCTCCCGGGCGAACGCGGGGAACAGCTCGACCGTGAACGGGTGACCCCGGAGCGCGGGCGGCACCGCGACCGCGTGCCGGCCGAAGGCGTAGTTCAAGGCGCCCTGCCCCAGTTGCTGGCCCGTCGAATCGAAATCGGTGACGCCGAAATCGGTGAAGTCATTCCACTGCTCGCGGGGCATCGCGACGTCCACCACGGCCCGGCTGGCCCAGTCGGGCACGCGGACCGTCACGCTCTCAGCCGGCGCGCCGCGCGCCGCGATCGCGATGGTGCGCTCGGCCCCGACGAGCGTCGCATTCGAGCGGCCAGCCGTCGTCTCGGGCCCGGCGTTCGAGGCCTCGAGACGGCCGCCCGCCTCCCCGAGCGCGACCGCGGCGAGCCCGGCTTGCACGCTCGCCGTGACGCCCGCGAGCGGCGGCGCGACGACATCGAGCTCGTACACGCCCGGCACCAGGTCTTCGGCGGACACGACGATGCGCGCGGTGCCGGGCGACGTCCCACCCAGCGACAGCACGGAGTCGTGCCCGGCGCCCCGGAACGGCGCGCCGTTCGGCTCGAACAAGTACGCCGTCGCGCTCTGGGTCGCCGAATCAGGCAGCGTCACCGTGGCGTGGAGCGTGGCCCCCGCGGCCTCGACCCTGAGGAAGTAGCGCTGCACGCGCGCGGGAGCGATCGCACGACGCGGGTCGGCGAGCGGCTGCGCGGCGAGATCGTACGGCACGACGACCGTGTTCGGGAGCGTGAACAGCGCACCGGCGAGCGTGTCGCTCGCGTTCCAGGCGGTGACCGCGCCGATGTACACGCCCGGTGCCGCGAAGGCGGCGCCCTCGTAGCGCACCGGGATCTCGGTTTCGCGCGCGCCCGCGGTCACTGCGGGCGGCACCGTCAGCCAGCGGGCGCTCGAGCGCAGGAGGAATTCCGCGGCCCGCAGGCCGGCGACGTGGCGCACGTGGAACACCTGCAGCGTGTCTCCGGGCCCGGCGAGCCCCGCGCGGCGGAGGGCGCCCGAGACGCCGCCCGGCGTGCGCACCTCGTAAGCCGACCCCTGGTGACCGCCCAGGAGCCAGCGGTAGGCCGCGTCCAGGTGTGGGACACCGGCTCCCTGATCGAGGACCGTCTCCCCCCGGAACCCGACGGCCGACGCGCGCAGCGCCTGCGCCACCTCGGCTGCGCTCACGCGGCGGCCCTCCTGCGCCATGGCGGACAGGAGGCAGGCCGCGAGTCCGGCGGCGTGGGGCGCCGCCATGCTCGTGCCACCCTTGATCTCGTCCCCGGTGTTCCAGCGCGGGACGGTCGAGAAGGCGACGCCGGGCGCGACCAGGTCGGGCTTCGCGAGCTCGCCGCCGCGCGAGCTCCACCAGCCCATCACGTCGGGCGGGGGCGGCGTGCCCGGCTGGGCCGGACGCGCGAACACGCTCGGATAGGACGCACCCACCGCGAGCGCCAGGTCCGCCGACGCGGGAAACCCCATGGTCGAGAGGCCGGGCCCGTCGTTCCCGGCGCTGATGAGGAAGACCACGTTGGGATGGGCCACGAGAAACGCGTTCACGAGCGAATCGATCACCGCGCCGCCTTCGATCTCGTTCCCGACGCCGAAGCTCAGGTTCAGCACGAGCGGAAGGTTGCGCCGCTCGGCGTAACGCGCGGCGTAGCTCATGGCGCGCTGCATGCTGCCCGTCACCGAGACCCCACCCCGCGCCGCGTTCGCGATCTTCAGGCCCAACAGCTGGGCGCCGGGCGCCACGCCGTCGAACCCCGCGACGTTGAACAGGCTGTGCCCCGCCGCAATGCCGGCGACGTGCGTGCCGTGCCCGCCGGTATCGAAATAGAAGTCGAGCACGGGCGCCCCGTTCACCTCGCTGAAATTGGCGGCGAGCGTGATCGGCTTCGACCCCAGGGCGATGGTCTCCCGCCCCTCGCGATAATCGTGCAGCGGCATCTCGTCCTCGAACGAGCCATTCAGATTCGAGTCGATAAACGCCACCCAGCCGTCGGTCGCCTTGACGACGATCACCGGGAACACGTCGGTGTTCGTGCCGTTGCCGTTCAAGTCGGCGCTGGGCAGCTTGCCGAGCGGCAGCTCGCGCAACGCCCCGGCGTACCAGGTGGTCGCCGTCGTGAGCCGGCCGATGCGACCTGCCCCCGCGGGGGTGACGGGGGTGAGCGCGACGCGGCCCTCAGCCGAAAAGTCGCGCAGCTCGATGACCTTGGGCGCGCCGGTGCTGGTCGTGATGAGTCCGTCGACGCCGGGATCGACCCCGGTATCGAGGATCGCGATCAGGACCCCCCGGCCGTCGTAGGTGGGGTGTTTGGCCCGGAACTGGTCCACGCCCGTGCTCCGCAGCGGCATGAGGCCCGCCATGAAGGCGACCGGGGGCGGCACCACCGGGGTAGGGGCCGGTGCGGCGCTCCCATCGGCCGCGGCGGGCGCGGCCGCGACGCTCGGGCGCCGGCGGTCGGGGACCGGCGCCGTGGCGGGACGCGCGGCCGTACCGCCGCAGGCGGTCGCGAGCAGGCTCAGGACGACGAGATTGCGATCGAGGGTCATGGGGTGCTGGGCAAGGTAAAGGGGCCGAGATGGGGCCCGGGGAATTCGCTCGTCACCTCGAGCAGGAAGGCCAGGGTGGCGCGCGTGTCTTCGGGCAGGAGGATCGCATCCACGAAGCCGCGGGCGCCCGCGAACCGGGCGTCGAGCTGGTGGTCGTAGTCGCCGCGCATCGCCTCCACGGCGGCCGCGTTTTCGGGCTTGGCCACACCGCTCCCGAACACCGCCTGGACGGCGGACTCGCCTTCCATCACCCCCATCCGCCCGGTCGGCCAGGACAGGATGAAGTCGGGATCGAACCCCTGCCCCGCCATGGCGTAATAACCCGCCCCGGACGCGTGGTTCACGGTGAGGACGAGCTTCGGGACGGTGGCGGTCGCCATCGCTTCCACGAACCGAGCACCCGCGCGGATGATCCCCGAGTGCTCCGCTTCGGTGCCCACCATGAACCCGGACACGTCTTGCACGAACAAGAGCGGCAGCCGCTCGCGGTTCGCGTTCTCGATGAAGTACGCCACCTTCTCGGCGCTGGCCGTGTAGATGATGCCGCCGATCTTGGGCGCCACGCCCGGCTTCCCCTTGATCACGCCACGCGAATTGGCGATCAGCGCCACGGGGCGGCCGGCGATGGCGCCGTGCCCGCAGATCATCTCTGGGGCGACGTCAGGCTGGAACTCCGCGACCGCCCCGTCGTCGAGGACGCAGTCCAGCACGGCGCGCACGTCGTAGCTCATGCGGTGGTCGGCGGGCAAGAGCTCGTATAGGTCCTTCGGGTTGCGCTTCGGTTTGCCGCCGGGCGCCGGCGGGCGGAGCGTGCGCGGCAGCCGCGCTACGTACTCGCGCATCTGCGCCAGGCAGGCGGGGTCATCAGGGGCGCGGTAGTGTGCCACCGCGCTCACCGCGGTATGGGTGCGGGCCCCGCCCAGCGCTTCGGCGTCCACCGCCTGCCCGGTCGCGCCTTTGACGAGATTCGGGCCGCCGAGGCCCATGAACGACGTGCCCTCCACCATGAAGATCACGTCCGAGAGCGCGGGTAAGTACGCGCCGCCGGCGATGCAGGGCCCCATGACGGCGGCGATCTGCGGCACGCCGAGGTAGTGGCGCATGATCGAGTTGTAGTAGAAGATCCGCGCGGCGCCGAATTGTCCCGGAAAAACCCCGCCCTGGTAGGGCAGGTTCACGCCCGCGGAGTCGACGAGGTAGATGATCGGGATCCGCTGGCGCATCGCGATCTCCTGGGCGCGCAGCATCTTGCGGATGGTCTCGGGCCACCAGGAGCCCGCTTTCACCGTCGCGTCGTTCGCCACCACCACCACCGGGCGACCCGCGATCCGGCCGAGCCCGGTGACGACGCCTGCCGCGGGCGCCTGACCGTCGTACTGATCGTAGGCGACGAGCAGCCCGACCTCGAGCCACTCGGCCCCCTGGTCGAGGAGCGCGGTGACGCGCTCGCGCGCCGTCAACTTCCCCTGCTCGTGCTGGCGGCGCACCTTGTCGGGCCCGCCGCCCTGCTCGAGGCGCGCCTGGAGCTCGCGGTACTCCGCGCCGAGCGTCTTGAGACGGCTCAACGGCGTGGGCGGGCGCCGATGCGGGCGCGGCCGACCGGATCAGGCGGAGACATGCGCCGCGGCCCAGTCCTCGATGTACTTCACGAGCTCGGTGGTCGGTGTCCCCGGTCCGAACAGCTTGCCGATCCCCTGGCGCTCGAGCGCCGCCATGTCCTCGGGTGGAATGATGCCGCCGCCCGTGACGAGGACGTCGTCGCGTCCCGCGGCCGCGAGGAGCTGCTTCACGCGGGGAAAGAGCGTCAGGTGGGCGCCCGACAGGATCGACAGGCCCACGACAGCGACATCCTCCTGAATCGCCGCCTGCGCGATCATCTCGGGTGTCTGATGGAGCCCGGTGTAGATGACTTCCATCCCCGCGTCGCGTAGCGCCGCCGCCACGACCTTTGCGCCCCGGTCGTGGCCGTCCAATCCGGGTTTCGCGACGAGCACCCGGATGGGGCGTTTCGCGCCGGCCATCAGCGGCGGAACCGGAGCAGTGCCGCCAGCCCGTCCACGGCGCGGCGAGCCTTGTCGTCGTACAGCACGTCCACCTGCGCACGCTGCCGTAGCGCCTCTTCGATCGCCTCGTCGAGCCGGGAATCGTCGTTGTTGCCGTCGGCGAGCAGGGTGCGGACCTGGCCCCGGGCGAGCGCCTTGAGCGTGGGCTCGATCCCGTTCACCGCCCAGCCGGTGCCGACGCCGTCCTTTACCGCCGCGGCATGGGCGCGCTCCCAGGCGCGCTCGCGCTCTTCGCGCAAGGCCAGCGTGGCCTCGCGGACCTCGGCCGCCGTGACGCGCTTGGGGTTCAAGCGCACGACCCCGAGCACCAGGTCGTGGAGGTACGTGTGGAGGTGCGGCAGCACGGCCCCGCCGTCCACGCCGATCCCCGCGAGCACGAGCCCGGCGAGCGGACGCTGGGTGTGAATCTGGAAGATGTGGTCCGCCACCTGTGCGTAATGCCGCTGCTTCTCCTCGCGGATCCGCATGTGATAGTTGTGCTCGCCGAACCCGCCCGCCAGCACGCTCCCCTTCTTCGCCTGCCGCTCCCCGTGGAACTTCCCAGGCCGGGTCGCGAGCGCCGTGAGGCTCGACAGCTCCACGATGTCATAGGCCGTCACGGCGAACAGCCGCGCGCCCGTGCGGTCGCAGGCGGCCACGAGAATCGTCCCGAACTCCTCCTCCAGCGCGAGCAACTCGCGTACCAGTGGCACGGGCGCCACGGCGAGGCGCGAGCGGTGCACGTGCGGCAGCTGCAGCACGTCGAACACGTCGAGCGGGCTGCAGGCGAACAGCGCGATCCCGCGGGCCGCGGGGAGCCGGCTCGGCTCCTCGAAATAGCGCTGCACGCGCTGCAGGTCGGCCGCCCCGGCCTCCCGCACGGCGCGCTCGAGACCCTCGCGCGCCAGCGCGGCGAGCGCGTCGCGTACCCGATTCTTCATCTTGATCAAGTACTTGGCGCGGGTCTTGTCGCGCGGCTCGAGCTTCAGATAGCAGGAGACCACGAGGTGGGCGCCCGGCTCGAGCCGCGCGAGGCGGTCGACGGCGGCGCGCACCGCGCTCTCCGAGGCGGCAATCGGGAGGGCGCTCACGGGCTAGAAGAACACCGGCTCGCGGTAGGCGCCGTAGACGCTCTCGAGCGCATGGCGGATCTCATATAGCGTGCAGTACGCGCGCGCGCAGTCGAGCATCGGTCCGATCACGTTACGGTCCTCCAGCGCGGCGCGGCGCAACGCCCCGAGACGCTCGCGCACCACGGCGCCGTCGCGCTCGGCCCGCAACCGGGCGAGGCGGCGCCGCTGGCTGCCCTCGGCATCGTTCGAGACCTTGAGGATCTCGACCGGATGATCGTCGGCGTTGGTGAACTCGTTCACGCCGACGATGACCTTGCCGCCCGCCTCGACGTCGCGCTGGAATGCCTCCGCCGCGCGCGCGATCTGGCGCTGGAACCAGCCGCCCTCGATCCCCTTCACCACCCCGCCGACCGACTGGATCTCGGCAAACAGGGCCTCGGCCTCGCGCTCGAGCTGGTCGGTGAGAGTTTCCAGATAGTAGGAGCCGCCCAGCGGATCGATCACGTCCGGCACGCCGGTTTCGTGCGCGATGATCTGCTGCGTCCGCAGCGCGAGGCGCACCGCCTCCTCGGTCGGCAGCGCGAGCGTCTCATCGAGCGAGTTGGTATGCAGGGATTGCGTGCCCCCGAGCACCGCGGCGAGGGCCTGGTAGGCGACGCGGACCACGTTGTTCATCGGCTGCTGCGCGGTGAGCGTGACGCCGGCCGTCTGCGCGTGAAACCGCATCATCCAGGAACGCGGGCTCTTGGCATGGAAGCGCTCGCGCATGTGCCGCGCCCAGATGCGCCGCGCCGCGCGCAGCTTGGCGATTTCCTCGAAGAAGTTGTTGTGGATGTCCCAGAAGAAGGAGAGGCGCGGCGCGAACGCATCCACGTCCAATCCGCGCGCCACGCCGCGCTCCACGTAGGTGAAGCCGTTCGCGAGCGTGAAGGCGAGCTCCTGGGCCGCCGTGGCGCCCGCCTCGCGGATGTGATAGCCCGAGATCGAGATCGTGTTCCAGAGCGGCGCGTGCGTGGCGCACCACTCGAACATGTCCACGATGATCTTCAAGGCCGGCTCGACAGGATACACCCAGGCGTGCTGGGCCATGTACTCCTTGAGGATGTCGTTCTGCACGGTGCCCCGCAGCCGATCGCTCGATACGCCCTGGCGCTCGGCGGCCGCCACATAGAAGCAGAACAGCATCGCCGCCGGCCCGTTGATCGTCATCGACGTGGAGACCTGGTCGAGCGGGATCCCGCGGAACAGATCCTCCATGTCGGCGAGCGAGCTGATGGCGACGCCGCACTTGCCCACCTCGCCCTCGGCGCGCGGGTGGTCGGAGTCGTAGCCCATCAGCGTGGGGAAATCGAACGCGACCGAGAGGCCGGTCTGGCCGTGCTCGAGCAGAAAGTGATAGCGGCGGTTCGTGTCCTCGGCACTGCCGAACCCGGCGAACTGCCGCATCGTCCACGGCCGGCCCCGATACATGGTCGGGTGGATGCCGCGGGTGAACGGATAGTGCCCCGGCGCCCCCAGGCGCCGCGCGGGATCGAACCCGGCGAGGTCGGCCGGCGTGTAGACGGGCTTCTGGTCGTTGCCGCTCATCGCACCGCCGCTGCCTTCACTTGATCGAGGATCTCGGCCGCGACGTCGTAGGGACTCTTGCGGCCGTCCGCCACCTCGTCGAGCCGCTGGGCCAGGAGCTCCTCGGCGCGGGTGGCCTCGGCGAGCCAGCGCTGCACCCCGCGCTCGAGGACGGCGCGGGTGCGCGCCGCGAGCCGCGCGCGCCGCCGTGCGACCAGCGTACCGCTCGTCTCGAGATAGGCGGCATGACGCTCGAGCGCGGCGGCGAGCGCGGCCACGCCCTCCCCCGTCACGGCCACGGTGCCGAGCACCGGCGCCTCCCACCCCGCGGCCGGCGCGCGCGCGGTCCGGTCGGGGGCGCGCGGCGCCGTGCCGTCGGGACGGTGATGCGGCGTCACGTGCCGAAACGCGTTGCCACGCCGGATGCCGAGCATGACCTCGATTTCCTGGCGGAGCTTGTCAGCCCCGGGCCGGTCACTCTTGTTCACGACGTAGATGTCCGCGATCTCCATCACGCCGGCTTTCAAGGTCTGGATCCCGTCGCCCGACTCGGGCACGAGCACGAGCACGGTCGTCTCGGCACTGCCGGCGATGTCGAGCTCCGTCTGGCCGACCCCGACAGTCTCGACCAGAATGCGCTCGAAGCCGAACGCCTCGAGCAGATCGGCGACTTCCTCGGTCGTGGTCGCGAGGCCCCCGTGCGCGCCGCGCGTCGCCATGGAGCGGATGAACACCTGGGGATCGAGGCGCGCCGACTCCATCCGGATCCGGTCGCCCAACAGGGCGCCACCGGTGAACGGGCTCGTCGGGTCGACCGCCACCACGCCGACCGAGCGCCCCTCGGCGCGGTAGTGCTGGATCAACCGCTCGGTGAGCGTGCTCTTCCCGGCGCCCGGGGGACCGGTGAGGCCGACGCGCCGGGCCCGGCCGCGCTGGCCGATGAGCGCGTGCGCATGCGACAGCACTCGCTCGAACCCGTCGCGCTGGTTCTCGACCAGAGTGATCGCGCGCGCCAGCGCCGCCGGCTCGCGCCGGCCGAGTCCCTCGAGGATCTGCTCCACGCTCATGTAAAGTAACTAGCCGCGGGGCCCGGCTTCACGTGCGCTCCTCGGGGCGATCGAGCGGAATGGCGCGCACCGGGCCGGGTCGCACCGCGACGCGCTCGACCCGCGTGGCGGTGGCGGCGAGGATGTCGAATTCGAGTCCGTGCAGCGTGAATCGCTCGCCCGGGCGCGGAATGCGCCCGAGAGCCTGCACCAGGAGCCCACCGACCGTCTGGACCCCGCGCGGCTGGGGCGGCGCCCCGAGCGCCTCCCCGAGCCGGTCCGCCGGAGCGTTGCCCTCCAGCTCGAGGATCTTGGGCGGTGCCTCGCCCGGCACGGCCACCCCCCCCGCCGGCTCGAAGATCTCCGCCACGAGATCGCGCAACAGATCCTCCAGCGTCACGAGCCCCGCCGTGCCCCCGAACTCGTCGAGCACCACGGCCAAGTGGCCGCGGCCACGCTGCATCTCGAGCACCAGGTCAGCGGCCCGCGTCGTGCCGGGCACGAGCAGCGTCGGGCGCACGGGGACGGGCGCGTCCGGTGCGAGCCGCAACAAGTCGAACGCATGGGCGACGCCCACCACCTCGTCGAGCGAGCCACGGTGCACGGGATAGCGGCTGTAGCCGGATTGCATACACACGTGGGCCACCTCCCCGGCGAGCAGGCCTTCGGGGATCGCGACGATGGCGGTGCGCGGCGTCATCAGCTCCTTCACCGGGCGGTCGGCGAACGCGAGCACCCCGGAGACCACGGCGATCTCGTCGGCCGAGGCGAGCGCGTTGGTGTCGGCACTCGTCAGCACGGCGGCGAGCGTGGTGCGGCGCGAGGGCTCCCGCCAGGCGACCAACGGCGCGAGCACCCGGCCCCAGCGCTCGAGCCGCGGCACGGCGTGCGCCACGATCGGCTCCGCCCAGCGCCGACCCAAGACGCGCGGGACGAGGTATGCCGCGCTCACGAGCAGCGGCACGCCCAGGGCGACGGTGACGACCCCGAGCGTCGTCGGCGTGGTGCGGGCGAGTAGCGCCGGGATCACCGCGGCTGCCGCCACCGTGCCGATGGTCGTGAGCGCGTTCGCGGTCGCGAGCACCCGGCCGGGATTCTCGAGCACACTCGCCACCCCGCTCGCGCCCCGCAGCTTGTAGGACACCCAGCGGGTCAACTCGAGCTGGCTCACCGCCGCGGCCGCCACCCCCACCGCCGCCGACAGCGCCGCGAACAGGAGGCCGCCCACGAACAACAAGATCGCGAGGGTCACGGCTGCCTCTGCACCACGACGCGGGTCACCCGGCGCCGCTCGACGCGCTCCACGACCACCCGGTAGCCATCGAGCGTGAGCTCGTCGCCGGCGCGGGGCACACGCCCGAGCACGGAATACACCAGGCCACCCACCGTCGAGACCTCGGGATGCTCGAACGCGCGGCCCAGCACCTGGGACAGATCGTCCAGCGTGACGCGGCCGTCCACCCAGTAGCGATCGCCCTCTTGACGGATCGCCGCCGGCTCACCGACGTCGTGTTCGTCATGAATCTCGCCCACGATTTCCTCGAGGATGTCCTCGAGCGTGATCAAGCCCGACGTGCCGCCGAACTCGTCCACCACGATCGCGAGATGCGCCGGCCCACGCTGGAAATCGCGCAGCTGGCTGTCGAGCGTCTTGGTCTCGGGCACGTAGGAGGCGGGTCGCACGAGGGGCTGCCAGCGCGTCGGAGCGGCGGCGTCCCCCGCCGCCCCTGCCCCCGCTGCCCCCGCTGCGTTCGCCGCGCCCTCCATGCCGAGGGCGACTGGAACGAGATCCTTCGCAAACACCACGCCCACGATGTTGTCCGGGGTGCCGTCGTAGACGGGGAGGCGGGAGTGCTCGCTCTGGCGGAACGCGTCCACCACCTCCTCGGTCGCCGCGGCGAGATCGACCGCGATCATGTCGAGGCGCGGGGTCATCACCTCGTCGACCCGCGTATCGGCGAGCGTGAAGACGCCGAGCAACATGTCCCGCTGCGCGACGCCCAGGGTGGGCTGGAGCGGCCGCGGCGTGGCGACGAGGCGATGCAAACCGCGGTCGAGCCACGCGAGCACCCAGAGCAGCAGGCCGAAGGGGACGAGGGTCCGGCGCGCGAGCGGGAGGGCGGCGCTCGCGAGCTCGGGCGCGATGTGGGCCACGCTGCGCGGCAGCGCGTCGCCCACGACGAACAGGAATCCCACCGCCACGCCCCAGGCGCTGAGGGCCGCGGCCCAGGGCCGGGTCCACCAGCCCAGCGCGTCTCCGGCCGCCACGGCGGCGAGCACGAGCAACGCGAGCCGCGCGACGTGCAGGGCGCGATGCAGGGGCACCCGGCCGCCCACCGTGGCCGGTGGCGCGTCCCCGAGCGTGTGGAGCACCTCGCCCACCGCCGCTTCCTCGCCGAGCGCGAGGAGCCCCGCCCACAAGGCCGCGGCGGCAGCGACGAGCGCGCCGACGACGGTGACCGCCGCACCCACCAGCATCACCGCCCCCGCGCGAGGAGGCGGCGGACGTAGCGCTCCTGCCGCCGCCACATCGCGGAGCGCATGCGCCCGGGCCCCTCCGGATGGTCATAACCCAGCACATGCAGCGTGCCGTGCACCGCGAGGCGCACCAGCTCCTCCGCCACCTGGCCCGCCCCGGCCGGCCCGGCCGGCCGGCTCGGCCGGCTCGCCGGACCGACCCGCGCGGCGCTCCGCGGCTGACGGTGCCCGTTGTCGACCCAGCGCGTGGCAGCGGCGGGGCAGATGTAGACGTCGCCCAGGAGCGTGCCGTCGGGCTGCGGCAGGGCGAACGAGAGGACGTCGGTCAGCGCGTGCCGACCGGTGACGCGGCGGTGCAGCCGGCGCATGGCGGCGGCATCGAGCAGCGTGAGCTCGACCCGCGCGCCGCGCGCACCCTCCCAGGCCAAGACGCGCCGGGCCGCGCGCTCAAGCCTTGACTGCGGGCTGCCAGGTCGCCGTGATACCGCCACTGGACTCCGGATAGTCGATGCGGGCGTGGTACATCCCCGAGATGATCCGCAAGAACTCCTGCTTCACCTGATCGATCTGCTGCAGCGTCATCGGCGCCTCGTCCAACTGCCCGGCGTTCAGCTTGGTGCGCGCGATGTGATTGATCACCTCGGCGATCTTCGTGGGCGTCAGGTCCTCGAGGACGCGCAGAGCGGCCTCCACCGAGTCGGCGAGCATGCTGATCGCCGTTTCGGCCGAGTGGGGCTTGGGTCCGGGATAGCTGAAGTCGGCCGCCACGGCCGAGCCGCCGTCGCCGCTCTTCTTCGCGCGGTCGAGGAAATACGTGATCTCGGTCGTGCCGTGATGCTCGGGGATGAACGCCGCCACGGGCTCCGGAAGCCCCGCCTCGTCGGCCAAGGCGATGCCGTCGGTGACGTGCGCCTTGATGATCTGCGCCGATTGGTACGGCTTAAGCCGGTCGTGCGGGTTGTTGCCGCGCGTCTGGTTCTCGACGAAGTACTGCGGGTTATTGATCTTGCCGATGTCGTGGTAGTAGCACCCCACCCGGCCGAGCAGCCCGTTGGCCCCGATCCGGTTCGCCGCCGCCTCGACCAGGTTCGCCATCGCGACCGAGTGCGCGTAGGTCCCCGGCGCCTCGAGCGACAGCCGCCGCAACAGGGGTCGGCTCGGATCGGACAGCTCGAGCAGCGTCAGGTCGGTCGTGATCCCGGTCAGCGCCTCGGCCACCGGCAGCAGGAAGAAGGTGAGGCCCGCCGAGACGAGGCCGTTCACCGCACCCCACACGCCGCGCGCGCCGATCTCACCCACGCTCCAACTGCCCGCAAGCCCGAGCGCGAGGGCGGCCGCGAGGTAGCCGAGTGCGATGATCAGCACGGGCCCGTAGAAGTTGCTGCGGCGCCGGAGCCCGCGGACCGAGAGCGCCGCGGTGACCCCGCCCATGACGCACAGGAAGAGCGCGGGCTGATCGTGAAACACCGGTTGCTGGCCGATCACGATGGCCAGGATCATGGCGGCGATCATGGAGACGCGCCCGTTGAACAGCACCGTGAGCGTCATCGCCATGAACGGCAGGATGATGATCTCGGCGTGTTGGGGCACGAGCCGCGCGGTGGCGGCCGCCTGAACCAGCACCAGCGCGAACAGGCTGCCGATCAGCGTCACCTGGCGGCGGTCGCGATAGGTCTCGCGCCGATAGAATACGAGCAGCACCCAGAAAATCGCGAAGATCAGCCCGTCGCGCAGCACCGGCCCGAACACGCCGCCTGCGGAACGGCTGGTCGCGGCGCCCCGGCGCACCAGGTCGCTGTGCAGCGCCACGAGCTTCTCGTGTGCCTCGTTGGTCACCACCTCGTGGGCCCCGACAATGCGGTCGCCGGCACGGACGATGTACTTACTGGGATCGACGCTGCGCCGCAGCTCGTCGCGGCGCCGCTCGGTCTCGAGCGTGTTGGGGATGAGGGTGGGTCGGAAGAAATGGCCGGCGAGCCGGACGTAGAGCGCGTCGCCGACGCTCGACCCCTTGTCCGGGTGGATGGCGCGCGCCCGCTGGAGATACTGCGCGTAGGACAGGACCTGGTCGCGCGCCACGGATTGCTCGCCCGAGCGCCGCCGCACGATGAGCTCCGGCGCCTGCTCGACCTGCAGCACTCCCGGACCGGTGACGCCCAGCGCGAGCGTGCGATCGAACAGCTCGCCCAGCGCCAGCTCGAGGCGGTGGCGCCTGCCCCCCTTACCCAAGTAGGCGGCCTCGGCCGGGGCCAGCGGGACGCCCCGCACCTTGGCCGCCTGCTGGATCGCAACCGCCCCGCCCGCATCGGCCGCCCCGTCGAGACTCGAGACCAGCGCGTGCATGGCGGTCTTGGCACTGTCGACCGCGCGGTCCTGGAACTGATAGATCGGCTTCACCGTCGCCGCGAGCTCTTCCGCCTCGCGCGCCAGGTCCTCGTCGGACTTGTTCACGGGGAAGGTGAAGGGCGCGATCACGTCGCGGTCCGCCACCGCCCCCGCCGGGAGCTGCGGCGCCACGGTCGCGCTCGAGGGGAAGGCGAGGTCGGCGAGGATCGCCAGCCCCACAACCCAAGCCCAGCGGCTGCCGTGATAGCGCAGCTGCACGACGGTGGGGAGCCTCATCTCAGCCCTGGGCGTCCTCGGCGTAGGCACGGATGATGTCGCGCACCAGACGGTGGCGCACGACGTCGGTGTCCGCTAAGTAGCAGAAGCCGATCCCGGCGATCCCGGGCAGAATGCGCTCCACTTGCAACAACCCCGAGTCCTCGCGGTTGGCGAGGTCGATCTGGGTCTTGTCGCCGGTGATCACGGCGCGCGAGTTCACCCCTAGGCGCGTGAGGAACATCTTCATCTGCATCCCCGTCGCGTTCTGGGCCTCGTCCAGGATCACGAACGCGTCCGCGAGGGTGCGGCCGCGC
>Ga0209648_10002703_pt1 | contig 14758 bp, 10 predicted proteins | sample GraSoi2013_115cm_FD_185830 | JGI IMG/M metagenome (GOLD analysis project Ga0209648, IMG submission 185830) | Grasslands soil microbial communities from the Angelo Coastal Reserve, California, USA - Sample 9_17_2013_115cm (SPAdes) (version 2) | ecosystem: Environmental > Terrestrial > Soil >...
TGTGGCTACAGCGGCTGCGATTCACAAACGAGGGCAATTTCGGGATGGCTCCCATCGCTGCTGAGACTTCGATCGGAGATGACCATACGCCGAGAAATTAGTTTAAAATTGCCGCGTGGGAATTTTGCGCAAGATTTCGCGCTTGATTGGGGCGAAGACCATCATGACGAATGTCAAAGGGGGGCAAACTGCTCCCGGATTTTCGTTGAACGGGCTGGACGGAAAAAGTTATTCGCTGGACTCGCTGCGGCAAAAGGGTCCTGTAGTGGCGGCATTCTTCAAGATTTCCTGCCCTGTTTGTCAGTTTACGTTTCCCTTTCTGGAGCGCCTTTATCAGCGTTATGGTGGCGACAACGTCACTTTTTTAGGGATTTCGCAGGATGACGCGAAGGCTACAGCGGGTTTCGCGCGGGAATACGGGGTCACCTTTCCGATGGTATTGGATGAGAAGGGGAACGGGTATCCTGCCTCGAACGCGTATGGGCTCACCAGTGTTCCTACGATTTTCCTGATTGATGAGGATGGAACTGTTCGCATCGGCAGCATGGGTTTCGTGAAAAATGATCTGGAGCGGATCGCGACGGAACTGGCCGAGCGGCGACAAGTCGCGTCTTCGCCGCTGTTTCGGCCGAACGAGTCGGTTCCGGCGAACAAACCTGGTTGAGGATCGAGAAACTAGGTCCGGTCGGACCTACAGCGGGTAAAAAGGGCGGCCGCTATTTTCGATGTGACGACGAACTGGCGTGCGAGTACAAGCGTGCAGGGAGCCGTTAGGTTTCGCTTTCCAACCAGTCGCTCTTATGTTTTGGCGGGCGTTTGCGCTTATCGGGAATGACGCGCGTCGCGGCGGGCGCTACGCCGGAAGCTCGAGCACGACGGCGGGCTTCCTTCCCTGCCTCGAATTTCTTCTTGCGTTTTCTCACGGCGCTGGCTCTCTAGGTGATTTCTCTCATGCCGGGTGTCGGGTGGTCAACCATAGTGTGCTCATGGAAAGGCCCGCGGCAATCTAGCCATGCAGCGGAAGTCACTGTGGCTGGAATCGAATCCACGCGTGTGTGTGCATCGAAGTTGGTATCAATGGAAATGCGAAGACTTCTAGTCTTCTTGATCTTCAGCTTACCGGTGCTCGCCACTGCGTCGAAGGCGCAGAGTAACGTCGGTGAGCTGCGGCTGAAGGTGACCGATCCCTCCGGTTCCGGTGTGAAGACCTCGATCGAACTGGTCTGCGAGGCGAACCAGTTCCGGCAGATTTATGTAACGGATGGCTCTGGGGCCACCACAGCGAGACGCCTCCCGTTCGGCGTCTACCAGGTCGACGTGCAGCAACAGGGCTTCGCCGCGTTTCACGAAGTTGTGGAGATTCGCTCGGCGATGCCGGAGGAGTTCCCAATTTCGCTGAGCCTTGCGTCGGTGAATACTTCGGTCGCAGTGAAAGAAACGGAGACGCTGGTGGACCCACACCGCACGGGAAGCGTGGATCGCATCGGATCCGAAACGCTGGAGACGCGGCCCACTGCCCTGCCGGGGCGATCCGTCGTCGACCTGGTGAATTCCCAACCGGGATGGCTTTATGAGGGAAATGCGGTGCTGCATCCGCGCGGCTCGGAATACCAGACGCAATACGTGGTGGACGGCGTGCCGCTGACGGACAATCGCTCACCGAGCTTCGGAACGGAAATCGAGGCGGACGATGTGCAGTCGCTGAGCATCTACACGGCGAACATACCCGCGGAATACGGCAGAAAGCTGGGCGGAGTAATCGAGGTGGTGACGGCGAAGGATCCGCGGCTCGGCTTTCATGGGAAGGCGGTACTGACCGGAGGGAGTTTCGCTACGGGCGACGCCTATCTGCTGGGGCAGTATGCGAGGCGCAAGGACGCAGTGAGTTTCACGATAAACGGCGCGCGAACGGACAGGTTCTTGAATCCACCTGTGGCGCAGAACTATTCAAATCGCGCAACCACCGGCGATTTCTCGCTGCGTTATGAGCGGGATTTCAGCGAGAGCGACCGCCTGGGGCTGGTCGTGCGGCACGGGCTCTCGAGATTTGAAGTGCCAAATGAGCAGTTGCAACAGGCAGCGGGGCAGAGACAAGATCGCTCCAACCTGGAAACGATGGGGATTTTGTCGTACCAGCACATTTTTTCGCCCAATGTGCTGGGTGATCTGCGGCTGATGGTGCGGGATGACTCGGACACCCTTGGGTCGAATCCGCTTTCGACGCCCATCATCGCGTTTCAGGACCGCGGCTTCCGCGAAGAATATTTTAAGGGCAGCGTCTCCGCGCATCATGGCAGGCACGAATGGAAGGCTGGCGTGGAGGCGGATTTTACTTCGATTCACGAGAGCTTTCGCGACGTAATCACGGATGCGGCGCAATTTGGACCTGGGACGCCGGCGAGTTTCCGCTTCGCCGGCAACGGTGAAGATCTGGAGCAGTCGGGTTTTGTGCAGGATTTCGTTCGACTTGGGAAATGGACCGCGAGCGCTGGGCTGCGTTGGGACCATTATCAACTGCTGGTGAATCAGAATGCGGTGAGCCCGCGCTTAGGGATCGCCAGATATGTTCCTGCGGCGGATTTGGTGCTGCACGCCTCGTATGACCGGGTGTTTCAGACGCCCGCATTCGAAAATATTCTGTTGTCCAGTTCTACCGCGGTGCTGTCGCTCAACCCGAATGTACTGCGCCTTCCGGTGGAACCTTCGCGTGGAAATTATTATGAAGCGGGATTCACCAAGGGGATCGCCGGACGGGCGAAGCTCGACGTCAATTACTTTCGCCGGAACGCCGATAATTTTGCGGACGACGACCTGCTGCTGAATACCGGTGTCAGCTTTCCGATCGCCCTTCGCAAATCCAGCATTTATGGGGCGGAGGCCAAGATAGAAATTCCGCATCTCGGCAACCTCAGCGGATTCGTCAGCTATTCCTACATGGTGGGGTCGACGTACTTGCCGGTGACGGGTGGACTCTTTCTCGGCGATGCCGCTGCGAATGCGCTCAGCAGAACTGCGGGACGTTTTTGGGATACGCAGGATCAACGCAACACGGTTCGGACGCGTTTTCGGTACGTGTTCACTTCGCGTTTGTGGGCCGCCATTGGCGCGGAATACGGAAGCGGCCTGCCCGTGGCGTTCGACGGAACTCAAGAACAAGCAATTGCACAATACGGGATACAGATCGTGGATCGCGTCAACTTCGCGCGGAACCGGGTTAAGCCGTCGTTTTCGCTTGATGCGTCGTTGGGGGCCGAAATTTGGAAACATGATACAGTTCAAATGCGGCTGCAGGCGGACGCAGCGAACCTCAACAATCGGCTCAATGTGATTGATTTTGTCGGTTTGTTCTCCGGGAATGCTGTTGCGCCGCCACGGTCCTTCGCCGTCCGCTTGGAGACTTCGTTCTAACGATTGGACTTCACAGAATTCTTACAAACATCTCACCACTTAATAAGGGCCAGGATGGCAATCTTTTTGGAGTCGGGACGGGCTCTTTCGGAGGAGTCGACGTGACGGATCTCGTTTTTGTCCTTGCTACAATGCTGTTTTTCGGCGTCGCGATTGTCTACATTCGCGGATGCGAAAGGCTCAGGTAAGGCGCGCCTATGCTTGAGAACGTTCTGCTCATCATTGTGTGTGTGCTGCTGCTCGGCTATCTACTCACGGCGCTGCTCAGGCCGGAGAAATTCTGACCATGACCGCAAACGGCTGGTTCCAAATCGCGTTTTTCCTCTTATTGATTCTTGCTCTGACCAAGCCCCTGGGCGTCTTCATCACCAAGGTGTTCAATCGTGAGAAAACGATTCTTGACTTTGCGCTGCGCCCCCTCGAGCGATTGATATATCGCCTGACTGGCGTGCAGGAACAGCGCGAGATGGATTGGACCGAGTACACCTACGCCATGCTTTTGTTCAGTGGCGTATCAATGGTGCTGCTGTACCTGATCGAGCGCACACAGAAGTGGCTGCCGTTCAATCCGCAAAGGCTCGCGAATGTCGAGCCGGGACTGGCCTGGGGCAACGCGGCGTCCTTCACCACCAACACGAACTGGCAAGCGTACGTGCCCGAAACCACGATGAGCTATCTGACCCAGATGGCTGGTTTGGCGTACCACAATTTCATTTCCGCAGCGGTTGGGATCGTTCTGGCGATCGTGCTGATTCGCGGGATCGCGCGAAAGGAGACCGATCGCCTGGGGAACTTCTGGGTCGACACGACGCGCTGCCTGTTGTGGGTTTTGTTGCCGTTCTGCCTGGTGGGCGCCCTGGTCTTGGTTTCGCAAGGAGTCATCCAGAATCTGAAGCCGTACACGGCGGTCGAACTGATCGAGCCGCAAACGGTACAGGTGACCAGCGCGGATGGAAAGACATCGACGCAGATTGTGCGCCAGCAAATCATTGCGCAAGGACCGGTAGCCTCGCAGGAAGTTATAAAAGAATTCGGCACAAATGGCGGCGGATTTTTCAACACGAACAGCGCCCACCCGTTTGAGAATCCCACGCCCTTCGCAAATTTGTTCGAATTGCTGCTGATTTTCGCGATTCCTTCGGCCCTGACGTACACGCTCGGCCGTATGACCGGATCACAGCGGCATGGATGGGCCGTCTGGGCGGCCATGGCGTTTTTGTTTCTTGTCGGGGTAACGGCCACTTACTGGGCTGAAGCGCGGGGCAATCCAGAATTATCCGGCGTGGATCAGGCCGCGAGCACTCTGCAGCCCGGCGGGAACATGGAAGGAAAAGAAGTACGCTTCGGGATCGCTAACACTGCGCTTTGGGCCACCGTAACGACGGACGCAAGCTGCGGCGCGGTGAACGGCATGCACGACTCGTTCACGCCGCTTGGGGGCATGATCCCGCTGATCAATATCATGCTAGGCGAGGTGGTCTTCGGGGGCGTGGGCGCTGGATTATACGGCGTTGTTGTCTTTGTGATTCTGGCCGTGTTCATTGCCGGCCTCATGGTTGGGCGAACTCCGGAATATCTGGGCAAGAAGATAGAGTCGTACGACGTCAAGATGGCGATGCTGGCGGTGCTCGTACTGACGTTCACGATTCTAGGTTTCTCAGCCGTTGCGGTGGTTAAACCCGTCGGCACTGCAGGGATTTCGAACCCGGGTCCACATGGTCTGTCGCAGATACTCTACGCGTACGTCTCGTCAACGGGAAACAATGGGTCGGCTTTCGGCGGCATCAACGCGAACACTCTTTGGTACAACACCACGACTGGAGTTGCGCAACTGCTCGGCCGGTTCTTCATGATTATTCCGATCATGGCCATCGCCGGCAGCCTGGCCAGGAAAAAGACGGTGCCTGAGTCCGCCGGAACGTTCCCCGTAACCGGAGCTTTGTTCTCTACGCTCCTCGTTTCGACGATCGTGATTGTGGGAGCGCTGACATTCTTCCCGGCGTTGAGCCTGGGGCCCATTCTCGAGCATCTGCTGATGATGTCCGGAAAGCTGTTTTAACCGAGGTCCGAGGGAATCCATGGAGCAAGCGGGGCATAAGAAAAGCAAGCTGCTGGGCGACAGAAAGATTGTTGCGCGAGCCGTACTGGACTCGTTCACGAAACTTCATCCGCGAACGATGATCAAGAACCCGGTGATGTTCGTGGTGGAAGTCGGCGCGGTCCTGACCACTATCGAATTGGTGAAGGATACCCTGCAGCACGCCGGACAATTCGGTTTTGGTCTGCAGATTACATTGTGGCTGTGGTTTACGGTGCTGTTCGCGAATTTTGCGGAGGCCATGGCGGAAGGGCGCGGCAAGGCCCAGGCGGACACGCTGCGAAAAGCACGCGCCGAAACCGAGGCGCGTCGTTTGCGGCCCGACGGATCGACAGAAGTGATTGCGAGTTCGAAGCTGCGTTCCGGCGATGTGGTCATAGTTGCGGCCTGCGAGTTTATTCCTGGCGACGGAGAAGTCATCGAAGGCGTGGCTTCGGTGGATGAATCGGCGATCACCGGCGAATCCGCTCCCGTGATTCGAGAATCGGGAGGAGACCGTTCGGCGGTAACAGGCGGGACGCGCGTGCTGTCGGATGAGATCAAGGTAAAGATTACCTCGAATCCAGGCGAAACCTTCCTCGACCGCATGATCAGCCTTGTCGAAGGAGCTTCGCGGCAGAAGACGCCGAACGAGATCGCGCTGAACATTTTGCTCGCTGGACTGACCATCATTTTCCTGCTTGCGGTAGTTACGCTGCAGCCGTTTGCCATTTATTCCGGTGCACCCCAGAGCATTTTTGTGCTGGTGTCGCTGCTGGTTTGTCTGATCCCCACAACAATCGGCGGGCTGTTGTCTGCGATCGGCATTGCCGGCATGGACCGCATGATTCAGCGCAACGTGATCGCGATGTCCGGGCGAGCGGTGGAAGCGTCCGGAGATGTGGACGTGCTGCTGCTCGATAAAACCGGGACGATCACGCTGGGCAACCGTCAAGCGACGATGTTTCATCCCTGCCCGAGCGTGGAGGAGACGGAGGTGGCAAACGCGGCGCAACTCGCCTCGTTGGCAGATGAGACCCCAGAAGGAAGATCCATAGTCGTCCTTGCAAAGGAAAAGTATGGGCTGCGCGGGCGCGAATTCAGCCAGTTGAATCCGGTCTTCATTCCCTTTTCCGCGCAGACGCGCATGTCTGGCGTGGACCTTGACGGGCTGCAAATTCGCAAGGGCGCGCCGGATGCGATTTCGAAATATTGTGCGGAGCGGGGCAACAAGGTGCCCGCGGAAATTCAGCAGAATGTCACGGACATTTCCAACGGAGGCGGCACGCCCCTGTTGGTGGCGGAAAACGGGCGCGTGCTTGGCGTGATTGCGCTGACCGATGTGGTGAAGGGCGGGATGCGGGAACGCTTTGATCATCTGCGGGCCATGGGCATTCGTACGATGATGATTACCGGAGATAATCCGCTGACCGCCGCGGCGATTGCGCGGCAAGCGGGAGTGGATGACTTTTTGGCGGAGGCCAAGCCCGAAGACAAGATGGCGCTGATCAAGCGCGAGCAGGCAAAAGGCAAACTCGTGGCGATGACCGGGGACGGCACCAATGACGCTCCGGCCCTGGCCCAAGCGGACGTCGGCGTGGCCATGAACACGGGCACGCAAGCCGCCAAAGAAGCGGGCAACATGGTGGACCTGGATTCAAATCCGACGAAACTTATCGAGATTGTGGAGATTGGCAAGCAGTTGCTGATCACTCGTGGTGCGTTGACGACGTTTTCCGTCGCGAATGACGTAGCCAAGTATTTTGCGATTATTCCGGCGATGTTCGCCGGCGCTTTTCCCGTACTGGGCACGCTGAACGTCATGCGCCTGGCTACGCCACAGTCGGCGATTTTGTCGGCCGTTATTTTTAACGCGATCATTATCATCGCGCTGATTCCGCTAGCGCTGCGCGGCGTGCGCTACCGCCCCGTCGGCGCGGCTGCGCTGCTTCGTCAGAATTTGCTGATCTATGGGTTGGGCGGCGTGGTTGCGCCGTTTATCGGCATTAAGCTGATCGATATGTTGATCACCTACTTGCATTTCGCGTGAGGATGCGACGATGAAGGAAAATTTGCGAATAGCGATTTTGTTTACCCTGGTCACGACCATCGTCTTCGGCGTGCTTTATCCTCTGGGAGTGACCGGATTGGCTCAATTGCTGTTTCCGGCGCAATCCAACGGAAGCTTGATCGTGAAGGACGGGCGGGTGGTCGGTTCGACACTGCTGGGCCAGATGTTCTCTTCGCCCGCATATTTTCATCCCCGCCCATCGGGCGCGGGGAACGGATACGACGCCTCGCAATCAGGCTCGCCAAACTTGGCGCCAACCAATCATGTGCTGATCGATCGTGTGAAAGGCGATGTAGATAAGCTGCATGCGGAGAATCCCGGCGCACCGATACCGGTGGACTTGGTGACTACCTCAGGCTCTGGACTTGATCCGGAGATTTCGCCGGCGGCAGCTGAGTTTCAGATTCCGCGTGTCGCGCGAGAGCGCCGCATGAGCGAAGCAGACGTACGAGCTCTGGTAGCCAAGCACACCCTCGCAAGACAATTCGGTTTTCTTGGCGAGCCACGCGTGCGAGTGCTGGAGCTAAACCTGGACTTGGACGCAACGCGTTCGCTCTCGCGATAAACTCAGGATTTTCTTGAATTTTCTTTTGCCCCGCTACGCGCAGCCTGAAAGCGGTAGCCTACCCATGGCTCAGTGAGTATGTATTTTGGACGCGCGGGATTCGCTTCAATTTTCTTCCGCAATTGATTGATCACCACGCGCAAGTTTTCCGTTTCGTCCCCATAATCCGGCCCCCACACAGCCTGCAGCAGCCTGCGGTGAGCCAGCGGCTTGCCTTGGTTGGCAACGAGATATTTCAAGACGTCGTATTCCTTGGGAGTGAGGTGTACAACCTCGCCGCGCACGGTGATCTCCCGGGCTTCAAAATCAATCGTCAGATCCTTCGACTCAAACGGCGGCATGGCGTCCCCTGGCGCGTACCGCCGCAGCGCAGCGCGTATGCGCGCAAGCAACTCCTCTATGCCGAAAGGTTTGACCACGTAGTCGTCCGCGCCGGCATCGAGGGCGGAGACCTTGTCGCGCTCGGCATTGCGCACGGTGAGCATAATGATAGGGGCGTCCGAAACGCGGCGAATTTCGCGGCAAGCTTCGATGCCCCCCATGCCCGGCATGTTCACGTCCAGCAGGACTAAATCGGGCCGCTGCTTGCGAACGGACTCGAGCGCCTCTTCGCCGGTCTTGGCCTCGGTGATCACGTAACCCTGCGAAGTCAGCGTGGCGCGCATCACCCGCCGGATCTGCGGCTCGTCGTCAACGACCAGAATATTTGCAGAGGTCAACGATTCTCCTTACCGCCGCGCTCCACGGGCAGCGTAAACGAAAACACCGAGCCGTGGCCGAGCTGGCTGGTCACGCTGATCGTTCCCTGCTGCGCGACAATCAGCGCCTTGGCGATTGGCAACCCCATGCCCGTTCCCCGCACGAGGTACCGCTGATCTTTCCCTCGATAAAATTTATCGAAGATCATGGTCTGCTCGAAGTCATCGATTCCTGGGCCGCGATCGGCGACGCTGGTCGTAACTGTGTCTCCCGTCAGTTCTGCGGCGATAGTGATCGGCTGGTCCTTCGGCGAATAAAGGTTGGCATTGTTAATCAATTGCACCAGCGCCTCTTTCGCGCGGTCGCGGTCGGCACGCACCGGCGGAAGATCCCCGGCGACGCGCAAATCTACAGCGCGCCCCGCAAGAGATGTATTGCAGTGCGCGACAGCTGCTTGGACAATCTCCTCCACCGGAACGGGTGCTAGGTCCAGCGTAATTTCGCCAGCCTCGAGCTTAGCCATCTCGGCAGCTTCTTCGACCAGGCGATTCAAGCGGTCGCACTCTTCATCGATGATGGAAAGAAGTTCGCGCATCTGGGTACCATCGGACGGAAGCGACGAGAGCAAACTGCTGGCGGCGGCCTTCATCGAGGTCAAGGGAGTACGAAAGTCATGGGTGATCGAGTCGAGCAGCGCCGATTTGAGCCGCTCGCCTTGCCGCTCCGCTTCGGTCTGGCCGAGTTGCTCGACGGCACGTGCCCGCTCGATCGCAATAGCTACCAGCGTGCTGATGGCCTCCAGCGATTGCCGGGAAAGCTGCGAACCTGAAATGCCCAGGCTGCCGATGGGGCGAACACCCAGACGGATGGGAATAAAGTAGTGGCCGTGCTCTGCATCTGCCGAAATCTCATCGAGCGAGAAGGCCTGTTTCATTTTTCCCTCATCAAGATGAGCCGCACCGAACCCAGAGCGGTAAAATTTGTCCTTCTGCGGAAGAAACAGCGCGGCTGCTCCCGCTTCGAAACTCTCGACGACGTAATCGGGGATGGCGTTCATCAACTGGATGACATTCCCTTCGCCCAGCAGCTTGCGGCTGAATTGGTACAGGCGCTCAACCTCATGTCTGCGCTGGTGTGCCTCGTCCGCTTCCGCGCGAATGCGCGAGGAAAGCCGGCTGCCGGTAATCGAGGTGACCAGAAACGCTATCAGCGCGACCCAATTTTGCGGATCAGCGATGGTCAAGGTCCCTATCGGCGGAAGGAAGAAATAGTTGAAAGTCGCTACCGCGACGAGCGACATGGCAACGGAAACGGCCATTCCCCACACGGCCGAAACTGCTAGAATTGCCAGCAGAAACGAAAGCGCTACAGTCGTTTGGTTTACGTGCAGGATGTGGCGGTAACAAAAGGAAATGCCGGCAACTGCGGCTAGGGATACAGCAATCCCCATGATCCGGCCGGCTACGAATCTCTGCATCCGTACATTCTAGCGCATGCTGAAAATTTACGAGGAGAAGAGAGGCCTTGCCCAAGAAGCCAGAAGAGTGGCTGGAAGTCGCTTCGCCGCCGGAAAAGACGCGCGGCATCTTTAAGCTTTTTCTAGGTTACGCGCCGGGCGTCGGTAAAACCTTCGGCATGTTGAGCGAGGCGCTCCGGCGGCGCAGCCGTGGCGAAGACGTGGTCATCGGCGTCGTGGAAACGCACGGGCGCAAGGGCGTCGAAGAACTGGTCGCGCAAATGGAACAGGTGCCGCGCAAGAAGATCGAATACAAGGGCACTGTGTTCGAGGAGATGGATGTCGACGCAATTCTGGCGCGCCGTCCGGCAGTCGTCCTGGTCGACGAACTCGCCCACACCAACATCCCCGGGAGCAAGCACCGCAAGCGATACGAAGACGTGCAGGAGTTGCTGGCGGCAAAGATCGACGTCGTCGCCACCCTGAATATTCAGCACATCGAGAGCGTTGCTCCTGTCGTGCGCTCCATCACGGGAATCATTGTCCGCGAAACCGTTCCGGACTGGATGCCGCTCACCGCATCCGAAACGGTCATGGTCGACCTCACTCCCGAGGCGCTGCAGAACCGCATGAAGCGCGGAGATGTTTACAGCACCGACAAAGTCGAGCGCTCCCTGAGTAATTTCTTCCGTCGCGGAAATCTCATCGCGCTTCGCGAACTGGCCCTGCGGCAAGTTGCCGAGCAAGTCGACCGCAGCCTCGAGTCCTACATGGAGGCCCAGGATATTCGCAAGAACTGGGGTGTGCGCGAGCGCATGGCGGTGTGTATTTCCGCGAATCCCGCCGGGCAATACCTCATCGCCCGAGGCGCAAGGATGGCCCGGCGGATGGATGCGGAACTGTACGTCGTGCACGTCGAGCGCAATTTCGGCCCAAAGGAGTTGAATCAAAACGCACTGGCCGCAAACTTGCGCTTCGCCGAAAGCCTGGGCGCGAAAGTAATTCGCCTGAAGGCGCGAAGCGTGGCGGATGCGGTGGCCGAATTCGTGCGGTCAAAACACATTACCCACGTGATCTTTGGAAGAGCGCCCGTCCACGATTGGCGCAAGTATCTCTATTTGTCGGCAGTCCATCGCTTTTTGCGAGAGTCGCCGGCGGTCGACGTCCACATCGTCACGCAGGAGATGGACGACTAGAAGGGTGTTTAAGGCTTCGCCGCGGAAGCTTGCGTCTGCACGCTGCCCGCCATTTCAACTTCGATGCTCACGGTGTGGTCTACCTTAAGCAGGAAATTCCCGGGATTTTTCAGGCCCCACTCATTGTAGGGAACACTGAAGGTCGCTGTCCCCTTCCACTGGTCAGACTTAAGCTCCGCGCGCACTGGAACGGTGATCTCGTGCTCGCTTCCGTGCAGCACGCAAACACCGTGAAGGTGCGTACTGGAAGTACCTTGCGGTTGCACTGTACCTTCCACGCGCTCGGGACGAAAAATAATCTCCGTAAACCGGCTGCTTTCAAGCACCTCTTTATGCATTTTTTTGTCGCGGGAATCACTGCCGCTCTGCCCGCTGCCGGCGTCGACTACAATTTCGCCATTAGCCTTGCCGGTGGCCGGTTCGAAGCGCAACGTGCCGCGCTTGAGCGCAAAGGTCCCGTGTACGGTGTGGAGACTGCTGCTGACGCTGTAGTGCACGGTGCTCTGCGCCGGATCGACGGTCAGGACGATCTCGTTTCCACTCGCTGCCTGCGCCGTTTGCGTAGCGTGCTGGGCCGCGGCCGCCGAGAGCACGACGGCAAAGCCGAGTAGCGTGGCGCTTGTAACAAGATTTCTCCGCAGTCTCTGCGAACTCATGAGTTTTTCCTAGGCAACGACGAAGCGCCAGCCCAGCTGCGCCCCTGTCGCGGCAAGATGTCCCGGAGATGTGGCTCCGACGTGAACCGCCAGCAGCCTCGCGAATAAATCGGGATGTTTTGCGAGTGCATGCATCGCGCGTTGACGCACCTTGGGCTGCCGGTCGAGCAGCAGCAACAATCGTCCCATAACCGTCGGCCGACGAGCCAGGCGCCGGTGCGCGGCTTGATACCTGCTGAGATCACCGCATTCGAGCGCATCGGCTAGCGCCGCGGCCTGATGAAAGCTGAGGCAGAGCCCCTCGCCCGTGATAGCGTCCACACTGCCCGACGCATCGCCAATGAGCGCCACACGCCCTCTGTGGACGCGCTTCAGGCCATGCGAAAGGGTCACTCCACCACGTTCGTCCCCCGCAGATCCCCAGGACCCTAGACGGTCCGCAAGCTGCGGAAATTCCGCTTCTAGGCGAGTGTGGCGCTCTCGAGGATTACGCGAGATCAGCACAACGCAAACATCCGTCCTGCCAACAGGAGTTACGTATGCCTGGGCATTGCGGCCCCAATGAACCTCGGTGTAGGCGGACCAAGGCTGGACTCGGTAATGGCGCCGGAATGCATACCGGAACTGCCCCTGATATGAGAATTCGAGCCCGGCCCACCGACGTACTCGCGAGCGAATGCCGTCGGCGCCGATAATCCAGCGCGCCGCGACGGTGTTTCCTGCCAAGATGACTCCCGCGGTAGAAATGCCTGTCACGGAAGTCTTCCACTGCAAAGTGACACCTGCTTTGCGGGCTTGTTCCACTAAGTGCCGATGAAGGATGACTCGTCGAACGCCCATTCCTTTTCCGGCGGAAAATTCCGCTTTAACGCTCATGTTGCCATCAAGAAAGCGAATCCCGTCTAAGATGAACCCGTCTAAGGCGGATACTTGGACGCCTAGTTGATTGAGAACTCTAATGGTATCCGGCATCAGGCCTTCACCACAGGCCTTGTCGATGGGAGGCTCTGCGCCATCGGCCACGATGACATCAAAACCTCGCTTGCGCGCGGCAATTGCCGCAGCTAGCCCTGCCGGGCCTCCGCCAATTACGAACACGTCCGTGCTCTGCCTCATTTACACCTCTTCTTAAGAAGAAGATGGTACAGAGAGAACACCTCCGGCCTTATACCGTGCCGACCTCGACCATAACGCTCTAATGGCCATCTTTAGCGCTCTAATTAAGATGCGGATTTCACCCGTACGTTGGATAAAATTTGTCAAATACTTGTCTCTGGACCTCATAGCTGCGCTCTCGGCAGGTGGAAAGGTATCTCCGCCCGATAAACTTGGCTTATTCTGAGGGCGATAACTATTAATTTGACTGATTGACTCCATTTGCCTCATCCTGCTATCTTCCTGGCGATTGATATGCTCCACGTCGCCGTCACGAACGCTCGTCGGATTTTGGCAAAGCCCGCCGTGCGTCTCGTCGTACGAATTAGTTCGGTAGCTGTACGGGGAAACCCCAGCGGATGATGGCGGCCTAGCCAAAGACGAAAAATTCCAGGCCATCATCCAAAGAGGGATGATGGCTTTAAGTTTTTTTAGCCTCTGACGCGCAAACGGGAGGAGATTGCAGTGACCCAGACAGCGCCAAAACCACGCAGCCATACCTTGATTGACGGTGCTAATCGCGCCGGTGCTCGCGCAATGTTGCGCGCCTGCGGGCTCGGCGACGAAGACTTCACCAAACCGCTGGTCGGTGTGGCCAATACCTGGATCGAGATCGGCCCGTGCAATTACCACCTGCGCGAACTGGCCGAGCACGTGAAAGCTGGCGTCCGCGCCGCGGGCGGAACCCCGCTGGAGTTCAATACCGTATCCATCTCCGATGGCATCACCATGGGCACCGAGGGCATGCGCACCTCGTTGGTAAGCCGTGAAGTCATCGCCGATTCCATCGAACTGGTATCGCGCGGAAATCTTTTCGACGCATTGATCGTTCTCGTTGGCTGCGACAAGACGATTCCCGGCGGCGTTATGTCGCTCGCTCGACTCAATATTCCCGGACTCATTCTTTACGGCGGCTCCATCGCCCCGGGCCACTTCGAGGGCCATGCTGTAACCATTCAAGATGTCTATGAAGCGATCGGCAAACACGCCCGCGGAGGAATCACCGACGCGCAACTCAAATCGCTGGAAACCGCGGCGTGTCCCGGAGCCGGCGCGTGCGGCGGCCAGTTCACCGCCAACACGATGGCGCTGGTCTGCGAATTTCTAGGCATCGCTCCGATGGGATTGTCCAGCGTTCCCGCCACAAGCGCCGCAAAGGGGCACGCTGGCCAACGCGCGGGCGAAATGGTCATGGACCTTCTCCGCCGCGACATCACACCGTCGAAAATCATCACCAAGTCCGCGATCGAAAACGCCATCGCGGGAGTCGCCGCTACCGGCGGTTCCACGAATTCCGTTCTTCATCTGCTGGCCATCGCCAGCGAAGCGAAGGTCCCGCTCTCCATCGACGACTTCGACCGCATTAGCTCTCGCGTTCCAATCCTCGCGGACCTGAAGCCGGGCGGCCGCTTTGTCGCCACCGACCTCTACGCCGCTGGAGGCACAGCCCTAGTAGCGAAGCGCATGCTCGAAGC
>Ga0209648_10002704_pt1 | contig 14756 bp, 14 predicted proteins | sample GraSoi2013_115cm_FD_185830 | JGI IMG/M metagenome (GOLD analysis project Ga0209648, IMG submission 185830) | Grasslands soil microbial communities from the Angelo Coastal Reserve, California, USA - Sample 9_17_2013_115cm (SPAdes) (version 2) | ecosystem: Environmental > Terrestrial > Soil >...
AGTCACGCATCTCCAGGGCATTCGAATCGCCCCCGACGTCCACGCCGCGCATCCCGCCTTCGACGTCACCCCCGCCCGCTACATAGCCGCCATCTTCACGGAACGCGGCGTCGCCCGCGCCCCTTACACTGCCTCTTTGCGTACTCTGGCCTCTTACCCCGAATCAGCCGTCACTGCTCTTTAACTGATTTCCGTCATACCGGGCGAATCGAGGACCACTGCCCCATCGCGCGCTCTTTGCGCGATGAATCTCCCTTTATCCTTGCAGCGGCGACTTCAGCCATGCTCATCGCTTCCGCCGCGGAAAAAAGCTCGCGCAAAAAGAAATGGGAGGAAATTCACAGCGAATCTCCCCCCGCGTTGCTTTCAAGATGTGTCGTGGCTCTTCGCCTGGCTATTTCAGCTCGATCAGGATGAGCTCCAGCAGGTTGTTGGACAGATTTTCGGGCAAATGAGTTTCTGCAGGGATGAGCGTAGTCTGGCCTGACTTCCAGTTGCGCTCCTCCGTCTTGCCGTCGGGGAACGTAAACCGCGCGCGATTCTCGGTCAGAAACACCGCGATGCCATCGGGATGAGCGTGCATCACCGATTTCTCGTGCGGTCCGTAACTGATGCGCAGCACTCGCACGCGGTCATTCTCTAACTCCACTCTGTAATGCCCGGGATCTACCTTCACGGGGTCTTGGATTGCCGGTTGGGGTCTAGGAGCCGTAGACATATTCGCCTCCTTGGGTTGGAATGATCAGGGGTTTCCTGAGGAGCACAAAGCATAGCCCTCCTCTCCGCCAAGAACAAGCCCCGTCAACCACGCCCCTTCTTTGCTTTCATTCTTCACTCCCGATACGGAAATCTTCCCCAGCGGCGTTCGGAAGAACAATTCCCGCGGCGCTGGCACGGCTCCAACGCGTGTCTGCTCGCAGCGGCAGGTCCGTGATCCGCACTGTCGACGGTCAACTGTGAACTGTCGGCTGGTTCACGCGGGCCGGAGCACGAAGACGGTCCGTTCGCGCTGTCGGAACATCGCGAAAAAATCCAGCAACTGCTTCCACGGCACATACTTTTTGTTCAGCAGTCGCATCCCGTGTTCCGCTTCAGGGCCGGTCACGATTTCGGCGTGTCCGTTCATCCATTCGCCAAGCACTCTGCCGCGCATATCGCATGGTGCGATCTTCACACGCGAATTATTTCGTACACGTTTCACTTTTCCCGAGACCCCAATCGTGTACACGTACAGCTTCGCGTCGTTCGAATCGAGAGTCGCCGACGGGTCCGCCGCGAACCACACCGGCGTCTTCACGCCTTCGCCGCTCTTCTTGAACGTTTCGAGGTTCAGATACTTGTGTCCCGCAAACGCAGCAAATCCCATCGCATCGCTCCTTGGAAATTCGAGCTCAGCGGGTCGCAGTGGCCGCGCTGGCGCCGTACCTTTGCGTGGCGTAACCCACAAGCAAGCCCACGATGGTTCCCGGGATTATGATCCGTGCATAGTAGTTATGCACGCCAAGAGCAACAAAGAGGGCAAAGAGGAATCCAAGAAAAAGGCCCAGAGCAATTCCGCCCGCCATCGATTTCACTTTGTGTGCAAAAAGACCGCACAACAAACCGGCCAGCAGTCCCTTCCCGGTCGATCCAACAATGATTCCAACAATACCCGCGCGAATCGCGGGATCCGGAGTAAAGAGCGCCGTCAACCCGTCGAACACCCCGAGAACCGCGCCAAGAAGCACACCCAGCAAGATCTTGTTCATGAGGGCCTCCTTTGCTGGTCCGAGATTCTCTCGCTCTCTAAGCATCTTTACAATGAGAGAAGATGTTTCTTTAGCGGTCAGCGACGGGAGAGCAGAAGGAGGATCATCCGCATAAAGAAATAGGCTGCTGTCAAAAGGATAGCCACATTATAGCGGCGATAGAAACGCCCTCCCGGCGGGCGTGCTACTTGCCGGCGCCGCGGTCCACGCGGGTCGATCCGATGTCGGCGTTGCGTTACGAGGAAGGTTTTATTCGTAGCGGAGGGCTTCGACGGCGTCGAGGGGGCGGCGGCGAGCGACGACGTGGGGTTGTCTCTCTTGATTGCTTCACAAAAGCTGCTGATGGTGCCCAGCGGAACACAGGTGAGAGTCCTGGAGGTTCGACAACCGCAGTCGTGCTGTCAGGTGCGAATACTGGAAGGCGAGCACTATGGGAAGGCGGCCGTGGTGCCGCTCACGCAACTTGCGGAATTGTCTTAGTCCATTGTGAGCTACTTTCGAGCGCAGAATTAGCTCTGGTGGCGGATGCGCTCGGCAAGGGAGCGGGCGCGCTGGCGAGCGATGTCGACAAAGCGGGAATCGCCGGCGATCTGGTCGAGCATGGGGAGGACGCGCTGCGGTTCCGGCAGGAGACTGCGGTTGAGATCGGATTCGAATTGCAGCAAGGCGTCGTTGATTCCCAGGCGGTCGTATTTCATGCGCCGCGAAATCAAGTCCACGTGTTCCTGCTGGCGTGCCAGCCCTTCAAAAATCTGCAGGAGCTGGGCCGCCGCCGAATTCAAAGTGTAGTTGAATTTTGCCTCGTGGACTTCGGGGCCGGATTCCCATCGAAAGGTCTTCTCGCCGAGATTCGCGATCTTGCGGTGCACGTCCAGATCCTGTGCTCGGAAATGTTTGAGTTGCGCCGCCAGATCGAACATCTTAGTGCGCCATGCCGCGCTCACCTGAAAGGCCAATGCGCCGGGGTCTTCATCTAACTGCCGGATTTCATACGCGGCGGTATCCGAATCCTCGCGCACGGTAATCTCGATGAATTCCGGTGAACTTCCTTTGAAGACACGCCGAAATGTTAGCTTGGCGCCGGCCGGAGCGGGGACGGAGAGCGCTACGCCGCCCGCCACGCAGGCTGCGGCAATTAACAGGAAGAAACGCAGGAGGGGAGTCTTCATCGCGTCGATACGATGCGGGGCAACCCGCCATGCGTTGCGCCGCGGGGTCGAATTTCGTTTGGCAATCCAGCGGAACCTAGAGCGGCGCGGAGCGCGCGCGGTTTCGCGGATGCAGCCTGATGCGGCAACCCAAACCGCCGCCGGGCTTGTTCCGTCTGCAAATGGCACAGTGCTACCGCCAAGGCATCTGCGGCGTCCGACGGCTCCGGTGTCTCGTTCATGGAGAGCAGGGCACGGACCATCAACTGCATCTGCCGCTTGTCGGCATGTCCATGCCCAGCGACGGAAGCCTTCACTTCGCGGGGCGCGTAGCTATAGATGAGCACGCCGTTCTGCGCCGCGGCTAGCAGGATAACGCCGCGCACTTCCGCGAGCCGCAGCGCGGTGCGCATGTTCAGCGCGGTGAAGACGCTCTCGACAGCTATGGCGTCGGGCGAAAACTCTTCGATCAGCCGGCAAAGCAAGGCGTGCACATCCTGGAGCGCGGCTCCGGCAGAAACCCTCTGCCGCTTGGCCGCTACTTTTAGCGTACCGTAATGCAGCATGCGGCAGCGCCGTCCGTCGCTTTCGACGATTCCGTAGCCAGTCGGACCAGTTGCCGCAGGGTCCACGCCGAGAACGCGAATCGATGGGTTCTTCTCGTTCTGCTGGCCCGATGAATTCGTCGCGGTCATCGCCCCAAGTCTACGGCCTTCCGGGCGTCCCTGCCAGCGCTTTGTAGTGCGCGAGACGGGCAGAAACACAACGGGGCAAAGAAAAACGGCCAGTACGGGTCGCGGACTGGCCGTAAAACAAAGTGCAGCGTGAATTAGTTCGCGCCGACCGCCGCTTGAATTTCGGATTCGTCGATATCGAAGTTCGCGTAAACGTGCTGCACATCGTCGTGCTCTTCAAGGGCTTCGACCAGGCGCACCATTTGCGTGGCTTGCGGGCCCGTCAGTTTGATGTAGTTCTGCGGGACCATGCCGATTTCCGCGGAAGTGGGCGTGATTCCGGCCTTCGTCAGCGCTTCCTTCACTTTCTCCAGGGCGTCGGGCGGCGTCACGATGTACCAGGCGGAGCCATCGTCTTTCAGATCTTCCGCGCCCGCTTCCAGCACGAGGTCCAGCAGCTTGTCTTCGGTCGCGGCTTCCTTGGGAACAGAAATTTCACCCTTGCGGTGGAACATCCACCCGACGGCGCCGGCTTCGGCCATGTTGCCGCCGTTCTTGCTCATGAGATGGCGGAACTCACCGACCACGCGGTTGCGGTTGGTCGTGACGACCTGAATCAGCATGCCCACTCCGCCCGGTCCGTAGCCTTCGAAGGTGGCTTCTTCATATTGCTCGCCTTCGAGCTGGCCGGTGCCGCGAAGAATGGCTCGCTCGACGTTTTCACCTGGCATGTTCGCAGCCTTAGCCGCCAGAATCGCAGTTCGCAGGCGCGGGTTGGAGTTCGGTTCGCCTCCGCCGATGCGCGCGGCAATGCTGATTTCTCGGATGATTCGCGTGAATACGCGGCCGCGCTTCGCGTCGGTGGCCCCTTTCTTATGTTTAATCGTGGCCCATTTTGAATGCCCGGACATGACACATCCTCGTTTGTTTCACGTGACCGCGGCCTCGCCGAGGTCATCGATGGAAGAATTTTTGCGCCGCAGAGCAGTTTCGGAGAATGCCGGCGGAAACGTTGCCGAACATCTGCGAAGCGAGGTACGGTCGCCTAGAAAAACGACACCAGTGCGGAGACTTACGGTGAACCGCAAACCCCTGCGGAACCACGGTAGTTTAGCACAGCCGGCCACATCGGAAAACGGGTTATAGGCGGCGGTGTCATCGCGTTGAGTCCGACAGACTACGGTATGGTCGCCACGCATCGCGCCAAAAACCCAGGGACTTGCCATGATGATTCATCTGCTGGAGGTAGCCTCAGCCCCAGGGGCGGTCGAGCCTAGGATCGCGCTCCTCCGTGCCCCAATAACGCAGCGGAATACTGTTGCGCGATCGCCTGCCACGAAAAATAACTCTGCTGCGCCATGCGGCTTCGTTCAGCCAACCGCTCCCGATAGGCGGGGTCACCTAGAACCCGCATCAACGCAGGCCCGAACTGTTCTCCTGGTTGTGTCAATACCACCCCCGCCTCAGTGATCGGCGCAGCCGTTTCCCAGCCCTCCATGGCAACGACTGGCAAGCCGCATGCAATCCCGGCAATCGCACTGCCGCGCCGTGTCGAAATTGGGCCCCGCGCGAAGAGCAACACGTCGCTTTGTCCCAGCGCGCGGACTACCTCCTCTGGGGCAAGGATCCCGCTAAGGCTCAATTCCACATCCATCCCGTGCAAACTCTCCCGAAGAAGCTTCTCCGCACTCTCCGCGTTGCGGCCAAAGACCACCAGCCGCACAGGGCCAATCCGCTTTGCCACATAGCGCATACCATCTACGATTGCTTTCACCTCTTCCGCCCCAACGCGGCCTTGCGATAAAGAAAAAACAGCCACCGCTGGCCGTCGCTTCTGGCCGCTCCTTTCCTTCGTCCAGGCAGTTTCCGGCGATGGCAGGTTCGCACCGACGGGAATGAAAACAACATTTTGCGCGCCAGCGGGAAGCCATTGCGCCTTCTCTGGCGGAGTGGTCAGAACTGCGAGGTCGGCTAGCCTGACCGCTTCCCTCATTGTGTGTATCTGCAGTCGGCGTCGAACGTGGTCGACAAGTCGGCTTCCGTAGTAAGGCTGGGCGTCGTGAAACACGACCCCGCAGCGTACGCCGTATTTCCGCAAGAATCGAACGAGGCCCAAAAAGCGCAGGGGAAAGCCTCGGCGCGACCAAGCGAGGGCGGTATACTGAATCAGGACCCAATCATTTTTCCAATGCCCAACCCGCCGGTCCATTCCGGCGAGCGCCTTCCTCCAACCGAGCTCGCACCAGGGAACATGTTCGAATTCCAAGGAAATTCCCTCCGCCTCCAGGGCTGCTCCCAGATAATGGCAGTACTCCTCGACAGCATCCGTCGGTTCATCGCGCCGCCCGAGCAATGCCACGCACCGTTCTCTCATTGAGGGAAAATTAAAACAGATTTCTCAGCGTGATTCACTATGTGTGGTGCAGACGTCCATTTCACGGCCGCCAGTTTAACACGGCGATACCAACCGCTATACTGGCGTGAGTTCCTGCTCATGCGCACACAAACACGAATCACGAGGCTTGTCATCGAGATGGCTTTGACGGTGGATACACTTCTCTCCCTGACGGTCTCCGAGGAGTTAGAAGGATGAAACTCCTCATCTACAGCCATTTCTTTGCGCCCAGCATCGGTGGGGTAGAGACTATCGTCCTTTCCCTCGCCCGTGGCCTTGCCGGACTTCGTGATTCGAACAGCGCGCCGCAATTCGAAATTACGCTTGTCACGCAAACCCCGGCAGGGAATTGCGACGATCGTGACCTTCCGTTTCGCGTGATCCGCAAGCCAGGACTCATCCATCTGCGGCAGCTCATTCGAAAATCCGATGTGGTGCACGTTGCCGGGCCTGCCCTCGCTCCCCTGTTTCTCGCTTGGTTTTCGCGCAAGCCGTTTTTTATCGAACACCATGGCTACCAGGCCACCTGTCCTAACGGCCTTCTGTTTCATCACCCCTCCGAGACCGTCTGTCGAGGGCATTTTCTGGCCGCCAATTATCGCGAATGCTTGAAGTGCAACGCGAAGACCGAGGGGCCGCTAAAAAGTTTATGGCTTCTGCTTTCGGCGCTTCTCCGTAATGCTGCATCGCACCGTGCCGCGACAAACATCGCGCCGAGTGGTCACGTCGCCTCGCGCCAGGCTCTCCCACGAACGACTGTAATCGTTCACGGCATCGAAGACCCGTTGGGCGGGAGAGACCCGCTCCAGGCCGCTCAACCGCTCAACGGAAAAAGTTTTGCTTACGTAGGGCGGCTCGTCATGGAGAAGGGCCTTTCCGTGCTTTTGGAAGCGACCCGCCTTCTGCGCGTGCAGGGACATGACGTCGCCGTCGTGCTCATCGGTGACGGCCCCGACAGGCCACGCATCGAGAAACAAATCAACTCATTGGGCCTCGAGAAAACCGTCCGGATCACGGGATTCCTGTCCGGCGAGACGTTAGACCAAGTTCTCTGTGGTGTCGGCACCATAGTTATCCCCACGACGATGGAGGAGACGGCGGGCCTTGCCGCAATGGAGCAAATGGTTCGCGGAAGGCCGGTTATTGCTTCTGCAATTGGGGGACTGGGCGAAATTGTTCGCGACTCGGGTTTGACCTTTTCACCAGGCGACCCGGGCGCCCTGGCGGACGCGATGAGGCGAATTCTCGAGGAGCCGGATCTGCTGGCGTCTCTAGGCGCTAGTGGGCGTCAGCGCATTCTCCTGTCGTTCTCTTACCGGGGTATGATAGATGCTCACGCGCGCCTATACCGCGAGGTCAGCGCCGCGGCCAAAGCTTGATGCTGAACACCAAAACAAACAGCGCCGTTGAAGATTATGTCGGCGAACGTGCGCACGCGCGTCCCGGCGCCATGGCAGCTCCGCTGCGAACGCTCAAGTGCGGCGTTGCCGCCGTCGATCGCGATTCGAATCGTTTCGAAGCCCGCGTGCCTTCTCCGACGGACGTAAAGCCGGCCTTATGAGAATCCCAGCGCAAGCCACTTTGGGAAATTTCCGCCGGAGGCCGCTTGCGGCCTTGGGGTTCCTCATCGTTTTTGTCGTGGCTGCCGACAAAGCCGCCAACTACGTGATTGCCGGCGATATGACCGGGCTTGCCCTTGTTGCTATGGCGTCTGTGGGTTGTTCCCTCGTCGTCGCCATGCTCAATAACTGGCGCAACGGCCTCTATTTTTTCTTGACCTGGCTCTTGTTCGAAGATTTTGCAAGGAAATACCTCGGCAACAACATGGCGATCTATTTCGCCAAGGACGTTTTGGCTGCGGTCGTGTATCTCTCCTTTTTCCTAGCCTATCGGCGCAAAGATGTGGCGTCTTTTCGGCCTCCCTTCCTCATGCCGCTTCTTCTTTTTGTGTGGTTTGGATTGATGCAGGTCTTTAATCCCGCTTCTACAAATTTGATGTACGGCGTTATGGGGATGAAGCTCTTTTTTTACTACGTCCCCTTATTTTTTGTGGGATACGCCTTGCTCAATTCCGAGTCCGAATTACGCCGCTTCTTTTTTGTCAACATGATTCTCGCGTTGATCATTGTTTCTCTGGGGATAGCGCAGGCCATCATCGGTCATACTTTCTTGAATCCCGAAACCGTTGCCGAGGATATTCGCGACTTGAGTACTCTTTATAGGGCCTCGCCCATCTCCGGTCTGATCATGTATCGTCCCACTTCGGTTTTCGTCAGTACCGGGCGTTTCGGGAATTTTCTCCTGGTGACTTGGTTGCTCGTGTTTGGTTTTAGTGGTTACCTTCTCCTGCGCCACAAGCGCGGCAGGACGCTGGCCTTCGTTGTTCTCGTGCTTACCGTTGCGGCCCTCGCGCTCTGCTCTTCACGCGGCGTTGTACTTTGGAGCTCCGGTTCGGCGATCGCTGGTAGCGCCGCGTTCGTCTGGGGTGCGCCTTGGCGCCAGGGTGAAGTCATGCGCGTCCTGAGAAGTGTCCAGCGGACGGCCCTCGGTATCGTTCTCGGCATCGTGGTCCTGCTTGCTACTTACCCGGAGGCGCTTCTTTCGCGCGTCGCGTTTTACACGGAGACTCTTTCACCGAGCAGCCGCGCGAGCGAGCTCCAAAACCGGACCTGGGACTACCCGCTGCGAAATTTCCTTGCTACGTTCAGTTATGACCGTTGGCCTTACGGCTACGGCATCGGAACGAATTCCCTCGGCACTCAGTATGTCGCGCGTATCTTTGGCTCAAAACCTCCGGTCATCGGCGTGGAGAGCGGCTTCGGCACACTCGTTCTTGAGATGGGAATTGGCGGCCTAATACTTTGGTTTGTAATGAGCTTCGCGATCCTGCTCTCAGCGTGGCGAGTTGTCAAAAAGCTAAGAGGTTCGCCCTGGTTTCCACTGGCGTTCGTTATTTTCTGGTACGCGGGACTTTTGTTTATTCCCATGACGTTTGCCGGAATGGCGACGTATCAGGATTTCGTGCTAAACGCATATTTGTGGCTGCTCCTTGGCATTTTGTTCCGTTTGCCGAAGCTGGCGTTTTCCGCAGAGTACGCAGCGATGCGGGCGTCGCCGCCGCCGAGCCACAGTTCAGGGATGATCTGACTTGCGGCTGGCCGTCGTCTCACCCTTTATTGACCGGCGCCATGGCACGGAGCGCGCGCTCGCCGAACTACTTGAGCGTCTTGCGCGCGACGAGCATTGCGAAATCCATCTTTACGCCCAGCGTGTCGAGGACCTTGCACTCGACTGGTCCTCTTCCGTGGGGCCGGCAAATTCTGGCCGGATCGTCTGGCATAGAGTTCCTTGGATCCCTGGTCCCCATCTCCTGCAATTTCTCGGCTGGCTTCTTCTGAACACCATTTGCCGCGCTTGGGATCGAAGGGGACATAGACTGCGCTTTGATCTCGTTCTCTCTCCGGGAATAAATTGTTTCGACTCGGATTTGGTCATCGTTCACGCTCTTTTCCATCGGCTCCTGGAGCTTGCCCGCAACGAACAGCCCCAAGCCTCCAGCCTGAGTTTTCTTCTTCGTCTTCATCGGCGCGCCTATTACGCTCTTCTTACCTATTTGGAACGGCGCATCTACGTTAATCCGAAAGTCACTCTGGCGGCTGTCTCGCAGCGAACAGCCGCGCTGCTCAGCAACTATTTTCATCGTCAGGATGTCACGGTTATCCCCAATGGCGTGGACACCGCCCATTTCTCTCCTTCTGCACGAGTCGCGAGGCGAGAGCTGGCACGCGCACGCAGGCAGTGTCGCCGGGAGGACTTTGTACTTCTTCTGATTGGTAATGATTTAAATACCAAAGGCCTGCCCACGGTTCTCGAAGCCCTGTCGCTGCAGCTCGAAATTCCGGCAAGGCTTATTGTCGTTGGCGACGATCCCACCGCAGCGTCCCGCGAATTGGCCCAGCGCCTGGGAGTTTTGGACCGATGTTTCTGGGAACCTGCCGTGGCGGATATACTCGACGCCTACGCCGCTGCTGACTTGTACGTCAGTCCCAGCCGGGAGGATTCTTTCGGCATGCCCGTTGCAGAAGCGATGGCCTGCGGTCTGCCGGTCATAACCTCTGTACTTGCAGGCATATCTTCCCTTCTGCACGACGGGGTGGATAGTTTCGTTCTCCGCGACCCGCACGACTCCAAGACACTCGGGAAGCTGGTCCGCACGCTCTACGAACATTCGGAACTCCGCTCCCGCATGGGGCAGGCCGCGACGAATGTCTCGCTGGGCTGGACTTGGGAACGCAACGCCGCCGCCGTCATTCAGCTTCTCCAGAAAACTGTTCTAGGAAAATGAATCGGCAAGTTCACGCCTCGCCTAGTGGACGCATAGCCGCGCGGCCCCCCAAGTCACAAAGGGCACGGCTAGCCAGTTCAGCATCGCGGGGATCTCCCGCGTTGCATCCATTCGTGGCTTGCTGCACCTGACTCGGTATTGACTCGAATCGGAACTTGCGGTTTCATTAGCGCCGTGCGGCCTATCCTATCGCGTATCCTTCGCCGTCTCGGCACCGCGCTTACTGCCTCCTATAATTTGGGCAACCCTGCTCATGTTGGATGGAAGCGCGTCTTTGGCAAGCCCTCTGATTTGCTGACCGTTGTTGACCGCGCCTCAGGCGTTGGCTGCCTTTGCACCTTGAATTCGCACCATATCTTTAGCGACATATGGTATTCGCACGCCTATGACGTCCCGAGCGTCCCTATCCGCGCAGGAGATGTGGTCGTCGATATCGGTGCAAATCAGGGGTTTTTCACCTGTTACGCAGCTTTCAAAGGTGCAAGAGTCTTTGCATTCGAACCTGTCCCCGAATTGTGCCAACGCTTGCGCGAGAATGTAGATCGCAACGGCTTCTCGGATCGTGTCACGATTCAACAGTGCGCCATCGGAGCCTCTGCTGGATCCGTGAACCTCTATGTTTCCTCGTATCTAGGTGGTGCACAAAGCACGATTGTTCCAGAATTTGTGCGCCGCGCGGGCGTACCCGTCATTCAAGAGATTCTCGTTGAATGCAAAACGCTCCCCCAGATCCTCGAAGAGTTTTCACTGCAGCGCGTTCGCCTTTGCAAGCTGGACGTCGAAGGAGCAGAGTTGGCTATTCTCAAAACACTTTCCCACGCCGACCTCGCGCGCATTCAGTCCTTCGCACTTGAGTATCATCAAGAGGCCTACGACCTGCACTCTCTTCTTCGTCTCGTTCTGGACTGGCGGACACATCACGTCAGCTTTATTGAGGAGCGTCCCTATATCGGTAACATCATGCGGCTTGCGGCAAGTTCCGCTCTGCTGACTTCTTAGTCTTACCAGAACGGACCTAACCCTGTGCCGTGTCTTCGCCCATAGAGGCAGTCCAGTCAGTCGTTTGACCTGTGGCCCTGAACCGCTTTGCGTGTCGCTTCCAGCGTGAACGCGAGCGACTCCTCTGGGACGCCTGATATAAAAGGTCTGATCATCCAGCCAAGCCCGGCGGGAATGTCTCGCGTCAGCGAAGCCACTTCGCTTTGGAGGTAAACGCCGCCGTCCCGCTCTTCCATGCGCCACCACGTTTCCATACCCCACAAGAATCCGTCATCCTCGCCAGACGTTTTTTCGCGTTCATCGCTCTTCCCGGCGTTTTCGACTTCCGCAATGCGCACCGCCGAGCTGCGGCTGTGAGCTTTACCCGGTGCATCGCGGAAGTACTGCACTTCATGCTCGGTGTTCAGCACCACGGTGATCACCTTATGCCGCCGAAACCGGAGGAAGACCCGAAAATGATCGCCATCGCGCGATTCGATTTTCGATCGTTCGACGTCCGGTGCGTAATACACGGAGTGCCGGTCATAATCCTCAAGGACGCCCAGCACATCCGCGAGTTTCGCTCCGGGAATGAACACCACGCCGGTCCAGTGATGGATCATCCCGCCGGGGCACGCGATGGGCTTGTCGTTGTCGAGGATTTCCCGCTTTTGCATCTTTACTTCGCCGCGTTTCAGCGCCGCGTAGGCCTCCGCGCGTTGCTCCTGGGGAAGTCCATCGACCCACAGCAGGGCCGTACCGCGCTTCAACTCGCCTTCATTTCGCGCGTCCGCCAGTTTCACATAGCGTGTAAACGCTCCCTGTGTCTCCGTTTTGAGTTTTGGGAGCGCCGGCTCACCGGCCCGCGCTGTGCGCCCGAACATTTGATGCAGCGCTAGCGGGAGCAGCAGAAACGCAACGACTCTTCCGGTGTAGTTTATGGCCTTCACCTGTCGCGCGAACCCTTCAGATTGCACCAGCATCGCTATTCTTAACCCATTCATTTGATGGCAGCTTACAGGAATATCGCTGCACGAGGCTCGTGTAGCATGCAAGGCGGATACCGATAGATGCAAAAGAAAAGGAGAGCCTCGAGCAGGCCCTCCTTACGTGTGCGCTGGTCTGTAATACAGAGGGAAGCAGAAAAAGAAACTGGCGGGTTGGGTAGCTCGCACACGGCCCCTTGCGGAGCCGCTGTCCCCGCGCGGCCCCCAACCCGTTCTTAGGAGACTACGCACCTGTCTTAAAGGCGACAATGGGTCAGCAGAGCCACTCGATGGGGTACCCGGGTAGTAGTACACAGGGCCCTTTGTTCAGGCGCCTCGACGCCACCTCAATCACATTAAGCCATTTAATTACAATAGGATGCACTTGAAACGACGTGCTGATTCCCTGCGCGCTTTCACCAATAGTACTACTCCCCGGCCGCCTCCATTCCAGCTCATTTCGCGCTCACCCTTTCCCAGGTATGTCTGGCTAGATGAACATTTGCAACTGTTTGCAGGTATCCGATCGCTCCTGCTGCAAGGTTTTGGCGGTACGTCAGCTTCCAGTTACCCAACCTATCGGGCACAACAACCCGATGGCTGTCGAGAAATACTTTTGTCGAGGGCCGTGCGGCTGCCGGATGCGCTACAATAACTATTATCCTCAGTCACGCTCGCGAGTCAGACCGTTGTTTCTCGTCGCCGATCTTCGGGGGTCTTCAATGCAATTATCCAACTCGTTCAAAATTCTGTTGCCTGCGCTCGTCGCCCTTGCCGCGATGTACATGGGCAGTTCATTGGCGCCGGCTCAAAACCAACCCAATCCGCGTGCGGAAGCCAAGGGCGAAGCATGCCCGAACGATGACAGCGGGTTGCAGTTACCTGCCGGTTTTTGCGCGACGATCTTCGCTGACGACATCGGTCACGCCCGCCACATGGTAGTTGCGCCGAGCGGAGTTCTTTACGTCAACACGTGGTCGGGCAGATACTACGGCAACGACACGCCGCATGCCGGCGGTTTCCTCGTAGCCCTGCAAGACAAGAGCGGTGCGGGAAAGGCCGATGTGATTCAGCGCTTTGGCGAAACCGTCCAAAGTGGCGGAGCAGGCGGTACGGGCATCGGCCTGTATAAAGGATGGATCTACACCGAGATCAATGATCGGATCGTGCGATATTCATTACCCGCCGGCTCTATCGTGCCGGCTGGCTCTGCCGACACCATCGTCTCCGGATTCCCTCTAGGCGGCGACCATCCAATGCATCCTTTCATCATCAATGCCGAAGGATTGATGTACGTCGATGTCGCCACCGCGACCAATTCCTGCCAGCTGAAAAATCGGACACTCAAATCGCCCGGCGCGGCCCCCTGCACGGAACTTGAGACCCGTGGTGGCATCTGGCGCTATGACGCCAACAAGACGAACCAAACCTTTTCAACCGCCGAGCGCTTCGCTACGGGAGTCCGCAACGCGGAAGGTTTTGCCATCGATTCAAGTGGGCGGGTGTTTGTGACCCAACATGGACGGGACCAGTTGCACGCGAATTGGCCCGACCTGTATAAACCCGATCAGGAAGCGACGCTGCCGGCGGAAGAGTTGTTGCTTTTGAAGCCCAAGGGAGACTATGGCTGGCCCGAGTGCTACTACGACGCGTTCGTGCAAAAGCGTGTTCTGGCGCCGGAATACGGTGGCGACGGCAAAACGATCGGCGTATGCGCGAATAAGATTGCTCCCGCTGCGGTATTTCCCGCCCATTGGGCGCCGAATGCAATGGTGCGATACGACCAGAAACAATTTCCGGCGCGCTACCGTGACGGCGTCTTCATCGCCTTCCACGGGTCATGGAATCGGGCGCCATACGCGCAAGGTGGCTACAACGTGGTTTTTCAGCCGCTCGCCGGGGACCGCGCATCCGGCCAGTGTGAAATATTTGCGGATGGTTTCGCGGGAGCGGTGAAGTCGCCGGCCAAAGCCGAACATCGTCCCTCTGGTTTGGCGGTGGGACCGGACGGTTCGCTCTACGTTTCCGACGATATACGCGGGCGGATCTACCGGATTGTCTATCATGGCGGCTCCGAAGGCGGTGCCGCGAACGTCACGCCATGTCCGAGCGCAGCAGCTCCGGCCGGCGATCCCGTTGAAGTGGCCGCGGAACCGCCGGAGGGCACGCATCCAGACGCCGGTGCGGCCGCACTTCCCGTTCCTGAAGGCGCGACACGAAAAATGGTTGCGCTCGGTCAGCGCATTTACCGCGGCCAAGTGGGCGGAGCGGCGTGCACGGGCTGCCATGGTGAGAGCGGTGAGGGCACGCCTTTGGGACCCGATCTAATGGGCAAGAAATGGCTGTGGAGCGATGGTAGCTATGCCGGAATCGCGAAAACGATCACCGAAGGTGTATCGCAGCCAAAACAATATCGCAGCCCCATGCCGCCGATGGGTGGGGCCCAACTCACGCCAGACCAAGTATCAGCGCTCGCAGCGTA
>Ga0209648_10002705_pt1 | contig 14755 bp, 14 predicted proteins | sample GraSoi2013_115cm_FD_185830 | JGI IMG/M metagenome (GOLD analysis project Ga0209648, IMG submission 185830) | Grasslands soil microbial communities from the Angelo Coastal Reserve, California, USA - Sample 9_17_2013_115cm (SPAdes) (version 2) | ecosystem: Environmental > Terrestrial > Soil >...
GTCCTTCAAATGCTGCGTATCCCGCACGACCACGTGCACCACGACGTCGTAACGGCCGGTCACGAGAAAAGCGACGCGGACCTCGGGCACCCCGGCGATATCATCCATGAACTGATCGACCGTGCCGCGCTGGTGCTTAGACAATTCGATCACGAACAGCGCCTCCAGCCCCACGCCGAGCGCCTTCGGATCGACCTCGGCATGCGTTCCTCGCAGCACGCCGGAATCCCGCATTCGCTTGATCCGCTCGTGCGTCGAGGATGGTGCGAGGGCAATCTCCGCCGCAATCTCTTTGACCGAGAGCCGAGCATTGTTCTGCAACAAGCCCAGAATGGCGATATCCATTCGGTCTAGGCCGGCTTTGGCTTCTGAATTTCGAAGAGTATTCGTTCGACCACCTGACATGCCGTCGATAATAGTGATTTTCATGGAAAGTACCAGATGAACTTCGGATTTAATATCCAGGAGAGAAAGCCGCAAACGATGAGTGATATCGACAACGACAAGCTTGGAGCATTGGTTGGAAAGATGTTGGGGGATTTGGGCGGCGCGTTCAGCGTGCCGACAGTCCGTATCGGCTTCCGGTTAGGCCTCTTTGATGCCCTTCATCGCCACGGCGCCGCCCGCATTTCTGAACTCGCGGAGCGGACCGGATTGGCCGAGCGCTACGTGCGCGAATGGGCATTCGCGCAGGCCGCCAACGGCTACATCGCTTTTGATGCGGAGCAAGGGCGATTCAGCCTGACGCCAGAGCAGGCGATGGTCTTCGCGAACAAGGATAGCCCCGTGTATCTGGAGGGAGCCTTCGAACTCGCGTCGGCGATGGTTGAGGGCCAGAGCAAAGTTGAGTCGGCTTTCCAGACCGGGCATGGCGTTGCTTGGGGGCAGAGTTCCGGTTGCCTATTCTGCGCCGTCGGCTCGTTCTTCCGGCCGGGCTACGTCAACAGCATCGTCCAGTCTTGGCTACCCTCATTGGACGGTGTCCTGCCAAAGCTGAAGAGCGGTGCCAAGGTGGCCGACGTGGGTTGCGGCGTAGGGTTTTCGACGCTTCTGATGGCGAAAGCCTTCCCTTTAAGTTCGTTCGTCGGTTACGATTTTCACGCGCCCTCGATCGAGCAGGCCAACTCGCATGCGAAGGCACATGGTCTCGCGGATCGCGTACGTTTCGTGACGGCCCCTGCCAAGGACATCACCGACCGCGACTTCGATCTCGTCACCATGTTCGACTGTCTGCACGACATGGGCGATCCGCGCGGCTGCGCAAAGCATGTACGCAAGCTGCTGAAGCCGGGCGGCTCTTGGATGATCGTCGAGCCTATTGCGGCCGACCATCCAGCGGCCAATTTCGGCAATCCCGTCAGCCGACTCTACTACAATGCTTCGACCATGATCTGCGTGCCTACCTCGCTCGCCCAGGAGGTCGGCGAGGCTCTCGGCGCCCAGGCGGGAGAGGCAAGGTTGGCCGAGGTGCTCAAAGAGGGTGGCTTCCGCCAAGTGCGCCGCGCCGCGCAAGGGCCCTTCAACATGGTGCTCGAAGCTCGGCCGTGAGAACCCGGCTTCGGATGCGAGCGGTTGTTTGTCCAGAGGGCACCCGCTCGTTCCGATCACCGCACCGGCGGACCACACCCTCGGCCCATGGCGGCCAGGCCCGGCTGCCTAAGCAGATTACATCCGTCCGCGATAGTCATCTCATTCATCGCTCACCAGACGGAGCGGCGTGTCATGGGAAAGCGCAACATAGCATTTTACTATGAGAAGCTGTCCCCGGAGGACCAACACACATTCAATCGATGGCTCAAAGCAAATGCCATCGAGGGGGCGATATTCGCGATCGCACTTATCGCAATGGCATTGGCGGGATCGAGGTCTGTGGGGCCACGTGATGCGGAGGTCGCGAGCCAGCACGAAAGCTTCGGGTGTTGCCGTGTCGGAACAGCGCCGGAGGCACCCCGGCGTAGTGACCACCCAGAACCCCAAGATGCGACAAAACTGTTCTGATTAATTTGATGACCAGCGCGTGAAGAGCCTCGTGCGGCCCGTTGCGCCAAAGCGTTCAGTGTGCATCACAGCAGAATTGGCGGGCCGACGGCAGAGAGGGGTCAATCGCGTCATGGGCCGATTGGAGCCCGCGCCCGCGTATGTCCGCAATGCCCCTAAGAGCGACCATCGGATATTCCCCGCCGCCAGCTCTTGGCGAGCGCGGCCATCGCGGCGGCGGGGGTCTCCGCGTAGCCGTGTGTCGGCGTGCGGTCCTCGTGGTGCCCGAAGGCGAGCGTCCACGTCCACGGCGTTCCCACCGGCGCGGCTGCTGCCTTCATGATGAGTCTCTTATAAAGGTCCTTTATCGTTTCCTTCAAAATCAATGATGTTCTAAGTGTGAATTAGCTCACACATCCCCGCAAAAAACATACCGCAGAACTGATCAGGTCACGAGCGACCCATCGTCTGTCGAGAGGGAGCGCTTGATATGATTGATATGATCACGGCAGCGCTCGATGTAGGAATAATGACCGGCATCGTCATGTTCGTCGCTTTCGGTCTTATGCTACGCCAATGACGATCATAGTCGTCATCGTTCCACTCGCCGGAAGGGCGGGAGGCTGACGCGCGTTTGAGGATCAGTGATGACATCACCGACCACCGGCCACAATGCTACCCTTGCGGTCTGCGACCTCTTGCGTGATGCGGTCGCGATCTCGGCGCAGCACAACGACCGTGACGGTGTTTTGAGATACTGACCTTTCGGAATACCCTAGCGAGTACACCCATCCTGCGAATTGCTGCGCAGTCTTGCTGTCCGGAAAGCTCAGCACCAGCCTCACACCTTCGGTCGAATCGACAAAGTCGGGCTTGGCCACTCTCACATCGCTCTGACTGGGCGCGCGCGCTAGTGCCTTTCGACAGGCCGCTTCAATGCGCGAGCGCTCGCGCTCGCAGAGCGCAATATTTGCGTCGCGGTCCGCTGCGGAACATGCCTGCACACCGCCGAAGACCTCAACCAGGAGGGCATCATTAAAATGAAAGCGCACGCCATCGGCCCAAGCTTCGCATTGGGACCACTGATTGTAGATAAACGGCCCTAACATCTCAGTCCTTCATCACCGCGAGCGCCGCCGCCCGGCGTCCGTGATCCGCAGGCGCGCGACCTCTATCGGCTTCGGCCTGCAAGTACGCGCTCGGTGCTCACGCTCGCGAGCCCGGCGAGAACTATCTTTGCCAGCATGTCGACGGTGAAGCCGTGCGCCCGCAGGAGCGCCTCAGTGCAGCCGTCGCGGCAGGAGGCAAGCAGTTCGAGCGCCCGCCGGCGGTCGCGGTTCCTTATTAGCCCGCTGTTAGCCTGTGACGAGGTCAAGAGAGCTGCCTATCAGATAAGCTATTGAAAATGTTGGAGCGGGTGAAGGGAATCGAACCCTCGTCATCAGCTTGGAAGGCTGTTGCTCTACCATTGAGCTACACCCGCACCGGGGGCAGTGCTCAGCCATCGGTCATCAGCGGCCCAGGTTTTCTGATGACTGACCTCTGATGGCTTAATTCTTGGCTGGTGGGGGAGGTAGGACTCGAACCTACGAAGGCTAAGCCAGCGGATTTACAGTCCGCCCCCTTTGCCGCTCGGGACACTCCCCCGAACCTCGCATCCGCGCGGATGCGTGGGTCGAGCCGGGTTATGGGGAGCGGGTCGGGCGGTGTCAACCGCGCCACATCGGCCTGCGCCAGCGCCAAAAACGCCACCGATGTCTTGATCTTGACGCCGCCGCACGGGACGCTCGCGGCTTAAAGGATATGCCATGCGCCCACGCGGTCCACATCCGCCCGCCACGCAGCAGCCCCATCGCGGCGGCTGGAAGCGCAAGGCCGCGGGCCGTCCGCCATTCAGGGGCGCGACGCGCGCGTCCGGCGACGGCGCGGTGATCCTCTACGGCTGGCACACCGTGAAAGCGGCGCTGGAAAATCCGGCGCGGCGCATCCGGCGCCTCTACGCCACCGCGAATGCGGCGCGGCGGCTCGCCGAGGACGGCGTGGCGCTCGCGGTCGAGCCCGAGCTCGTGCGCCCCGACGCGATCGCGCAGCGCCTCGGCCCCGACGCCGTGCACAACGGGCTGTTGGCCGAGGCCGACCCTCTGCCCTCCCCCGAGCTCGAAGAAATCGAGCCCGCGGGCATCGTGCTCGTGCTCGATCAGATCACCGACCCGCATAATGTGGGCGCGATCTTGCGCACCGCGGCGGGGTTTGCGGTCGACGCGGTCATCACCACCGCCCGCCACAGCCCGGAAGCCACCGGCGTGCTGGCCAAGTCCGCCTCCGGCGCGCTCGAATACGTGCCGATCGTCACGGTGCAAAATCTCGCCCGCGCGCTGGCGACGCTGCGCGAGCGCGGATACTTCCTCGTCGGCCTCGACAGCACCGGGGACGCCGACCTCGGCGATGCTGCACTGCGGGCGCCGCTCGCGCTCGTGCTGGGGGCGGAGGGCAAGGGACTGCGGCAATTGACGCGCGCGACCTGCGACCAGGTGGCGCGGCTCGATCTCCCGGGCCGCATCAAGAGCCTCAACGTCTCCAACGCCGCGGCGCTGGCGCTCTACGTCGCGACCAAACGGGCAAGTTGACGCAGGCGGGCCGAACCGCCGGATACTCCGATTTTTCGAAGGGCAAAACGCCGTGCCTAGGCCAAAAGTCTAATTAGGCCGCGCCCCCCGCAATGATACCTTTTTTCATCGTTTCCGCGCCGACAAGCGGAGGGCGGGGGTCGGGAGACGGGCCGTTGCAATACGGTCGACTTCAGTTCGAGAACAGTTGCGACGGGTGAGGACGCATTCGCTGCGGGGCGGTCCAGTACATCCGCGTGCCACGAAGCGATGAAGAAATGAAGCGATAAAGCCAGGCAATAGGGAGAAGATAGATGGCTATGGCTGCTGTAGGCCCTGTTGAGGTCCCAAGGGATTTCCGGCGCGTGATCATCGCGGCGGCGGTGGGAAACGTCATCGAATGGTATGACTTCTACATTTTCGGGAGCTTGGCCGCGGTCTTGTCGGTCAAGTTCTTCGAGCAGAGCCATCCGGTCGCGGCGCTGCTGAGCACGATCGCGCTGTTCACAGCGGGGTTCCTGATCCGCCCGTTGGGAGCATTCCTGTTCGGATGGATGGGCGACCGGATCGGCCGCAAGTACACGTTCCTCGTTACGCTGACCGGAATGGGTATTGGCACGGGGTGCATTGGGTTGATCCCGACCTACGAGCAGATCGGTCTCTCCGCCGCGTTCATCCTGTTCGGGCTGCGGATGATTCAAGGCCTCTGCCTGGGCGGCGAATACGGCGGCGCCATCACCTATGTCGCCGAGCACGTCTCCGACGAACGCCGCGGTTACTACACCGGCTGGCTGCAGACCTCTCCGACCCTGGGCATCGTGGTGTCGCTCGCCGTGATCATCGCTTCGCGCACGTATTTCGGCACTGAAGTGTTTAACGCGTGGGCGTGGCGCGTGCCGTTCCTGGTGTCCTTCCTCTTGGTGGCCATCGCCATCTACATCCGCCTGCAGCTCGGGGAGACGCCGATCTTCCAGGAGATCAAGGCCAAAGGGCTGATGACCAAGAACCCATGGAAGGAGGCGTTCCTCAGCGCCAACATCAAGTTCGTCCTGATCGCGACCATCGTGGTGATCGGCGAGGGCGTCGTCTGGTACAGCGGCCAGTTCTGGGCGTTGTACTTCCTGCAGCAGGTCTCCAAGGTGGACCCGCTGACCACGGCCTACATCGTGATGGCCGGGCTGCTCATCGGAACGCCGACGCTGATTTTCTGGGGCTGGGCATCCGACTTGATCGGGCGCAAGCCGGTGATCTTGGGCGGCTTCCTGCTGGCGGCGGTCACTTATTACCCGCTGTATTCGTGGCTGGGGTCGGTCACCCAGCCCGGCAACATCAACTATCCGATCGCGATCATCATCATCGCCATCCTCGTCAACTATGTCGGCATGGTCTATGGGCCGATCGGCGCGTTCCTGGCGGAATACTTCCCCGCCCGGATCCGCTACACGTCCGTGTCGGTTCCCTACCATATCGGCAACGGCTGGGGCGGCGGGTTGGTGCCGTTCATCACCTCGGCGGCGTTCGCGGCGACGGGCAGCCTCGGCTACGCCCTGCTCTATCCGATCTTGGTTCCGCTGGTGTGCTTCGTGCTCAGCCTCTTCCTGATGCCGGAGACGCGCCACATGAGCATCTGGAAGCCCGTGACGGAGGCTAAACCCGCGACCGCCTAACGCGTCGTCCCAAACGCCGTCGAGAAAATCGAAGCCCCGGCGAATACGCAGCCGGGGCTTCTTTCATGTCGCGTATCGCAGGGGGGCTGGGAGGGACGCGACACTGAAAGACATGTATGGAAGGAATCGCGCCGCACAAGCGGGCAGGCGCAAACCGGTGCATTCGCCATCCGACGCCCCTGTCGGCCGCCGCCCGAGCAGGGTATGAATGCGCGCAGGTTCCGGCATACCGCCGGCACGCGCACCGGCGCAGCTCACAAAGGGCGCAGCTCACAAAGGGCGCAGCTCACAAAGGGCGATGGCTATGGCTCAAACCGTTCGCGAGAAGGCCCTCATACGTCAAGCTCGGGAAGATGGCAGGCCGAGCGAGGACGACGTCGCGCAGGAGCGGCTCGGCTGGCGCGGTCAAAAGGGCCGCCCGCGCCCCACGACGATGACGGAAGAGGGCAAATTGCAAACTTCGCCCGACCTTGATCCCGGCCACACGTCCTGATCTCGGCCGAGCCCAGAGCCATCGGCCGCGGTATCCGGCTCCGGACGGTGACGGAGCCGACTCGGTCAGGGCTGCGGCTTCCGAAAGAAAAACCCCGCCGACGGCGGGGCTCAAGTTCTGGGACGAACGAACTCAGAGGGTCGTAGAGCTCGTTCCGCCAACAGCAATGCGCAACCTCGCGCGGGGTTCCGCGGTTTCCAAAAAATTTTTTGGCGGCAGCCCTCCCCGGTAGGGACCGCACGAAACCGTGCTAGGCCCGCGGTGGTCTCAAGACGCCGCGAGCGCGTCTACGCGCGAAGGAGTGGAGTTTGCTGCCCGTCGGACCATCTTACTTGAAGGTCAGACACTTCCTGGGATACCTCGGACGTAGCTCCAGTTGCGCCGTTCTGCTATTTCGTGGAATGGCCGCGAGTCGAGGTTAAGCTTCAGCTCGAGTCCCGTAAGTCATTGATTTGCCGGGTTAGCTCAGTGGTAGAGCAGCGGTTTTGTAAACCGTTGGTCGGGAGTTCAAATCTCTCACCCGGCACCGCCTTCCCGTACTGCTGCGGGTATCATCTTTCCGTACTGCTGCGGGTATCATCGCAATCTTGCTGGTTCGTGTACGGTCTTAAGTCGCCTGGAGCGTAGGCAGACAGCCTGGTGGCAGCGCCAAACTCTCGTGGAGCGCGTTAGCCACCGTCGCGACAGCACTGTCCTGAAATGCCGGCGCAAGGAACGTCACGCCGCAAGGAAATCCGTCCGCATAGAAGCCGGATGGAACCGCAACGGCGCAGAGGTCAAGATGGTTCGCGAAATAAGAATAATGCCCGAGCTGGGTGTTCCGTGCGACAGGGTCGGCCGACATCTCGGCAATCGTGAAGCGCCGCGCGACCGTTGGAACCGCGATCGCATCGACCTGCGCGAAGACGGCGGCGGCAAGTGCTTTGATCTCTTGCAGGCGATAAAGCTGCACGAAGGCGTCGATCGCCGACCAGCTACTCGCCTTTTCGACGATGCCGAACGTGACCGGAAGCACCGAGTCCGGGTGTCGCGACAGGAAGTCGCCGAACGCTACCATGCGCTCCGCGATCCATGGTCCTTCGAACAGCATGCGACCCGCCTCGAAAAACGGCTCGAAATCGATTGCCACCATGCTGCCACCAATCGCGTTGATGCGCATAAGAGTGCGCTCGAAGAGCAAGCGCGCTTCGTCGTCCCCGAAAAATGACAAGTCCTTTGGCGACGGTATGCCGATGCGGAAGTGGGCGGGCGGAGCCGTATACGCGAAGGCGTGAGTGGCCGGCGCCCGCCGCGACTGCGGATTGTTCTCGTCGAATGCGCGCATCACCTCGGCGACGGCGAGGCAATCGACAACCTTGAGACCGAACACCGACACACAGTCGAGGGTGCGGCAATTGGGTACGAGGCCACGGGTCGAAATCACGCCGATGGTCGGCTTCAAACCGACGACGTTGTTGAAGGCGGCTGGGACGCGGCCCGAACCACCGGTGTCGGTGCCGAGCGCGAAGGCTACCTGATGCAGGGCAACCGCCACAGCCGAGCCGCTGCTCGATCCCCCGGCGATCATGGTCTTGTCGAACGCCGACCCGCAGGCCCCATAGGGCGAACGCACGCCTGAGAGCCCGGTGGCGAACTGGTCGAGATTGGTCTTGCCGATACAGATCGCGCCGGCCGTCTGGAGTCGTTCGACACAGACCGCCGAGTGCGTCGGCATGTAAGCATAGTCCGGGCAAGCCGCGGTCGTCGGCAGTCCTGCGACGTCGATATTGTCTTTCACGGCGAACGGCAGCCCGAACAGCGGCTGCCCATCCCTGCCGCGGTCCGCGATCCGTCGTGCCGCGTCGACGGCCTCGGCACGCGGCACAAGACTGATCCACACGTTGCTGCGGCGCTGCGCAGCGACGCGTTCGAAGGCGGCCTCGATCACGTCGACGGGCGAGGCCGCGGCGGCGTCATAAACGCCGCGCAGGCTTTCAAGGTCGAATGGTGTGAGATACGGATCGAAGGTCATCGCCGAGCCTGTCATTGCTCACAATTGCGGCGGTGGCGTGCAAGCGATGAGCAACTAATTGCTGCGGTTGATCAATCCGCTCGGGGCCGTCTCCTGTTTTTCTGGCACCGATCTTGCTTCTAACGGGGTATATGATCCTCGGCAGCGTGGTAGCACAATGCACCGTTCGCTGAGCCCTGGTCGGAGACCCGCGTCGGCGGCATATGAACGCTTCCTGATGTCCAGCTTCACCGGAGCGGACAAGGCAGCGCCGGCCGCAGTGTTGCTCTCCGACAACCGCGCAGCACTCGGACGCCAGCCCAACTTGTTCGAGCGGCTCGACGAGCGCGACCGCCAGCTGCTGCTTACGCGCGCAAAGCGCCAGGTCGTCTACCGCGGCAAGCCGTTGATGCGCCAAGGCGACGCCCATCACGGCATCTGCCTGATCGAGAGCGGTGTGGTGCGCTCGTTCTACATGGCGCCGACCGGACGCGTAATCACGCTCGCCTATTGGCACCATGGTAACTTCGTTGGCGGCCCGCAGATCTACGGCGGCGGCGAGCACCTGTGGTCCGCGGTAGCGGTGAAGACCAGTGTCGTGCTCGCACTTTCCGGGCGCGACGTGCGTGACCTGATGGAGACGTCGCACGGCTTCTCGATGGGAATCGTCGACTGTCTGATCTTCAAGGCCAAGTGCTACGCGGTGCTTGCCCAGATGCTCGGTACGCGCTCGGCCTCGGAACGATTGGCGCAGTTGCTCGTGAACCTGTGCGACCTCTATGGCGCGAGCAAGGGCAACGCGATCGAGATCGAGGCGGCGTTCAGTCACCGCGACCTCGCCAACATGATCGGCGCAACGCGCCAATGGGTCACGGCCTCGCTCAAACGGCTGCGCGAGCAAGACGTGATCGACTTTGGGTCGAGCGGGCTCATCGTCAAGCGCATCGACCTGCTGTCGAGCGGCATGCCTGCGGAATCCGACAATACGGCCATCTGAAGAACTAACGCCGTCCTTCCCAGTGCACCACTTTGCGAGTTAGGAGCGCGAGCCCGCGATCGCTCACGAGGCCGATCAGTCCGATCAGGAAAATGCCGGCGAACACGTAAGTCGTGCGAAAGAAATTGCTTGCGTCGAGCACGATGAAGCCGAGGCCGCGGTCACCGCCGAGGAGTTCTGAGGCGACCAGGATCGATAGAGCCGTTCCCATCGAGACGCGCAGCCCTGTCATGATCTGCGGCAGCGCTGCCGGCAACACCACGTAGCGAAACAAGTGCCCACGCCCGGCACCGAGCGAGAGCGCAGCGCGGGTCAAATCCAGCGGGCAGCTGCGCGTGCCCGCTTGGGCATTGACCATCATGATCAAGAACACGGAGGTGAAGATGAGGAGGATTTTCGAGAGCTCCCCGATGCCGAACCACAGGATGAAAAGCGGAATGAGGCCGAGCGGCGGAATCGGCCGCAGCATCTCAGCGGGAATGACGAAGGCCGCGTCAAAGTGTGGCGCACGGCCGCGCAGGATGCCGATGAGAATCCCGAGAATGGAACCTGCCACGAAGGCGGTGAGCACGCGGCTGAGGCTCGCGACGACATGCGACCAGATGGAAACTCCAGAATACCCCGATAGAGTGATGTCGACGATGCTCGTGAGCACCGCCTGTGGAGAGGGTAGCAGCACGCTGCGCACCCAGCCTTCTCGTGTGGCAAGGAACCACAGCCCGAGCAGAGCAAGCGGTGAAACGATGGAGAGCACGACGTATCGGCGCCGGGCCATCACGCGTTCTCGCGACTTCATGAGACGTCCTCTGTCCGCCGCTGCGGCTGTTCCGCCTTGCGCATGCCGCGATAAATCTTCTCGCGCAACGCAATGAAGTTTTCGTGCAGCCGATTTTCGGCGGACCACCGCGGTTGCGGCAGATCGACGTCGAATTCGAGAAACAATCCGGACGCGAGGTCAGTCAGCAAGAAAATCCGGTGCGAGAGAAAGACAGCCTCTTCGATGCTGTGCGTGACGAACACGATGGTGCAACCGGTTTCTTGCTGGATGCGCAGAATCTCCTCCTGCAACGCCTCGCGTGTCTGCACGTCGACCGCGGCAAACGGCTCGTCCATCAGCATCAGCTTGGGATTGGCCGCGAGGACGCGGGCAAGGCCGCAACGCTGCCGCATGCCGCCTGAGAGCTGGTAGGGATAGGCGCGCTCAGAACCGGTGAGTCCGACCAGCGCGGCCATGCGCCGCGCGACCTCGCGGCGCTCTGCCGCCGGACGCCGGGCGCAGATCAGGCTGAACGCGATGTTGTCCTCGACTGTCATCCAGTCGAACAGCGCGTAGGACTGGAACACTACCCCCCGATCCGGCCCGGGTCCGGTGATCTCCGTACCGGCGATGAAGGCGTAGCCGGAGGTGGGTGCGAGAAAGCCGGCGATGATGTTCAGAATCGTCGTCTTGCCGCAGCCCGACGGGCCGAGCAACGATACGATCTCCCCACGGCGAATCGAGAACGCAACGCTGTTCAGAATTGTGCGATCGTCGTAGGCGAACGAAACGCCGTCGAGTTTCAGGATTTCGGCGCTGCCTGTCGGCAGAGGCTGAGCGGACCGCACCGGAAACTCAACCACTGTGTGCGCTTTGGTCATGGTCCGACCTCAAGGTCTCATCTGGCATGTCCACGTTCGCGGGTTTTGGCCTCCTGCGAGCAAGAATCGCGCCATCGTCCCCCTCGACCCGCGAATGTCGGCAGCCAAATCCTGGAACCAAATGGCCGATGAGGGGCGCAATTACTTGCCAGCACGTGGCGATCCCGGTTGAAAGCGGAGCTCGCCGAAAGCCTAGTACTTGCCGCCGTCCGTCAGCGCCATTTCGGAGCAGCGCCATGTTCATCGCCAGAATCGTCTCGCTTATCGCGGTATTGTGCTGTGCGGGCGGCTCGCAGGCCGCCGACATCCGAATCGGCTGGCAAACCGGCGTGGTGAACACCCTGCTAACCTACGCGCAGCAGAACGGTCTGTTCAAGGAGGTGGGGCTCGCGGTCGAACTCAAGCCGTTCCCCGCTGGGCCCGCCATGCTGCCGGCCTTTGCGGCGGGTGAAATCGATGTCGGCTGGATGGGCGAATTTCCGGCCGTCACCGGCTTCGTGAACGGACTGCCGCTTCGCGTGTTCATGGTGCAGAGTATGTTGGGCACCGATGTGCGGCTCGTGGCCAATCCGGCGACGGGCGCAAAGACGATCGCGGATCTAAAGGGCAAGAAGATTGCAGTCACGATCGGCTCCACCAGCCATTTCCATCTTTTACGGGCGCTGGACTTGGCCGGACTCACCCAGGCCGACGTCACCATGGTCAACCTCGCGCCCGCGAACATGCCGCCGGCCTATCTCGCCGGTCAGGTCGACGCCATCCTCACCTGGGAGCCCGGCACCGGTGAGGTCGAGGCGCAGGGCGGCACGCGCATCGCGACCACAGAGAGTCTCGGCACCGTCACCGGGCTGTTCGGCGTGGTGCGCGAGGACTACTTGAAGAACAACCCCGCAGAGATCGGGAAATTGATCAGAGGTTGGGACGCGGCACTCGCGGCCTATCGCGCGAATCCACGCAGGGTCATCGAGTCCGAAGCTGCGCGGCTTGGTCAACCGGTCGATGCGGTCGAGGCGCTGCTTGCCCGCCAGAACGTCACGTTTCCACCCTTCGCCGATCAAGTCGGCCAGACTTATCTCGGCGATGCGACCGACAAACGGACTGCCCGCATCACGACTCACGTGCAAGACATCGCCCGCTTCCTGGTCAAGATCGAACGCATCAAATCGGTACCGGACAACTTGCCGGACCTGATCCAGCCTGGCGCGATTGTCGATTATCTGCGTCAGCCCAAGTAACTTAACGTTGAAGGTCACCTGCAGGTGGCATTGCCCGCACGCCTCACGCTCGGTGCGCTGCGATCACTGATCGCGCGCGGCGAGATATCGACGCAAGAGATCCTCACCGAGGTGCATGCGAGGATCGACGCCTACGGCAACGGCAATCCGGTCTGGCTGCATCTCGTTCCGCGCGAGACAGCGCGCGATGCGCTTCGCGCAGTCGAGGCGAGGCAGGCACGCGGCGAGCGACTGCCGCTGTTCGGCATCCCGTTCGCGGTGAAGGACAACATCGACGTGGCAGGTTTGCCGACGACGGCGGGATGGCCCGCCTATCGCTATGTCGCCTACCGTTCAGCCGCAGTGGTGACGCGCCTGGAGCGTCTCGGGGCCATACTGGTCGGCAAGACCAACATGGATCAGCTCGCGACCGGCCTCACGGGCGCGCGCTCGCCGCTCGGGCCGGTCACATCAATCGGCAACGGCAAGTATGTGGCGGGCGGATCGAGTTCTGGCTCCGCGGTCGCGGTTGCCGCGGGGCTCGTGTGCTTTGCGCTCGGAACGGATTCCGGTGGTTCCGGCCGTATTCCCGCAGCGTTCAACGGAGTCGTCGGCCTCAAGCCGACACGCGGCCTCGTTTCACTCGCTGGCACGGTACCGAATTCGCGCACGCTCGATTGCGTCTCCATCTTTGCGGGGTCGGTTGCCGATGCGAGCGAGATTTTCGACAGCGTGAAAGCCTTCGATCCCGCCGACCCGTTCTCGCGCCCTCAGGCGGACGAACTTGTTTGCAAGGCGCCGACATCAACGTCATTCGTGGTTGGCGTGCCACAGCCGACCGATCTCGATTTTCTCGGCAGCGCGCAGTCACGGGCTTCGTTCGAACTGGCGCTCGCACGTTTGGAAGCGCTTGCTGCCAACGTGCACGAGATCGACTTCGCACCGTTTCGTGAAGTCGGATCGTTCATTCTGTCGGGACCGTGGATCGCCGAACGCATTGCCGGGATGCGCGACGCCATCGAGCAACACAAGGAGAGCCTCCTGCCGGTGATCCAGGCCGTCTTTGATCGCGCCGCGGACTGGAGCGCTACGGACTTTTTTGCGTTCACCTACCGCTTGGCCGCGCTGCGTCGCGAGGCGGAGAAGATCTTCCAACGCATCGACGTGCTTGTGGTGCCGAGCGCGCCGCGACCCATGACGGTCGTAGAGGTTGCCGCCGATCCGATCGGCCGCAATGTACAGCTCGGAACCTATTCGTATTTCGTCAATCTGCTCGATCTCTGCGCGATCGCAGTTCCGGCGGGTACCGCGGATGGCGACGTGCCATTCGGCATCACCTTCATCGGGGAAGCTTTCGCCGACGCCCGCTTGGCCGCCATTGCCGCAGTTTTTGAGCACCGCTGCCGGATGATCTGACTGCACGCCGGCCTTCGGCCTCAATCGACGGTCTTGAGAACATCCATGATTGCGAGCGCGAGGACCTGCGCAGCGGGTACGCCTTTGGCCGTGTGGATGTATTCGTTGACCGGCGGCCAACCGTCTTCTCCCGGGCCGAAGGTCACCGACGGGATTCCGGCATGCGAGAAGCGGATCGTGTCGCAATAGGCATTCTTGCGGTAGTAAATGGGCTCCTTGCCGAGCACCTTTTCATAGGCCGAGGTCAGGGCAGCAACCGGTTCGGCGTGTTTCGGCACTTCCTGGGTGGCGGCGACGAACAGTGACCCCGGCACGATGCGCGCCCGCGCCTCGAAGCTCGAGTCGGCCGCATGGCATGACGCGATGACCACGTTGATGTCCGCCAAGATCGAGTCGAGCGTCATGCCGGGTACGATACCCACGATCGCGGCAATCGTGGTGCATTCCGCCGGTGTAAATTGCATCTCGCGCGGAACGCCGGCGCGGATGCGGGTGAAGCAGGCCATCGGCTGGGTGCCGCCATAAAGCACCGGGGGCGTATGGGTAAAAGTCATTGCCTCAATCGCCATCATGAGCTTCGCCATCTGCGAGATTGCGTTGATGCCGGTGTCGGGTCGCCACAGATGCGACTTAGTGCCGACTGTGGTGAGTTCGATGACGCAGTTGCCGGCGTGGGCGACCGCGATACCAATGCCCCAGTCGTTCTCCGCTTTGGTCCAGCCGCTCGGCTCCGCGGTGATCTCGTAGTCCGCGCGCA
>Ga0209648_10002706_pt1 | contig 14749 bp, 10 predicted proteins | sample GraSoi2013_115cm_FD_185830 | JGI IMG/M metagenome (GOLD analysis project Ga0209648, IMG submission 185830) | Grasslands soil microbial communities from the Angelo Coastal Reserve, California, USA - Sample 9_17_2013_115cm (SPAdes) (version 2) | ecosystem: Environmental > Terrestrial > Soil >...
TCTCAATCCGGCGGCCGAGTTTATTCACGGGGACGTGTGCGATCCGCAAACAGTTCGATCGGCTCTTGAAGGTGTCGACGCCGTTTTTCATCAAGCCGCCGAAGTTGGCGTCGGTCAGTCAATGTACGAGATCCAACGTTATGTGCGCGCCAACGATCTGGGCACCGCGGTACTGCTTGAGAATCTAATCGAATTTAAAGATCGCATCCGAAAACTCATCGTCGCCTCGTCGATGTCGATTTACGGCGAAGGAGCTTACCAGTGTGCCAGTTGCGGCGAGGTATATCCGCAGCTGCGGCCCGCCGCGCAATTGCTTGCACGTCGATGGGAAATGGAATGCCCGCGTTGCGGGGCGCAGGTTTCTGCGTCCGGCACGCGCGAAGATAAACCCCTGTTTCCCACGTCGGTTTATGCGGTTACCAAGCAGGATCAGGAGCAGTTCTGTCTCGTGACCGGCCGAGCTTATGGAATTCCCAGTGTGGCGTTGCGTTACTTCAACGTCTACGGCCCGCGGCAAGCGCTCTCGAATCCATACACCGGCGTCTGCGCAATTTTTTCGGCACGTCTGCTCAATGACAACCGGCCGGTGATTTTTGAAGACGGCGAGCAAACCCGCGACTTTGTACACGTTGGCGATATTGTTCAGGCAAATCTGCGCGCGCTGGAAACCGATGGGGCCGACTATCAGGCAGTCAACATCGGCACGGGGATGGCCACTTCGGTGCGACAAATTGCGAGGCTCCTGGCGCACGGGCTGGGTAAAGATCTCGAGCCGGAAATTGTTTCCCGGTATCGCGAGGGGGACATTCGCCACTGTGTCGCGGATATCTCGCGGGCGCGCGTCCTGCTGGGATACGAACCTCAGGTCCGGCTTGACCAGGGGATACCGGAATTGTTGAAATGGGTCAGCGCACAGGAAGCGGAAGATCAGGTCAGCAAAGCCAACACGGAATTAGAGACGCGACAGTTGGTGCGGTAGACGCGAGCCCAGGCGCCGATGAAAAAGGCGCCTTCCGGACGGGATCCCCCGATGCATCGAGTAAGCAAATTCAGGTTGTTCGTGCTTGCCTTAATTGCGCCACTCCCGTCCTTCGTAATGCGCCCTTGTTACCGGCTGTTCTTTGGTTATCACATCGGAAAGCGTGTCCATTTTGGCGTTAGCATCATTGACGCAGCGGAATGTCACATCGAAGACGACGTGCGGATCGGCCATCTCAATGTGATTGTTGGAGTAAAGAAATTGAGCATGGGGGACCATGTGCGCATTGGACACCTGAATATTATCCGCGGTGGCGAGGAAGTGCAGTTGGGACGTTATGCTGAGATAATACGGATGAACGAGATTAACTCGATTCCTGAACCGGACGCGGTGAATCCGGTCGAGCCACGCTTCATGCTGGGTGCTGGAAGCATCGTCACGACTGGTCATAAGATCGACTTCACGGATCGGGTCGACATCGGAAGACGGACGATTATCGGGGGACGCAACTCTTCTCTGTGGACGCACAACCGGCAACGCACACGGCCGATAAGCATCGGAGAATTTGCGTACGTCGGTTCTGAGATCAGGATGGCGCCCGGAAGTTCAATTCCCTCGCGGTGCATCGTTGGAATCGGCTCTGTAATAACGAGCAAGATCGATGCTGAAGAGTGGCTGATAGGCGGACTGCCGGCAAAGCCAATCAAGGAACTGAGTTCAGAAGATAGATTCCTGATCGAGCGCCGGACGCGACCCGATCTTCCTGACGACGTTTAGATTTGCGGATAACGGGGACAGAAGAGAAATGAACGGACTGATACTGGCACTGTCGTTCCTCATGTTTGTGGCGATCTTGATGGTGGCACCCGCCGATGGGGCCCCGGCAGCCCTATTCATGTTGCCTCTCTGCGCCTTGACGGCCTGGGGAATCTTTCTGATAAAAGACGATCGCCGCTTTCTGCTCCGCTTGTTCGTGAGCGCACTTTTGGTTCGCGTGCTGCTGGGTACGCTAATCTACGGCTTTAGATTGCAGGAGTTTTTCGGCGGCGACGCCTTAACCTACGATTTTTTTGGAAACGCACTGGTAAATGTTTGGGAAGGCAACAAGAATTTTCAAGGGGCAATAGACATTTTTTCGGCGGGCGGAGGAGGCAGCGGATGGGGCATGCTCTATATGGTCGCCTCGATTTACAAAGTCATTGGCCGGAACATGCTCGCCGTCCAGTACGTCAACGCGCTGCTGGGCGCCGCCACGGTGCCGATCGCTTATTTGATCTCGATGGAGATTTTTCCCAATAAGAGAGTGGCGCGGACTTGTGCTTATCTTTCGGCATTCTTTCCCTCGCTGGTGTTGTGGTCATGTCAGGGGCTCAAGGACGGACCGATTGTGTTCCTGTTAACCCTGTCCATGCTGGCTACTCTCAAACTCGGAAACCGGTTTAGCGTCAAGTATCTGACAGCTCTGGCGCTGGCACTCTGTGGCCTGCTCACCTTACGTTTTTATGTTTTCTATATCGTAGTGCTGGCCATTACTGCGGCTTTTATTCTTGGTCGGCGGCGGCTTACGGCCCAATCCTTTGCGCGTCAATTAATCGTGATGATGGCGATTGGACTGGCGCTGGCATACTTTGGAGTTAGTCGTTACGCTACAAGCCAGTTCGATGCCTATGGCAATTTCCAACAGTTGCAGCGAATGCGCATGGATGCCTCTCAGACAGCCGCCTCCGGCTTCGGACAAGACGTTGATATTTCCACACCCGCAGGCGCGATTAGCGCGATACCACTGGGACTCAGTTATCTGATCCTGGCGCCCTTTCCCTGGCAAATGGCCTCACTGCGGTCATTAATTACTTTGCCGGAAATGGTTGTCTGGTGGTGTTCGCTTCCTTTGCTGGTTCTCGGCGGCTGGTTCACCATCAAATACAAGCTTAGAGAAGTTGCACCGATCCTGATCTTTACGATCCTGCTGACGCTCACATACTCAATTCTTCAGGGAAACGTCGGCACTGCGTACCGCCAGCGCGCGCAGCTCCTGGTTTTCTATTTCATTTTTATAGCCGTAGGATTCATCCTCATGAAAGAGAAACGCGAAGCGAGCGCACAGCGAAGAGTGAAAGAGGTGAGAGAATCTCGCGGCCGACTTCGTTGGGAACCTGATCGAGCCGGAAGCGAAGATCACATGCCCGTCGCGGGATAATCGGCGTTATCGCGGCGGACAGATCGCAACGATCATCTTCCCCGTTAATCCGATTCGTTCTCCGAAGATCAGTAACGTGATGCCGGCAGCGATCGTGGGCCCGCCCATCCATAACGACCTCTCGCGATAAGTACGCCGGAAACGTGACCACATGTCTCGATCCAAGTTGTGTCACAACATAGCCCTGCATCAGGACGGCCAGCACGGCGTTGCAGATAGCCAGTCCTGCAAGTGTGAGACTTAACCTGATCAACTGAAATAGTTTCCCTGCTCGGCGGATTGTTCAGAGCGTAAATTGATTATCTCTCGGTTACCAATTTTCGATAAACTACTAAGCCCGCGAATGCCGCCATCGGCGCTTTTGGACATGGCTGGCAGGCGTCCGCTAATATTAAGGCCAGCGCGGTTCGAAAGTCATGCTTAGGAAGATAGTGCAGAGAAGAAGGTAAACGATCTTTTGGTCTTCGGTCCCTGTCGGCTTTTGCCCTTGCTCATTAACTAAACAACGTGTGTGGAATCGCAGGAATTGTTCGTCGCGACGGCGCTCCGGTTGACCGCGAGCTGCTGGAGCGCATGAACGAGGCCATCCGTCATCGAGGTCCCGATGACGACGGCTTTTACTTCAGCGACGGCGTGGGGCTCGGGATGCGTCGCCTCTCGATCATCGATCTCAAGAGCGGTCAACAACCAATTCCCAATCAGGACCGCAGCGCCTGGATCGTTTTCAACGGCGAGATTTACAACTATCGCGAACTGCGCAAGCAACTTGAAACCCTCGGCCACACATTTCACACCAATAGCGACACCGAGGCGATTGTTGCGGCCTACGACCAATACGGCACGGACTGTCCGAAGTATCTGCGCGGCATGTTTGCGTTCGCGATTTGGGACGAACGAGCTAAATCACTTTTCCTGGCGCGCGATCGGGTTGGCAAAAAGCCTTTGCTGTACGCGCAACTGGACGGCCAATTAGTGTTCGGCTCGGAATTCAGTGCGCTGCTGCTCCATCCCAACGTCAGCCTCGATGTCGATTACGAGGCTATTCATCACTACCTCTCGTTCATTTGCGTACCCGCGCCGCTGACGGCTTATCGCGCGATTAGAAAACTTGAACCGGGCCATTCCCTGCTTTGGCAAGACGGCCAGATCAAACTCGAGCGTTACTGGCAGCTCGACTTTTCCAAAAAGACCAAACTCAGTGAAGAAGACGCCGGCGAGCGCGTCGTCGAGCTGCTGCGCGAAGCGGTGCGCGTGCGCCTAATGTCCGAAGTGCCGCTGGGCGCTTTTCTTTCCGGGGGCATTGATTCCAGCGCAGTGGTGGCGCTGATGGCGCAGGAATCTTCCGAGCAGGTCAAGACCTTCTCGATCGGATTTGACGAGCAGGATTTCAGCGAGCTGCATCACGCCCGGCGCGTAGCCGAATACGTCGGCGCCGATCACCATGAATTCATCGTGCGGCCGGACGCGATGGAAATCCTGCCGACCCTGGTTGAGCATTATGGCGAGCCGTTTGCCGATTCGTCGGCGATTCCCAGTTACTATGTGTCGCGCGAAACACGTCGTTATGTCACCGTCGCGTTGAACGGGGATGGCGGCGACGAGTGTTTTGCCGGCTATGAGCGCTATGCGGCGATGAATCTGGCGCAGCGCTATGCGAACCTGCCCGGTGCATTCCGGGGTGGAGTCGGCGCCGTGGTTCGGGCCCTGCCCGGCTTCGAAGCCCGTCAAAATCCGTTGCGAAAGGCCAAACGCTTTATCGCCGCGGCCTCGATGCCTCCGGTCGAACGCTATTTGCGTTGGGTGAGCGCCTTTGATGAACAAGCGAAGGTAAATCTGTATTCGGAAAACTTCCGGCACGAGACGGCGAACTTCAGCACGGCGGGCATCATCGCGCCCTGGTTCGCCAAAGCGAATGGCGCCGGCATCGTCGACGCTTCGCTTTTGACCGACACGATGACTTATCTGCCAAACGATCTGCTGGTGAAGATGGACATTGCCAGCATGGCCGTCTCGCTCGAGGCGCGCTCGCCGTTTCTGGATCATCACCTGATGGAATTTGCCGCCAGCCTGCCGGAAAAACTAAAGCTGCGCCGGCTGACTACCAAATATCTGCTCAAGCGCGTGCTTAGAAAACTAGTACCCGCAGAGAATTTGACGCGCACCAAGATGGGCTTCGGGGTACCTATCGGTCACTGGTTCCGCGGAACGATGCAGCCGTTCCTGCGCCAGACTTTGCTGTCTGACAAAGCACTCGCCCGCGGTTTGTTCAAGCCGGAGATGCTGCGCCGCATTATCGACCAACATGTCGAGAGCAAGGCCGATCATTCGCATCGTTTGTGGTCGCTGCTTATGTTGGAGTTGTGGTTCGAGAGATTTATTGACTAGATGGTCAGTGGTGCTTTGTCGGTCGTCAGTGGTTCGTTGAGCAGGCCGTCTACTGACAACTGACCACTGACAACTGACTATTTGGAGGTTACTAATTGAAAGGCATCGTACTGGCAGGAGGGCTGGGCAGTCGCTTGCGTCCGCTCACCGCGGTAACCAACAAGCATCTGCTTCCCGTTTTCAACCAGCCGATGATCTATTATCCGATTCAAACGTTGGTCAACGCGGGCATCACCGACATCATGATTGTTACCGGCGGCAACTCGGCGGGTGACTTTCTGAAACTGCTGGGAAACGGGAAAGCCTTTGGACTAAAGCATCTCAACTACACTTATCAGGAAGGCGAGGGGGGCATCGCGGCAGCGCTCGCACTGGTCGAACACTTTGCCGCAGGCGAGCCGGTTTGCGTCGTCCTCGGCGACAATATCATTCAGGGAAACATTCGCGCGGCTGCCGACTCTTATCGTCAACAAGACAAAGGCGCGAAAATCCTCTTGAAGAAAGTTCCCGACCCGCAGCGCTTTGGCGTGCCTGAACTCGACGACCGGCGCGTGCTGCGTATAGAAGAAAAGCCTTTGCAGCCAAAGTCGGAATACGCCGTGATCGGAATTTACATGTACGACGCGCGCGTTTTCGAAATCATTCGCACGTTAAAGCCTTCCGGCCGCGGCGAAATGGAGATCACGGACGTCAACAACGCCTATATTGAACGCGGTGAAATGACCTGGGACGAACTCGAAGGCTGGTGGAGTGATGCGGGGACCTTTGAGAGTTTGCTTCACGCTTCAAATCTGGTCGCCAAAACCGGTGCCAACAATCAGGAAGGAAAACATGCAACAGAAACCGGCGCCCCAGCTTAATACCTTCCAACCGGGCGAGATTAAGGATGTCGTCATCCGCGATCTGCGCAAGTTTGACGACCGCCGCGGATGGCTGACTGAGCTTTTTCGCCATGATGAGCTCGCGGCTGAGTTTTTCCCCGTGATGGCTTATATTTCCTCGACGCTCCCGGGCATCACCCGCGGGCCACACGAGCACGTCGATCAGGCTGATCTCTTCTGTTTTATCGGGCCCTCGAATTTCAGACTCCGCATGTGGGACAACCGTCCCGACTCCGAGACCTATCGCAACGTTTTGACGTTGGTGGCCGGCATCGACGAACCGAAAGCAGTGATCGTTCCCAGGGGCGTCGTGCATGCCTACCAGAACATTGGCCTGGTTGATGGCATCGTAATCAATTGCCCGAACCGACTTTATATGGGCGAGAATCACCACGAACCAGTGGACGAGATCCGACACGAAGACGACCCCGACACAATCTTTCGCATGGACGACTTGTGACATTTTCGATTTTGGATTTCCGATTTTTGATTTGCTCGCTGTAACATCCGGAATTCCCTCAATCGCAAATCGCAAATCCATGATCCCATGAAAATCCTCCGCATCATCGCTCGGCTCAACGTCGGGGGACCCGCCCGCCATGTTATCTGGCTCACCGAAGGGTTGCAGAGTGCCGGCTACGAAACGCTTCTGGCAGCCGGCGTCGTGCCGCCGGGCGAAGACGACATGAGTTATCTCGCGACCGCCGCGGGCGTAACGCCTTTCATCATTCCGGAGATGAGCCGGGAAATCTCTCTGAAGGATGCGCTCACTACCTGGAAACTTTTTCGCTTGATGGTGCGCGAGCGGCCTGAGCTGGTCCACACCCATACCGCAAAAGCCGGCACCGTCGGCCGGGTGGCGGGATTGATGTATCGTTGGCTGACACCGGCCGCGCTAATCGGAAAACCGCGACCGTGCCGCTTTGTGCATACTTACCATGGTCATGTTTTTCACAGTTACTATGGCCGGCTTAAGACACGTCTGTTTCTGGCTATCGAAAGATCGCTGGCGCGTCTGATCACGGATCGCATCGTAGTGATAAGCCATCAGCAACGCCACGAGATCAACGAAGTGTTCCGGGTCGGGCGCAGTGAACAGTTCGCGGTGATTGCGCTCGGCCTCGACCTGAGTGGATATGCAAACCCGCAGCAACGCCGCCCACGACTGCGTGCAGAACTGCATGCAAGTGAGGACACGATGCTGATCGGAATCGTTGGCCGATTGACCGAGATCAAGAATCATCGATTGTTTTTGCAAGCTGCCGCCTTGCTGAAATCGGCCATTGGTTCCGGTGCCCGATTTGTGATCATCGGCGACGGCCGCCTCCGCGGCGAACTGGAAGCACAGGCAAAGATGCTCGCGCTGGACGAGGATGTTTTGTTTCTCGGTACCCGAAACGATCCGGAAGATTTCTATCCGGCGCTCGACATCGTGGCGCTGACCAGCCTGAATGAAGGCACGCCCCTCACTTTGATTGAAGCCATGGCGAACGCGCGGCCCATCATCGCGACGGCCGTGGGCGGCGTTGTCGATCTGCTCGGCCCGGCGGTTTCGGCCCAAGACGGCTATACAATTTGTGAGCGTGGCCTGATGGTTGAGAGCGGCGACGCGGAAGCTTTTGCGCGCGGGCTGAGGCATTTGATTGAAGACGCGAAACTTCGTCAAACAATCGGCGAGAGCGGGCCAGAGTTTGTGGCCGTGAATTACGGGAAGGATCGGCTGTTGCGAGACACGGCCGAACTCTATGCGGAGCTCATGCGGGGCAATAGCCCGATCGTCAGAGAGGGCTCCCAAGCTTCACCAAACGATTATCATGCTAGACTTACTCCTCATAACTGATACTGGAATTCGAAGGGAGTTCAAGGTTTGCGAGTTCTAATCACGGGCGGGGCAGGTTTTATCGGCTCTCATCTTTCCGACGCATATTTGCAGCGCGGCGACGAAGTCTTTGTCATCGACGATCTGTCGACGGGCAGCATCGACAACATTAAGCACCTGAAAGATCATCCGCGTTTTCACTACACCATAGACAACGTGGGTACCCAACGGGTCACGGCCGAGCTGGTCGATCAATGCGACGTTATCTTTCACCTGGCCGCGGCCGTCGGTGTGAAGCTAATCGTCGAAAGCCCGGTACGTACGATTGAAACCAATGTGCACGGCACGGAAGTCGTCCTCTCTCTGGCGAATAAAAAGAAGAAGAAAGTTCTGATCGCCTCGACCTCGGAGGTGTATGGCCTCAGCGCCGAAGTTCCGTTTCGCGAAGACGGCAACCTGGTCATGGGCGCGACCACGAAGGGCCGCTGGAGCTACGCCTGCTCAAAAGCCATCGATGAATTTCTGGCCCTGGCTTACTGGCGCGAGAAAAAATTGCCGACCGTCGTTGTGCGACTCTTCAATACCGTCGGTCCGCGACAGACGGGGCAGTACGGCATGGTGATTCCGACGTTCGTAAAGCAGGCCCTCGCCGGCCGGCCAGTTACCGTGTACGGCAGCGGGAAGCAAACGCGTTGCTTCTGTTACGTCGGCGACGTCATCGGCGCCCTGATGAAATTGATGGACGACCCAAAGGCCGTGGGCGAAGTTTTCAATGTGGGCTCGAATCAGGAGATCTCGATCATGGATCTCGCTAAGAAGGTTAAGCAACTGACCAAATCAGACTCTGAGATCGTGCTGGTCCCTTACGACGAAGCCTACGAAGAAGGATTTGAAGACATGCCGCGCCGCGTTCCGGACATTTCGAAAGTAAATAAGCAGGTCGGTTTCCACCCCCGGATGGACCTCGATGGAATTCTGAAGTCCGTAATCGACTTTCACAGCGGCAAGCAAGCTCCGGAACAGAAAACAAACGCCGCGGAACGTTGAAGATTCGCAGCTTCGCCTTCAGGCGAAAGACTGTCAGGGTCTACTTAAAGTAAATCACGATTGACTATGGCACGCTCCAAAACCTTCTGGTTTCAACGTACTCAGTGGGCAGTATCAGCCAGGCATTGGCCTCTGTAGAAGTCGCTGGACAAGCGCTCGCCTTTTTTTCACCAACAACCACAAATCCGCGCGGAATCAAAAACCTCTTACAAACCGTTTCCCCCGACACCGGAAGCTTCACTCTCCAGGCGTTGGCGGAATGCTTAGGATCCTTGCTGCTGGAGCAAACGGGCGAATTTACCTCACCAACAACCGCATATCCGGTCGGTATGGGTGATATCTCCAACTCGGATCCATTCCACGACCAGAAGCCTCTGCACACGATTTCGCTCGGACCCGGCCTCCTGATGAACCAGGCGTTGGTTTGGTCGTTGGCCCGAGTGCTTCGCGGACAGTTTGAGTCAAAGCCTTCCTGCACCAACGCGTAATCGCCAGGCACCAATGGACCTTTGCAAATCCAGCGAGAGTTTAATGGCCTCTTGTCTTCGATAAAAGATTGGGACCCAGCCTCGATGTCAGAAAGCGGAGCCATGACGGGAGCTTTATTCTCATACGCAACTGTTCCAGCTTTGCCGAATGAATAAGCAGGACGGGACCGCACGACCAACCATGGTTGCCGCACACGCACTTCGACCCGACGGACCTCTCCCGGGTTGCCGGCGATCCGCGGGTAATATCCGAGGCTGTATTCGTTATGTAGTTCGTCGGCAATGCTCGCAATTGCCGAGTCAAGATTGCTCAAACTAGCAGCCGGATAAACTGACGTGCCAGTCAATTCACTGATCTGATGTAGATATGCGTCCGCCCGCTGATAATCGACGCGACTGAACCCACTATCTTCGGGCGGCGGACGGCGGATACGCGCAGCCTGCTTAGACATCAGCGCGTAGGTGCTGAATTGAACTGCATACACTTGCACGTCAGACTTTGCAATGTCATTGAGATTGGTCTGGTACCCGGCGTTACGGCTCGCGTTGTCCACACCGTCAGTCAGAAGTACTATCGCTTTTCGTCCCGCGATGGCTGCCATTTCCCGATTAAGTGCAAAATCGACGCCGTCGTATAACCGCGTGTCCCCGCCAGTCTTGATATTGGCAATGGCCTTTCTCAACTCTTCCTTGTTGTTGGTCGGTCCGGCCAGCGTCTTGATGTCATCGGTCAGCGAAATAATAAGAGCCCGATCGTCGGTGCGCATCTGATTGACCAAAGCGATTGCCGCATCCTGTATGTTTCGGATCTCAAAATTTGTGGAGTGACTGTTGTCGATCAACAACGCTACAGTAAACGGCCGATCGACCGCGGTAAAATAAGCGAGCTCTTGCTCAACGCCGTCTTCGAATACATGAAAATCCTGGCGGCGCAGTGTGGACACGTACTTGCGGTCGCGGCCAATTACTAAGGCGGCCGAGGTCACCAAATTAGTGGTCACCCTGACCACATCTTCTTCTGCTACCTCTTCTCCCGCCTGACTTCGCGATGGAGTTCCGATCGGCGTTCGTGGTGGTGCTGGTGGTCGTAAGGAAGGTTTGGTCTGCGATTGCGCAAAGGCAGCTGTCAATAAAAGGAATAAAATGACGCTGGCAACAAATATGATTGCGGCTCGCACGACTTAAGCTCCATGACTGTCGGGGCCTTTGTCTTAAGGAGGCTTATCCAAATTGGGATGCGTAATAATAGCATATGTCATGGATGGCGGTTCTGCTGCCAACCATTATCTTCAGGGTCGCGGCTGTATTCTCTTTGTATTTGACTGCGCTGCCCTCAATCGCCCCCGCCAATGAGGCGCCGTCGCCTGAGATGGAATTCACCCATTAGTCTGAAAGCAAAGTTTTGTGACTTGCCTTTGCCGCCTTGATCGAATACTTTCAAGCTCACCTGTTATAATCACCGACCAATGTTTCCAGTAAGCATTTCCAAACTGATTGCGCCCGCAGTGTCATTTGCACTCGCCCTTGGGCTAACGCCGGTGGTGCGGAGACTGGCGCGTCGTTGGGGGTTTGTAGCCAAGCCGAAAATCGATCGCTGGCACAAAAAACCCACCGCGATGATGGGTGGCGTCGGCATCTGGCTGGCGGTAGTTTTGACCTACGTCGCTCTGGTTCCGCACACGGGCCAGGGTTGGGTGGTTATCGGGGCCGCTTCCTTTCTTTTCCTGGTCGGACTGGTCGATGACCTGCTGCACATAAAGCCCTATCAAAAACTGATCGGTCAGGTAATCGGCGCGGCCATCGTGGTCAACTACGGATTGGTTTTGCCCTGGACGCGTTCACTGCCGGCGAACATGGTAATCACGATCTTCTGGTTGATTGGGATCACGAACGCAATCAACCTGCTGGACAACATGGATGGCCTGGCAACCGGAATTGCCGCCATCGCCTCATGTTTTCTCACCCTGAACTTTGTCACCGGACATCAACCTATTGAAGCGATGATGCTCGCGGTGTTCGCGGCGGCGCTGCTGGGCTTTCTAGTTTACAACTCGAATCCCGCTTCGATCTTCATGGGCGACAGCGGATCGATGTTCATTGGATTCTTTCTGGCCGGCGCGGCCCTGGTGAATGTGTCGGGCGGGCGTTCGCGCAGTTTCGTGCCGGTATTGGCAGTACCCATCCTGGTTTTGTTCATCCCGATTTTCGACACCACGTTCGTGACAATCCTGCGCAAGCTCTCCGGGCGGGCGGCTTCGCAGGGCGGGCGCGATCACACGTCGCACCGACTGGTCGCCCTCGGCATGTCTGAGCGACGCGCCGTCTGGATGCTCTACGGACTGGCAGCGCTCTCAGGCTTGCTGGCAGTGCTGGTGCGGTCGGCAAAGTCTGATGTGAGTCTCGCGTTGATCGCAGCTTTCACTTTGGTGCTGACACTGCTGGGCGTCTATCTGGCCGGGGTAAAAGGTTACGACGAAGAAGCCCAGGTGCGCGATGCGCGCGACAAGCCGCTGTACGCTTTTCTGGTCGACTTCTCTTACAAGCGGCGCATCTTCGAAGTGCTGCTCGACGTGGTCCTGATTGTGCTGGCTTACTGGTCGGCTTATGCGATCAAGTTCGAGCCGTTCTCTAACAGTCCGGCGTGGAAGCTCTTTCTACGTACTCTGCCGGTGCTGGTCGTGGTGCGACTGGCCGCCTTCTTGTTATTTGGTGTCTATCGCGGTATCTGGCGCTATACCAGCATCGACGACTTGATGGCTTTCGCGAAAGCCGTCGCCGCCGGCTCAGTCATCAGCCTGGTAATCGTCCTTTTCAAGTTTCGCTTCCAGGGTTATTCGCGCGCCGTCTTTCTGATTGATGCTCTGGTCATGCTCCTGTTGCTGACCGGCAGTCGCATCGCGTTTCGCTTCTTTCGCCAGGTACTGCCCGCGGCCAACGGCGATCAAGCCCGCCGCGTACTGATCTATGGCGCGGGTGACGCGGGAGAATTACTTTTGCGCGAGTTGCTCAACAATCGCGACTTGTGTTACGCCCCAGTGGGGTTCATGGACGACGATCCCAAGAAGCAGGGAAAGGTGATTCACGGTTTCCGAGTTTTCGGTGGAAATGGTTTACTGAAAAGGATCATCGGCGAACATCAGGTTGAACAGGTGCTAATTTCGAGCCCGCGAATCTCAGAAGAACGAATCGCCGAAATCTGGCGCGAGTGCGAAGCTCAGAACATTGAACTGAAGCGCATGTCGATCAAGATCGAGAACATTGCCAACTATCCATTACCGACTCCGCAGCGGCCGTCATCGAACGGCGACCGGTAGCTCTCCTGGGAATCCAGACAGTGGCCAAAACAAGGTCCCCATCCATCGTGACGATCCGCCTGGCATCGGCAACTCGTTGGTTGCTGCTGTTGCCGGCGGTCTGCGCGATTCTTGTTTCGTGGGTGGCTGTCCGCTGGTACGTCGGCAACACGGTGGCTGAGTACGCCCCCACCGTCGAAGACGGCGGCATAGAAATGGCGCGGATGGCGACGCGGTGGGCGCCCGGCGATCCTTTTACTCACTGGCGGCTGGCCTCGTTGGAAGAGAAAGTTTTCAACGCGACCAACCTGGCTGATGCCGTGCGCGAATATCAACTGGCGGTAATCCTTTCGCCGAACGACTATCGTTACTGGATGGAACTGGGCCGCTCGCTGGAGGCCTCTGGCGACATCGCCGGGGGCGAAAAGGCTCTGCAGCGAGCGGTTGATTTGGCGCCTGCTTACTCGCATCCTCGATGGCAATACGGAAATCTGCTGGTGCGCGAAGAAAAACTTGACGAAGCATTTGTCCAACTCGCGCGTGCGGCTGAAGCGGACCAGCAGATGCGTCCACCGGTATTTAATCTGGCCTGGCAGGTCTTTAACGGTGACGTGGACAAAATAGCCACGGCTGCCTGTCCATCGGCCGCGGTGCGAATGGAGTTCGCGACCTACCTTGTCAGCCAGGCAAAGGTTGATGACGCGCTACGCGTCTGGCGCTCAATCAATCCGGCAGAGCGAAAAGCGCAGAACGAACTTGACGAAGCGTTTAAGGACTCTCTGAAGCAGTCCAAACACTTTCGCGCACTATTTGAAGTCATGCGCGAGATTGAACCTGATTCTGACGGACCCGCCCCGGAACAATTTTGGAACGGCGGTTTTGAGCGCGACCTTGAACCCACCCGCGAAAAGAGCTTTTACTGGTTGATCAATTCCCGACCCCAGGCGCAGGTAGGTATCGACACCACCGCGCATAGCGGCCACGGAGGCTTGCGCATCGTTTTCAAGTCTCCCGATAGACTCGACACTATTCCGGTGGCTCAGGCAATCGTGGTTGCGCCCGACACGCAATATCATCTCGAGTTTTATCTGCGGACTCAGGAATTGATTAGTGGGGCTACGCCACTGGTCTTAGTTGTTGACGCGGCGAACGATGCTGCGCTGGTAGCTTCTCCGCCGGCGCCCAGCGGCACGCACGATTGGCAACGAATTACGCTTGATTTTAAGACCGGCCCGAAAGCCGATGGAATAATCGTAAAACTGTCCCGCGGCTCTTGCGGCGAGAATCAGGTCTGCCCCATTTTTGGTACTATCTGGTATGACGACTTCAGTCTTCAACGCGTCGGTGGTTCCGGCGCTGCGCGCGGAACCGCGACCAGCAGTAAGCGCTAAGCCGGCGATCCGCGAACCCGCCAAGCGCCGGCACACGCTCGCCAGTCGGCTGGGCTTTCTGACCATTTGTGTGGCGGTGGTCTTAACCGCTCTTGCCTATGGAACAGTGCACTACTGGGCGCTGGCAGTTTTCGCTTTAAGCGCCGCGGGTATTCTTTGTCTTTGGTGCGTCGATGGGCTGGTGTTGCGCTCCGTGCTGATGAGCCGCAATCCCTTGCAGTGGCCGATGATCGGGATGATCGTGCTGGGGTTGGTGCAACTGCTGCCGC
>Ga0209648_10002707_pt1 | contig 14749 bp, 15 predicted proteins | sample GraSoi2013_115cm_FD_185830 | JGI IMG/M metagenome (GOLD analysis project Ga0209648, IMG submission 185830) | Grasslands soil microbial communities from the Angelo Coastal Reserve, California, USA - Sample 9_17_2013_115cm (SPAdes) (version 2) | ecosystem: Environmental > Terrestrial > Soil >...
CGATGCTTCTCCAGATACTGGGCTGCATGCGCCGAGTCTCCAGTCGCTACCAGCGCGCCCGCGTAAAGCATTTGTGCATCATGCAGGTTGAGCGAATCTGGATACCTCTGATCAAATCCGTCGAGAGTTGCCATCACAGCTTCCGGCTTGGCTTCTCCTTGGAAGGCGTTGGCCCGCAGCCAGTCGAGATAATCGCCGATCAGCGGCTGCAACGCTCCGGTTTGTTCCCATGCGGCGCGAGCGTTGGCGTAGTCCTTATCCAGGTAATGGGCGTAGCCTAACACCAGCCAAGCCAGCGCGCCGGCCTCAGCGCGGGCGCCGGCGTTTTTGTTCTGGGAGTTTCTGCGGGCATAAGCCTCAACAGCTGCGTAGGCTTGCGGAGTGCGATTTTCCAGAAGCTGCTGTGCCATCGGTTTCAAATCCGCCGATGCAACGAACGCGCGCTTCAGATGGACGGTTTTCGCGTTTTTATGCGCAGCGCTGCCTGCGCCTTTCTTCTTGGCAGTCTGCGGAAAAAAGACGGCAGGCGGGCAAATCAAGATGAGCAAGAAAGAGACGGCAAGACGTCGGCTGGCCACAGGTTCCTTAATGATCGTGACGAAATCTATTGCGGAAAGCTGGCGCCCAAAAGCGAAACGTCATCGTCTGCCAAAATACGAATCAACTCCTGGTTAAAGTAATCAGCCGAGGCTACGGGAGTGTCGCTGTAACGCTTGTCGTAAGTCGCCCGGCTTTTCTCGATGTCTTGTTTGAGCCTGTCGTATAGGTCGCGATTGAGCTTGCCTTCCACAACTCTGGGTTGATTGTACAACTTAATTTCTTCCACCAGAAGTTTGGCAAAACGGCGCGCCTTTCGGTGAAGCTCCGCCTCTTCCGAGCCCGCAGGCCCCGCCGCACTGGCAGCTGCTGATTGTTGGCCTTCCTCGGCAGGCACAACGGCCACCTTCCGCAGGGCCGAAAGTTCCAGCCAGAGCGCAGCCCACTGTGTCAACACCGCTAAAGCGGAGGTGTCGAAGACGCCCCCAGGAGCCGTGCCGCCATCGGCATAAATCAACGCCGCAACTTTCTCTTTAAGCACCAGCGGCAACACCACGCAGCTGTCTTCGGCCGGAGGCGTAACCGAGGCCATAAAGTGGGCATCGAAATCCCGCGTGGATCCGGCCGCCGGCTCGCGCCCGTGGAGCGCCCGCTCCACTAGCCCGGTGCCGTTGTTGAGGGCGACGCCCTTGATGAAATCGTTGTCCTTGAATCCGGTTGTCTGCCAGCCGCTGATGGCGTTTCCCCTGACCACGAACAAGGCCACCCTCCCGGCAAACTGGGCCTCGCCTTCCAGCAACTGGCGCAGAATATCGGCCTGGGAATTAGCTTCTTGGATCGCCGTTATCGCCAAGCTCAAAACGTCGGTCGGGGAAGAGCCCGGCGCTGGGACCAGCGACTCCACCTCCGCGGCCACCCGACGGACGATCTCCTGGCGCAGCCTGGGCGTGGCTGCTGCCAACACTTCTGCAATCGCATCTTCTATGATGGTCTGGAACTCCGTGGGACGTGGCATGTTACGCCTAGCCGCGATTCTATGGTTTTCCGGATCAATGTCAATCTGCGAGGTTACTGAAGTCTACGGCTCTAGTATCTTAGTATTCACCTGGGCTGTGCGCCAAGAAGCGGTGTTGGCGGTCCGGGTTCCGCCGTGGAGGTGGAAATGACGATGAAGCTGGGAAAACTGGCAGTCGCAGGGCTGCTCTGTTCGTGCATTCTGCTCGGCGCGCAAACGGCTGGAAAGCACGCGCCGGCGCCTTCCAATCGTGACCAGGAGACCGTTCAGGCCATCGGCAAACTGGAAGACGAGATGCGCCTGGCCATCCTCAAGGGCAGCGCCGGTTGGTGGGTTGAGCACCTGTCTGAGGGTTATACCGGGACAGATTCCCAGGGTAAGGTAACGAACCGGGCCCAAGCGATTGAACTGCAGCGCTCGGCGGACCTCGTCTACGACACTTGGAACTTGAGCGACCGCGCGGTCCATACCTTCAACGGCGATACCGTAATTGTGACTGGCAAAGTGACAGTGGAGGGCAGCTATCGCGGGCAAAGCCTGAGCGGCGACTTCCAGTTCACACGAGTCTGGGTGCGAAACGGCCTGGTGTGGGAGCTGGCTGCCGCCCAGCTCACGAAAGTGAGCTCCTAAAACTACTCCACGATCAATTTGCCGGTCATATCTTCATGATGTGGACCGCAGATCACGCCGCAAGTGATCGGATACTCTCCTTTAGCGGGAGCCGTGAAGGTAATCGTTGTAGTTCTGCCCGGCTGTACGGGCTCGCGAATGCCCAACTTTGCGATGTCCAGCCCGTGTTGGACGTCAGCCGTGGTCACGTCCAAGGCCACAACTTCTCCCGATCGCACGCGAATTGCCGGCGGGTCGATCACGTACTTCTTCATAACCACCTTAATGCGCACGTGGGCGACTGGTTTTTTCTGACATCCTGCAACAGATAAAAGAACGCTCGCGAGAAGGATTACGTTTCTTTTCATGAGGATCGGAGGCATGGGTAACAAAAAGATGCGTCTGACGTCTACTGTTTAGAGTTGAGTTTTTGAAAAACTTTCGCCCCCTTTGGGCGTGAAACATAGTAAATTAAAAAGAGTCGGTGCGGCATGGAAACCATCCAAAAAAGGGCAGGGGAAGATGTTAGCGATGAGCTATCGCTAGTCCAGTCCGCCAAAGCTGGCGATCTGGAGGCTTTCAGCGAGCTCGTTAATCGGTATGACCGGAACGTCTTCCGCATTGCGCAACACATCACGCATAACGAGGAAGACGCGCAGGACGTAGTCCAGGACGCGTTCCTCAAGGCGTATCAGAACCTAGGGCAGTTCCAGGGCAATTCGAAGTTCTACACCTGGTTGGTGAGGATCGCCGTCAACGAAGCGCTGATGAAATTGCGCAAGCGGCGCAATGAGAAAACGGTTTCGCTGGACGAAGATGTTGAAACCGAAGAAGGCTCGATCCCGCGGGAGGTGGCCGATTGGTCGCCCAACCCCGAGCAGATTTACGGGCAGTCAGAGCTGGGTGATATTTTGAGAAAGACCATCCAGGGCTTGCCCCCGGGATTCAGAACCGTGTTTGTGCTGCGCGATGTAGAGGGGCTGTCCACGGAGGAAACCGCCGAGATGCTGGGATTGAGTGTACCCGCGGTGAAATCCAGGTTGTTGCGTGCCCGCTTGCAGCTTCGCGAGCGACTCACAAAATTTTTCAAGGCGAGGAAGAATGGAGACGGCCAAGGTGAAGTGCACTGAGTTTCTGAAAGAGTTGACCGATTACCTGGATGGCTCGCTCACTGAGAGTACCAAAGCCGAATTGGATGAGCATCTCCATTGGTGCCATGAGTGCCACGTGGTGATGAACACCACGAAGAAGACGATCGAAATCTATCGCGACAATCAGATCTACGAGCTGCCCGAATCTCTCCGCAGTCGCCTCCATCAAGCTATCATGACCAAGTGCAAGGGCGCCAAGCCCAGCAAGAAGAATGCCTGAGATTAATGTAACTTAATTAATTTTCAATAGCTTACACGTAGCTTTTTCCGCACGTCACGTCGAACCTTTTTATCCAGCTCTGAATCTAATCGGTATGCAGAGAAGTTGCAGCAGATTTTTGGACTTGGGGCGGAGACAGCTTCAGGGCCCAGGAGTGGTGAAGTGATGGTGGGTTTATTTGATTTTTTGTTCGGGTGCTATCACAGGAAATTCAGCTTTCCGCTCACGAAGCGACGCGGCCAACGGCTCTCTCCAGCCGCTTCTGTAACGGGAACGTATGTGGTTTGTCTGGACTGCGGTAAGGAATTCCCTTACGACTGGCAGGAGATGAAAGTGGTGAGTGCGCCGTCAAAACGCTACGCAAGGGTTCCGGCGGAAGCCACGCAATCTTTCGCGAGCAAGTAAGAGTTCCCCGTATCAAGCATTCAAGAATAACAGGCGGCCTTTTTTGGCCGCCTGTTTCGTTTCTGGGAGAGTGCCAGACTTACTGGTCGCGCCGCTTCAGAGTGGGCCGATCGTCGTCCTTGTTGTCCCCATCTTTTGACGTATCTTTTGACGTGCGCCTTAGAGTTGGCTTGTTGGGGTTGTTGGTGTCTTCAACCTTGTGGCGGTTCTCGATCGCCGCCAGCCGCGCCTTCACGTCGTTGAACTCCGAAGTGGTTTCAATGTATTGCTCCCGCGCCGGCAAAACCGTGGAGATCTCACGCTGGCTGGCCTGAATCCGGTCCGGAGGCTGGGGATGGGTAGAAAACGTCTTGGCCAGCGTGCCTGGCTTCTTCTTTTCAAGCGCCTGGAGTTTTTCAAAGACCGTCACGAACGCGTTGGGATCATAGCCGGCCTTGTACATGTATTCCAGCCCAAAGTAGTCGGCTTCGGCTTCAAAGTTCCGCGAGAACTTCAAGAAGGTTAGTGCGCCGCCGAGACCGGCCGCCTGACGGGCGGCATAACCGATGCCGCCACCGACAAAGATCAAGGGAATCGTGGCCAAGTTCGCGATTTGTGCGCGAGTCTGGGTCCGCGACCAATGCCGCAAAGCCACATGGGCGATTTCGTGCGCCATCACGGACGCCAATTCAGCTTCGTCATCCACAGCAAGAATCAGACCTGAGTTCACATAGAAGAATCCGCCAGGCAGCGCCATGGCATTCACGTCGTCGTCATCGAGAACCTTGATCGTGAACGGAACCTTGGCGTCGGAATTGCGCACCAGGTTTTGGCCGATCCGGTTCACGTACTCGGTAACCACCGGATCCTTGACCAGCTTGGCACTGGCTTCCAGCTCGGCGGAAGCCATCTTGCCCACTTTGATGTCGGTCTCAATTGAATACCAGTCCATACCGCCGACTTTGCGGTTGCCGATGGCATCCACGTCCTTTTTGCTGCCATCGTGCTTGGCCTTGGGATCCTTGGTCTGCGCCTGGCTCTGGCCGTTCTGGTCGGCCGGAGTCGTCTGAGGCTGATCCACGGCAGGCTTAATATCTTGGTTTTGCGAGGAGTCCTGATCCGCTTTCTGAGTGGAGCTCTGATCCGCTGTGGATTGCGCCGGCTGGGACGGGCTCTGGCTAGCTGTAGGTTGAGACGGCGCAGGCTGATCCTGACTAGCCGCAGGTTGTGTTTGCGACTGAGTCGGCGCCTGCGTCTTCTGATCGCTTTGGGCCAGTGCCGGAACAACCAAACTCAGCCCAGCCGTAAGCAACAATAAAACTCTAAATTTCATAACACACTCCTGCGTGAACGATCTTGCCTCGCTACAGGATTCCTCTATTATACCGCTGGTTCATCGGCCTTTTTATGGATTTCTCCCCCGAATAGGATGCCTCGCGTTCTTACGATGGTTATCCGGCTACAAAGACTCCGGGCGGTAAAGTTTCGTAAAGGCGCTTTTTCTGAAATCCCGATCCCGCGAAGCGGGAGAGGGAGCCCTATTCAAATCGGGGGATCGGGTCATCGGGTGATCGGGTCATCGGGTGATCGGGTGATCGGAAGACGCGAAGAGTCGCAATGTGCTCGGGAAATTGGCTTCGCGAACCGCACAAATAATGCGGGCATAACTCGGATGGCCCGATGACCCGATCTACCGATCTCCCGATTCCAACAGGGATCCCTCTCCTGCTTCGCGGGCTCGGAATTTCAGAAAATTACCGAGGGTCCGCACTTGGCCATGGAATCTCCACTCTTTTAGCATGCCACTCACCGGATGAATCCTGGGCGGCGGTGATCAGTATTTCCTGGCCTACGGCCAAGCAGTCCAAGTTGCAGCGTCTCTGTCTACGATCGCCCTGCCGGCCTCGGAAGATCACCGCATGTGCGACCTCCACGCGGCGAAGCATATGGTTGCGGGCCTGGATGAAGATCCAGCCAGGAACGACTTGCTCTTTCGGCGGCGCATCGATGACTTTCCCCTGAAAGGTCCCGTCAGCCGCGAACCCTGGACAGGGCGAAAGCAGAAATGCCGCAACGACCAACCACCGAATCACCATGAGAAGTCTGATGCTGCGCAGGGCCTCTCGGTGTTCCAATTGGAGAGTGTTTCTGAGTGCCGTAAGCCGGGTTGGTGGTGCACATGTGGCCAAGAATACCTAAGTGCGTACGGGTTGTCCGAACGATACCCAGAACCCGTTGATATCACGAATGATGAACTCACGCATGCCGTAGAAGGTATCGTGGGGGTCTTCCACGACTTGAACTCGGTCCTTCAGACGCCGGTAAAGGTCATCGACGTTCTCGGCGTGCACGTAAAGGTCGATCTCGCGACGTTGATCAGCGCTCGGTTTCCCACCGGCATTGAGCATTAGTTCGCTGTTTCCGAATGACAGCAGGGCCCAATTGATTTCGCCATCCTCTTCGTTGTGACGGACCGCTTTGAACCCGATCAAGGTGTACCAATCGACCGTGGCGCGGACATCCGGGACGTGAATCATCGGAACGACTTTCTCGGGCATAGCTCCGACCCCCTGCTAGTCTAATCGTAATACTCCAATCCCAAGTGCGTAATGAGAGGCTCGCCTTTCAGGTGACGAAGGGTGTTCTTGAGCTTCATCAACTGGATGAACAGATCGTGCTCGGGATAAAGCCCCGGCGCCGTCATGGGCGATTTCAAGTAGAAGCTCAGCCATTCCTGAATCCCAAGACCTCGCAGTTGCTCGCTGCGTTGCGCAAGGTCAAGGAACAACACCAGGTCGAGCACGATGGGCGCGGCCAAGATCGAATCGCGGCAGAGGAAGTCGACCTTAATCTGCATCGGATAGCCGAGCCAGCCGAAGATGTCGATGTTGTCCCAACCCTCTTTGTTATCACCGCGTGGCGGGTAATAGTTGATGCGAACCTTGTGGTGAATCTCCCCGTAGAGCTGGGGATAAAGCTCAGGCTGGAGGATGCGGTCGAGCACCGAGAGCTTGGATTCTTCCTTCGTCTTGAACGAACCCGGATCGTCCAAAACTTCGCCGTCGCGATTGCCCAGAATGTTGGTGGAAAACCAGCCGCTCAGCCCCAGCATGCGCGCTTTGAAACCCGGCGCCAGGATAGTCTTCATCAGGGTCTGTCCGGTCTTGAAGTCTTTGCCGGCAATGGGAGCATGGTTCCGCTTGGAAAGCTCGTGCATTGCCGGAATGTCGACCGTGAGGTTGGGCGCTCCGTTGGCAAAGGGCACGCCTTCTTTCAATGCGGCGTAAGCATAGATCATCGAAGGCGCAATGTTCTCATCGCTCGCTTGCAGGCCGCGTTCGAAAGCCTGCACCGAAGAATGAACGTCGCTCGGCTGAAGGAAGATCTCCGTCGAGCCACACCAGATCATCACTAGCCGGTCAGCGCGTGACTTCTTTTTGAAGTCGCGGATGTCCTGGCGCAGCTGCTCGGCTAGATCCATCTTGTTCTTCCCTTTTTTCACGTGTTTGCCGTCAAGCTTCTTGACGTAGTTACGGTCAAACACGGCCTTGCGTGGCTTAATGGACCGCAAGTAGGGCTTGATCTGATTCAGGAGGTCCTTCTCCAGCACTCCGGCGTGGATGGCGGACTCATACGCGTCGTCCTCGAAGATGTCCCAGCCGGTGAAGACCAGATCTTTGAGTCCGGCCAGGGGAACAAACTTGTTGATCTTGGGCGACCTGCCCTCGGTTCGCTTGCCCAGACGAATGGTGCCCATTTGCGTGAGCGAGCCGATGGGTAGGGCGATGCCTTTACGGACGGCCTCAACGCCGGCCATGAAAGTGGTGGCGACCGCCCCCATGCCCGGGATCATCACGCCCAGCTTGCCCTTGGCAGGAGCGATCTTGCTTGCTCGTGTGGTTTCGTTGGAAGACGTTGCAGCCATTACTTTTTGGGGGTCCTTCCTTAGCGGGTAAAAGAGCTCTTTGTGTCACACCGGGTGGAGCAGGCCTTTAAGCCTGCATTGAAGGAAGCTTTCCGAGCGGCTTCAGCCACTGAGGTTCGATTCACTCAGCGGAATGTCAGAAGCCGAAGCCCAAAACAAAAAGCATGCTCTACGCAGGGCTGAAGCCCTGCTCCACCCTCGCTTACTCAAAATGCCTGGAAAGTGCAAACGGTTATCTTCTCGTATCGGAGCACAGTTTGCAAACGCACGTTGCCATCCGCTATGCCGTCGCCCGCAGCCGATTCTTCCAGTGCGAGCGCACAAAGAATATCAACCCGGCCAGCAACAAGACGATAATCACCGCATCCAGCCGGTGCAGCCATTGGCGCAAGTGCGGATCGGTCTCCCACTTCTCGCCGAGCTTCATGCCGACCCAGGCCAGAGCAAAGCACCACGGCCACGAACCGGCAAACGTGTAAACGTGGAACCGCAGCCTTGGCATGCGAGCAACACCGGCGGGCAGTGCGATGAACGTGCGGATCACCGGCAGCAACCGCCCGATGAAGACCGCAGCGGAGCCGAAACGCACAAAGAATCGGTCGGCCAAATCTAAATCGCGGCGGCTCACCCAAATATAACGGCCATATTTTTCCACGAGCGGACGCCCGCCAAAAAAGCCGATCTCGTAGGCGATCACCGAACCCAGGTTGCAACCCAAGGCTCCAGCCGTCGCCGCCCAAAAGAGGTTGAAGCGCCCGGTATAGACCAAATACCCGGCAAAGGGCATGATGATCTCCGAGGGCAAAGGCACGCAGGCAGATTCGATAGCCATCAGTAGCATCACGCCCAGATAACCCGTCTGCGAAATGACAGCGATGACGACACCGGCGAGCCAGGAAATGATTTTTTCAATCATAATAGGGTTGGAATGCTTGTCGGGAGGTAATTAGACAAGGGCATCTCGCTGCGTATCTCATCCTTTCCTTTTCGAAATCCAACGAAGACTGTCATCTCGACCGGAGCGCCAGTGGGATATTGTTCCCATGACAAATCCATGGCGCGGAGTGGAGGGACCCCGGCGCACCATCCGTGACTATGCTGCCACAGGGAGTTCTCACGATGAAGATCGCCGGAATCGCCCGGGATCGCCGACATCGCCGGAATCTGGTCTTCCGATCACGGCGATTTCGCGCGATTACGGCGATCACGGCGATTCGATGGGGAGAACTCCTTGAAGCATGGCGGAGGACACTCCCTCGGGATCCCTCCACTCCGCGCCGAAGATTTCTTGAGGGAACAAAATCCTTGTGGCGCTCCGGTCGGGATGACAGGCGCAAAAGGCACTGCTTGCTCCAAAATCTAGAACTCCTGTGCTTCCTGAGTGAACGTGTAGCCAGGCAGAATCATCCCTTCATCCGAACGCTCGACCTTGATGCGGATGGTCTCGGCTTGCGGTGCGCCAAGACTGGCCGGACGCAGCATCGCGTACAGCGTGAACAATTCGGTGTAGACCTTGGTAACCAGAAAATTCCCGCCGCTCGCATCGTTGCGCCATACCTGGCCCGCCTGGACAGCCTTCACCATGTTGGAAGACTACTGAGGGACCGGAGAAAACGTCAATCGGGCGAACCATCTTCGCCAATTCAGAGAATCACGTTAGGCGGCGTCAAGTGGCACGGGTCAATCCGGCAAATTGCCCTTGAATAAGTCTTCGAGCTTCGAGCCCGGGCAGCGAACGCCTACGTAAAACGTCCCAAAAAGAGCGTAGACAGCGCTAACTTCGTCGAAGCGCATCTCGTAGATCAGCTTCTTGAAGATTAGGGGATCATCGGCAAACAGGTCGACGCCCCACTCCCAATCGTCAAACCCGATCGACCCGGTGATGATCTGCTTCACCGTCCCCGCATAACGACGGCCCACCAGCCCGTGCTCTTCCATCTGCCGCTGGCGCTCCTCGATAGGCAGGGTGTACCAGTTCTTGTCCTCACCGCGGCGGCGGTCCATGGGATAAAAACAGATGTAACGAGCTGCCGGAATATCGGGAAAGAGTCTTGGACGCATCGCTTCCGCCTGGCGCTTCATGGTGTCTTCGACCGCGGCATTCCACTCGGCGGAGTGCGGCTCGATTCCCTGCTCCCGCAGCGAGCGATAAAGCTTGACCGAAGATTCGTACAGTCCCAACTCCACGACCGAGACATACGATGTAGTTTGTTCCAGGTAATCGTTAAGCCGGAGCTGGGCGATCTGCAGCTCGGCGTGCTTGAGATGATCGAAGGAGTTGCGGAAATGGACCAGCATGAGGTCGGCTTTGTGGCCGAGCATCGCGAACAGCGCGCTCTGCCCGTTCATGTGATGCTCCAGCTTCTCCAGAGTGGTTCCGGCTTCAGCTAGGATTCCCCGTCTCTCCCGTTCGCTCAGCTTGCGCCACTCCGGCCAGCGGAAGCGGAACATCTGATGCAGCACACTCGCGCCTTCGATCGTAAGCGGTACCGCGTGCAGTTCTTGAGCCACCATGCTTTCAGCCTTGGTCGTAGTTACCATCTTTCTTGCCTCTGCTATTGTGAATTGTAAGCCCGCTGCTTTAAATTTTCTGCTGCCATGCCTAAAGCCTTACGCAAGACCCGCAAATCTACCGCTACTAAATCAACGTCCAGCAAGGTCGCGGCGAAACGGCGAAAATCAAAGAAACCGCGTCAACCGACAACGCCCGTGTCTCGCCAAAGAGCTGGGCGCGTCGCCAGCCCATTACCCGCTGCCGCGCTAAAGCCGGAACGGATCCGGCAGATACTCGAGCGGCTGGACGAACGCTATCCCAACGTCACCTGCGCGCTAAACCATCAAAGCGCCTGGGAGTTGCTGGTGGCGACAATCCTTTCCGCGCAGTGTACCGATGCCACCGTCAACAAGGTCACCCCGGAATTGTTCAAGAAGTATCCCACACCCGCGGCCTTTGCTGCGTTAAAACCGGAAGAGCTTGAACCGGACATTCGGCCCACAGGGTTTTTTCGCAATAAGTCGAAATCGCTAGTGGGCGCGGCCAAGGGCGTGATGCAGGATTTCGGCGGCCAGGTACCGGACGAAATGGATCAACTGCTCACGCTCCCCGGCGTCGCCCGCAAAACTGCCAACGTTGTGCTGGGAACGTGGTTCAAAAAGGCGGTGGGCGTTGTCGTCGACACACATGTACACCGCATCTCCCGCCGCCTGGAACTCACTCGGAGCGACAATCCTAAAGACATTGAACAAGACTTGATGAAGGTAATTCCCCCAGCGAAGTGGATCGACTTCTCGCACCAGATCATCCATCACGGACGCGCGGTGTGTGTGGCCCGCAAACCCAAGTGCGCCGAATGCAACCTGGAAAACCTCTGCCACGCTGCCGACAAGACGTGGTCGACGGTGGAGATTCATAAGTCGGCGAAATAGAACGCACCCACGGAGACATGGAGAACTGATCACTCCAATGCTTGGTACACAAGGTTGCCGAAGACTTCGATGCACCAGTCCCGAAGGGACGAAAGAAAGTAGCCCGGCACGGTCGAGGGTGCGTGCAACGCACCCTCGCAAGTGCCGGGTGACCAAAGAAAAGAATTTACTCCGCTCTGCCGAAGGCCTGCGCGCAGCGAAGCGGAGCGCATACAAGAACGAATGCAGCTACGGCAAACTACACCAGACCTCTTTGAACTGTTCCTCCATGTGCGCGATTTGCTGACGAATCTCTTCACGGAACTCAACGTCAAATCGCACTCGCCGCTGTTCCAACTCGTACAGCAATTCATTCAAATTAATTAAGTATTGGTTTGTCTTTTGCTTGCAGAAATCCTTAAGGTGCCAATAGTTGGCGCGACACAACGGTCGAACGTTCATCGATATTCTCCTCATCGGCTGATTTATTACCCTAGAAGTTGGGAGTGCTTCTCGGGACGTGAGGAGATGCGGAACCTTGCGGTGGTTGACCGATGCTTACTGTATAGTGCGGTGGAAGCGACTTTTCTTGGGCCGCCAACCTTATCCATTAGCCGACTTCTCAATCGTCGTGCTTTTGACTCCCAATTGGGATAATTTCATGATACCAGCTGCCAGTATCCGTCACCGAATGTCGCATCCTTTGCTTAGCAATGCGAATCCGTTGATGCGACCCTCTTCTTTTTCGGCGCTCCGCTAACGCGGCGCGCTTGCCTGCGGCAGCAAGGAAAGATTTCTTTCTTTCTTTCTTGGCCTACCCGGCACTGACGTGCCGGGCTACTATCAGGCGCCCCTGCGGGCTGGACCGTAAACTACTCAAAGTTTTGCCGTCTCAGCCTTGTTTCAAGACGCGTTACACTAATCAGGCGCAAGGAGAAAAGGCATCCTTGCGCTGTTGTCTTTAGGCTTATGAATCGACTTCTTTCTTTGCTCATTATCACCGCGGCGTTTGCTGTCGGGACACTCGCCCAATCACGGCCCGCCGGCGGGCCCGCAGCTCCTGCCAACGCCATCTCCGATCTCGCCCAAATCACTTCCAAGCAGAAGTTCGATGTTCAGCCATTCACTATCGAGAAGCTCTACCTGACGCGGGAGATCGGCGACAGTGCGTGGTCGCCCGACAACCGGCAGATCGCCTTCATGAGCAACATCAGCGGGCGTAGTAATCTCTGGATCGTCCCGGCGGAGGGCGGCTGGCCGGTGCAGATAACGGTGAGCGACCAGCGCCAGGCTACCCCCGCGTGGTCGCCCAAGAACCGCTGGATCGCCTACGCCTCGGACTACGACGGTAACGAACAGTGGGACATCTTTCTGGTCTCGCCGCGCGACGGTCAGGTGGTCAACCTGACTAATACACCGGAAGTCTCTGAAGAGAGCCCGGCCTGGTCGCCAGACGGGGAACGGTTGGCTTACAGCGTGAAGCCAAAGGCGGCACCCAATTACGAGATCGACGTGATGGAAGTGACAACGCGCAAAGTCACACACCTCACCACCAACACCCCCAAGGAATATAGCAATACCAACCCTATCTGGTTGCGCGATGGTAAATCCCTGGTGTTCACCCGGCTCAGCGCCACCGGAAAAGACTCGAGCGTGGTCAAGGCCGACCTTGCCGGCGGGCACTCTACCGATCTCACGCCTCACCAAGGCGAGCTGAGCTTTGTGGCCAGCGACATTTCGCCGGACGGGAAGACAGTCCTCGTAATCTCCAACGCGCATAACGGCTACAACAATGCCGGATTGCTCGACCTGGGCACAAAGAAAATCACATGGCTCACGAACGAAAAGCGGGAGCTGAGCGCTGCGAAGTTCTCACCGGATGGCAAGCGCGCCACCTGGTCGATCAACGTCGACGGCAACCAGAACCTCTTCGTCTATGACCTGGCAACCCGTCGCGGGAGCAAGCTGCCGGTCGCACAGGGCGTCAACACTCCGGCTGGCGCCGAGACGCCGTTTACCCGCGATGGCGCACACCTGCTTTACGCCCACGATGGTCCCAATGCTCCCAACGATCTCTGGGTCTATGACTTCGCCACGCAGAAGTCGCGCCAGATCACCCACTCGCTCGTCGGCGGGCTTCGCGGTGAAGACATGGTTGAACCGTTTCTGGTTCACTATCCCAGCAAAGACGGCAAGTGGCAGATCTCTGCTTTCGTCTACGTTCCTTTTAACGCCGAGCGCAACGGGAAGAACGCCGCCGTCGTTTACATACACGGCGGGCCCGACTACCAGACGGAGAATTGGTTCAACCGTAACACTCAATATCTGGCCAACCAGGGCTTCTTCGTGATCGCGCCGAACTATCGCGGTTCCACCGGCTACGGCAAGGAGTTTGCCGATGCCGACCGCTTCGACATGGGCGGCGGCGATCTCGACGACGTGACTTCCGCCGCCGAGTGGATCAAGAAAACCGGCTTCGTCGATCCCAAGAAGATCGCGGTGATGGGCCCGAGCTACGGCGGTTATCTCACCATGATGGCAGTGACCAAGGCGCCCGAGCTTTGGGCGGCCGGAGTCTCTATCATTCCGTTTGTGAACTGGTTTACCGAACTCGAAAACGAAGACCCGCTGCTGCGCGAGTCGGACATGGCGGTGATGGGCGATCCCGTGAAAGAGAAGGCTCGCTACCAGGATCGCTCACCGATTTACTTCGTCGATCAGATCAAAGCGCCGGTCTTATTACTCGCCGGCGGCAATGATCCGCGATGCCCGCGCACCGAGGCCGAGCAGGTCGCTACCGCCATCAAAAAGCGCGGCGGTGTTGCCGAGCTCAAGGTATATGAGAACGAAGGCCACGGCTTCGCCAAAGTCGAAAACCAGATCGATGCCTACAATCGAGTCGCGAACTTTCTGAAGAAGTACGCTCCGCCGGAGAAATGCGGGTGCAATTTGTATGAATGAGCAGTTGGCAAATAGCAATTAGCAATTAGCAATTAGCCAAAGCGGATTCCTCGTCGGCCCTGCGTGTTTGGAAGCTGCGGAACCATGAGCCAGCACCGACGGCACCATGAGATTATGAATAGACTCACAGCGGCTTCCTCAACGATCTTACGGTGATAGGAAATCTACGCTGCACGATTTACGAGCGCCGGAGGCGCGGAATACTTGTCCAGCCGGGGACATATTTTACATTTCAGACCGGGCACATACTTTACACTTTTGGCCCGGTTTTTAGGTTTGGTTCTTCCTCACTTCTTGTAGTCGCCGCCGAGGCGGTGGGAATGTGGGAATCCCTGGTTTTGGGATTTCCACATTTCCATCGCCTAATCATCGGCCGTCAGATCTTCCTCCCAGAGCCGCTCAACCTGCAGTTTGTGCGTGTCGAAGCGGGCAATCGGTAGAGTCGCGAAGTATACGCGGCAGTAGCGATCATCGATCGGCAACAGGCCGACACGTTCCCCATACAGGACTTCGCTGAGAAACACAGGACTGTGTTTCCAGTT
>Ga0209648_10002709_pt1 | contig 14746 bp, 13 predicted proteins | sample GraSoi2013_115cm_FD_185830 | JGI IMG/M metagenome (GOLD analysis project Ga0209648, IMG submission 185830) | Grasslands soil microbial communities from the Angelo Coastal Reserve, California, USA - Sample 9_17_2013_115cm (SPAdes) (version 2) | ecosystem: Environmental > Terrestrial > Soil >...
CGCCTACCTCGGTGGGTCGAAGATTGACTCGTTGGCTGGCATTGCGGTGAGTTCGGTCATAGACCCGCTAACTTCCGGTGTCGACGTGTACGTCGCTGGCTCAACCACGTCTCCTGACTTCCCCACCAACGGCGTGCTTGCTCCATTCCAGGCAGGACCGCAATCAGGCACCCACGGCTTCGTCGCTAGATTGAATGTAGGAACAAACACACTACGTTACTCCACCTACCTCGCCGGCAACGGCGTCGATACTCTTACCGGACTGGCAATCGACAGCGCTCAAAATGCCTTTGTCACCGGCCACACCACTTCCTCTAACGACCAGAGCAATGGTTTCCCCTCCAACCCCAACGGCTATCAGTTGCTGTCGAATTCTCCCGGGAACCCGCAGTTCTTCGCCAGCAAGATCAACACCGGCGGCAGCGGTCCCCAAAGCATGCTCTATTCCACCTACTTCGGTGGCGGAAATCCCGTTGGCGCGACCGCGATTGGCGGCGGCATTGCCGTGGACACCTCGGGCAACATCTACTTCACCGGTACCACCAACATGCTTCAAGGGGCGGGACCGAACCAGGAGGCAAAATTTCCCCTCTTCAACGCTCAGCAGTCCTGCCTCGACGAGGTCGGTAATCATGGCACTTGTACCTTACCCAACCCGACGGCAACGGACGCGTTCGTCGCCAAAATTAACCCCAACCAGGCCGCGTCTTCTCCGTTGTACTCCACCTATCTGGGCGGTATGGGCGAGGACGTCGGCGCCGGTATCGCCGTTGATTCCTCCGGCAATGCCTACATCACCGGATCAACCGATTCCACCGATTTCATTCCCAGCTCGATTATCGCTGCCTCCTTCCAGCAATGCCTCAACAACACCGCCGCCGCTGCCCCGTGCCCCACCAGTTCCGCAAAAGACGCGTTCATCGCGAAGATTGGCAACGCGGTGTCAGGTGGTATCTTCCCGCTGAATTACGCCACCTACATCGGAGGCACGGGCGACGACAGCGGCCAGGCCATCCAGGTGGATCCGGTACAGGCAGCCCGCGTGACGGGCTCGACCGCATCACCGGACCTCCAGGTGACCGGCAACGCCCTCCAAAACGGCACATATGGCGGAGGCGGTGATGCCTTCGTCGCGCTGATTTCAACCACATTGTCGGGGCGGGGCGTCGGTGACCTCCTAACCTATCTCGGTGGCGGCCAGTTGGATCAGGGCAGTGGAATCGCACTCGACATTTACGGCACCGCTTATGTGGCCGGTACGACCCAATCCATAAACTTCCCTCTTCCTCTTTCTCCTCCTGCCCCGCCTCCCTATCAGGGTACTCTGCACGGCCCGCAGGATGCGTTCATAAGCAAGATCGGCGCCAGCAGCGGACTCACTCTGACAGCCTCCAGCACCAGTCCATCACCCAACCCGGTCGCGGCCGGAACTCAGGTCGCATTTACTTTCGACATCACGAACACCGGACCCGACACCGCCAGCCTCCTGATTTTTAACGCCACGGTGCCTACCACCGGCCTCGCCTCAACGCCTACAGCCAAAGTCACGAGCGGCTCCGGCAGTTGCACCGCGGCGCAAGGCGCCACGATCATTTGTAATATTCCAACCCTGGCTGTATGCACGACCACTCCGCCGCCCTGCTCCCCGGCAGCCGTCGAAGTCGACGTGACGCCGTCCATTACGACTCACGGGTCGCAAGTCTCAGTCTCGGGCAGCGCTGGCGCGAATGGCGCAGCCATAGGGACCACCACCGTCACGCAAACGGTGCCCGTCGTCGACTTCGGGATCAGTGCCTCGATCTCGACGCCCTCCATCAAAGCCGGCGAGACTGCCACAATTCAAGTCGTCTTTACTCCGAATCCGCAATACAGCGCCACCATCACCCCGAGCCAAACCACGTCGCCTGCGATGGTGGTCGCAAGCTCTCCCATCTTCAACCCCACGACCGTCGCGCTTTCGGGAAGCGCTTCGGGAACCACGGCGCTGACCATCGTTACAGTGGCCCGTCCCGTGACCACCGGCAGCCTGCTCCGGCGCAGCTCATTCTATGCCGCCTGGCTCCCCATCGGAGGGCTGAGCCTGGTCGGACTGGGTATCGGTGCTGGTCTCAAACGTCGGCGCTGGCTGGTAGGCGCAGTCCTGTGCCTAATCGCGGGTGCGATCCTGCTGCAGTCGGGCTGCGGATCATCCAGCAGCAGCGTTACCACGGGCGGCGGCACGCAGGCTGGAACCTACACCATCACGATCACCGGCTCTGCTGGAACGGGAGCGTCGCACAACACTCAGGTGACGCTGACGGTGAGTTAAACCCGGTTAAGCTCCACCCACCCCCCTCATTTTCAGGCCTCCGCTATCGCGGAGGCTTTTTTCTTTGCGCGCGCTCCGTGAAACCCGCGTAACCCATTGCAAACGCTGCCAATCCAGTGCTTGACAATATCTCATATTGCGATACTATTATCGCGATCTGGCATATATGACGGTGGGTGAAAAAATTCGCTACCTTCGCGAGGTCGAAGGTTCGCTCCGCGGCTTGAATCGGCCCCTTACGCAGCAGGAGTTGAAGAAGGGCATTCACGCCGAGACCGGCAAGACCATCAGCCAGTCCTACCTCTCGCAGATCGAGCGCGGCAAGCGTCCACACATGACGCAATCCTCGCGTGCTTTGCTGGCGCGCTTCTTCAAGGTGCACCCAGGCTTCCTGGTGGACGACCCCGAGGGCTATCACACGGAACTGGTCTCCGACCTGCGCACCACCGAAGGTCAGCTCGATGTCTGGCTGCTGCAAGGCTCGGAGCGTTTCGCGAGCGACCCGGCGGTCAGCGAAGTCCTTATCAAGGTCGCGCGTGACAAGGACACCCGGCGCTCCCTCTTGCTGCTCGGCGAAATCCTGAACACACCCGGACTCGCCGACCGCCTGTTCGAAGCTCTGCGTCCGGAACTCGCGCGTGCCAACGGCGCCGCGCCCGGGAGGCGAAAGCCATGACATGGGCTGACTTTTATTTGACCTGTTTCGCCGTTGGCTTCTTGTTGAGCGCGATTTCCTTCATCGCCGGCGGACTGCGCTGGCAGTTGCATCTGCCGCACCTTCCTCACGCGGGCGGTCACGTGGGTGCTGGACACGTCGGCGCTGGGCACGCTCCCACCGCGGCAAACAACAACGCCGCAGCGGGCGCCCACCCGGGTCACCACGCTCCGGTGTCGCCGTTCAACTTCATCACCATGACGGCATTTCTCGCCTGGTTCGGAGGAACCGGATTTCTGATCACGCGCTTCTCGAGCATATGGTTCGCGCTCGGCCTGATGATCGCCCTGGGAGCCGGTCTATTCGGCGCTGCCATCGTCTTCCTGTTCCTCACGCGGGTGCTGATCTCGCACGAGGAAAACATGGACTCCGCCGACTACGAGATGGTCGGCGTGCTGGGACGAATCTCGATGCCCATCCGTGAAAACGGCACAGGAGAAATCATTTACTCGCAAGCCGGTACCAGGCGCACTTGCGGCGCGCGCAGCGAAAACGGCACCGCCCTGGAAAAAGGCGCCGAGATTGTGGTCACACGCTACGACAAGGGAATTGCCTACGTGCGATTGTGGGAGGAGATGAATAACGAAGAGCTAACGGCTAAGAGCTAAGGGATAGATATGAGCGACGCATTTCAAGGCGATGTGTTGGCGGAAGAGACGCACTCCGGCGGCGCGTGGAGTCTGCTGATTCTGCCGGCGATGCTTGGGCCCGTGATCGCATTGACGGTGGCACAGCCGGCAGCGGTTCGTTGGCCGGCGATCCTCGCCTGCGTAATTGGGCTCAGCACGCTGGCAATCACGTGGAGCGGGTTTCAGTACCGCTTTCTGCGCCACGGGGTTGAGATTCGCATGCTAGGTTTCCGCCTGCGCTCGATTCCCAGGCAGTCGATCGTGAGTTATTCGATCGAGCCCTGGACTTTTATACGTGGCTACGGGATTCGCGGCATCGGCAGCTCGCGAGCTTACGTCTGGTGCAACAAAGTCGTGCATATCAAGACTGCGAACGGCGAGATTTTTCTAGGGCACAACGATCCCGAACGGATCGTGCGGGACCTGGATATGGTAACGGGCTGCTGAGAACCGAGAACTGTTTTTCAGGAGGCGACAATGTTCGGCATAGCAATGGAAATCTGGGTCATCGCGGGGCTGGTCGTTCTGGCGACGTTGTTCCTAATGAGCATGTTGGCCCGCTTATACCGCAAAGCCGGTCCAAATGAAGCGTTGATTGTTTACGGCTTTCGCGGAACCCGCGTGGTCCAGGGACATGGCACGGTCATCTTTCCGATGGTCGAAAACTGCAAGGGTCTTTCGCTCGAACTCATGTCGTTCGACGTGGCCCCGCAGCAGGATCTCTACACCAAGCAGGGCGTCGCCGTCACCGTCGAGGCCGTCGCTCAAATCAAGGTGAAGTCCGACAAGGAATCCATCCTCACCGCGGCCGAGCAGTTCCTCTCCAAAACCGATCAGGAGCGCGAAGGCCTGATCCGCCTGGTGATGGAAGGCCATCTGCGCGGCATCATCGGACAGCTCACCGTCGAAGAAATCGTCAAGCAGCCCGAGATGGTCGGCGATCGCATGCGCGCCACCTGCGCCGACGACATGAACAAGATGGGCCTCGAAGTCATTTCCTTCACCATCAAAGAGGTCCGCGACAAGAACGAATACATCACCAACATGGGCAAGCCCGATGTCGCCCGCATCAAGCGCGATGCCGACGTCGCCACCGCCGAAGCCGATCGTGACACGGCCATCCGGCGCGCTATCGCGACCCGCGAAGCGGCGGTTGCAAAAGCGCAAGCCGATCAGGAACGCGTGCTCGCAGAGACGCTCTCGCAGGCCAAGCAAGCCGAATCGCAGCGCGACCTCGAGGTCAAAAAAGCGCAGTACCTCGAAGTCACGAAAAAGCAGCAGGCGCAGGCCGACAAGGCCTACGACATTCAAACCAACGTCATGCAGCAGCAAGTCATCACCGAAAGCGTGAGGGTGCAGCAAGTCGAAAAAGAGGGGCAAGTCAAAGTCCAGGACGCCGAAATCGCTCGCCGCGAGAAAGAGCTCATCGCCACCGTATTGAAAGGTGCGGAGATCGAGCGACAGCGCATCGAAACGCTGGCCGCCGCCGAGAAGCAGCGCCTGATTGCGGAAGCCGAAGGCCACGCATCGGCGATTCGCGCCCAGGGAGAAGCCGAGGCCGAAATCATCTTCAAGAAAGGTGAAGCCGAAGCAAAAGCCATGAACGTAAAAGCCGCAGCCTATCAGGAGTACAACCAGGCCGCGGTCATCGACAAACTGATCACCGGACTGCCGGAAATCGTGAAAGCCCTGGCCGCGCCGCTCGCCAACGTGGACAAGATCACCATCGTTTCCACCGGCAACGGCGACTCCGCCGGAATGAACAAGATCACCGGCGACATCACAAAAATGGCAGCACAGGTGCCAGCCCTGTTCGAAACGCTCAGCGGCATGCCGCTGGGAGAACTATTGGGCAAAGTCCGCAAAATCGGCGACAAAGCACCGAAGCCGGAGGAGAAGCAGTAAGTGGAGCAGTCGATGGTCGTTAGTCGTCGGTCGTTGGCAATCGTTGTTCGGCAGAAACGCGAACAGCGAACGACGAACCGCGAACGACCAACGACTAACGACTAACGACCACCGACTGAAGCAAAGGAGTCCCTTATGGCATTACTCGAACGCGTTTCCACCTTAGTCCGGGCCAACCTCAACGACCTGATCGACAAAGCCGAGGAGCCCGAAAAGATGATCAAGCAAGTCATCCTCGACATGAACAACCAGCTCTTGCAAGTCAAAACGCAGGTCGCCATCGCCATCGCCGACCAGCATTTGCTGGAAAAGAGGAAACTCGAAAACGACGACAAAACCCAGGAATGGATGCGCAAGGCCGAACTCGCAGTCGACAAGAAGCAAGACGACCTGGCCCGCGCCGCTCTGCTCCGCGTCGAAAGTTATCGCGACCTGAGCTCGAACTTTGCGCAACAGCTCGAAGACCAGAAAGCCCAGGTCGAGAATCTGAAATCCGCCCTGCGCAATCTGGATCAGAAGTTGGCCGAGGCCAACGCCAAAGCCGATCTCCTCATCGCGCAGCACCGCCGCGCCCGAGCGGCCACTCGAGCCACCGACGCGCAGTCCGGCATGAGCGCCAACACCAAGTCCGCCACCTTCGACCGCATGAAGAAAAAGGTAGCCCGCGAAGAGGCTATCGGCGGAGCCAAAGCCCAACTCCTGGCCGACGACGTGGAAGACCGCCTGGCCGCGCTGGAAAAAGAAGACCGCATCGAGCAGTTATTAACCGAGCTAAAAACCAAGCGGGGGGCGTAGCCGCCCGCCCCACCACTGCCCACGTAGGGACAGCCGCCCTCGGCTGTCCACCGGGCGCAGCCCGGCCATGCGCCTTGCATCCTTCCGCCAATTGGCGTATTCTAAGTAGCCAAGAGGCGTAGTATGACTTCAGCTCTAATCGCCGAGGTCCTGGGCGGCAAGAAAGTCCTGGGACGCTCGATTAGGAATTTCGCCGAACTCGCCGAGCTGATCCGCAAAGGTTTGCCAGCGGGCTCTCTCATCGTGCTGGGAGAAAAGCTCGATCTGAAGAATGCCGCGCTTTCAGAGAAACTCGGCATTCCGCAGCGAACTCTCACTCGACGCCTGAGCCACCACTCGCGTCTCACTGCCGCGGAGTCCGACCGCACGGTGCGATTAGCGCGAGTGTACGCCACGGCGGTTGAGATGATTGGCAACGCCGGCAAGGCTGCTCAGTGGCTCCGCACCCCCAACCGCGCGCTGGGAGGCGAGGTTCCAATCGATCAATTGGATACCGACTTGGGAACCAAAGAAGTGGAAAACATTCTTGGCCGCATCGCCTATGGCGTCTATAGCTGATGCGTCTCTGGAGGATTTGCCGCGCAGGCCATGCAGCCGCCGCTTTCTCGGGCGAGGGCGCTCGGCTCTTCGGGGGCCGCTGGAATAGTGAGAGCGTGCGCGTGGTCTACACTTCCCCATCTCTTGCTCTGGCTGCGGTCGAGACTTTTGTTCATCTCGAACCGAATCTGCAGCCCGACGATCTGGTTTCGATTGAAGCAGAGATTCCCGACGATATCGCAACCGAACGTCTTGATCTGAAGTCCCTTCCACGCAGATGGTATGAGCTGCGAGATGAATCACTGAGGACAGCCGGCGACCGTTGGATTCGTGCGGGCGGAACCCTCGCGCTGCATGTACCCTCCGCCGCCATTCGCGGCGAATGGAACGTGTTGCTGAACCCGGAACATTCCGATTTCCGCAAGCTTATGATCGAAAAACCCAAGCCCTTCGAGTTTGATCTTCGAATGTTCCGTTAGAGCAGATTTCCGTGTAGAGACGGGCTTGCCCCGTCTGCGCCGCGCTGAGACGCAGCTACGGGCTGGCGTCCATCCAAACTCTGAGGGACACCTGCTGCCCGTCCTCCCAATTCCTGTTACAAATATGTCCTATGAAAATTCTCTTCATCGGCGGAACAGGAATTATCAGCACCGCCTGCACCGCCCTCGCCGCCAACCGGGGCCTGGATGTCACACTGCTGAGCCGGGGCCAGCATGCTGCGCAGCTTCCAGCAGGCGTCAAAACTCTTGTTGCGGACGTGAACGACCCTGCCCTGGTTCAGAAACTCGAGCACGAGTCCTTTGATGCCGTCGTCGATTGGATCGCGTTCACCCCGGCCGACATCGAACGCGATCTCAAGTTGTTCCGGGGACGCACCCGCCAGTTCGTGTTCATCAGTTCTGCCAGCGCTTATCAGAAACCGGCGACCCACTACTTGATTACCGAGTCGACTCCGCTGGCCAATCCGCATTGGGACTATTCGCGGAACAAGATTGCCTGTGAAGCGCGTCTGATGCACGCCTATCGCGACGAGGGCTTTCCCGTAACCATAGTGCGGCCATCGCTCACCTATGGCGAAACCCTGATTCCGCTGGTGCTCAATAGTTGGCAGCAGTCTTACACTGCCGTCGACAGGATGATCCGCGGACAAAAAATGGTTGTGCCAGGAGACGGCTCTTCGCTCTGGGTGATCACGCACAACACCGATTTCGCAAAAGGACTCGTCGGCTTGCTCGGCCACCCGCAAGCCCTAGGGCATGCGTTTCACATTACATCTGATGAAGTGCTCACCTGGGACCAGCTATTTCGCATCGTCGGCGCCGCCGTAGGCGTGGAACCGCACTTGGTACACATTCCATCCGACTTCATTGCCGCGTGCGTCCCCGAAAAGACGGGGACATTGATCGGGGACAAGTCCGTGAGCGTGGTCTTCGACAACTCCAAGATCAAACTCTTTGTTCCCGGCTACTGCGCGACGACCACTTTCGCCGAAGGCATTCGACAGTCTCTCGTGTGGTTCAATGCCGATCCTTCGCGGAAACAAATCGACCGCCAGGTCAACGCCACCATGGACAAGCTGATCGCAGCATATGAGAAAGGCATGAGCGAAGCCGTGCGAAGCTTCGCATGAGCCGGAGGATTACGCGCTGGCCTTGTCGATCAGCGGCAGGGGTTTGCCGCCCGACTCGCCCGACTCCAACTCCAACTGTTCCTGCCCGCTGAGCGCGGAGACTTTCCCACGATAATTTTTCAAGTGCCGCTGCGCGGTCTCGAACGCTTCCTGCGCCTTGTTCAGATTCTTGCCGACATTTTCAAATTGGTTCTGGAAGAAGTCGAACGACTTCTGCGCCTTGGCAAGTTCGGCGCGGCTCTTCTCGAAGCGGCTGGCGACTTCATACCATTTGTGCACCAGCGAAATCGTGTGCAGCGTCATCAGCAATGTGTTCGGTGAGACGGGAAAAACATGCTGTTCATTCATCCAGTCGCCCAGTTCGCGGTTGCGGATCACTTCCATGTAAAGCGTCTCGCTCGGCAGATACATGAGCGCGATTTCAGTCGTGCCGTTCTCCGGCTGGATGTACTGCTGAATGCGCTTGGCTTCCGCCTTCATCACGCGCACCAATGCGACGCGCGCCGCTTCAATCTCGGCCTTGTCGTTGCTCTCAAACAGCGCAATCACCTGCTCGCGCGGAAACTTGGCGTCGATCGGCAGCTTGCGGTCGGGGAAATAGATGACGGCATCGGCACGTCCTCCGCCCTCGCCCGGCGATGATTGCAGCGAAAACATATGCGCGGGCAGGAAGTCCGCAAGCAACCGCTCCAGGCTCGCTTCGCCGAACTGCCCACGCAGATGCGGAAGCTTAAGCAGGTTGTTCAAATCGTTGATCGAGTGGCCAAGAGCGCCGACTTCACGAAGCTGCTCTTCCGCCGCCTTCAAGTGTTGTTGAACCTTTTCGAACTGCGCGAATCCTTCCTTGATGTTCTGATCGAGTTTCTGCTGCACCTGCTCGGTGATCGCCATCAGCTTCGAGTCCACGCGATCGCGAATTGAATCGAGGCTTTGCGCGGTCTGCTGATTCAGGTTCTGAAATTCGATCTTGAGCTGCTGCGTAGTCAGCAGCAGAGAACTAGTCATCTCGCTCCGGCCATCGCTCAGGCTCCGGTTTTGTTCTTCTCGTCCCGCAGCGAATTGTTGCTCGACCGAACTCCGAATCTCTGAAAAGCCTTGCTGGATGCGGTCTGTGACCTGCTGGCGAAGGTCACCTTTGGTCTGCTCCAAGCGAGTGGCCATATCGGCAGTGCTGACACTGATCTTCTGGCCAAGGGTGGTATTGAACCTTTCGAGCTGACCTGCAACTTCCGCTTTTACATCCACTTGCGCGGCACCCGAAACGCGGCGCAGCAGAACGACCGAGAGCCCAAGCAGGACAAGGGTTCCGACGAGCACGGTAACCAGCAGTATGGTCTCCATCGTAAGTGGCTGAGCTGAATTCTAGAGGTTAGCGTCAGAGATGGAAAGCGGAACTTTATCGGCAACCCCCGCGCCGAAACGTTCCACTAACAATCATGCTCCGTGCCTTGGCTGTTTCCTTCGCGATGTTGGCCGTAATTCCGGGCCCCTGCGCGGCACAATCGACTCCGCCAGCAGCCGACTTCCGCAACCGCTCTGGCATAAATCAACCCACCCCCAACTCGAACTCGGCGGCCGGGTCCTCCTCCGGTGAGGACTCCGCCGCCGAGAACGAACTGTTGCAAGCGGCGAACAGGAGCCGCGAGCTAGCCGGCGTGCCGCCGTTACGCATGGAAGAAAGGCTGCGCGAAGCGGCGAGAGCGCACGCTCGGCGCATGATTGCGAGCCAGCGTCTGGAGCATCAATTGTCCGGTGAGCCCTCCCTGCTCGAAAGAATCGCGCTGGTCAGCCCGCTGAGCGCGCTGAAGATCGACCGCGCCGGCGAGAACATCGCCAACGCTACTTGCGCTCCGGGCGCGAATGACGCCCTGATGCGCTCGGCCCCGCACCGCGAGAACCTGCTCGACCGCGCCTTCAATGTCGCGGGCATCGCGGCCATTTGGAGTAAAGGCAAACTGTACGTCGTCCAGGATTTCGCGCACGAGGTGCCATCGTATTCCGCGCAGCAGAGCGGAAAATTAGTGGGCAGGTCAGTCAGTGAGATGCGGCAACTGGCAGGGCTGCCGGAGCTGGTCCAACTCGCGCCGCCGAATCTTGACCAGGCCGCTTGCTCGCTGGCCAGTGAGAACCGTCCGAACGCGCGCCTACTCGCGACCGCCTACGACAATCGAAAAATTATCACCTACACGCAGAGCCATCCGGAAGTGCTGCCGCAAGGGGCATTGCGAATGCTGCGCAACCCGGGCGTTCGCCAGTTTGCGGTGGGCGCCTGCTACGCGCGCAATGTGACGTATCCGACGGGGATGTACTGGGTCGCGATTCTTCTCTATTGAGTCTATCCATTTACCAATATTTCTCACGCGCCCGCAGCATTCGCGGACAAGAGTGTCCGCGCCACACTAAACTGTGTGGTGATGGAACCTCCTCCGCGAATCCGCATTGGGACGGCCGGCTGGTCCTACAAAGACTGGGACGGGATTCTGTATCCGCCGGAGGTGACGCGGAAGAAAATTCATCCTGTCGAATTTCTGGCGAGGTTCTTCGACGTCATCGAAATCAATACTTCGTTTTATGGACACATACGGCCGGAACTGGGGCGTCTGTGGTCGCGGAAGGTAGCGGCGGTCAATCCGAATTTTCTTTTCACCGCGAAGCTGCACCGGTCGTTCACACATTCTCCGCTGGCGGTGATGGAGCCGACTTCGGCGGCCAGCATCCGTCCGAATGACCAGGACGAACGGCTTGCCCGGGAGGGCCTGGACTCGCTGGCCGCGGAAGGCAAGCTGGGCGCGCTGCTCATCCAGTTTCCCGTCTCGTTCAAAAACACCAGCCTGAACCGCGAATACCTGGAGCAGTTACTGCGGCAGTTCATCGAGTATCCGCGCGTCGTCGAAGTGCGGCACGAGAGCTGGGATAATCCCGAGACGATCGCCGAGTTCATGCGCCAAGATGTCGGCTTCTGCAACATCGATCAGCCGCTGCTGGGGCGCTCGCTCGCACCGACCGAGCATGTCACATCCGGCGTCGGATACGTGCGCCTGCACGGCCGCAACTACGAACAGTGGTTCGACAGCGACAACCGCAACGACCGTTACAACTACCTCTATAAGCCCTCGGAACTGGAGAAATGGAAAGCAAAAATCGAAATCATCGCGCACCGGGCCGAGTCAACCTACGTAATCGCGAACAATCACTTTCAGGCCAAGGCCGCCGTGAATGCGCTGGAGTTGAGGCATCTGCTGGACGGAAAAAAAGTGCGGGCGCCGGAAACGCTGGTGGAACACTATCCCGAACTGAAGGAGATGGTGGAGATCGAAGACGCGAGCGGGGATTATTCGCGGCTGGGGTGAAGAAAACGAGGGGTGCCACTCGTCTTCTTCTCCACAAACGATAAGCAGTGCGGCCCTACCTCTCTGCCGCCCTCAGAACTCGTACCGCAGCGCGAACTGCATGACGCGTGACTGCGTCAGCAGGCTGCAGTAGGTCCCGAACTCATTCGGCGACTGATTGAGCGAGGTGACTGCGGTTCCGACTCCCTGGGCGTTGAAGCGGACCAGGTTCAGCACGTTGAAGACGTCCCACTTGAACTGGATGCTCTGGCTCTCCATGAATCTCCAACGCTTGCTCAATCCCATATCCAGGCCAGCATAACCCGGTCCGCGTAAGGCATTTCGGGAGATGCTGCCGCCCGGGAACGGAATAATGAAGTCGTTCTGTGCCGCCACCGGATCAGGGAAGATGGTCACCGCGCCATTCGAGTGCTTGTAAGTGCCCGTCTTCGGCTTAGCGATCATCTGTGTCATGCCGGTGTATTGCCAGTCGGTCGGCCAGTTCTGGCCGACGTCCACGTGAACGGATATCCCGAAGTCCAGCGCGTCACTCCGGTAAGTTGCCACACGCCGACCAGAGCATCCACCGCGCTCCCCGAGTTGCCGGCGAAGCGTTTGCCACGGCCGAAAGGAAGTTCCGCCAGCCAGTTCGGATTGAACTGGTGGGTTGTATCGAAATCGGAAACGGCCCACTGCGAGCGCGGATTGAAAGCGTTCTCCAAGCGGCTGCCGACCAACCCGATATTCTGATATCCGGCCAGAGCGAAGCTGACGCGCGATGCGGCCGAAGTGTAGTCGAGCGACTTTGAGTAGGTATAGTTGATGTCGAATTGAACGCCGTTCGACATCTGCTTGCGCAGACTGACCTGAAAGGCGTTGTAGTTTGAGTCGCCGACCGAACTCCAGGAGTAGGAGGAGATGGCCTGCGAGTTCAGATATTTGCCGGCACCCTGGTATGGCGCTAAGTTGATCCCGTTCGGGCCGTTGAACCAGAGCGGGTTCGCATTGGGAAATCCAATCGGAGGATGCGATCCGTTGTCTCCAGCAGTCCATACAAATCGGAGTAGGAAACCAGAAACATTACTAGAATTCGGGAAGGTTAACCACGTGCGTGGGTACTGTCAAGCGCGAAATTTGTGCGAAATTTGAATTTGTGGGATCAGCATCTTGCGTGCCACGGAACTTCGCTGCGTTCCTGCCCCCCAAAAGGTGTGTGGTGTATCATCTGGCCCACCACAGTTTGGGGTATTCGCTGTCATCTCTCGATCGGGCCAAAGGCAATGCAGACACAGCAATCCAGGAAGACTCTCGCGGCAGTAGCTCTGCTCCTCGCCATGATGGCCCTGCTCTCCGGCGGCGCCGCCCGGCGCGAATCCATTACGGTTGATGAAGTCGCGCACATCGGCGCGGGCGTGAGCTATCTGCAGAAACTGGATCTGCGGATGAACGATGAGCATCCGCCGCTGGCGAAGGTACTGGCCGCGCTGCCACTGGTCCTCCGCGGAGTGCACGCCGACTACTCACATCTTTCCTGGACCTTCAGCAACAAGATGTTCAACGCATTCCTGGGCGAGTGGGTGTTCGGCCACTGGCTCATCATGCGCTGGAACGATCCCTACTCCACCGTCCTTTGGGCGCGAGTGCCCATGCTGTTGCTCACCCTGCTTTTGGGAGTTGCCATATACGTTTATGGCTCGCGACTGGGAGGTACCTGGGGAGGGTTGTTGTGCCTCTGCGTCTATGCGAGCATGCCGGTGTTTCTCGCATTCGGTCCGCTGGTCATCACCGACATTGCAGTCACGCTGTTCTGGGTCCTGGCGACTTGGCAACTTCCGGAGATGTGGCGGTCTCCCTCCCGCCTGACGGTCCTCAAGTTTGGGCTCGCTCTGGCCGGCGCTTTTCTTACGAAATTCTCTTCCGGATTATTGTTCTTCGTCTTTGTGGCCTTTGCTCTGAGCTTGCGTTGGCGCGGTGTTCCGGAGCAGCCAACCGATAAGGCCGCGCGGCGCGCCTGGCGGCGCCGTGCCTGGCGCAACCTGGCCAAGGCGACGCTTTGGGCCGCCTTTTTCGTATACGTTGTCTATTTTGTCCTCTCCTGGAACCAGCCGACGGACTCGTTCAGCGTCATCCCCCATTTCCCCGCGTCGCCGCTCTTGCGGCGTCTGCTCATGCCGCTGTGGATCTACTTGCAGGGACTCATTGGGTTCGCGTTTAGCGCCGGGAGCCGGCCAACCTACATTCTGGGCCACGCCTATTCTCATGGCGTCTGGTTTTATTTTCCGGCGCTGTTTCTCTTGAAATCGCCGCTCGCGTTTCTGCTTTTGCTCCTGCTTTCGCTGGCGATTGCCATCCTCTTGAAACGCCGTTCCGCCGGACGTTCAGCCGGACAACTATCGGCAGTACCTAGCGGCATGGAAATGCACTGGCGCGCGGTGTGGGTCTCGCTCGTGGTCTTCGTGGCCGCGTGTATGGTGAATCGGCTGGATATCAGCATTCGTCATTTCTCCATCGCGCTGGCGCTGCTGATTCTTCTGCTCGCTCCGTTGCCCCGCATGTTGGATTCGCTGCAACGCTCGAATTGGCGTGGCGCGCGCGTGGGTAAATGGGTGACCATCGGCCTCGCGGGCGCTTCCCTGGCCACAGCCGTGTGGGCCTATCCAAATTATTTTCCATTCCTGAATGTGCTCAGCATGGGACGGCCAGGCTACCTCTTGGTGAACGACTCTAACCTCGATTGGAACCAGGCGCTGCCAGAAGTCGAAAGCTTCGTGCGGCAGCACGGACTGAACCAGATCCTCTTGGATGAGTACGGGTTCTCCGAGCCCACGGCTTATGTCCCTCAGGCCCGGCTATGGAGCTGCCAGCAGCCTTCTCCGGCAGACGGCGGCCAATGGGCGG
>Ga0209648_10002710_pt1 | contig 14739 bp, 12 predicted proteins | sample GraSoi2013_115cm_FD_185830 | JGI IMG/M metagenome (GOLD analysis project Ga0209648, IMG submission 185830) | Grasslands soil microbial communities from the Angelo Coastal Reserve, California, USA - Sample 9_17_2013_115cm (SPAdes) (version 2) | ecosystem: Environmental > Terrestrial > Soil >...
GTAACTGGATCATTGTATTTGCCGTGATGATCGTAATGGATTTTCTGGCCGCGATTATGGCGATCGCGGTCTTAAAACCGTTGCGCAGGGGATATATGGACGCCCCAAATGCGCTGACCGAGAAGACTCCTCTGCCGATCTAGACCGAATTCTACCGCTCCAATTCACGCCGGGCATTATCAGCTGCCCTCGCGAGTTGCATCGAGAACGCAAAGAATGCGGGAGATTGGCCGAGGAAGAGTAGGTCGTCGGTGAACGATTTGACCGTGGCCACCGCACCCCCTTTTTGGGTAGAGGTAGGTCGAATTACCGAACAAGCGGGCAGACCTTCACCCCGAAGGAAATCACACGGTTCGGGTAGGATCTTGTTGGTTTGCGTCAGTTCCAGCGCTGCCGCCGGAGTGACGGCATTCAGGTTCGGAAACGTCAGGCCCGATATCGGATCTTCCAAACCGGCCAAAGGTTGAGTGACCGCATTTCCTGCTTTGTCATGCCAAAGCGAGAAGTGATCTATCTCTACTCCGCCAATACTCAGCAGAATGCGCAAGACCTCTTCACTAGTCGCCTTCAAAGCGAGCGTTGCGTAAAGACTGGTGCCGCCCTGCTCGATAAATGCGAAGTGAAATCCCGCGGTATTAGCGATTGCTTGCATTCGGATCGCCTTGGGATCGGTAAGCGGAAGAGTCAGCGAACTGTTGGGGGGCGTTTCCGTGTCGTTTAATGGGATTGCAGGTTCGTTTAAGATATTAAATGGTCCCTTGAAATTCGCGCCTAGGTCGGGGTTCTCTTCGCTGCGATAGCGAGTGTACCAACTAAGGTCCACATCGAGCTTCAAAAGATTGGTTAACCGCTTCTTATTCTTATTGGCTCCGGTTGCCTGGCTGCTTAGCAAATTCCGAAATGGCTCCAGGTCGACCTGTTCCGCGCCTTTCGATTCTAAATAGGCATTGAGGAAGGCGGCGTGACTCAACTCGTCGTCGGTATTGTCGGTGATGTACTGTGGCATGTCGCCATCGAGATTTTGCAGAGCGGCGGTGTAGGCCGGATTTCCTCCAGTGGGCGTTGTCGCTCCACCCAGTTCGTTGTACTGGACCCACAGATCGCTCTCGACGATTTCGGCCCACGCCGCAAATCTCAGAAGATCCGCGTCGCCTTTGGTAAGCTTGCCCGAGCTCGTTTTTTCCTGCGCTTTAGCGTCTGCCATCAATAATAGTCTCGCCGGTAGCAACGTTGCGCCGACAACGCCTAGTCCCTTGAGAAAAGAGCGTCGTCCAACAATGCTGGGTGCGTTCGAAGTACCGGGTTCGGTGCCGCGCACCGGGGATTGGGTTTGGGAACTGGCGGTAGGGGGTTGATTATCTCTTTCCATAAGTAGGGGTTCCAAAATTTAGATCATGAGTTTACGTATTGATTTGCTCCGCATCAGATTCGATCATTGCGGTGTTGAAACGTTTCGGCGGCTCCCAATGGATTACGGTGGGAGCTGATGTCAGCTGCTTGGTAGCCTCAACTGGCGCGAGACAATGAATCCTCATACGAGCTCGCTTCTACATACTGAAACCCGGCCGAGTTTATTCCCTGCGTTCTTTTCGTGAATCGATCGCAATGACTATTTGGGAATCATTGCTTCTCATCTATTCGGGCATCGACGTGAGCTATCGCTGCCCAGGGAAGCGATCAAAGCGTTTTGCCTACGCGTTGTCGGAGCAGGAGGTACAGGATGGAATCAACTCATTCGAGAAATTTCCCGTCCTGGTCGATGAGTTGACCTCGGGGAGGGCTGGCATCGAATATCAGATCAATCGAATTGAGAGACATCTCACCTCGCTGACTCTGATCGGTCAAGCGATGTATTGGCCGTCACCCGACGACACGCGCGAAGAGATTGAGCAATTTGCACCGCCCGGGCGTTATGATTCCGTATTTGTTCTTTGGCCGCAGCGAAATTTGGCAGATGGCACGTCAATACGATCGGGAGGATGGGGACTAGCTATCGCTGCTTCCCGCTGGTCGAACGAAGCAACCTATGCGGCCGTGGCTAATACCGAGTCATGGAGATGGCAAATACCAGTGATGGGCGAAGTGTGGCTGCATGAGTGGTTGCACGGAGCTTGCGCCTTCTTCGCCCGCAAAGGCTATTTGATGCCGCATGGAGACGCGGACGGTGGTGCGCGACACGGATATAATCAGTCGCCGGTTTCCGGATGGACTGACTATTATCGAGATCTCATGAGCGGTAACGTTCTAGAAAACGGTAAGCGAAGTGGAATACCACTTGATGCCTGGGCCAACACCGCTACGCGGCGATGACAGATGACAGATAGCAGATAGCAAATAGGTCGGATCGCCAGCGTGAGTCCGGCTCTGATTTCGATGGCGATTCGCCACGGCCGACCGTTGTCGCATTTCTGCAAAACGTGCTAACACTCAAGCTCGTGACGTTAGCAAATAGCGGATAGCCGAATTTGCTATCTGCGATTTGCGATTTGTCATCACCGCGTAGCGGTGCCGGCGTCTAAGGCTTCTTCGGGGTTCCAGTTGGCGTCGGGCTTGGTCGCCTCTCGAAAATCGCCTTTTTGGAGGTCCTCCACTTCGCCTGTTGCTCTGGCGTCAAAACCGCATTGATCTGGTCGTTGTACTGCTTGCGCAGCGCGTTTCGTTTTGCATCTCTTTCTTCCTTGGTTGCCTTGGTATCGCTTCTGTTAGCGCTGATGTCCGCGACATACTTTTCGATGATTGGCTTAACCTTCTTTTCCTGAGCGGGTGTTAGGCTAACCTCTTGTTTGAGGTTGGCTAAACGTTGATCCGCGGTTTCGGCGCCTGTGGAACCGCAGTAGCCGAAGCCGGAGGAGGTGAAGTATCTTTTTGCGCAGCGTAGGATGTAGCTACGGTGGCAGCCAGGAGCAACGCTGGAATTACACGGAGCAAGGGGAGGGTTTTCATACAATTGTTTAACCTCTCTGGACACGGGAAGTTGCGCAACACCGCTACGCGGTGATAGCAGATAGCAGACAGCAAATAGCAGAGAATGGGGTCAGCGATCGTCCAGGGCTACAACGACGGCGTTCAGGCGGCCCATCAAAAGTGAATATCCAATAGCCAAATTTGCTGTTTGCTATTTGCTATTTGTCTTCACCACGTAGTGGTGTGATCAGACCCGCGGTTCCCAGCGACGCATCAGAAACGGTTCCTCTAATCTTGAACGCGATCGGATCAATCGCCTTCGTTTTGACCGGGACGACTGACCGTAAGGAAGCTGGGTTCATCCTTGACCAGTTTTTTCGACAGAAAGGCAATCGGGTGAGCTATGAAAATGCACTCGTTCTGGAAGACTCCAGTGTTGAGCGAAGTCGAAACGTAGTCGGTGTTGCACTCGTTTATGACGGCTCCATAGCCAGGATATTGGATGAACCACTTGAGAAAGCCGCGATCCAGAAGTCCGGCCTTTCCGATTACCGTATCCCTACCGAAGCTGAATCTTCAGAATTTTATCTGGACACCGTTAGCGTTGATGCCAACTGCCAGGGTCGAGGATTCGGTCGGGATTTGATTGAGGCATCATGCGAACACGCCCGCAAGCTCGGGCACAATCGCATTGGGCTCCTGGTTGATATAGGAAATTTGGGCGCAATGCGGTTATACCAACGACTCGAATTCCGCGTTGCCGACAGAAAGCAAATCGCCGGAGACGAATACTTTCATATGATACGAAATCTGTAACTGTCTCCGGTCAGATCATTGAGTTTATTATGGCTGATATGCAATATTTACTGCGACCGATCGGTCTGGTTGAGTCACCGCTTAAATCGAAGGACGCTTGCCCAAAGCAAGGTTCCGAAGGCGCACCAGAGGCCTGGCTAGTCATTGATCCGGTTTTTGCGGATGGACTTGATGGGCTGGCAGCAAAGGATGAGGTCTTGGTTCTTACTTGGTTCGATCAAGGCAGGCGCGATCTCTTGAAGGTGCGACCGAGAGGAGAAACGAGCAGCCCTTTGCGAGGAGTCTTTTCTACGCGTTCTCCGGACCGCCCAAATCCGATCGGTCTCCATCGGCTGGTCATCAAAGAGATTCAAAGCGGGGGCCGGCTGAGAGTCTACCCGCTTGAGGCGTTGGACGGGACGCCGATATTGGATATCAAGCCGGTACTTTCCAGCGTGGTAGAGAAGTGAGCGGCGCTGCCGCCGTTGTTTTCGGTAGTGGTCCGGCGGCTGAGCAAAGCATAAGACAAGGTATGCTCCTGGTTCGGTAGTGGCGACTAGCTTGTCCGACATAGTCTATGGATTCCAGACACCGTCCCATCGCGCTGGGACGCCGTCGGATCCCGATATGCCAACGGGCGAGACCAGGCTAGAAGACTCGACTGGAGCTTTTATTTAGCCCGGCCGCAAACCGCAGTCGCCATCCGAGCTGCAGCACCAATGGCGACTGAGTTTTTCGGACGGAGTCGACCAGTACCTCCGTGAATGCCTAAAGGCGGGTTTCGGGGTCTGACCCAACGGGACAGTCGCCGCATTTCCGAGAAGGCAACAAAGGTCAGGTTCGTACCGGAGACAAACATCCGATAGTTGAATTTGCTATCTGCTATTTGTCATCACCGCGTAGCGGTGCCGCTATTTGTTATTTGCGATCGCCACGAAGTGGCGTAGTGCCGCCGCCCGCACAAACTTTGTAAATTCAATTACGCAAAGACTCGGTTTGCGCTGTCCCGGTAAAGCAAGAGCAAGTACGCGTCGAGGCCGCACGCCGTTGAGCGAGCGGTAGACGATTCCATCTCTCGGTGCACCCGGCAGAGCCATCTCCGGAATGAGCGAAATCCCTAATCCAGCCTGTACCATCGCGAGCACTGTACCGATCTGTGCACTCCGACAGCTGATTTCGGGATGGAATCCCTTGCTTTCACAAAACTGCTGGGCTTGAGCACCGAGACAATGTCCATCCTGCATGAGAATGAATTTTTCGTGCTGCAGATCGCCGGCGACCACTTTGTTTTGGCCAACCAAGGGATGAGCCGCCGGCAGACAAAGTAAGAGTTCTTCGCTAAAGAGCTGGTGGATCTTGATTCGCGGGTTGGGGGGAGCGTCGCTGATGAGCGCAAGATCGAGCTCTTTTTCCTCTAACGCTCGCATGAGTTGCTGCGTCGTTTCCTCGTGGATAATCAGTTCGACACCCGGATACTTTTCTCGGAAGGAACGAATGATGTCGGGCAGGAAATAAGGCGCAATGGTCGGAAGCGCACCGAGCAGGATCTTTCCTCGGACCTGGCCACCCATCTCACGAATCTCCTGGCGTCCACGCTCGGCCGCTTCCAGGATGCTCAGCGCGTGAGGCAGAAAGAGTGATCCGGCCGGAGTGAGGAGTGCCTGACGCTGAGTCCTCTCGAAGAGTCGTTCACCGACCTCATCCTCCAATTTCAGAATCTGCTGACTGAGAGAGGGCTGGGCTACGCGGCACTCTCGTGCGGCCCGGCTGAAGTTGCCGGTCCGAGCGACAGCCGCAAAGTAGCGCAGTTGATGCATCTCCATAGGCTGTTCCTATTATAAGCATAGGAAACTTATATTTCCAGGCTATGGAATAGTCGGCTAATGGGTGTGAGCACTCGCAAAACAGGAACAAATATGTCACAAGAACCTATTCCGCCCCAAAGCTTGACCACGGCATCCGGAGCCCCGGTCGAAGATAACCAAAACAGCGTCACTGCCGGACCGCGTGGTCCCGTCCTGCTCCAGGACTATTGGTTGCTGGAAAAGCTGGCAACCTTCAATCGCGAGCGTATCCCGGAGCGAATTGTTCACGCAAAAGGATCGGCCGCACACGGTACTTTGACGATCACCAACGATATCACGAAGTATTCGAAGGCCGCGGTATTCAGCAAGGTCGGAAAACAGGTGCCGGCATACTTACGGTTTTCGACCGTGGCCGGTGAGCGCGGTGCAGCCGATGCAGAGAGAGACGTCCGCGGATTTGCGCTCAAGTTCTACACCGAAGAAGGCAATTGGGATTTGGTGGGTAACAACACGCCGGTGTTTTTTGTTCGGGACCCCTTAAAGTTTCCCGATTTCATTCATACCCAGAAGAGAGATCCAAAGACGAATATGCGTAGTAATGCCGCCGCCTGGGATTTCTGGAGCCTTTCACCCGAGTCGCTTCACCAGGTAACAATTCTGATGAGCGATCGTGGGCTGCCGCGCAATTTCCGCCAGATGAACGGATATGGTTCGCATACTTACAGCTTCATCAATGCGAAAGGCGAAAGGTACTGGGTGAAATTCCATTTCAAATCCATGCAGGGTCATGCCTTTTATACCGATCAAGAGGCGACGGACGTAGTCGGCAGTGACCGCGAGTCAGCCCAGCGAGATCTTTTTGAAAACATCGAACGCGGCATTTATCCCCGATGGCGTTTGTGCGTGCAGGTCATGCCTGAAGAAAAAGCGGAAACTTATCGCTGGAATCCGTTTGATCTGACCAAGGTTTGGCCGCATTCCGATTACCCGCTAATTGAAGTCGGTATTCTGGAGCTGAATCGTAATCCGGAAAATTATTTTGCCGAGGTGGAACAAGCTGCCTTTTCGCCGGCCAATATTGTCCCCGGGATTGGTCACTCGCCGGATAAGATGCTGCAGGCCCGAATCTTTTCCTACGCTGACGCGCATCGTTATCGGCTCGGAGTGAACCATGAATTGATTCCGGTTAATAAGCCCCGCTGTCCGGTGATGAATTACCATCGAGACGGCTTCATGCGCGTTGATGCCAATGGTGGTGGGAGCGTTAATTACGAACCCAATAGTCTTAATGGTCCAGTGCAACGCGCGGCCTTCGATGAACCGCCGTTGCGCATCACCGGAGACGCGGCTCGATATGATCACCGCGACGGCAACGATGATTATACCCAACCAGGCAACCTATTTCGATTAATGAACCCGGAACAGCGTGAGCGCTTGTTCGGGAATATCGCTCGACACATGCAGGCAGGCAATACATCGCAGGAGATTCAGGTGCGCCAGATCTGCCATTTCTTCCGATCCGATCCGGCCTATGGAATCGGCGTTGCCCACGCCTTGGGAATCGATCTCGAACAGTTCATGCCCCACGGAACAACTCAACCCGAAGTTTTAATCGGGAAACACTAATATGAAAATACAAGAACAAACCAATCTTACGACCTATTCAAACCAATCCTACCTGGACAGCGAACATGGCGGCCTGCAAATAGTCCGTGTTCCAGTTGGTACTTTCGCCGGAACCCATGAGCGACTCTTTCTGATTCAGAACGGGGAGCTGCACGGATTCGATACCGGTAATCAGGGTGGTGGTCAGAACTGAGTAGTTCGGGTAGTAGGCGTCTGGTGGTAGATAGTGGCGACCAGATTACCCGCCACAGATGCTGCTGGAATAATCCTATGCTCCCTTGACCGCTTTCCGCCAAACCTCTCGTTGCTGGTTGGGCTCTAGGTTAGTAATCGGTCGGAGATGGCTTTCCGGTTTAGACTTTAGCTTTTCGCCAATTGGCGAAATATTCCGTTGGACCTTTTTGGCATCGATAAGGCTCGATCAATCGATCGAACCTTAATGGCGCGTTCAGTCAGATCGATTAATTGATCTATCTAATCAAAAAATTGATATCTGATAAGCAGGAACCGAAAGTTACTCAATTCGACTCGGCGTGGATTTGCTAGCCGATAAAATTCCGGCAAGGTCTTTACAGCGGCCGACACGTTTCGAACTGCTCGGAGGTCGGTTCTGTCTACTCGTCTCGTTTTCGCAATGACGTGAACATCGTATCGATGATTGCCCACAGCATTAGAAAGAACGCTAACTGTGCCAGCTGGATCATACGAATTGCTGGTCGGCTTTCGGTCTTGGGCGGCTGTGGCAGATCTCCCAACCCAGAATCGGATCCTCGAAGCGCTTTTTGTTCCCGGCAGTTCCTGACACTATTCTTGGATGTGCTGATTCGACTGTTATTCCATCATCTGGTACCAATCGCGTTGGTCCTTTATCACTTGCTCAAGTGAACGAACGTGATTTTCTGTCTTTGCCGCGGGGGATTCCTGATAGTTCACCGCGGCTTTGGGAGTGCCAGCCTCATAGGTAGAACATCCTCCGAGCACCAGGGAAGCTGCGGCACAAGCGATGCTTAATCGTCGCGGCAACCTAGTGGCAAAAACTCTACTAACTGCACATGGTAATCTCATAGGTAACTTTGCTTTTGATTGAAAGTAACCTGGCGTTCTTGGCATTGCCATTGGCATACCGGATGGATTATCTCACACTCGAAAGGTCATACATTCATGACACTCGCGCATACGTTGTATGCAAATGAATGATCGTATATTTTTAACGAAGACCAAGTTGGCTCGAGCAGCCGGACTAGATCCGAGATTAAAACTCTCGATGAACTCGAGCGGGACGCATTCTTGCTTTAGACGGGTAAGAAGCGCTTGGACCTATTCAAGGCCGCTCTGGCTGACGCCTTGAAAGCTGCGCCGGAGGAAAAACTAACATTGTCTGGGCCAGCACCACCTCTGAATCCCCGATTGCCAGCATCACCGGAGGATGCATCCCAGGATCGTGAGGTCCAGCCAGAGTGATAGTACTCAGGCAGAGGAGAAGCCAGAGCATCAATCGCGTCTTTTTCGTAAGAGTATCATTGAATCAGTTGCAGAAGCCGTTGTCCAAGAACAAAGATGCTACTATCTCCTGTAACTATGACAACCTGAGGTACTTATGGTAAGATGCATAATTGCTTTATTGTGCCGGAAGACTTGAGCTGGCTTCAAAGCGGATTCGAGGGGAAGGAGAATCATCATGACCTACACTAAACAAGAAATGTACGACTGCCTGTTTAAGGCAGTCTACCTGACAATGGTTGAACAATTCCTCCCCAACCTCAAACAGGCACCAGAAGGAATGTTCTTCGCTGAGACTGACCTGGACCAGCTAGTTGACCTCTCCCACCAAGCCAGGATGATTGCCGACGTTGGCACAGACATCCACGCTCTCGGTCTGGTGGATAAGGATAAACCTTCGCGCAATCGCCGACAGAAGCGCACACCGTAAACAACGCCAGAAGCAGATCCTCTAGGGAACGATGCTCTGGCATACAAGATCTTCGAGCGCTGAAGAAAATCAGGAATCCGTCCAGTAAGCTTATCTCCGACATCACCGGAACGAACTCGCGCTACGGGTGGGGGAGACTCGGCGGGTTTTTGCCAATCTAGTACAATATACGTCTATGATATCGCGCGCAGAACAACGGACGGTGTGGATTAACGCATACAATGCAGCAATGACGGGTCTTCTAAGTGCCAAAGCGGCTCATATGGAAAGGTACACGGAAAATAATGTCAGTGTGATCACAGAGCAGTGCAAAGCGTTCGCAGATCAGGCGCTAAAGGACGTGGCAGCGTACGCAAGTGATATGCTCGAGTGATAGAGACTCGGCGGTGTTTTTTACTCATCCCGCTGAGAGCGTTTTGGAAAATAGGAGTAAGAATCTCGCCACCCTCACGATACAGCCGCTTGCCCAGAGAACGGGCTAAAGCCAGAGCGGTTCTTTGGGAACCTTAATCGTTATTAGGGAGAGATTCATTTAGGCGTGCTCGCTTCACGAGCTTCCCGCACTTGCTCTTGCGACATGCCGGCGAGTAATCTCCGTCTATGAGTTTCTATTCGGCAGGGTCGTCCCGAATGGGCGTGCGCTCAAAGAAACCGATCCGAATAGTCTCAGCAGGCCACTCACTTCGAATGTCCTGAATTAAAGGATGCGCCCAACCTTGATACGCTTCAATATCCTCAAAACTTCCTATGAGACCCTCTCCAATGCGGTTCTCGTATTCAATCACGACCTCAAAATCGTCCGGTGCGCCAATCAGTGTATCTGGACCACGCGAAACGCGCACATCCTTGATGACGTAATGTAGAGGCAAATCAACATTTGCCAGCCAGCGAATGTCATCAATGTTAGGCAATTCATCACGAGGGACAGACATCACCGTAAAGCTATCATCCCATCGCGCATAGAAGCAAAATCTCTCTCATTGACGCCGAATAGCTAGAGGTGTCTATTTGCGCTGCCGCTCGGAGACCTTTTGGCCAAAGGCGTTCCTCCTGCCCCCTGCGAGAAGGATGTTACTCGCGACGTGAGAAATCCCGCAGCAGATCGTTCGGCGACAAACCATCCTAAACTCCCGGGAGGAGACAATGATAACGCTAGAGAAAGACACAGTCGATCCACAAACAGATCAGGAGCTGCGTGCGTTCACAATGAAGCACGTCGAGATATATAATAAGCACGACGCGACCGCACTCGCCGAGCTTTTCACGGAGGATGCAGTTATGGTGGCACCGGAAGGGCTGATCCTCGGCCGGCAAGCTATAGAGAAAAAGTACGCAGGCGATTTCCAACAATGGCATCCCACCAACTATATCGTCAAGGTCGACCAGGTGAATGCGATCGGCAACAATGCATGGAAGGTCGGAGAATGGAGTTGTATTTTGCAAACCCAGGACGGTCCTTTTCCAATTAAGGGTTATTATGCAGCGATTTTGGTCCATGAGGGTGATGCTTGGAAAGAATGCATGTCGTCCTACAACATCGCCCCGCCGGCCGAGACGAAGTAGATGAGAAGAGGCGAGTCGCCGAGCAACTAATATTGTTAAAGAAGTGACGAAGCGACCTAGCAAACATGGGTCGCTTTCGTCTTCCTATCCCTTCCGACATCGTCTCGACTTTCTGCCGCACTTCACCCGCTATTTCGTTGACGTCGAATAGGCGTTTGCGTTCTTTTTCAGGTGTCCTTCAGAGACCTTTGACTAAACGCATTCCCCTTGTCCCGGCGACACGGATGTTCCTGGCGATGAGAAATTCCGCAGCAGGTCGTTAGGCCGACGATCAATCTAAAACATTAGGAGGAAATGATGAAAATCCGCTTACTACCTGCCCTTGTAGGATTGGTAATCAGTCTTGCTTTGCCGACCTTTGCCCAACAAACAAGCACGCCCGACTCACAGACAACCCAGAAGATCCGCGCTCTCAGTAAGGCGTATGACGAGGCAGTCAGCAATAACGACGCAGCCGCAGTCGCCGCGCTGTTCACGCAGGACGCGGTTTTTGTAAGCGATAGAGGACCAATCCACGGTCGGCAATCGATTGAGAATTGGTATGCAGGTGTGTTCCAGGTATGGCACCCCAAAAACCATATCGGCAAGCCCGATGGAAATGCCCCTCACATTATAGGTACGACTGACAGTGAGGCATGGGAAACCGGAGAATGGAGTGAGACTGGTCAAGGCAAAGCCGGCCGCCCTATCCAAATCAAGGGCTATTGGTCGACGATTGATATGCGTGAGGGCGATGATCGGAAGATCGGGATGCTGATCTATAACCTGACCCCAGCACACTAGCAACACGGCCACGACTACCCGAGATGAACTAGAGGAGAATCGTGCTCATAATTGTTTCCTTGGTTATGTTGTGTGTTTGGTGTTGGTTTTCTGGAAAGTTGTGCGCTTGGCCGCCTAACTCTTATTATACAGCGGCTGGTTCGTATATTGAAACCAGCCTCCGACCGAAACCGAAAGTCCTAAGTTTGTTCATATTTAATAGAGTCTTGCGGCAGCGCCCGGCGGAGCCAGCAGCATTTTAAAACCGGGAGTCGCAGGAACACCTCGGTCTACGTCGATGCGAAGGAGGGTTTGGACGAATTTAACCAAGCTGATATGTGAACGTACCGTAGTAGATACGTGATCTGGTTTGGCGTAGGGACTGATCGCGAGGCAGGGCACACGTGAGCCGTAGCGAAATTGTTGCCCGGAAAATTGAGGATACCAGTCTATAAGACGCTGAGCCTTTCGGATATCCCACTGCTCAGCATTCGGCGGTTCTACGTGATCAAACCAGCCACCCCAATCGGCTCGCTGTTCCCATGCTTGGTGCCCGTGGTCTGGGTCGAATGAACGGGGATCTTGGACACGATCAAGCTGGACGCCGTTCGCTCCAGGGAAAGTCCCGAAATAGTTATCGAAAGTGTGATTTTCCTTCACGATAATTACCACATGATCGATCCGGTTTGTGAGCTCAGTCATAGTATTTGCCGCTGTTCAGCTTAGGCGAGTAATAGGTCCGCGGTTCACGGGGTTTGATCGATCAGCCTCTTCAGTCCTTCGGCGCTAACTCGGCTAACAATTTCTCAAAACGCGGATCTTCGCGGAGAGGATCCAAAGCGGGATCAAGCTTGAGGTCGCAATAATACTCTCCGCCCGGCGTTTTAATCGAAACCGCCATGTTTTGGAAGGCCAGTTCCAACTCGTTGGTTAATGCGTACACTCTTGTCAGGTAAAGCACGAGCCCGGGACCGTCCCATGCATCTCGAGAGATGGGTAGCATTTCCACTGCACGTCTTGCTTCCTCGATCGCCTCTTGCTTGCGGCCCAGAGCAGCGTCTACTAAGCCCAGTGCACTCAGGAGACGCGCATCTTCGGGGCGCTCTTCGACTTTTCGCTTTAGGTGGTCACGCGCCACCGCAAAACGGCCGTCCATAGTCGGATGACCTCGTTCGAGTCGAGTCATCCAGAGATCAATGCATAGCCGTGGAACCATTACGCAGTAAAATGGGAAGGGAAAATCGTCGCCGGGCAAATTACCGAGAATTTCTCTTGCCGCAGACCAATCGCGAGCCTGCACCGCGGCGTACAGCCGAACATAAGTTAAATCCATATTATCTTCCATTGATGGGCGCAGCCCTTCTATTGTCGCGCGGTAGCTTGTCAGATCTGCCGTTATGAAAAATGCTGCCGCAGCTTTTTGTAGCCTAAAGATCGCCTTATCCGGGTTGAACTGGATCAATCGATCGCAAAGGTGCTCTGCCTGCCGATAACGACGCAGATATAGATAATTTCTAGCTAAGCTCTGCAGAAGCTCAGGGTTTATCGGGTCAAGGTCCGCGGCCTTTTCCAGACTGCTCGTAGACTGCTCCCAGCGGCCCTGTTGCCCATCCAGGTACGCTGCCAGCGCAAGCGCCTGAGGACTATTTGGGAGTGCTCGCTGAGCAATCGCTATCTGAACACGAGCTCTCTCGTAGTTCCGATCGCATACATAGAGGTGATAAGCCGCCGCCAAATGCACCTCAGGTAGATCTGGCCGCAGCCCCATGGCTTTCGTAACGGCCGCATCGCCCAGTGCACGCCTCTTAGGCGTATTATCAAAGTTCCACGAATACAGATCGTCGTGAGCTTTAGCAATTAAGCAATAGGCGAGGGCGAACTTCGGATCCTTCCGCGTCGCTTCCTCTAAAAGCTTGATCGCGTCTAGGAGACTTTTCCGTTCACCTCCCATAAAGAAAAGCAGACAATTTGCGATCAACCCCTTAGCCTGAAGGTAGAGGTCATAGGCTTCTAAATCGTTCGTAGGCTTTTCTTCGATCTCCTTGCGTTCCTTTGGCGACAACCGCGCGCTCAGGTTAGCAGCAACGTTTTGGGCAATATCGCTTTGGATGGCGAAGATATCTGTCAGGCTTCGGTCATAGGAGTCGGACCAGAGAGCTTCGTCTCTTCGAGCGTCGACGAGTCGGATTGTAATTCGGACTCGATTACCGTCTCTGCGCACTGTACCCTCGACCACGTTAGCCACTCCGAGCATACCAGCGATCGAACGTAGGTCCCGATTGCCGCCAGGGCGAAATGTCATTACCGAGGTTCGACTGACCACTTTCAGCTGAGACACTTTGGCGAGGTTGGAAAGGATCTCGTCCTGAATGCCGTCAGCAAAGTAGGTGTTTCTCTTGCCGTGGCTCAGCATGTCAAACGGCAGTACAGCGACACTCCGTTTTGTCACTCCGATTCGAGGTGATTCTCTTTGTACGGAGCTGACCTTGCGAACAGAAGGCGCCCGTAACTCTTGGTGTCTTATGGTGCGTCTGCCTTCCATTGCACGATCGACCATCGACGTTGCTTTCAAGAGTTCGTTCGGTATCTGGAACCGCTGTGTGGGATCTTTCTCAAGAAGTATCTCAAGCAAAGCGATGACCTGCTGCGGGACGTGGTTCACTTGTTCGATCGGTAATGCAGCATGCAAATGCTGGTGCATGAGTTCGGCAGATGTACCTCGGAACGGCGGCCGGCCGGCAAGCATTTCCCAGAGCGTGATTCCGAGCGAATAAAGGTCGGAACGGATGTCCGCTCCTACCCCGGCAAACTGTTCAGGACTGGCGTACGTAGGTGTCCCGGCAAAAGTTCCCTGAATCGAAATCTCGGAAATCGAACCGTTGTCAGCAATCGTACCTTTGGCCAGGCCCAGATCGATAATCTTCGCGTTAGCAATGTTGTCGCCATTGATGCTGACCATGATGTTGCTCGGCTTGATGTCGCGATGGACCAGATTCTGTTTATTGATTGCTTCCAAACCGGCGGCGACCAGCGCCGTCACCTTCAGGGCGGTTGGTGGGTCCAGTCGGTTGGAACGTCGGATGACCTTGTCCAGGGATTCTCCGTCAACAAACTCCATCGCGTAGAAATAACTGTCGCCGCTTTTCCCTAGATGAAACACCGAAGCGACGTTCGGATGGCGTACGCTGGCCGCCGCGCGGGCCTCCCGCACAAACCGCCGCCGGGCCGATTCGTCGCCGATGAATCGGGCGTTGATGACCTTCAACGCTACCGCATATCGAAGATTTACATCGAGTGCTTTGTAGGTCACTCCCATCGCACCGCGGCCCAGTTCCAGCGGCGTTCCATCATCGA
>Ga0209648_10002711_pt1 | contig 14738 bp, 9 predicted proteins | sample GraSoi2013_115cm_FD_185830 | JGI IMG/M metagenome (GOLD analysis project Ga0209648, IMG submission 185830) | Grasslands soil microbial communities from the Angelo Coastal Reserve, California, USA - Sample 9_17_2013_115cm (SPAdes) (version 2) | ecosystem: Environmental > Terrestrial > Soil >...
CGGCCCCGGCATCACCACTCCATTCAACAGCCACGGCGTAGCCGCCGCCGATTTCGACAACGACGGAGCCGTCGAGATCCTGGTGAACAACAGTCATGATCGTCCCAGCCTGCTAAAAAATCTCGGCGACCACGGCAACTGGATTCTACTGAAATTGGAAGGCACGAAGTCCAACCGCGACGCCATCGGCGCCAAAGTCACCGTCCGCGTGGGCGATCACCAGCAAACGCAGGAGGTTCGCAGCGGCGGCGGCTACATCTCGCAAAGTGACTTCCGCCTGCACTTCGGGCTGGGCAAGGCCACCCAGGCCGATGCCATCGAGATACGCTGGCCGAGCGGTCTCGCGCAGCGCTTGGAAAACGTCCCCGGCAACCAAGTCGTGAGAATCCGGGAAAGCATAGGCATTATGAAAAATTGAATTCCCCCATCTCGCCGCTGGGCATCCGCCGGGTCCGTCACAAAAACCCTTGACTTTGCATATCTAATCTATTTAGATGACCCATCGAAAATAAAAGGGACGCTCCTGCTCTCAGCTGCGAGGTTGTGGCCGCGATGTCTTAGCGGCGATGGAGTCGGGCCCGAATCGCCACTCCTTTGAAGAAGAGAAGGGTGAGTCGTCAAGGTGGAGCCTAATGCCGAAAAGAAATGCGCTGCTCGTAGCGGTTCTGTGTTCCGTGTGTTCCCTCTGTCCACTTCTTTACAGCCAGGCGAACGGCAGTCTGTCGGGAACGGTCGCCGATAAAACCGGCTCAGTCATCTCCGGAGCGACGGTGAAAATCACCTCGCAGGGCACCGGTGCTACGCGCGAAGTGAAGACCGATGGATCAGGCCACTACCTTGCGCCGCTGCTGCCCGTCGCGATTTACACCATCCGAGTGGAGTCCCAGGGTTTCCAGACCACCGAGCAGAAAGACATTCGCCTGCAGGTTGACGAACAGCGCGAAGTCGATTTCTCGCTCAACCCAGCGTCGGTCTCCTCGACAGTTGAGGTCAGTGCCACCGAAGTAGCGGTGGAGACCACGAACCCAACCCTCGGACAAGTCATCACCGCTGAGCAGGTAGCGGACCTCCCACTGAACGGACGCGACTTCGTCCAACTGGCGACCCTGACGCCGGGCGTAACGCAAGAGACCAATCCGTTCAGTTTCTTCAACAACGGCCCCAGCAGCGAAGTGTCTACCCGTGGAACCTTTTCCCTCTCGGTGGGTGGCTCTCGAGCACAGAGCACAGATTGGCTGCTCGACGGCGTTGACAACAACGAACTGACCGCGGGCGGCATCGCGATTTTGCCTTCGATCGACGCCATTCAGGAATTCAAGGTTCTCAGCTATAACTACTCTGCTGAGTTCGGTACGCGCGCGGGTCCTACCGTGCTGGTCACGACGAAGTCTGGGTCAAACCAGTTTCACGGATCGCTGTTCGAATTCTTCCGAAATACGAAACTCAATGCGAAGAGCTTCTTTGCCGCCAAGAAAGAGCAGTTCAACCTGAATCAGTTTGGCGGAGCGCTGGGGGGTGCGATCCAGAAGGACAAGACGTTCTTCTTCGTCGATTATCAGGCCACAAGAAAGCGCAACGGAGTGGTATTTAACGGCCTCATTCCGACCGCGGCTATGAAAGCTGGCGACTATACGTTCGATCCGTTAGGGGGCACGCGAGGAGTAACTTCGTACAACGGAGGAACGTTTACATTCCCCAATATCGTAAACCCCTACAACTTCGCCTTCACGCCATTCCAATGCGACGGCGCAGGAAACCCTATTCCCGCAAACCCCGATGGTTCCCAGAATCCCGGCACGAACTGCAACAAAATCCCATCGAATATGTTCGATCCGGCCGTCAATTCCTCCGTGGATCCGACAGGTCTGGCAATGATCAACCTCTACCCGCAGAGCACCACTCCCAACACGAAGACGCTTACGAATTTCTCTAACGTACCGGTAAGGAAGCTGAATGAAGCCTCGTTTGACATCCGCTTGGATCACAATTTTTCCAGCAAGGACTCGGCTTTTGCGCGTTTCAGCTATGACCAGGCCAATTCATTCGTCCCCGGAGGTTCGCCCGGGTATGCCACACAAGACGCGTTTGGAAGCACTCAGAACATCAGCAACCACGGCCGCAACATAGCTTTGTCGGAGACTCACATCATTAATGACCGCAACATCAACCAGTTCACGGCAGGTTTTAACCGAATTTTCAACCACATTCTGTCATTTGGAGACCGGACATGTAAGGCCGCTAACATCGGCATCCTGGGCGCAAATTTGAATAGCAAATGTCCTAACGCTCCTACCGGTGTCGTCAACCAGTCCACCAAAGACTGCATCAGCTGTGGCATGACTTCGACGCTTATGCAGAACTACTGGAACCTGGGTGATCGCGGGTTTGCTCCCTTCCAGGGTGGGACCAACGTTTTCTACATCTCGGACTCGTTCGACATGATTCGTGGCAAGCACGACATCAAAATTGGCGGCGGATTCCGTGCGAATCAGATGAATGTGGAAACGAACGCTTTTCAGGATGGTTTCTTCATCAACTTTGGACTGACCGGTGACGCAACCGCCGATCTACTCATTGGCCAATTGGATGGAGGTATTCACGATCAGACGTTTTTCGGGGCGACGACGGGCCGCCGCTGGAAGTTATTTCGTCCGTTCGTGGAGGATACCTGGCGAATCAATAATGATCTGACGCTGAACCTAGGCTTGGCTTGGGCTCTGGTGACACCGGTCAGCGAGGCGAAGAATCGCCAGGCCAACTTTGACTTTGCTTCGGGCAAGTTTTTCATCGCCGGGTCAGCGCCGATAGACCCCCTTTGCACGTATTGCGTTCGTTCTGACAGCCACGTTGGCATCCAGTGGGACAAGACTGCTTTTGAGCCTCGTATCGGACTCGCATGGAAACCGTGGGGCTCCCAGAAGACGGCGGTGCGCGCCGGCTATGCGATTTTCCACGATTCATCCTGGAACCAAGGTGGGCAAGGGCTGTGGGAGAATCCGCCCTACTTGGCTGAACTGGACAATTTCCCCCCTAGTGGCCACCCGCTGATATGTCCTTTCAACAATTCCGGCTCTGCCACTCCGCTCGACTGCGGGAACCAGCGCCTATTCCTCCCTACAATTACGGCGCCTCCGAGTCCTCTCTCTTATCCGGGAGCCCTTCAGGTGCAGAACCTCAATTTCAAACAAGGCCGTGTCCAGCAATTCAATCTGAATATCGAGCACCAGTTGCCCGGTAACGTCGTGGTGACAGCGGGGTATGCGGGCTCGCGTAGCTCACACATTCTGGCGGGCCAGGTGAACCTGAACGTAGGATCTCCCGGAGCCTGTAACGGCGGCACGAATGGATACACCCGCGGTTGCGGTCCGGGCGGAGCTTCTTTCTTGCCAAAGTGGGGCTTTCCAACGTTTCTATTTCCGCTGACGATGAATAGCAACAACGATGTTGGCCGGGCTCACTACGATTCCCTTCAAATCAAGGCCGAGACCAAGAGCGTCCGCCATGGTCTCTACGCTCTTCTGGGTTATACCTACTCGCGCACTTTTGACAGCGGATTGCCGGATGGCCTGGGTTCCGAGCCCGGCGCCACATACTTCCCTTTGCCGGGATACCGAAAGTTGGATTGGGGGCTTTCGCAACTCAACCTCAATCATCAATTCACGGCCAGCATGACCTACGATCTGCCCTTCGGAAAAGGCAAGCAGTTTGGCGGCAATTGGAGCAGTCCCGTCAATGCCGTCTTGGGAAATTGGGAAGTGGATGTGATCGAGCGAGTCACCTCCGGGTTCCCGCTCTTCCTGGTGGACAGCTTCTCGCCCAACGGGGTCAACCCTTCCGGAGTAAACTTCGCGTGGAATGGAAACAGCTTTAATCGGCCCGATCAAGTAGGCGACCCGAATAAGGGTGGACCGGTGGCAGGCAATCCTGGCTGCGTTGCTCCCGCTCAGGTACACACGCTTGAGAATTGGTTCAATCCCTGTGCCTACGTTCACGCACAGCCAGGGGAACTTGGGAACTCGAATCGGGCTCCACTCTATGGCCCGGACTTTGTGAACACAGATCTCTCATTCATCAAGCATTTCCCGCTTCCCTACGAAGGTATGAAGCTGGACTTCCGCGCCGAATTTTTCAACGCCTGGAATCATGCCCAGTTCTTCCTGGACGGCGGCGGCAATTCCCACATGCAGGATGTAAATTTGGGGTCAAATTTTGCCAAAGTTAATAAAACGGTAAACAACCCGCGCGTCGCTCAGTTCGCTCTCAAACTCACGTTCTAACGAACTCTGTGCCGGATTTCACTTGTGGGCAGACTAGATTCTGGGAATAGCCCGGAGTCGGTCTGCCCTCAACTTCTTTGGCTTGATGATTTCGAGAGGGCTCATGTACCTAGTTGGGCGTAGGCTGCGCGTTCTTTTTAGCATCATCCTCATTCTTGCCACTTCCGCCTCCGCCCAGAAAATCAAAGTCATCGTCGATCAGGACGCCCGCGGCCCCGGCACCAGCGATCAGCAAGCGCTCCTTGTTTTCGTCCAGTCGGAGAAGTTTGACGTCCTCGGCATCACCACTGTCAGTGGCGATCAGTGGGTGAAAGAAGAGACGCAGCATACGCTCCGCATGCTGGAGATTGCCGGACGCACCGACGTTCCCGTCATCCAGGGCGCTGAGTTTCCGCTGCTTAACACCAAAGAAGAGACCGAGCGCTGGGAGGCGCTCTACGGCAAGCTTGAATACAAGGGATGCTGGACCGAACACTTCCAGGCGACCCGCTCCACCATCTACGACGAGCCCTACCACGCGCCCGACGTTGTGCCTCCCATGAAGGAAGGCGAGCCGCACATTCACGCGCAGCCCGGTACCGCCGCCGAGTTCATTGTTCAGATGGTGCACAAGCATCCCGGCGAGGTTGTGCTGTGGGCGGGAGGTCCGCTGACGAATTATGCGCTAGCCCTGAAGCTTGATCCGTCGGTCGCGACGCTCGCAAAAGAGTTCGTCATGATGGGCGGAGGACTTTACGCCGACAAGGGCGCCATCGATCCCGGAGCCATCGATGCCCGCCGTGAGTTCAATTGGTGGTTTGATCCGGAAGCAACGCGCATCGTCCTGCGCGCGCCCTGGAAGAAAGTGACCATCACTCCCATCGATATCTCGGTCAAAACGCGCTATACAACCGAGATGAAGGCCACTATCACCAAGGCGGGCACTCCCGTGACCGAGTATCTGGAGAAGTATTCTCTGCCGGGCTACATGTGGGACGAAATCGCCGGCGCCGCGCTCATTGATCCCTCCATCATCACCGGCCAGAAGCAGCTCTACATGGATATCGATGTCGACCACGGCGCCAGTTACGGCAAAACGATCTTCTGGAACGCCACCGCAAACACCGGAGTCCCGCCATACTTGCACTTGGCCAATGTCCAGTTCGACATCGACGCCGAAAAGTTCTACAAAATCTACATCGACCTGATGACCCGCCCTGTCCGAAAGTAGTGGAGCGACGGGCGTCCTCGCAAGCTTGCCCTGAGCGAAGTCGAAGGGTCCACTCTTGACTCGGCTGTTATAATCAGGGTTATACGCCGAAGCGTTTGACTTTGCTCCTTGACAAGAAAACGAGGCTAAGTGTTCTCCTAACTCCTTATTTGTTTAGATTTTGCGAATAAGTCCTTATTCCTCAAAGATCTTGCGGGAATTTCCCCCTAAATCATTGATTTCACAAGATCGAGGGGGAGGGGGAGGGGGGGTACTAATCAGTAAATATCCAAGTAGGAATGCCAGAAACCTGGAGATTTTCTTCGTGAAACTTAGTACCCTCCGTAATTATTTTGTAAGTTTCACAAGACATCCTGTCCTTCCACTGTTGGTGCTCCTGCTTGCAACCTGTCTTGCCTCAGCCCAACCGCGCCGCAAGGTCATCATCAACGAGGACTGCTCCGGCCCCGGAGGCAGCAATCTGCAAACCCTGCTCGTGATGATCCAGTCCCCGCAGGTCGAGGTGCTTGGGATCACGGTGGTTAGCGGAGACCAGTGGCGCGACGAAGAAGTAGCGCATACGCTTCGCCTCCTGGAGATCATCGGACGCACCGACATTCCCGTAGTGCCCGGCGCGGCGTTTCCGCTCGTCCGCCGCCGCGAGGAAGCGCAGCAGTGGCAGGAGCGCTACGGAAAAGTGGCCTATGCCGGCGCGTGGGATGATCGCTGGTGGCACGAGCCCTTCGTCGTGCCCACCCTCCCCGAAGGCCAACCCACAAGCAAGCCCGCCAATGAAGATGCCGCGCATTTTCTGATTCGAATGGTGCACAAGTATCCGCACGAAGTCACGATCTACGAAGGCGGCCCCATGACCAACCTGGCGCTTGCTATTTCGCTCGATCCGCAATTCCCCGAACTGGCTGAGGAGTTGGTCTTCATGGGCGGAAGCATCGGACCGCAAACCGACAATGCCGAGTTCATCAACAACCCGCGTCACGAGTTCAATTTCTGGTTCGATCCCGAAGCTGCGCACGTCGTGCTGCGCACGCCGTGGAAGAAGATGGTCTGCACGCCCACCGATATCTCAGTCAAGACGCGCCTAACGCCGGCCATGATCCAGCAGATCGATAAGGCCCGAACTCCGCTGGCGCACTACGTCGCCCGCTTTTACCAGTCCGCTCCCGGCGCCGACATTATGTGGGACGAGCTCGCTGCCGCCGCCTGGATTGATCCGTCCATCATCACGAAACGAGAGACGCGGTACATGAGTGTGGATCTCGACCGCGGAGCCGGGTACGGGAACACGCTGACCTGGTCGGAAAAAGATAAACCTGCGCTGACGGCGCGGCCCGTAGAAATTCAGGTTGACTTGGACAGAGAAAAATTCTATCGGATGTTCATGGCCCTGATGAGCGCCGCGACTCCGGCCCCGTGACCGAGGGCGGCGGTTTCAAGGCTGCGGCGGCGAGGCGGAAGTTTTGTTTTGCAGCGAAATCACAAACTGCCGAATCTCGCGTCGCGCACGCTCCGTATCGTCCTTTGTTTGCTTTGCTAATCGGTCATGAAGTTGAAGTTGTTCTTGAGCTCTCGGTTTGTCTCCGGTTCGCAGGTAAGCCTGAGCCAATCGATAGTGCGCCTCTTCGAGCGTCTCATTGATTGCAGGAGTAGCCTCTTCCCGAATAGCTCCTTCCGGAGTGACTTTGATCGCCTTTTGATACGCGGAAATCGCGCGCGAGAAATCCGCGCGCTGCGAATAGAGAATCCCCAGTTGCAAATACGCGGCGCCGAGCTTCGGATCAAGACGCACCGCCTTCTGCAACAAAGACTCCACGCGAGCTGAACGCTCATTGTTACTGTCCACCGATCCCGCCGATTGTTTCCAAAGACTGAGAGCGTAATAGTAGTTCGCAAGCGCATTGTCCGGTTGTAGCTGCGCGAATCGCCGCAGTCTCTCCACCGAACCTTCCGACGGTGTTGTCTCCACACTCTGCATTCTCCCCAGAAACATATAGGGAGTCGGATTGTCAGGAGTGAGATCGGACGCGTTCGCGAGACATCGCGCGGCTTGATCATAGGAACCGCGAGCGTACCAGGCTACGCCGAGCGCGACCAGCATTCGCACAGACCTCGGAAACAGGCGATTGCCTTCGGTGAAAATCTCGGTGGCGGGTTCCAGCGCACGATGAGTCAGAAGTTCGGTTCCCCAATCGAACAAGTTCGGTTCACTGGCGTCGAGTTCCGCCGCACGCTGGTACCGTCGAACCGCCTCCAATGGATTGCCAAGCCTCTCCTCGGCGTCGCCCAGCAGGCGATGAAGTTCTGGATCTCTGGGATTGAGCCGGGAAGCCCGTTCCAGGTAGGGAACTCCCTCCGCAGCCTTTCCGTTATCGACGAGGAACTTCCCAAGCCGCCGATTCGCCTCAAAGTTTTCCGGTTCGCGTGCCGCCGCGTCGCGCAATGAAATTTCTGTCGCGGCAGATGCAGCTGCATTGGAACCCGCAGCCGATTCCTTGCTCAATGAAACCGTTGCCTTGGCGAGCGCCTCGGTGGTTCGGAGTACTGCATCGGAACCGTGTCCACCGGAGTTCGTGGCTTGGGTTACGCCCGCCACCGTGAATTGAGGTTCGTCAAAAAACTCGGGTGCTTGGGCATCCGGTCTTCCTGGTGCTGCGTTTCCTAGTAGAGCACCTTTCGGTTCAGAGGCTTTCGTGGAGATGAGAACCAGATCGATCTTCCTCGTCTCTTTCTGCGAGACGCTCACAGGACCGGCGGTTGCCGCACTGTCATTCATTTCTGCGCGTAAAGTGTAAGCTCCCTCCCGGAGCGATGAAAAGCGGTACTCGCCTTCCGAATCGGTGTGCGTGATTTGGGGCTGTGTTGAGAGGGTCTCCTTTCCGGTCGCGCGCCGTAAGAAGACGGTTGCGGTCGCGACGGGCCTGCCACTGGGATCCCGTACATAGCCCTGCACCGTGGCGCCACCCGCCGGTTCTGGAGACTGTGCTCGAGCCGGAGACAGGGCTGCGACAACCGTCAAAACGAAGACGGCAACGCAGATTCCAGTTTGTCTGAAGTGGCTGGCGGTCACGTGGATCGACTCCTTTGAGAAAGCGGCGTTCCAAGAACAAGGCGGAAACAGCCGTGATTGTTGCTGTTGCTCGTCATTCTATCTCAAGCATTCCAATCAAAAAATTGGCGGAGTCTCGTGCTCAGGCTTTACAATGGCACGCCTTCCATCCGGGCTTGTGGGAACCCGAATCGTTCTCTGTGAATCTTGGGGCACATCGATCATCGATCATCAGTCACTGAAGGAGGTCCGAGCCATGAAGGGAAGAGGTATCGTCCGGCTGCTGGTTGCTCTTTTGTTCCTCACGTTCGCGAATCGTCTGCTGGCGCAAAAAATCAAGGTTATCGTCGATCAGGACGCGCGCGGTCCGGCTACAACCGACATGCAGTCCATCCTGATTTTCCTCCAGTCGGACAAGTTCGACGTGCTGGGCATCACTACCGTCAGCGGCGATCAGTGGGTGAAGGAAGAAACGCAGCGCACGTTGCGGCTGCTTGAAATCGCGGGCCGCACCGACGTTCCCGTCGCGGAAGGCGCGGAGTTCCCGCTGCTGAATTCGAAGGAAGAGTCCGAACGCTGGGAGGCTCTCTACGGCAAGTTCCGCTACAAGGGGTGCTGGAGCGATTTTTCCAAGAGCCCGGAAGGCACTCCGCCAGCTTTTCGCGAGGGGTATCACGATCCCGATGCGATTCCTCCGCTGGTGGAGGGTGCTCCTCACATCAAAGCACTCGACGAAACTGCTGCACACTTTATCGCCCGCATGGTGCACCAATATCCGGGCGAAGTGGTGGTATGGGCCGGGGGTCCACTGACGAATATCGCACTCGCGCTACGGCTTGATCCGCAAGTGGCAACGCTCGCGAAAGAGCTGGTGCTGATGGGCAGCGGAATGTACGCCAACAACGGTGGCATCACCGGCATTGATGGACGGCGCGAATTCAACTGGTGGTTTGATCCGGAAGCCGTCCGCATAGCGATGCGCGCGCCCTGGAAGAAGATCACGATCACGCCCATCGACATTTCCGTCAAAACCCTGGTCAACCCAGCCGTCAGAACGGCCATCGCCAAGGCGGATACGCCCGTCGCCCGCTACCTTACTCAATACTCCGTCGAAAGCTTTATGTGGGATGAACTCTCCGCTGCGGCCATGGTCGCTCCTTCCATCATAACGGGACAGAAGCAGCTCTATGTGGACATCGATATTGACCACGGGCCCAGCTACGGTGAAACGCTCTTCTGGCAGCCGGGCACGGAGGTACCGCCTTACGAGAGACTTGCGACCGTTCAGCTCGATGTCGATACGCACAAACTTTACGATCTTTATGTCAAGCTAATGACGCAACCGCCCCGGCCCTCGCACTAGGGACTTACGACAGCATTCAAGGAGCAACGCAGGTGGATCCAAAACAAGTAGTCTTTCGCATCACGCGGCGCCAGTTTGTAACGTCGTCAGCCGCCGTGTTGGCTGCCAGCGGTTTCGCACACGAAGCCAACGCGGTCACGGCGCTGGCCGGGCAGCAGCCGGGAACCTCCGACGGAGAGTCCGATACGAGAACGGGTCGCGGCCCCTTTCGCGTCATCATTGACACCGACCCTGGCGTGGACGATGCTCTGGCGCTCTTGCTGGCCATGCGCTCACCGGAGCTGAAGATTGAAGCCATCACTCCGGTCGCCGGAAACGTGCCGCTCGACCTGACGCTGCCGAATGCCTTGCGCATGGTTGAAATCGCCGGCCGCACCGATATTCCGGTTGCCGCGGGCGCGCGCGCCCCGCTGATGCGCCGCCTGGTGACCGCAACCTACGCGCACGGCGAAAACGGATTGGGAGGCGCCGTGTTTCCTGAGCCGACGACAAAACCGGTCGCCACGCCTGCCGCAGAGATCATTCGCCAGATCGTTCGCAAGTATCCCGGCGAGGTGACGCTGATCACCATCGGCCCGCTGACCAACATCGCGACCGCGCTCAATTCCGATCCGGAACTCGCCAGCATGGTTCGAGGGCTGGTAATGATGGGCGGCTCGCTTTCGGGAGGGAACATCACGCCCGCAGCCGAGTTCAATGTCTACGTGGACCCGGAAGCCGCGCGCATCGTCTTTCAATCCGGAATTCCCGTGACTATGGTGGGCCTCGACGTGACGCGCAGAACCTCTCTTACCGACGAGCACGTACGCACGCTCGAAGCCGCGCAGAACCCCGTCAGTCAGGCCGCGGCCAAGATCGGACGCAACGCGATCAACCACAACCGTGAGCGCGGATATTTGGTCGGACCGAACATGCACGACTCGCTTGCCGTTGCCGGATTTCTTGATCCTGCGATTCTGAAATTGCAAGACTATTACGTCGACGTCGAGACGACGGGTGAGCTCACAGCCGGCGAAACCCTGGGCTACAGCCCCGTTGCGGGTGATCTGCGACGGCGCCCCGGAATGGAGAAAGATGCGGCGGCCACCAACATGCCGATTCGCGGATCGGCCCCGACTCTAGCCAGCACAAAAACATCTCCCGTGTTGCGCGATAAATTTGTGCCCAACACCAAGGTCGCGGTGGAAGTAGATTCCGCCAGGTTTTTCGACCTGCTCATTGGGCGATTGTCGGGAAGCAAGTAACATCCTCAAGTGACATTCTTAAGAGGCGAGAAGTTCCAAAGAGTCTGGGGTGCGTGAATGAAGCTGGGCCGAGTCAAGGGAGTTGTTGCGGTCGCAACTGTAATTCTAATGTCGTGTCTTGTGTCCCAAAGCCAAGACAAGCGCAAGATCATCATCGATCAGGACGCGGCCGGACCCGCTGGGACTGACCAGCAAGCGATACTTTTGCTCATCCAGTCTCCGCAGACGGAAGTCTTAGGCATCACCGTGGTGACGGGCGATGCGTGGCTCACCGAAGAAGTCGCGCATACTCTGCGCATGCTCGAACTCATCGGACGAACTGACATTCCCGTCGTACGCGGAGCCGAGTATCCGCTCGTTAGAACAAAAGAAGAGACCGAGGAGTGGGAGCAACGCTATGGCTCGGTGGCTTGGCTGGGGGCCTGGACTCCGCGTGTGTATCACGCACCCCGCGAACTGGGAGCGATGCCGGAAGGGAAACCGACCACCAAAGCCGCCGACGAAGACGCTGCCCACTTTTTGGTGGGCATGGTCCATAAGTATCCACACGAAGTCACGATTTACGAAGGCGGCCCTATGACGAACCTGGCGCTTGCGATTTCCATCGACTCCGAATTTGCCAGCCTCGCCAAAGAACTGGTTTTTATGGGCGCCAGCCTGAATCCGCAGACCGCCGATCCCGAGTTCGCAAACACGCCCCGCCACGAATTCAACCTCTGGTTCGATCCGGAAGCGGCTCACATTGTGCTGCGTGCTCCCTGGAAGAAGATTGTCTGCACCCCGGTAGATATTTCCTTGAAGACGAGGATGACAAACGAACTGATCGACAAGGTCAAGGCTGGTAACTCGCCAGCAGCGCAATACATCGGCAAGTATGCACGGCTGTATGGCTCCTATAACTACCTGTGGGACGAACTTACGTCGGCGGCATGGCTCGACCCAAGCCTGATTACGAAGAAAGAAAACCGCTACATGGACGTGAACCTAGATCGCGGCCCCGGCTACGGAGACACCCTCACATGGACAGATCGAGATAAGCCCAAGCGCGAGGTGCAGTCGGTGGAGGTGCAGTTCGATCTGGATACGGATAAGTTCTACAAGATGTTTGTAGATCTTTTAACCGCATCGACGCCGCCGGGCAAGCCCTCAAAGCAATGCCCCCGTCTATTGCTTGACAGCAAGATCTGACGGTTTGGGATAACGTCTCAGCGGAGAGAAATCTACTTTCCAGAAATCCACCTCAAAAAGATCGCCGTTATTGTCGGTATTAACCGCAATGTTTACCAAAACTCCGTCGCTGTCCACGTATTGGGCCTCTACGAGAGCCTTTCCGAAGGACCGTGATTCAGGCTGAACGAAGCGAATGCTTCCCATTCCCCCATCCTGCATATCTGTGACGTGGGATGCTGGAAGCGTGTCTTCCAGCGCTGCTTTGGCAGACACTCCAGAAAGCAGCGAGCGAATAAGCTCACGCTCTTCTTCACGCAAAGGCCGAGTTGGAAGCGAATTACTGAACTGTGATGCCTTCAACATGGATTGTCCCTTCTAGTAGCTCGGAGGATCGCCTATTTCGCCAACTGCTCCATCATCTTCTGCGCCTGCTCATGGCCCGGATGCTGCTTAAGCAGTTCAAGCAGCACGGCCCGAGCTTTCTCCGGGGTGCCCTCCACGACATAGACCCGGGCCAGGTTCAAGTAAGACTGATCGAAGGCAGGCGCCACGCGGACGCACTCTTCAAAACTTGCCACGGCCTGATCCCGCCGCTGTGTGCGCAGATACAGAATCCCAAGGTTATTCAGCGCCTCAGGATAAACCGGACGCAGCTTCAGCGCCCTCTGCAGAGAATCGAACGCCCGCACGGTGTCGTCATTTTGGGCAAACACCATGCCCAGACCGTAGTTTGCCTCCGCATCGCTGGGGCTGATTTCGAGCGCTCGCTCATAAGTTTTGCGAGCATCATCCCATCGCTTCTGCTGTCGATAGGCGCTGCCCAGATTGTCGAGCGCAATCAGATGATCGGGACTCAGCTTGAGCGCCTCTTGAAAGTAGCCGATTGCTTCGCCGATGCGTCCTTCTCGTGCGGCCAGCAAGCCGAGGTTGTTCCAGGAATTTGCCAAAGTGTCGGGATAGCTCGCACGAAGTTTGAGCACGCGTTCAAAGCTGTCGCGGGCTTCCGCGGTCTTCTGCTGATTGAGATAGACGCTTCCAATGCCGTAGAGAGCCTCGGCGCTTGAGGGATCGTCGCGCAAGCCAATCCGGAATGAAGCCTCAGCCTGATCCATATAGCCGCGCTGAAAAAACACCGAGCCGTAGGAGAGATAGTTGCGTCCAAACTCGATCGTGTCCGTCACACCGGGATAGGGAAGTGCCCGGGCTAATCGTTCCGCGCTGGTTTGGGGGATGTGCTGGAAGTCGTGTTCAATGTGCTCCGGGTCGACTGGCCCCTGATAAACCTTAACGATTTCTCCCTTTGGGCTGATGAGGAATGAGGTTGGAAATCCGAGATCACGATGCCGGTCAAACAAGTAGCGATAAAGGATGTTGTAGATGGCGGCCAAGTCCTCGGAGCCGCGAAGGATGGGGAACGAAAGACCATGCTCCCGCACCAGCGCCCGCATCCTTTCCGCATCGGCTGGGCTATCGAGATTCACCGCTAACAGTTGCAGACCCTGAGCAGACCAGGTGGCGTGGCGCTGATTGAAAGCGGTCCAATCTTCCTTACAGCGCTCCGCTCCGGCGGCCCAAAAGTTAAGCAGCAGCGGCTTTCCGCGCAGCGAAGACAGAGTGCGAACTTGTCCCGAGAAATCGGGAAGAGAAAAATCGGGCGCCTCGACCGGCGCCAGCAGCCAAGTCTCAACCGTGGTGGGCAGTGTTTCGATTTCCTGTGGCTTCGCGGCGGCTGGCCTGGCATCGGCGGGCTTAATATCAACAAATCGGCCTCGCCCCGCTGGCGTGCTGAAGGCCTCTATTTTAGATGGTTCAGAGCCCTCTTCAACCCACACTCGATGATTGATCGGCAGATCGTGGAGTTCCTGCACCAGCCCGCTCGGCCAACAAATCGAAGCGCGCACCGGGCCTTTCGCCGGTCCCATGCCAAAGCAGACATCCTTGCTGTGCTGCGAAAGGAAGCTCGAGCCAGCCTGCAGTGACCGGGTCTGGCGGCCCAGTTCAGTTTCCAGCGTGACCACCGCGCCAATGGCGTCACGATTGCTTTTTGTACCGCGAAGGCGGAACGCGATGGATAGAGGCAGGTTCTCCATGACGTTCTTCAAGAGCCGTAGCTGTGGACCGTTGCGGTTCTTCAGAAACACTTCCTGACGGCCATCATGATCGAGATCCGCGAGTGCGAACGCACGCCCATCTTCCAGAAAGTCCAGCCCTATCACGCCCGAGATATCGGAAAACGTTCCATCGCCATTGTTTGCGTAGAAAATGTTTCGCTCGTACCCGCTCCACGTGCCATCGGCGCGAATTAGCTCGTTAATCGCGCTCCATCCTTGTTCGTAGTTCTGAGACGGCTTAGCCTGGTCAGGCGAATTGGCAACTACCTGCCGCCAGAAAAAACTGTTGAGGTCTTCGTGCGTGGGGCCGGTGACCATGC
>Ga0209648_10002713_pt1 | contig 14737 bp, 13 predicted proteins | sample GraSoi2013_115cm_FD_185830 | JGI IMG/M metagenome (GOLD analysis project Ga0209648, IMG submission 185830) | Grasslands soil microbial communities from the Angelo Coastal Reserve, California, USA - Sample 9_17_2013_115cm (SPAdes) (version 2) | ecosystem: Environmental > Terrestrial > Soil >...
GGGGGCGGAGGGGGAAGGCCCCAGAGACAGCTTGCGAGCCGTCAATGGTCGGTTTGACCCGAAATCGGGAGATGCTTCGACTGAGGCTTTCCCCCTCCGCCCTGCGGGCACCTCCCCCGTATGACGGGGGAGGAAGGGTAGAGGGGTCGGTAGACCCCGCCTCCCTGCCATGCGATTCTAGCCTTTCCTGTTTCCTTCCGTCGCAGGCCCATGGAGTCGTTGCGCGGCCTCTCTTCTTCGCCGGCAAGCGCCTACGACGAACTGGTCACCGGCCAGAAGTCGATCCGCTATCACTGGCAAGGCATTTTAAGCGTCATCCGCTCGCTGCCCGGCGGGCTGGGCGAGCGCGTGGAAAGCGCGCGCCGCCAGCTCGAGGAGTCGGGCGCGACGGTCAATCTGCTGGACGATCGCGGCGCGCCGCGCTGGACGTTCGATCCGTTGCCCTTCGTGGTGTCGCCCGACGAATGGTCCGAACTCGAGACCGGCGTCATCCAGCGGGCCCGCCTGCTCGACGCCATCCTGGCCGACCTCTACGGCCCGCAGACGACGCTACTGAAGCAGCACCTGCTGCCGCCCATGCTGGTCCACGCCAACCGGCACTTCCTGCGGCCCTGCCAGGTCATGGACGGCAGGGCGCCGACGCGCCATCTCGCCCACTACGCCGTCGACCTGGTGCGGCTGGGCAGCGGGCGCTGGCACGTACTGGCCGACCATACCGAGGTGCCGTCCGGCATCGGCTATGCGCTGGAGATGCGCCGCGTGCTGGCCAGGAGCCTGCCCGAGGCGTTCCGCTCCATCCCGGTGCGCCATCTCAGGCCCTTCGTCGACCGCTGGCATGATTCGCTGCTCGCCATGGCGCGGAGCGGCGTGCGCCAACCCAATATGGCCGTACTGACGCCGGGCTCGTTGTCGGCGACCTATTTCGAGCATGTTTATCTCTCGCGCGTGCTCGGCGTGCCGTTGGTCGAGGGCGGCGATCTCGTGGCGCGCGACGGCGAGGTCTCGATCAAGACCCTGGCCGGCCTGCGGCCCGTTCACATGCTGCTGCGTCGCCTCGACAGCGCCTTCGTCGACCCGTTGGAGCTACGCGCCGATTCGGCGCTGGGCATCACCGGCATGGTCGAGGCCACGCGTAGCGGCAGGATCACGCTCGCCAATGCGCTGGGCTCGGGTGTGGTCGAGACGCCGGCGCTGATGCCGTTTCTCGAACGGCTAAGCGAGCATCTGCTCGGCCAGCCGCTCAGCCTGCCGTCGCTCGACGTGTGGTGGCTGGGCGAGCCGGCAGCACTTGCCTTCGCGCTCGCCAACCTCGACCTGATGATCGTCCGGCGTTGCCTCGGCAGCGAGCGCGAGCCGATCGTGGTCGGCATGCTGGAACCCGCCGAGCGCAAGGCATTCGAGGCCGAGATCCGCGCACAACCGGGGCAGTTCGTGGCGCAGTATCCCGTAACGCCGTCGCTCAGCCCGAAGTGGGACGGCACAAGCCTCGCGCCGGCCGCGGTCGTGATGCGCATCTTCGTCAGCGCCGACGGCGACGGCTATCGCGTGCTGCCGGGCGGGCTGGCGCGCGAGCCGGCGGGCGATACCTGCCTGCGCTCGCTGGGCCGGCTGAACGGCACCCTGAAGGACGTCTGGGTGCTGGCCGAGGACGCGGCCGACGTGCAGATCCCCTCGACCCGGCGCTTCCACCAGCTTGCCGTCGAGCGCGGCGGCGCCGACCTGCAAAGCCGCGTCGCCGACAATCTCTACTGGCTCGGCCGCTACATCGAGCGCCTGGACAACGACGCCCGGCTGCTGCGCACCACGGCCACCAAGGTGGCCCAGGGCGCCGTCAGTCCGCGCGACGCGATCGAGCTCCGCCTGCTCGGCCGCCTGCTGAGCCAGGCCGACCTCATGGACCGTGCCGCGGCCCTGTCGGCGCCGGAGAATTCTGCCTTCCAGCAGGGCCTCGGCGCCATCGCCACGGACGATAGCGGCCTGATCACCGTGCTCGATGCCATCCAGCGCCTGACCAGCTCGATGCGCGACCGTTTCTCCGTCGACATGATCACCGCAGTCGGCCCGGTGATGGCTGACGTACGGCACCGCCTGAGGGCGGCGCGCGGCAACCTCGATCCGCTGCTGGCCGCGCTCGACGATATCGTGCGCTTCGTCGCCATCCTGTCGGGCCTCGCCCAGGAGAACATGACGCGCGGCACAGGCTGGCGTTTCCTCGATCTCGGACGCCGGTTGGAGCGGGCTAAGTTCGTGGTGACCGGCGCGCTCGCTCCTTTCACCCAGTCGCCGATCGACTGGGATGCCGCGATGTGGGTGGCGCTGGAGCTCTGTGACAGCACGATCACCTACCGCACCCGCTATCTCGGCCAGCTCCAGCCCGCGCCGGTCCTCGACCTCGTGATCTTGGACGACAGCAACCCGCGCTCGCTCGTCTTCCAGCTTCGCGCCATCGACGGCCATCTCGACTATCTCGCGCGTATCTCGGGCGTGCACGTCCCGGCGCTCCCCGAATCGCTCGACCACGACCTCAACGCCGCTGTCCGCCAATTCGCCGGCGACGAACAGGCCTGGCGGCATGAGGGTCTGGCGCTTGCCATGCTGCGTGATATCGCGACCGATACCGACCACAAGCTCGACCAGCTCTCCGCGGCGATCACCCGGGCCTATTTCTCTCACGTTCCGGCGGCGCAAGCCGTCGGTTCGTCGACGGCTTGAGCAGGAGGCCAGCCGTGAAGTACCTGCTCTCGCATCGCACGTCCTACACCTACGCCAGCAGCGTCGACTCGGCGCATCACATCGCCCATTTGCGCGCGCGCGCGTTCGCCGGACAGAAGGTCACCTCGATCAGCATCGAGACCAACCCCGCGCCGGCGCTGGCGGTCCAGCATCTCGACCATTTCGGCAATCACATCGACATCTATCGCATCGACAAGCCGCATACTCGCTTCGACATCGAAGTGCGCGCCGCGATCGACGTGGTCTTTGCCGATCCGCCGCCGGCCGCCTCGACACCGCCGTGGGAGCAGGTCCGCGCTGCGCTTTCGGGCGACGGCTTTCCCGAGCCGGTCGAAGCGAGCGAGTTCGTCTACGACTCGCCGCTGGTGCCCGCGGTCGAGGCGCTCAGGGCTTATGGCGCCAAGTCCTTCACTCCAGGCCGGCCGATCCTTGCCGCAGCGCGCGAGCTCACCTCGCGCATCAAGGCGGATTTCGAGTATCACCCGGGCGCCACCGACATCAGCACGCCGCTCGGCGAGGTGTTCGCCGGCAAGGCCGGCGTCTGCCAGGATTTCGCCCATGTCGAGATCGCGGCGCTGCGCGCCCACGGCCTCGCTGCGCGCTACGTCTCGGGCTACATCCGCACCGTGCACTCCAGGGAGGAGATCGCGCTGCGCGGCGCCGACGCGAGCCACGCCTGGGTCGCGGTGTGGTGCGGCGAGGCGGCCGGCTGGGTGCAGCTCGATCCGACCAACGACCTAGTGGCCAAGGAGGACCATGTCGCCGTCGCCTGGGGCCGCGACTTCTCCGATGTGAGCCCGCTGCGCGGCGTGATCCTGGGCGGCGATTCGCACTCCTACGGAGTGGCGGTGACGCTGGTGCCGTCGGCTTAATTTCATTGGCCGCCAGGGCACAAGACCGCGAGTTCGGATAATGATGTCATCCCGAGCGCAGCGAGGGACCTTTCGCGATGTCGATCAAGGGTCCCTCGCTGCGCTCGGGATGACAGCGTTTTTGTCTCCACGCGCCGAGCTATCCGCCCAAAAAGTCCTTCGTCCACTTCGTGTAGTCGGCGTCGCGCGTCACGCGTTTCATCAATTCGGCATCCGCCACGCCTTGCAGCTTCGACGGCGGCGTGCCGTCCTTGAGCGCTTTCAGCGTGTCGTGAACCGCCTTGACCGCCGCGGCGAACGGCTGATGGCCCTGCAGCGCCACCCGCACGCGGCGGGCGCCAAGATAGGAAAGGTCGGCGAGCTCGGGCGAGCCGCCGCCGAGGATCAAAGGAAGTGTCGTCGCGGCCGAGATCGCGTCGAGCTCGGCGCGCGTGCGAACGCCGACGAAGAACAGCGCATCGACGCCTGCTTGCTCGTAGGCCTTGCCGCGGGCGACGGCGTCGTCGAGGCCGCTGATCGAGAGGGCGCTGGTGCGGCCGGCGATGCAGAGCGCCGGGTCCTGGCGGCCGGCGAGCGCCGCCTTCATCTTGCCGACGCCTTCGGCGATCGAGGTGAGGCGCGGCTTGGTCGTGCCGTGAGGCGTCGGTAGGTCGGTGTCCTCGAGGCTCAAGCCGCAGACGCCCGCGGTCTCGAGTTCCTCGACGGTGCGCTTGGCATTGAGCGCATTGCCGTAGCCGTGATCGGCGTCGACCATCAGCGGCAGGTTGCCGGCCCGGTTGATGCGATAGGCCTGGCCCGCGAATTCGGAGAGAGTGAGCACGATCAGGTCGGGCGCCCCCAGCACCGTGAGCGATGCCGTGGAGCCCGCGAACATGCCGAGCTCGAAGCCCAGATCCTCGGCGATACGGGCAGAGATCGGATCGAACACCGAGCCTGGATGGACGCAGCGGTCCCCGGCGAGAAGGGCGCGGAAGCGCCGGCGACGGTCTGTCCAATGCATGTCGATCTCCCTCTCCGAGGCGGCGAGGCCCCGCCGCTCATGCTTAGCAAAGCTCGGTGCTGCAATGCAGCGCAATGTTTCGACGGGCAAACACGAAGCGCCCAAAAGCTTGGCGCTGCGAGGGCAAGAGCGTAGCGTTCCCGTCCAGGGACGGCATGGATGTGCGCGGCATCCGACCCCAAAAACGAAGCGCACAGGGGAAATGCCATGTTCGACGTTCTCGACCGGCAGACCAAACTGACCGGAAATCAGAAAAAGATCATCGCCGCCGCGATCATCGGCGATGCCCTCGAATTCTTCGACTACTTCCTCATCGCCTTCGTGCTCGCCTTCCTGATCGGACCGTGGAAGCTCACCTTCGGCCAGTCGGCCATCGTGCTAATGAGCTCCGGCATCGGCGCCATCCTCGGCGCCTATATCTGGGGGTGGATCGCCGACCGAATCGGCCGGCGCAAGGTATTCATCGGCACGGTGCTCAACTTCTCGCTCGCCACCGGCCTGCTCTACTTCACGCCGGACAACGGCTGGGTCTACCTGACGATCATGCGCTTTTTCGTTGGCTTCGGCGTCGGCGGCCTTTATTGCGTCGACCTGCCACTGGTCCAGGAGTTCATGCCGACCTCCAAGCGCGGCTGGATCGGTGGCCTAGTGACCTGCATCATCCCGATCGGTGTCGGTCTCGGCTCCGTGCTGGCCGCCTTCATGGGCATCGACCAGTGGCGGCTGCTGTTCGCCATTGGCGTGCTGCCGGCGCTGGTCGTCCTGCTGGTCCGCATCTGGGTGCCGGAATCGCCGCGCTGGCTGGCGCGTCAGGGCCGCGTCGATGAGGCGCGCAAGTCGCTCGCCTGGGCGCTGGAGGTCGATCCCAACACCCTGCCGTCCCCCAAGCCCGAAGAGATCAGGGTGGTGAAGACCAACTGGCTCGACCTCTTCAAGTATCCGCGCAGCCTCCTGGTGTCGTGGCTCGGCAATGCCGGCGCCCAGACCGGTGTCTACGGCGTCGCGCTGTGGTCGCCGGCGCTGTTCGTGCTGCTGCTGCACGTGACGCCGCAGGAAGCTGCCAAGATGATGCTCCTGCTCACCGTCGTGGGCTTCCTCGGCCGCGTCAGCTTCTCATGGCTGTCGGAGAAGATTGGACGGCGCAACTGCGGCGGCCTGCTGGGCTTCGGCGCCGGCATCCTGATCATCCTGGCCGGCTACAACTACATGGGCATGCTTTTCGGGCTGTCGGCTTTCTGGCTGATCCTGGCGGCGGCGATGTTCTTCGCCGATGGCGGCTTCGCCATCGTCGGTCCCTACGCGGCCGAGATATGGCCATCGCATCTCAAGACCACCGGCATGGGCTCGGCCTACGGCTTCGGCGGCATCGGCAAGATCTTGGGCCCGGTCGGCCTGGCGCTGATCGTGGGGTCCGGCAACTACCTGAAGCCCGACGTGCCGCTGCCCCAGATTCCGACGGCTTTCCTTTATCTCGGATGCTGGTTCCTGATGGCCGGGGTGGTCTATTATTTCTACGGGCTGGAGACCAAGGGCAAGTCGAACGAGCAGATCGACAAGGAATTGGGCGTCGTCGCAGCCTGATGGGCAAAACAGTTCGAAGAGGATGGCCTTGGATACGCTGATCCCGTCTTCCACTGATCTCGCCGGCGATCCGGCGGTGGTCTCCCGTGCCGAGGCGTTGCGGCCTGCCGTCGAGGCGGCGTCGGACGAAATCGAGGACAAGCGCCGGCTGCCGCCGGCGCTTCTGGACAAGCTCCACGAGGCGCGGCTGTTCCGCCTGCTGCTGCCGCGCTCGGCGAACGGAATCGAGACCGATCCCATTACCTTCTTCCATGTCGTCGAGACCATCGCGCGCGCCGACGCCAGCACCGCCTGGTGCCTGAGCCAGGCCGGCGGCTGCTCCATGTCGGCCGCCTATCTCGAGCTTCCCGTGGCCAAGGCGATCTTCGGCGACGATCCGCGCGCGGTATTGGCCTGGGGCCCCGGCCCCCGGGTCAAGGCGATCGAGTGCGACGACGGCTACAAGGTTACCGGGGTGTGGGCCTTCGCCTCGGGCTGCCGGCATGCCACCTGGCTCGGGGCGCACTGTCCGATCTACCAGGCCGACGGCTCGCCGCGGCTCGGCCCGACCGGCCGCCAGCTCGAGCGCACGATGCTGGTGCGCAGCGGAGAGGTCGCGTGGACCGACATCTGGAACGTCGTCGGCCTGCGTGGCACGGCGAGCGACCAGTTCGCCCTCACCGACCATTTCGTCCCGGCCTCCCATTCGATCACGCGCGACGTGATCACGCGGGAGTCCGAGAAGGAATGCCGCGAGCCCGGCCCGCTTTATCGCATGTCGGCGATGACCTGCTACGAGGTGGGCTTCGCCGGCGTGGCGCTGGGCATCGCCCGCGCGGCGCTCGACAACTTCGTCGACGTGGCGACGAACAAGATCCCGCGCGGCAAGAAAAGCCCGCTCCGTGACAACGCGGTGGTGCAGACCGACCTCGCCTTGGCCGAGGTCGGTATCCGCTCGGCCCGCGCCTTCCTGCTGCACTCGATGGCCGACATCTGGAAGCAGATTTCGGCCGGCGACAAGCTGACGGTCGACCATCGCATCACCATCCGCATGGCCTCGACCAACGCCATTCACAAGGCGCGCGAGGCGGTCGATTTCGCCTACAATGCGGCGGGCGCCACCGCGATCTTCGAGAGCCATCCGCTGGAGCGCCGCTTCCGCGACATCCACACCGTCACCCAGCAACTGCAGGGACGGCTCTCCCATTTCGAAACCGTCGGCGCCTGGATGATGGGCGCCGATGCCGACCTCACCTTCGTCTGACGCTCACTGGAGACACACCATGCCGCTTGGGCCGCTGCAGCATTACACCATCGAACCGTCCAACCTCACGCGCACCAAGAAGTTCTATTGCGAGGTGCTGGGCCTCGAAAATGGCGATCGCCCGCCGCTCGGCTTCCCCGGCTACTGGCTCTATTCCGGCGGCGTCGCCACCGTGCACCTGCTGGGCCCACGCAAGCCGCGCGAGGGCATCGTCGTGCGCGGCGCGAAGAAGAAGTTCAAGGATACCGGCCGCTTCGACCACATCGCCTTCGCCGCGTCGGATCTGCCGAGCGTACGCAAGCGCCTGAAATCCAAGAAGGTGAAATTCCGCGAGCAGATCGTGCCGCGCACCGGTGCCGCTCAGATCTTCCTCTACGATCCCGACGGCGTCGGCGTGGAGCTGAATTTCCCTCCTGAAGAAGCCAAAGCCTAAGTGCTGCTGTCGCTCGACATCGAACGAATCGAAGCCCTGGCCGACGGCGCACCGTTCGGCGAGGTCGGCGCCTATGAGCGCGTGATCGGCCGCGCCAAGGGCGAGGTCGATCCGCTCGATCCCGCCAACAAGGGCATTGCACTGATCGACAAGGCGCCGCTCAACGCCAACGGAAAGGTCGAATACGCGACCGACATCTTCATCCTGCGGCCCAAGGATCCTGCCCGCGGCAACGGCCGGATCCTCTACGAGGTCAACAACCGCGGCCGCAAGATGCTGTTCGGCAACATCGCCGACGGCCCGCAGGGCGTGAACGATCCCAAGACGATGACGGACGTCGGAAACGGCTTTCCGCTGCGCCGCGGCTACACCATCGTATGGTCCGGCTGGGACCCCGATGCGCCGCGCGCCAACATGGGGCTGGGCCTCACCGCCCCGGTAGCCACCGAAAACGGCCAGCCGATCGTGAAGATCGTGCGCGACGAGTTCTGCTCGCGCACGCGAGGGGGCGCCCTCGAGGTCTTCAAGCTCTCCTACGAGGCCACGACGCTGGAGCAGCCGCGGGCGCAGCTGACGGTGCGCGAGCGGGCCGACGACGAGCCGCGCGAGCTGCCCCTCAACCAGTGGTCCTTCGTCGACGCGCGCTCGATCAAGCTGCGCGAGGGCACCAAGCCCAAGCCGGGCTACCTCTACGAGTTCCACTACGAAGCCAGGAATCCCAAGGTGCTTGGACTGGGCTTCGCCGCCACCCGCGATGTCATAAGCTGGCTGCGCTACGATCCGGCCGCGACCGCCGCGACCGGCGGCAAGATCAGCCATGCGCTGGCCATCGGCTTCTCCCAGGCCGGGCGCTATCTGCGCAACCACATCTCCGAGGGTTTCAACGGCGACGAAGCGGGCCGCAAGGTCTTCGACGGCATCCATTCGCATATCGCCGGCGTCGGCCGCATCTTCTTCAACACGCCGTTCGGCCAGCCTGCACGCACCGGCACCCAGCATGAGGATCACGGTTTCCCGGAGAACGAGTTCCCGTTCTCGACAGCGACGCTCGCCGACCCAATCACCGGCAAAAAAGGCTCGCTGCTCCGCGGCGACGGCTCCGACCCCAAGCTGATCGAGACCAACACCTCGACCGAATACTGGCAGAAGGGCGCCTCGCTGCTGCACACCGATCCGCTCGGCAAGCAAGATGTGGCGCTGCCCGAGAACTCCCGGGTCTACATGATCGCCAGCACCCAGCATGGCGGCCGCGCCGGCGCCACGACCGATCCCGGGCCCAACATCAACCCGCGCAATCCGCACGATCCGATGCCCGCCGTGCGCGCCCTCCTGGTGGCGCTCGACGAATGGGTGGTGTCCGGCCAGTTGCCGCCGGCCAGCCGCGTGCCGACGCTGGCCGCCGGCAGCTTGGTCGAGCCCGACAAGACGGGCTTCCCCGCGGTGCCGGGCGCTGTCGTGGTGAAGGTCACCAACCAGGTGGCCCCGCCGGGCGACTGGGTGCACCCGAAACCGGCCGACAAGGCCTATCGCACCCTGGTCTGCAAGGTCGATGCCGACGGCAACGAGGCCGCGGGCGTACGCCTGCCCGACATCGCCGTGCCGCTCGCTACCTATTCCGGCTGGAACGAATACAAGCCGCCGTACCCCGCGGGCGAACTCGCCGACCGCGACGGAAGCTGCCTGCCCTTCGCCATCGACAAGGCGGCACGGCAGGCCTCGGGCGATCCCCGGCCATCCATCGCCGAACGCTATGCGAGCGGCGCCGACTACGTGGCCAAGGTGCAGGCCGTCGTTGCAGCGCTCCAGAAGGACCGCCTGCTGCTGGCCGAGGATGCCGAACGGTATCTCGAGCGGGCCCGCCGGGAACCGCGCGTCGCGCCCTGAGGGAGGTTTTATGGCCAAACTCGACCGCGACGGCGTCAAGATCCATTACGAGATCCACGGCCCTCATCAGGATAAAGAGGCACCGACGTTGCTGCTGAGCCACGGCTACAGCTCGACCGCGCGTATGTGGGACGGCCAGGTCGCGGCCCTGAAGGACCGCTACCAGGTCATCGTCTGGGACATGCGCGGCCACGGCGAATCGGACTATCCGACCGATCCCAAGCTCTATTCCGAGGCGCTGACGGTCGGCGACATGGAGGCCCTGCTCGACCTCGCGGGTGCGAAGAGGGCGATCGTCGCCGGCCTGTCGCTGGGCGGCTACATGTCGCTCGCCTTCAACGCCAGCCATCCCGACCGGGTGCGCGCGCTGATGCTGTTCGACACCGGTCCGGGCTTCAAGAAGGACGAAGCGCGCGCCAGGTGGAACGAGACGGCGCACCAGCGCGCGGCCACCTTCGATGCCAAGGGACTGGCGGCACTCAATTCGTCAGACGAGGTCAAGCTCACGCGCCATCGCGACGCCACCGGCCTGGCCGGCGCCGCGCGCGGCATGCTGGCCCAGCAGAACGACCGCGTGATCCAGTCGCTCGACAAGGTCGCCGCACCGACCCTGGTGCTGGTCGGCGCCAACGACACCAATTTCCTCGCCGCCACCGACTACATGGCGGCCAAGATCAAGGGGGCGACCAAGGCGGTCATCCCCGACGCGGGCCATGCCTCCAACCTGCATCAGCCCGCGCGTTTCAATCAGGCGGTCGAGGCGTTTCTAGCCAAGCTGCCGTCAGCTTAGGGAGCAAGGACCATGGGCAAGCGAATCGCAGTCGTCGGCGTCGGCGCATTGGGCGGATATGTCGGCGGCAATCTCGCCCATGCCGGCGAGGACGTGACGCTGATCGATTTCTGGCCGGAGAATATCGAGACCATCCGCAAGCGCGGCCTCGAGCTCGACGGCGTGACGCCGGAGGAGAAGTTCACCGTCACCAACGCCAAGACCATGCATCTCACCGAGATGCAGGACCTGTCGCGCCAGAAGCCGATCGACATCGCCTTCGTGTCGATGAAGTCCTACGACACCGAATGGGCGGCAGCGCTGATCAAGCAGTACCTCGCGCCCGACGGCTATGTCGTCTCCTTGCAGAACTGCCTCAATGAAGAGCGCATCGCGGGCGTCGTCGGCTGGGGCAAGACCGTGGGCATGGTGGCCTCGCTGATCTCGGTCGACATGTTCGAGCCCGCCCGCATCCGCCGCACGGTCGCCAAGGGCGGCGACAAGCACACCGTGTTCCGCGTCGGCGAAGTCCACGGCCGCATCACCAAGCGGGTCGAGGAGCTGCGCGAGATGGTGGGCCGGATCGACAGCGCCAAGACCACCACCAACCTGTGGGGCGAGCGCTGGTCCAAGCTCTGCCAGAACGGCATGAAGAACGGCGTCTCGGCGGCGACCGGCCTCACCGGCGCCGACTGCGACCGCAACGACGCCATCCGCCGCTTCTCGATCAAGCTCGGCGGCGAGGCGGTGCGGGTCGGCCAGGCGCTGGGCTACCATATCGAGAAGATCGGCAAGATGGAGCCCGAGACGCTGGCCAAGGCGTCGGAGGGCGACAAGGCGGCGCTCGACGAGATCGAGACCATCCTGCGGCCCGGCTCCAACACCAACCCCAACCCGCGCGCCGACATCCAGCGTCCGTCGATGGCCCAGGACATCCGCAAGGGCCGCCGCACCGAGATCGAGTTCATGAACGGCTACATCGCCGACCGCGGCACCTATATCGGCGTGCCGGCGCCGACTCACGCCAAGCTGACGGAGATCGTCAAGAAAGTGGAACGCCAGGAAGTGAAGGCCGCACCGGCACTGCTGGGCGGCTGACAATCACGGCGGCGCTTATTCGACCCACGGGCTGAAGTCCATGTTCGTCGGGTTATCGGGACCGGTCAGCGCATTCATGTCGGCCGTCGTCTGCTGGGCCATCTTCTGCAAATAGACGTCATGGGCGTGCTGGTCGCCGATGTAGAGACATCCGCAGACGGTGGGATCGGAGTAGATCCACACGGTCTTGCCTTTATGGGTTGTCTTCGTGAGCTTGTGCGGCGGGAGGCTGTTGAACGACGCTATCTGTGACGGCGTCTTCGGCGGAGTCGCCTTGAATCCCGAGGCGGACAGCATGTCTTCCTTCAATTTCGCGTTGCTCGCGCAAGCCGCCACGGCAATGCACAGGCTCGCAACAGCGAGGATTCGACCGAACGGCTTCACCACGACCTCCGCAGTCAGGCTTGAGGATATCGCCGGCTTGTCAGGCGGAGATCACTAGTTGAGGTACATGCCATAGGCGTCCGCGGCGTCCCACGCGTCGCCCCAGTCGAGGTTCGCCATCGTCGCCGTCGGATTGTAGGGATCGGGGTCGTTGTTGTCGTACATCTGATTGACCCTGGTATCGATCATCTGCTGGGTCGCCTTCTTGATGTAGGCGTCATAGGCGGTCTGGCTGCCGATATAGAGGCAGCCGCAGATGTTGCGATCGGGGTAGATCCAGACGCTCTTGCCCTTGAAGGTCGTCTTCGTGAGGCGGTGGGGCGGCAGGCTCCTGAACGACGCGAGCTGCTGCGGACTCTGCAGCGGAAGCTGCTTGAAGCCCGAATCCGCCAACAAGTTGGCCTTGCTTTCCGGCTTGTAGTCACAGGCCAGCAAGGCAACGGCGAGCCCCAGAAGGGCGAGCATTGACATGAAGAGCTTCACCACGATCTCCCTGCTCCAGCGGCGGCCTCGGCGGCCGCCGCGACCTCACGGCTCAACGGCTGCCTCGGGCCACGGGCTGTAGTCCCAACTCCCCGCTATAGCTGGGACCGCCGTCACGGTCGTCATGTCGAGCTGCTGCTGTTGGTTCAGTTTATTCAAATAGGCGTTATAGGCGGCCTGATTGCCGACATAGAGGCATCCGCAGATGGTCGGATCGGAATACACCCAGACCGTTTTGCCCTTGCGGGCCGTCTGCACAAGCTTGTGTGGCGGCAGGCTCCGCAACGACGCCTGCTGCGCCGGCGTGGTCGGCGGAATCGGCTTGAAACCCGCCGATGACAGCATGTCTTCCTTGAATTTCGGGTTGGTCTCGCAAGCGGCCACGGCGACACAGAGCGCCGAAATGGCGAAAATAGACTTGAACAGTTTCATCGTTGTCCCCCAGTCCAACTACAGACGGCTGCCTCCGGATTTTACTCGATCCAAGGGCTAAAATCCCGATTCAGCACGTCCCCCAAATCCCCAATGTATCGGCGCTCAAGCGGCGGCCTTGAGCGCCGCCTGGGCATCCTGTTTGAGCATATCGGCCCCCTTCTCGGCTACCATGATCGTAGGGGCGTTGGTGTTTCCCGAAGGTACGGTCGGCATGATCGAGGCGTCTATGACCCGCAGCCCGGCGAGGCCGTGCACGCGGAGCCGGTCGTCCACCACCGCCATCGGGTCGCTGCCCATCTTGCAGGTGCCGACCACGTGATAGGTCGTCTGGCCGGTCTGGCGGGCGAAATCGAGCCACTCGTCGTAGCTGTTGACGTCCTTGCCCGGCCTGTTCTCGTGGGCGATGTACTTCGACAGCGACGGGTGCGAGACGATCTGGCGGGCGATCTGCATGCCCGCCACCGTGGCGTCGCGGTCGATCTGGGCCGACAGGAAGTTCGGCCGGATCGCGGGCTCGACGCCGGGCGTCGCCGACTTGATGTGGATCGAGCCGCGCGAATCGGGCCGGCACTGGCCGATCACCACCGTCATGCCGGGCTCGCGCTCGAGCAGCCGCTTCTGCGCCGTGTCGTAGCTGGCATGGGCCATGTGGAACTGCATGTCGGGGCTGTCGAGGCCCGGCCGCGTGCGCACGAAGCCGTAGACGACGCCGGCGGTCAAGGCGAGGGCGCCGCGTCCGGTCGAATAGTACTTGATGACCTCCTTCATCAGGCTGAGGCCGCGGGTCTGCTCGTTCAGCGTGATCGGCAGCTTGACCCGCCAATTCATGCGCGGCGCGAAGTGGTCGCCGTAATTCTCGCCGACACCCTTCAGCTCGTGCTTGACCTCGATGCCGTGGCGACGCAGCAGCTCGGGCTGGCCGATGCCGGAATGCTCCAGTACGCCCGGCGATTGCACGGAGCCGCACGATACGATGACCTCGCGATTGACCCGCGCCTCGCGCGCCTGGCCGTGCACACTGTAGGCGACGCCCGTTGCACGCTTGCCGTCGAGGATGACCCTGCTCACCAGGGCATCGGTTTCGATCCGGAGATTCGGACGATTGCGAATCGGATCGAGGAAGGCGCGCGCCGTCGACTGGCGTTTGCCGTTCTTCATGGTGACCTGGTAGTAGCCGAAACCCTCCTGGTCGCCGTTGTTGTAGTCCTTGTTCTTCGGGTAGCCGCTCGCCGCCGCGGCGTCGATGAAGGCATCGCAAAGCTCGTGGGTATCGCACATGTCGGCGACGTTGAGCGGACCGCCCTTGCCGCGGCTGTCGTCGCCGCCGCGCTCGAAATTCTCCGACTTCTTGAAGTAGGGCAGCACCTGCGAATAGGACCAGCCGCGATTGCCGAGCTGACCCCAGGTGTCGTAGTCGAGCGGCTGGCCGCGCACATAGAGCATGCCGTTGATCGAGCTCGAGCCGCCCAAGGTGCGGCCGCGCGGGCAGGGAATGCGCCTGCCGGCCATGCCCTCCTCGGCCTCCATCTCGAAATTCCAGTTGAAGGACTTGTGGTTGAGCAGCCTGGTGAAGCCGGCGGGAATGTCGATCCACATCGACTTGTCGCGCGGACCGGCCTCGAGCAGCAGCACCTTGACGCCCGGATCCTCGGTCAGCCGGTTGGCCAGCACGCAGCCCGCCGAGCCGCCGCCCACGATGACATAGTCCCATTCCACCATGACGCTTCTTTCCTCCTTAGTGCATGACTCATATCAAGGTGGACCGCTTGTCTCCAGACCCGCTGTCGAGGAGGTCCTTCGCGTATCAGATCCCTCGCAAGTC
>Ga0209648_10002714_pt1 | contig 14731 bp, 11 predicted proteins | sample GraSoi2013_115cm_FD_185830 | JGI IMG/M metagenome (GOLD analysis project Ga0209648, IMG submission 185830) | Grasslands soil microbial communities from the Angelo Coastal Reserve, California, USA - Sample 9_17_2013_115cm (SPAdes) (version 2) | ecosystem: Environmental > Terrestrial > Soil >...
TTGACGTGAGATACACCAAGAGATAACTTGCGAGGCTCCATGTAAAGTACTTCCAATTCTTCTCGGGGAGAATCCGCATACTAGCACTTCTCAAGCAGCCTGCAACCCCGGTGTATACCTTAGAAGCAGGTTGTATTGCGCAAAGATGTTCGTTCAGGGGAAGACCGGACAAGCGGACAGTCAAAGCAGTGTACCCAAGATTTCCAAAAGTGGTGGTTCCAAGGCTGCCCATCTTGCATCAAATATCTTAAGGAGAGAAACGCAGTCACAATAACCGCCCGATAGGAAGGGGCACAGGCATTATGAGGACAGGGTTGAACACAGCGTTGGATCCCACCCGGCGCAGCAATGACGCACTGGATTTTGAAGCGGCACTGCGGCGGAAAATCGTCGGCCAGGACGCCGCCATTGAGAAGGTCACACAAATCTACCAGATGTTTCTCGCCGGCCTGACTCCCCCAGGCCGCCCTGTGGGCAATCTGCTGTTTCTTGGGCCCACCGGCTCCGGCAAAACGCGCGTGGTCGAGGCCATGGCCGAAGCGCTCTTCGGAGACCCCAAGGCATGCATCAAGATTGATTGCGCTGAATTTCAGCACAGCCACGAGATTGCCAAGCTGATTGGCTCGCCCCCGGGCTACCTCGGCCATCGCGAAACCCATCCTCTGCTGACCCAGGAGGCCCTGAACGAGTGGCACACGGAAAAGCTGCGCCTCTCCCTGTTGCTGTTCGATGAGATCGAAAAGGCCAGCGACGCGCTCTGGCAGCTTCTGCTGGGAATCCTGGATAAAGCCACGCTCACCCTGGGTGACAACCGCCGCGTGGACCTCTCCCATTGCATCATCATCATGACCTCGAATCTCGGCGCCAGCGAGATGAATGAGCTTATCCACGGAGCCATGGGTTTTGCCCAAAGACCGGCCTTAGTGGATTCCAAGCTCGACGACAAGATCACCCGCACCGCCCAGGAGGCGGCACGGCGCAAGTTCTCCCCTGAGTTCATGAACCGCATTGATAAGATGGTGGTCTTTAAGATGTTGCAGCCGGCGCACCTCGAGCGCATCCTCGAAATCGAGCTGGGCATGGTGCAACAGCGCATCCTGCAGGCAACGGGGAACAGCCAGTTTGTCTTTAACTGCACGCCCCGGGTGAAGAGCTTTCTGCTGGAAAAAGGCACCGACCTCAAGTACGGAGCACGCCACCTCAAGCGGGCCATTGAGCGTTTTATCGTCTTTCCACTGGCCAACCTGGTTGCCACCAGCCAGGTGAAGCTGGGCGACTATGTTCGTATTGATATGGATGCGGAAGGCAAGATGGCCTTCGTCAAAGAAGCTGAGGGGGCCATGGTTCCCGTAATGCTTGAGAAATACGGACAGGAAGCCGGCGCACCTCCGCAGACCCGCGCCGCCCGTGCCGGTGCCAAAACCCGCGAGTTCAGCGCCCCACCGCCCATAGACCACAAGTAGGAAATTTGAAATCTTGAATTGCAGGATCTTTGTCGCATAATCCCGGGCTTCCGCCTCCACATCTTTTTAGACTATGGGACTTGCAGTATTTATAATTCTCCACGTGAAAGCTATGCCTACTTCGTAGTGTGTACGAGGAGATAGATCATGAAGAACCGCATACGAGGAAAGTTCCGGCAACTGGCAACTGGCAACCGACGACCTTTTTTATCCCAAAGCCTGGCAGTCATTCTCATCTTGAGCCTGGTGGTTCCATCGGTGATGCAGGCGCGCGTGAAACCCACCAGTGGCTTCAACTTGTTTTCCTCGCAAGAAGAGATCCAGGCGGGGCAGCAGGCCTCGGCCGATGCCAACAAGCAGCTTCCACTTCTGAGTGACTCCGACCCCATCACCAAATATGTACAAAGGCTGGGAGCCAACCTGGCGGCGCATGCGCCCGGCGCAAAGTGGCCGTATAACTTCCACGTGGTCAACCAGAAGGAGATCAACGCCTTTGCCATGCCGGGCGGGCCGATCTACCTCAATCTGGGGACGATCCAGGCAGCGGACAACGAGGCTGAGGTGGCGGCGGTGATGGCGCATGAAATCTCGCATGTGGTGCAGCGCCACTCCACGCGCGCGGCCACCAAGCAGATGGAGGCCCAGCTTCCGCTTTCCATCTTAGGAGGTTTTCTCGGCAAGGGCATCGGCAGCCAGCTTGCCCAGCTTGGCATTCAGTTTGGGGCAGGCTCCTACTTCCTCAAGAATTCACGCCAGAACGAGCAAGAGGCCGACCTGCTGGGCACGGACATCATGTATGACACCGGCTACAACCCCAGATGGATGGCCGAGTTCTTCCGCAAACTGCAACAGCAGGGCGGGGCCAGCACCACGCAGTTTTTCAGCGATCACCCCATTCCTGCGAACCGTTATCAATATGTTTCCAAAGAGGTCGCCACGCTGCCTGCCAAGCAATATCTGCCCGATAGCACTCCGGAGTTCGCGCAGATCAAGCAGCGCGCCATGGGCATGAAGCCCCTTACCCAGCAGCAGATTCAGCAACAGCAGCAAAAATCGGGGAACAAACTCACTGGCACCGCTATCGATGGGGTGGCGCCCAGCGGAAACTCCCGCGAATTTCAGCATGATGCTTACACGATTTCTTATCCCGATAACTGGCAGGTTTACGGCGACAATACTACGGCTGTGACCATTGCCCCGCAATCGGGTGTGACCCAGGACCAGGTGGCGTACGGCGTGATTGTGAGTGGATTCCAGCCCGAAAACTCAAATTCACTCGACCAGGCTACCCATGAGCTTATAGCCCGGCTGCGCCAGGGGAATCCGCAGCTCAAGCAAATTGGTACCGACGAAGATATACGGGTGAACGGAATCGTGGCCAAATCGGCAGACCTGGTTGGGCAGTCCCCGGTCAAGGACCAGAGCGGCAACCCCTTGCGCGAGCGCGACTGGCTGGTGGCCCTGCCACTCAGCGACGGCCAGCACGTCCTCTATCTCGTATTCATCTCTCCCGAACCCGATTACACCCAGATGCACGGCACGTTTGAAGCAATGCTGCGGAGTTTGCGGCTGCGCTAACCCAGCTCTTTGTCCCCGGTTTCCCCGATACATTCTTGCCTGCCTATTACCCTAGTAATATGGGATGGCGATGGTTCGGCCAAGTAGTCATCCACTTGCAGCAAGTGGGTGGCGTGCCTCGAAATCGCATCTGCCCCGCGTCATTACTGGTGAAAATCGATCCGAAATCACGGACTTGCTGCTAGTTAAGAAAAGCAAAAGACTTTCGCCGCAGATGAACGCGGATCAACGCTGATTTTCGGAAGATTGCGGGAGACTCACGCCCCACTTGCAGCAGGTGTTTGGCTTGCCCAAAAATCGCGTCTGACCCGCGTCATTACCGGCGATAATCGATGCGGGGAGGGAGACTTGCTGGAGTCTGCCGGAAGTGAGTGATCCCGACAAAGCCTGAGCAGGTCAGTTCGAAAGATGAGAGCTCCCAAGGGCGCGTAATGGGCAGTGGATATTCATCCCAGCCCAGCCAATAAGTTTTCAAAGAGCGGAAACCACAAGCATTCTTGAATGCTCAGGACAATGATACGTGCAATTCCTGAAAAGCCAGCAAAGTGATATCACTTGGCGGCACGGACAAACGGGCTTCAAGAGTTTAAGAGAGTAGAGCTTAAAAATTCTCGGCACAATTAGGGATTCCTCCGCTGCGCGTCGGAATGACAAGAACCCGGGTTTTTCTGCGGTTTCTAAAGCCGGTTCCTGGAAACGGCTCTGGCTCCGTCCTTGGCAGAGAAACTTACCTGCTGCGGTATACAATTCTGCGTTGGTTGCGATTCTGAGAACTGAGAGCCGTGAATTGAGAACTGAATGCACCGCAGCTTCCAACTCGCAGCATTTCTCCTGGTAGGCAACTGGATGGCATTCGCACAGGGCCAGCCTGCTCAAAGCGGTCTGCCCCAGCATTCTTCCAAACAGTCCAGCATTCTTGTTGTTGTACGCGATGAGAACCACGACCCGGTCAGCGGCGCGCGTGTAACCCTGACTGTGCCGGGATCTTCTTTTTCCCTGGTGGTAGAAACAGATTTTGCCGGCCACTATCGTTTTTACGGCATGATGCCCGGGAAATATGCGCTCGAGGTGGAAAAGAAAGGATTTTACCCGGTTTCCGTGGGAGATCTGGAGTTTGCTCCGGGAGCTGAAATTCCAGTCCTGTTACGCCATGTGCAGGAGTTCCGGGAAAATGTTGACGTATACGATACGACGCCGGCCGTAGACCCGGCTAAAACCAGCTCCACCGAACAGCTCAGCAACCGTGAGATCTTTACGCTGCCTTATCCCACTACGCGCGACTTCCGCAACGTGCTGCCGTTTATCCCCGGCGTGGTGGTTGATAACAGCCAGCAGATTCACGTAGGAGGCTCGGCGGGATACGAGCTGTTTCATCAACTCGACGGATTTAACGTCACACATCCTGTGACCGGGCTGCTGGATTTGCGCGTAAGCCCGGATTCGCTGCGGCTGATTGAGGTTGACCAGAGCCGCTATACGGCACAATACGGCAAGGGTTCCGGAGGCGTGCTGCGCCTGGAAACCGGCATGGGTGACGACCGCTTTCGGTATTCGGCCACTAATTTTACCCCTGGAGTCAGTATTCAAAGGGGCTTGACCTTTGAGAATTGGACTCCGCGCTTTGTCTTTTCCGGACCGATTAAAAAAGGCAGGGCGTGGTGGTTCGAAGGGCTCAGCGGGGAATACGACAGCAACTTTAATAAAGACCTGCCCTTTAAACGCCGCAATAGCAGCCCCTTGTGGCGGATTGACAGCTTGAGTAAAGTGCAGATCAATGCAACACCGGGGAACATTCTCACCGCCAGCTTCTTGATCAATCACCAGAAGGTAGAGCGGTTGGGGCTGTCTCTCCTGACACCACCGGCCAGCACTACCGACCAGCATGCTTCGATCAAGATGTTCGACATCAGAGACTCGGCCTATTCCGGGCAGACTTTACTTGAAACCGGGGTTGGCGTCAGCGAGTACATGGTTGACACTCTTCCCCGTGGAGGCTTGCCTTTCACGATTCGTCCGGAGGGTATCTCGGGCAGTTTTTTTGAGCGCACCGCCTCGCGCGCCCGGCGGGTACAGGGATATGCCAATCTTTATCTTTCCCCGACGGAATGGCATGGACGGCATGAAATGCGCATAGGCGCAGACCTGGACAGTATTGAAGACCACCAGTTCAATACGCGCCGGCCCATCAGAACTTTGCGGGAAGACGGCACACTGGAGCGGCGTTCTATCTTTTCCGGCCCGCCACGGTTCTCGATAAGCAATTTTGAGGGCAGCGCTTACGCCCAGGACCGATGGTCTCCCGCCGAACGATGGATTGTTGAATATGGGTTGCGTGGCGACTGGGATGAAATTATTCGTGATGCCTGGTTCTCACCCCGCCTGGCCACAAGCTATTTCTTTGATGGACCCACCATGACCAAGATCAGTGCCGGTGTGGGGCTGTTCTACGATGCCACGAACCTTGATTTTGCTACACGCTCCCTGCAAGGCGTGCGACTGCACCAGAATTTTGCCGCCGATGGCGTTACGCGCCTCGGACAGGCTACACAGACCCTGTTCCAGGTGAATACCAATACTTTGCAGCCGCCAAAGTTTGTCAATGCCAGCCTGAGCTTCGAGCGCATGTTGCCCAAGTCCATTCACCTGCGGATTGAGACGCTCGAGAAGCGCGGCCGGGAAGGCTTTGCTTTTTTCAACGTGCATCCGGTTGCAACTACCGGCGGGGTGTATCAGTTGCTGAATGTGCAAAACGGCCGCTATGACTCAATCCAGATTACCGCGGAGAAGAAATTTGCCCAGAACCACCAGTTCATGATCTCCTACACGCGCTCGCGGGCCCGCTCCAACGCGGTGCTGGATTTCTCGCTGGATAATCCTATTTTTGCGCGGCAGGCCGGGGGGGCGCTGCCCTGGGACACTCCTAACCACCTCGTCTCCTGGGGATGGTTTCCTCTTACGAAGAAAATAGATTTGGCCTATTCGCTGGATTGGCACACCGGGTTTCCCTTCAGCGTCGTCAACCAGCAACAACAGATTGCGGGAGCACCCGACTCCCACCGCTTTCCTGACTACTTCGCACTGAACGTGCACGTAGAGCGACGCTTCCGCTTCCATGGTTATGAATTTGCGCTGCGGGTGGGTTCCAACAACATCACCGGCAGAAAGGACCCGACCGTGGTCAACAACAACATAGACTCTCCACAATTCTTGACCTTCAGCTCATTTCAGAAGAGAGCATTTACCGGCAGGATCAGGTTTCTGGGCAGGAGGTAGTTACGGTTTTACCGCAGAGGACGCGGAGGAGCGCAGAGGGAATTCCGTTTCAAACCTTTGGAGCAACTAGCCCGCGTCTCTAACCTTTCCTCAGTTCGATGAGGACCTGGCGGGCGACTTCTTTCAGGGTTTCAAACACGCCTGGTCCCTGGAAGGCTATGGCTTCGAAGGTGGGTTCGTTTTTTCGCATCAGCTCTTTCTTCAGGGCGTCAACCGGCAGCACGTTAGGAAGGTCACGTTTGTTGAGCTGGAGGACGTAGGGGATTTTGACAAGGTCGTAGCCGTGGTCCTTGAGGTTACTGTGCAGGTTTTCCAGGGCTTCCAGGTTGGCGTCCATGCGTTCTTCCTGGGAATCGGCGACGAAGACTACACCATCCACGCCGCGCAGAATGAGCTTGCGGCTGGCATCATAGAAGACCTGTCCGGGGACCGTATACAGGTGAAAGCGGGTCTTGAATCCGCGCACCGTTCCGAGGTCCAAAGGCAGAAAATCGAAGAAGAGGGTTCGGTCGGTCTCGGTGGCCAGAGAGATCATTTTGCCCTTGGCCTTATCGTTCGTCTTGTCGTAGATATACTGCAGGTTCGTCGTCTTGCCCCCAAGACCGGCGCCGTAGTAGACGATTTTGCAGTTAATTTCGCGGGCCGCGAAGTTAATAAAACTCAATGCGTTGTCCGACCTTTTACATAAGTTGGCGCCCAAACCCTTGCCTTGTGTCCCGGCTCACGGGCTGGGCCTAGCTTGCATTAAGGAAGAGTACTGGCGCGGAGAACAGCTCACCGCACAAAACCTGGAGAATATGGCGCGAACCGAATATGTTTTATACCATACGTGCCGCGCCGTATGTACAGGTTGTGTCTAATATTGATAACTAAAAATAAACCTTTCTTGCGCTAGCGCCCGGGAGGCAGCGGATAATAACCGGCTTTGGCGCGGACTAACAACCCTGGACGGTGAACGACTACTTCGATGCTACGGTAGTTATTAGCAGCCGTGAGCCGCGCGCTATAGCCCAGGGTGTATTGGTTACGGGCCTGCTCCGTCACGCGAGAGTACGCCTCTTCAATCCCTTCCTTGCTAAATTCCGCGAATGGCCAGCCTCCGGTGGCGTTAACGTACCTGCCGAGGACATTGCTGGCCCCAATGCGGGGGATGCGGATGTTTTGCAGGGTGTTGTAGCCAGGGATGGCGGCAGAATCCACGCCAATGGCGTACACCGCGATTTCGTTCGATAACAAGACTTTGAGCACATCGCTATAGCTGGCATTACTGCCCAATTCCATACCGTCACTGATGACGAAGATGATCTTGCGCCGGCTGCGCTCGCGCTTGGCCAGGGCGGTGGCAGCGGCCAGAATGGCATCGTTCAGCACGCTGGATTCGCGGCGGATATTGGTAATGTGCGGCTTACCCGGGTCAAAGGGCTTGCCATTGACCGAGGGCGAAGGACCCCCGGTCATGGGGCCGGAGACGACCGGCGGCCCATCATTTCGTCCCTGCAACTCCACCTCTGAGCGGCGTAGCGCGGTTGAAAGCTGGTCACCGGCGCCGCTGAAATCCAGGCGCTCAGTAACTGAGTTGCCGTAGGTAAAGACCCCAACCTCATCAAAATCGCTGAAAGCCCCAGCCAGTGCCGGCAAGGTTTCTTTGACCTTGCGCATGGTCTGCTCCGGCAGATTGGAATCGAGCACGAGGGCCACCGACAAAGGAAACGGATCGCTGGTGAAGTACCTGATCTGCTGCTGTTCTCCCTCTTCCATAACGGAGAAATCTTTCTTCAGCAGGCCTTCGACCAACCGGCCATCGGAATCTTTTACCGTAACCGGGACCACAACAAGGTTAACAACTTTTTTAATGGTGAAGTCATCTCGACTGTCACTCTCCCCATTCGCCGGCTTGGTTGAGCTGGGCATGGGCTTTGGACTTACCGTCGGCGGCGGGGGCAGAGGAAGAGGCTCATCGGCCGAGGGTGGAGGCGGCACAGGACGATCCCCGTTCTTCGAAGCAGGCGCCGTGGTAGTGGGGAATGAGGGGGCTGAGTTGCTGGGCGTAGGAGCATCGGGTATTTGGCCCTGCTGGCTCGGCTGAGTTTGCGGATATGCCGGCACGAGTAAAGCGGCTATAACTACCAGATGATACGCGAACGACTTAAAGTTCATAAGCGGTGTCCCTTGGGCCCAAAATCTCAGCTTTTCCTAAAACCCAGGCTGAATGGCTGCATCTAATTAGATTATCTCTATTAACCTTAGGATACTGTTAAATTATCAGAAAAGGCCCCTTATGGTATTGGTACGCATCGCACGCGCTTGCACTATGGTGTTGCATCTTTGGTGTCTCCTGCTCATTGGCCCACTGGTCTGCGTGGCCCAGCAATCTACCCAGGGCGGTACGGCCCAAAACCCGCCGGCGCAAGCATCGGCACAAACGCCGGAAGAGCCGTCCATGGGCACCTTAAAAGTCAACGTGGACGTGGTCAGTGTTTACTGCAATGTAAAGGATAAACACGGCGCCCTGATTCCCAACCTCAAGAAAGAAGACTTTGAGCTCACCGAAGACGGGGTCAAGCAGAACATCAAATATTTCAGCACCGAGACCGATCAGCCGCTTACCTTGGGCATCCTGATGGATACCAGCGGCAGCATGATGCAGGTCATCCCCGCTGAAAAGGAAGTGGGCGGCGCCTTCCTGAACGATGTCCTGACCCCGAAGGACCTGGCTTTTTTCATGACTTTTGATATTGACGTGAACCTGGAGCACGACTTTACCTCGTCGGCTCGCGAACTCAGGCATGCCATGGAAACGGTCAAGGTCGTTGAGCCTGCCTCGGGTCCATCAATTACGCGGGGACCGTTCCCCGGCTCCAACTCTGCGCGCGGCACGGCCCTCTATGACGGCATTTACCTGGCGGCCACGGAAAAGCTCACGGGCGAGGTCGGGCGCAAGGCCATGATTATCATGACCGATGGGGTGGATGAAGGCAGCAAAGTGCGCCTGAATGAAGCCGTAGAGAGCGCCCAGAAGGCGGACGCGATCTGCTATGTGCTCCTGTTTACCAGAGGCATCTATGGCACCGGTGGCGAAGGTTACATGAAAAAACTGACGGAAGAAACTGGCGGCCGGGTATTCGAGATTGACAAGGTCGAAAACCTGAAAACCGCATTCGACCAGATCGTCGCTGAACTGCGTACGCAATACGGTGTTGGCTATACACCCACCAACAACAAAAAAGATGGCACCTTCCGCAAGATTGAGATCCGCAGCAAGGATGGCTACAAGGTGCAGGCACGGAAGGGTTATTACGCGATTCCGCATTCGTAAAGAAAGCGAGCTTCTAGCTCCTAGCCACTAGCTGTGATTGTTTGTGATAGATGCCCTAATCTTCCATGCTCAAAAACAGCTAGAAGCTAGTAGCTAGCGGCTTGAATAACTGAGCTCACGATGCCCGTTGCTATAATACTTCCGGCGATGGGGTTCGCCGTAACCGCCCATTGATGCAGCGGGGCTGATGACTCCTACAATTTTTTGACGGAGACTTCATCGTGCAGGCATACCTTTGGGTTTCTCTGGGCGCAATTCTTGGGGCCGGCTTCCGCTACTTCCTTTCTCGTTATGTGGCCAAGGTCCTTTCACCCACTTTTCCCTACGGCACGCTCATCATCAATATTTCCGGCAGCCTGGTTCTCGGCTTCTTCCTGATCTGGACCACGGAGCGCGTGCTGGCTGATCCGCGCTGGCGTCTTTTTATTGCCATTGGCTTTTGCGGATCGTTTACCACCTTTTCCAGCTACGCCTTTGAGACCTTTGCCTACATGGAGCAGGGCCAGTGGCACCTGATGGCGGCCAACATCCTGGCCAACAACATTTTGTGTCTGGCGGCCGTCATCGGCGGAGCGGCCCTGGCGCGATGGCTGTAGCGCGGTAGTTATAGAATGGCGCAATAGAGTGGGCATCGCTATGGCCGTGCAGATCACCATCTATCTCAACGAAGCCGACCAGTGGCAGCACCGGCCGTTGCATCTGGAAATCCTGAAATATTTGCGCGAAGAAAATGTGGCCGGCGCTACTGTCTTTCATGCCGTGGCCGGGTTCACCGGCCGCAGCCGCGTAAAGACCTCAAGCCTGGTGGATGCCGGTGGCCAACTGCCAGTTGTCATCGTCTTCGTGGATAGCGAAGAGCATGTGCAACGGGTTTTACCCAAGCTGCGTGAGATGGCATCGCACCGTCTGATTGTGCGCGAGAATGTGGTGATCGAGCAGGGAAGTTTGGAAACGTAAACGCCCACGGTCCCGTTGAGATTTTGCTTGGACTTACTCCAGATTAGTGCTGGCCTTCCGCAATCCAAAAGCTGCAAAGATTAAGAATATTGTTGCGAACAAAAAAATAATCCACAAGACAATGATTTCCGTGGCGCCCAGAAAAGCAGGCTTGTTAATGCTCAAACGCCGGGCGAACTCGGGAATTCCCATGTGAATGAGCTCTCCGATTCCAGCCTCGGCAACGCGATTCTGGCCGGCGTGAGAGATCACGCCGGTGTAATAAGGAACCAGCAGAAAATGCAATCCATAAAGATCGAGCAGCACAAACAGGCTGGTCAGGGCAGGCAGGATCCACGAGCGAATTTTTTTTGTGACAATTGCAGACAGTCCCAGATACAGGAGAATTGCTTCCGGCACGATCAGGGAATACATGTACCAGCCAGTGCTCGCAGAAACACCCAGATGGATATAGACAAGCAATATGTCGTAGATCAGTCCCAACCAAAAGAAAGCATAGAACGACAACAGGACCAGCAGTTTGCCGGACTCTATGGCTCCCTCATCTTTCGCCGGAGAGTCCGGAGAATTTTTTCTTAGACGAGGCAGAACAATTCTGCAGATTCCCACGACCGCCAAAAGAATAATCAGACCAAAGAATAAATAGACGGGTCTGCTGAATTTCAGGAAGCTCCAGGCGCCAAACCAAACATGCGAAAGCAGTATGGAAACGATTCCGCCAGCCCAATTCACATGAGGAACCTGGGCCAGAATTTGCCAGCGTGAGATTGACCGCAAGGCTACATCATCGGTTACACCTGACCACGATCCGGTCAGAGTATGGACCCGCCAATACCAGGGTCCGGCAATAATACACAGGGCCGCAGCCGCCAGAGCGGCATCTTTTATCAGACGTCTTTTCTCACGCGGCCATTGCCAATAACACCAGGATACGATTAAAAGTAAGGCCGGGAGTGCGGTCAGGAAATATGCTTTCGTAAGCAGACCCAATCCTGAAGTTATCCCGAGCCATGGGAAATATTTAAAATTTTGCGGGCCCTCCACGATCTTCAGGGCAAAATAAATCGCAACTGTGTATATCAGCAGCGCAAGGCTTTCATTTCCCACGCGCGCTAAATCCACAAATAGCTCCGGCAAGGCGGTGACGAATACAAGAACAGACAAGGCCAGATTTTTGTTGTTCAAAGCACGCAGGGCCACCAGGTAGCCGATGGGAACAATGCACGAGGCAAGCAAAATATTAAGAATACGCAAAAGAAAAACGCGAGATGCCAGACTCAACCCCGACATAAACTTCAATGGGAAATAGAACAAAAGGTAATACAAGGGCATCTGCTGGGTTTCGTAATTACTAATGCCGGTCTCAGCGGAATTCTCCCGGCTCCAGGAGAGCGGCATTTCCCGGAATTGTTTTTGCAGTCGCTCACGTTCCACCTGGGGCAACTTCCAGTAGTCCTCGTGTGAAAAGAACGGCGGCGGCAGGCGTTCCTGCGAAAGTCTCCAGGGCAGCGGTAGCACATGCAGTGATTGCAGCAGTTCGCGGGGGAAAGGGGTCCTGACGTCCGGAACCGTCTGGTTGTTTATGAGTTGTTGCAGATAAGCAAAATGAAACGCCTCATCGTATCCTTCCCAGATCGGGAACATAGCGCTATAGAACACTCCGCGAAGGACAAAACAGACCCAAATCAGCAGAAGAACGCGGCGGGGACTCTTCATGAAAGTGAATAATGAGATGGCGCTTCCTGGTCAAAGAACCAGTTTTGAATGTTCTTAAAAGACAAAGTGCGCAAATTATATACCATTAAAAGAACACTCCGGAATGCTGCTGAAGCGGGCTGGAACTATGTCTTTGTTGCAATAGTTGCCGATTGTGCGCAAGGCAACAAGAGTGAACAGGACACGCTGAAGACCTTGCTACAATGCTAAATTACGCAAAATGAGTTCCGTGCAAACTCTTGAAAAAGGTGAAAAGCGGCCTGCTGCGGAGGTGCAAAGCGGCGCGACAGAAGACGAATTGGAAGTTTCTGTCGTGATGCCTTGCCTCAATGAAGCAGAGACTCTGACGATTTGCATCAAAAAAGCCGCCGATGCCCTGCGGCAAGCGAACATTGCAGGCGAAATTATTGTTGCTGATAACGGGTCAAGCGACGGTTCCCAGGAAATTGCAAAACAGGCCGGGGCGCGGGTGATTGACGTTGAGGCCAAAGGGTACGGCAACGCTCTGCAAGGAGGCATCGCCGCCGCTCGGGGCCGGTTCATCGTCATGGGGGATTCCGATGACAGCTATGATTTCGGACACACCCCCAAGTTTGTTGAAAAACTGCGCACAGGCGCCGACCTGGTCATGGGGAACCGGTTTCAGGGAGGCATAAAGCCAAACGCCATGCCGCCTTCGCACCGTTACCTGGGAAACCCGGCAATAACTGCAATCGGCAGGTTGTTCTTCCATTCACCCTGCGGCGATTTTTATTGTGGTATGCGGGGCTTTCGCAAGTCTGCCTACGAGCAAATGGGGCTGCGTACCACCGGAATGGAGTTCGCCTGTGAAATGGTCGTGAAGGCCACTCTTCTGAAGATGAAGATTGCTGAGGTCCCTACCACTCTCTCTCCCGACGGCCGCAACCGGCCTCCCCATCTGCGCACCTGGCATGACGGGTGGCGCACGTTGCGCTTCCTTTTGCTTTACAGTCCACGCTGGCTGTTTTTGTATCCGGGAATATTACTAATTCTTCTCGGCGCTGCAGGCACCTTTTGGCTTTTGCCGGGACCGCAGCGTGTTGGGCAAGTTGTATTCGACATACACACCCTGCTCTATGCATTGATGAGCATTTTGCTGGGCTTTCAGGCAATTGCATTTGCAACCTTCACTAAAGTATTTGCAATTTCAGAAGGGCTTTTGCCAGAAGATCCGCGGCTTATGAAGGTGTTCCGTTACATTAAGCTGGAAACTGGGTTGCTGGTGGGCGCTCTCCTGGTGTTGGTGGGGCTTGTAGGCTCAGTTGTGGCGGTATCGGATTGGAGCGCCCGACAATTCGGCCCGTTGAACCCATTTCAAATGCTGCGCCTGGTGAGTCCTTCCGTGGTTGCGCTTACCCTTGGTTTTGAAATAATCCTTTCCAGTTTTTTTCTCAGCGTGCTCGGCATGAAACGTAGATAAGATGTGCAGCCGATGAACAGCGCTCAACAATTTGATAAGCACGCCGATACCTACGATGCCGACCTGAATGAGGCTTTATCGGCAAGCGGAGAATCCAAAGAATACTTCGCGCAGAAGAGAGTTGATTGGCTGCAAGCTTGCGTCCGGCGGTTGCGCGTGCAACCACGCAACGCGCTTGATTACGGCTGCGGAATTGGGGATACGTCAGTGATCCTGGCGCAAGTCTTCAATCTGGAGTCTGTGATCGGCCTCGATATTTCGCCGCGCTCTTTAGAAGTCGCGAGATTGCGGCACGCGGCCGGCCCTTGCCGCTTTTCGAGATTTGACGAGCATGTTCCTGCCGCCAATGTTGATCTGGTTTATTGCAACGGTACTTTTCACCATATCCCTGTTGCTGAGAGAGCTTCTACCGTGGATTACATACGAAACTGCCTCCGCCCCGGCGGTCTGTTTACGTTGTGGGAGAATAATCCGTGGAACCCCGGCACCCGCTATGTAATGGCGCAGTGCGCTTTTGATCATGACGCCATCACGCTTACACCTCCCCAAGCTGCCCGCCTGCTTCGGGCGGGAGGATTTGAGATCGTCAGCACCAGCTATCTTTTCTTCTTTCCGCGATTTCTGAAGCTCTTCCGCTTCCTGGAACCGCTCTTCTCGAAGGTGCCTCTGGGCGCGCAATATCAGGTTCTGTGCAGAAAGCCTTCCGCTTGAATTCAAGATGCTGCAATTCTTTTCTTTGTTGCTGACTATTGGTCTTGACCATCGCACTTAGTGTAATCTTCATAGTTTCAGGTTCGAGAACAGGAAACTCATGAAGCTTTCTCTTTTAGGCCGTTTACCGGTCACCATGGTTTTTTTGGCTTCTGTTATTTCAGCGCAACAGCCGGCGTCACCTGTACCCACGGTAACCGGATTCCGCAACTTCAGCGCCGAGCAGCAGGCAGAAATCCGCTTTCTCGCGGTGCCCGATCCTAAGCTGGCGGAAGA
>Ga0209648_10002715_pt1 | contig 14730 bp, 13 predicted proteins | sample GraSoi2013_115cm_FD_185830 | JGI IMG/M metagenome (GOLD analysis project Ga0209648, IMG submission 185830) | Grasslands soil microbial communities from the Angelo Coastal Reserve, California, USA - Sample 9_17_2013_115cm (SPAdes) (version 2) | ecosystem: Environmental > Terrestrial > Soil >...
CTGCCAGTCTTTTACAAGGAGCCGCTTGGTCACGGCACCGCGGCCGAGCTGAACAATCATGCAGCCATATTCCCAAGAGACGCTGGGCTCGTTCTTGGTGCGCTGGGCATGGGCTCGGGGGGAGCAGCCTGCAGTCTTGTCTCATCGACTGGGCCTGGGCTACTTCGTTTGGACCAGGGATCTGGACCGCAGCTTGTCCGAGGAGATGTTGCAAGCCATTGCAGCGGCCAGTGGCTGCAGGCTGGAGCAGGTTCGTTGTATGACCTATTGCAGTCAGCTGGCTGCAGCAGCAGTACCTGTGCACCGCAGCGGCTTTCTGCCTTGGCTGCTGCCTTTAGGGATCTACCATCGGCGCAGGCTTCGTTTTGGGCAGCTGTTCTGCCCTGCTTGCCTAAGGGAAGATATGCCGCGCCATCTGCATATGCACTGGCGCTTGGCTTCATCGTGGATTTGCCTCAGGCACGGCGTCAGTCTCATGGATGCGTGTCCGCACTGTGGCGCCCCGTTCGCTCCATATCGAAACGACTCTCTTGTTTTGGGGCGGTGCGAGTGTTGCGCCTTTGCTTTGTACAGCGCACATCCATCTACCTGTTCTGCGCGGCAGCAGGCGCAGCAAGAGCGTGTCGATGCGTTGTGGAGGCAGGCGTTTCTCGGGCACCCGCTGCCTTTGGCGTTGGCCTATCGGTTGATCACTCAGAGGGCGAAAAAGGCTCCTGATTTTTCAGGCGCAGGAGAACCGTGGAGCTACTGGCGAATCTTTGCTCGCAGCCACCTGCTGGAGAACGCCTTGGCCAGGTTTGACGAGGATATGGAGTGCTACACAAGAGAAGTTGGAGTCCACGAGTGTTACGTTCGTGCTTTGCCGCAGGCACGTACGACGCCAAGGTCGTGCTGGGAAGTGCCGCGTGATCCTCAGCTGCGGGCCCGCAGGATCCTTCAGATTGCATTGCGTTTGTCGGTCAGGCGCTCCACTGCATCGCGTGTGAAGGCACGGCTATGACCCAATCCAAAGCTGATGGGTCGCCCGGACAATATTTCGCACATGCACTGCGTTCAGCGTGCGGCAACTGTGGGCGATCGATGGACAAGGCCCACCGCATCCATCATGGAGTGAAGTACTGCAGCAATTGCTACCCAGCAGTTTTTCCTCCGCGAACCTGCCAGATCTGCGGCGAGACGGCCAGAGCCCACAAGCATGCAACCTCGTCGGTATGTGGGAAATGTGCACGGCAGGACCGCACATGTCTGCGTTGCGGCCGTTTGACTCCCCAAGCCGCTTTGCGGGTCGGAGACCGCGTTGCATGCGCATCATGTGCGCCTTATTACCGCACTTCAAGACCTTGCGATACGTGTGGAACGCCGAGCGCGAGGCTGAGCAGGTCGCGCGGCTTTCCTGAGCGTGGCCAGATGTGTGAGCGTTGTCTGCGCAAAGTTACTCAGGCTACCTGCAGCCACTGTCACAAGCACCGCACTCAGTACTTTATGACGCTCGCTGGTTGCCATCTTTGCAGCAAGTGCTGCGAACTGGATGGTCCCAGCCATGACTGTCCAGATTGCGGCTCGCGCGTGCAGGGAACGGGCTTCTCGCCTTGTTTCAGCTGTTCCATCAAGCGCGGGAATGTGAAACGGCAGCAGTCAGCCCAGCACATGCTAGTGACTCAACAGGCGAAGCAGCTGTACGCGGACTTCACGCAGTGGGGCAATTCATCGCAGCGGGCAAGCAAGTTGGCGGCGCATGCTTCGCGCTACTTGCAGTTCATCACTCGCATAGACATCGCGCTGCAGCAGGCATCCGTCCCGTTGGACCAGGCCGTGTTGCTGGAGACCTTCACAACGCAGGAGCTGCGGCAAATGGGGTTGCTAATGCAGTTTTTGGTGGAACAAGGCGCTTTCCTCCAAGACGCTGCAGCGCGCCGCCAAAACTCGGATGAGGCCTTGGTGCAAAGCAAGCTCAAGGGCGCTACAGGCAAGCCCTGGGCCGCCGATCTCCAAGCCTTTGATACGGCGTTGGCCCAACGGCAAAAGCCGCTGAATGTACGAAGTCGCAAGTCCTATCTTTCTGCTGCCATTGCCCTGTTGACTGCCGCCAAGGTGGGACGCGCAACGCAACTCAAGCAGGAAGCAGTCGATGCACTCTTGCGAAGCAAGCCAGGCCTGCGCGCATCACTGACCCCCTACTTGTCGCACTTGGCGAGCCGGCACGGGATGCGCCTGAAGGTGCCCGGCAAGCGCACGGCACCCAGACAATCTCTGCTGCCGCAAGCGCGGTACGCAAGGCTATTGATGGATGCCATTGCGGGCAAACCTCCTCGCCCAACTGAGTTGTCGTTGACCGCTACGTTACTTGCGCACCTACTGAACGTGCCACTGACGCAAATACTTCAGCTGAGACACCAGGACGTTGACTGGGCGACAGGGTTGCAGATGCGCCTGAAGGATCGCTGGATGGAGGTGCCGCAAGAAGTGGGCGCGTTTGTCCGAGCGCTGCAGTCACCAGAACATTTGGGTGGGTCAGACTTCAACCCTTGGGTGTTCCCGGGCCGACTGATAAGTGACTGCCTCAGCACATCTGCTGTTTCCTACCATCTGAGAAAGTACGAAATCCCGACGAACCGAAAGCAAGCACGCCACTGAACCGAAGATGCCCAAGGCATCTACAGGCTGTAGCGAGCTTCAGCAATCAGATGCGCTACGGAATACGTCAACGACGGTCTGGATCTATGTAAAGATGCCGGTGGGTAGCATCGTCGGATGCGCCACGGTGACAGGCCTGCACACACTCGCTCCCAGTACTCTGTGGAGGCGATTCGGCACTGTATCCGGGCTCAAGCGCCACGAGTTCTTTGAGTATTTTTCGGGTCTGCCAAAAGCCTTTGCACTGGGGCTGAGCGAACCTACACAACTCGCGTCTCCCATACCGCTGAGCAAGCTGCGCGACATGGCGGGCGGCTTTCATCCACCGCAGTTCTTCGCCAATGTCGCCAGCGATGGGCCTTTGCTGCACGTGATGAGCCAGGCTCTTCACGGCAGACCTCACAAGTCGCCCAACCTGCAGCGAGAGCTGGAACTGGCGTGAGGCGTTCTCGGAAAACGCCGGGACCGAGATTAGGCTCTACGGCGATCTGCCGCAGCAGCCATCTCTGCTAGGAACGGCCCTTCATGTTGGGCAGGTTGAGCGATGAGAAAGGCGTTGCGATCTTGGCCGACGATCCACGCAGGAGGCTTGCCCCGTCCTGTCCATGTGGCGCCAGTAGTTGGATTTTGGTACTTGGCCGCGCCTTGCTTTTTGCTTTTGGCGGGCAGCAACGGAAAGACTTGCTGAGAGGTGAGGCCAAACTCGGTGACGAGCTCTTGTACGCGACGAAGTGCGGCTGTGGCTTCAGTTTTCTTTGCCTTGGCGATTTCTGCATCCAGAGCAGCTTTCGCGGCCAGTAGTTCGGTCAAATTCATAGTCATACCTTGGTCCATGGGCGTTCGCCATCACGTGTGGCGCCAACAATTATCGGGCTTACTTGGAACTGACTGAGCCTCGCCGCCAGTAAAGATCAGGTCGGTGGGGATAGTGAACGGCAAGGAGCATCCGTCCCTGCTGCCGTCAGTTTCATTGCCCACGGGCATCCAGGGCCGTGGCGATCTGCAACTCCCTCGTTGCGTCGATAGTCAAACGCAGTGCACGGCGCACAGGGTCCACTTCAGCAACGGGGGAGCGCGACTGTGCTGCTATCGCACCGAGGCAGTGGTTGATGACGGATGTCGGGGCACCGAGTTGCTCGCGCTCGTACCGCGACAAACAAGAACGATCTACGCCAAGGAGCTTCGCGAATTCGGCTTGGGTGCGCTGTCCTCGTGCCTGCCTGATCAGTTCACTTTGTCGTGTAGGGAACGTTTGAATACTCATCGATGTGCTATAGATACATCATATGTGCAACAATAGCACAATTTGATAGTAGCCTCACCTACAATCAAAATTGGAAACAACATGGCAAGAGCAGACCAAATCAAAGCGCTTTTCAGAGCCTACGCAGGTAACGAAGACGCACAGTTCATCTCCGTGGCACTTCAAGTCGCTGCGGATGAAGCTCGCCGTGGTCACTCAAAACTTGCAGCGGAGCTGCGAGAGCTCATTGAAAAGGCGCGAGCCCCTGCTGCCCCCCGTGCGCGCGCACGGACATTACCTCTTGTGCAGCCTCGCGGCGAACTGGCTGAGCTGCTGACAGCGCAGTACCCCCAGCACCCTTTGAAGCACATGGTCCTGTCCAGGGAGGTGGAGCAGAAGCTGCAACGCGTGCTCCTGGAGCAGCGTCAGCATGAGCGCCTCAGTGAGCATGGATTGACGGCTCGCCGCAAGCTCTTGTTGGTAGGGCCTCCCGGCACTGGCAAGACGATGACGGCTGCCGTGCTCGCTACTGAGCTGAAGCTGCCGCTTTTCACCGCGCGGTTTGACAGCCTCATCACCAAGTTCATGGGGGAAAGCGCCTCTAAGCTTCGCTTGGTCTTCGAAGCTCTCAAGATCACCCGCGGTGTGTACTTTTTTGACGAGTTCGACTCGCTGGGCATGCAGCGGGGGGGGCAGCATGACGTTGCAGAGATGCGCCGCACGCTGAACATGTTCTTGCAGCTGATCGAGCAGGACACCTCGGACAGCATCATCGTGGCGGCAACGAACCACGGAGCTTCGCTTGATACTGCGCTCTTTCGCCGCTTCGATGATGTGATTCGATATGCCACCCCAGACGAAGCGCAAGTCGATGAACTGCTGCGCAATCGTTTGGCGATGATGGCTCCTGCAGACTTGAACTGGTCAAATCTGGTCCCCCGTGCAGTGGGGCTTTCCCACTCCGAGATCACCAAGGCTTGTGAGGACGCCATCAAGGACGCCATCCTTGAAGAACGATCGAGCATTTCAGAAAAAAGCGTTCTCACCCACCTGCAGGAGCGAGCTGCAAGCCAGCTGCACAACTGATCGGCCGGCCGTCCGGCCGGCCGGTCTGGTACATTGAGGTAACAAAATGCATCGTTGCCCTCACCATGCCAGATCTCGATCATTTGTCAGTTACGGGGTTCACTACCGACCGAAGCTTCCAGTCGACACACTCGTTTCCCAAGCCATCGGAGCTTCAGCGGGACCGGGAGCAGCATGGCAGCGCATTGCTGCGTCAACTCGCGAAACTACGGTTAGACGCTGAAGCTCTTTCCTTGGAGCGTGCAAAGCGCGGGCTGACTACGTCCACTGGAATGATCATTGCGATCGAGTTTTCGGCTCAGGCGAAATTTGATGTCAAAGCCCTCGAGTGGCGCAAAGACGAAATAGAGGTTTTAACTGTTGCCCAGTCCGGTGGCGGAGCCCAAGTCGTTGCGCTTCATGTTCCGGAAGGCAAGCTGAGTGCGCTTGAGACTCGGGTAAGGAAGTACCTGAGCGGCCCTATGACAAAGCATGGGAAGCCTCCCCATACACAGCTCGTCAATGCAATAGAGAAAATTCGTGGAGCGGCCTTTGCAGAGTTGTGGACAGAGGAAACGGCACCACCCGCGCCTGAGAAAGCAACTTGGCTGCAAATCTGGTTGCGCAACGGTGCCCAGACCGCGAGCGCAACAGCAAAGGCATTCCAAGCAGCTGCCGTGCAGTTCGGTATTCAGGTCGAAACGAGTTACCTCAGCTTCCCAGGTCGCGTTGTAGTTGCAGCATGGACGACTCGCAAAGCATTGGAGGGCGCACTCAGACTGTTGGATCTGATCGCCGAGATACGGTACGTTCAACCACACGCAGAGTTCTTTCTTTCAGATCTTGCGCCTCGTGAGCAGGCCCCCTGGGTGCAAGAGCTGCTGCAACGATGCACATTCGCCGAGTCAGACACAAGCCCCTATGTCACCTTGCTCGACACAGGGGTGAACCGAGCCCATCCTCTGCTGGAGAAGGCTGTCGCCCATGAGGACGTAATGGCGGTGGATTCAGAGTGGGGTCCAGGTGCGGATGTAGATGGACATGGAACCGAGATGGCAGGCGTCATCTGTCACGGCGACCTGGTGGCACCTTTGGCGCATGATCAGAAGCTCGATGTGCCTCATCGAATGGAGTCAGTGAAAATCTTCCCGCCTGCAGGAGCTAATCCACCACATCTGTACGGCTGGATCATGGCAAAAGCAGTGGACAAGGTCGAACAGAAGAATCCGGGACGCTCACGCATCTTTGTGACCATGACTACAGCGATCGGTCCCGGAGCAGGGATGCCTACGGAATGGTCGGCGTGCGTGGATCAATTGGCTTTTGGCTTGAACGGACTTGACCCTTACACCCAGGGCATCAGCTGGGGTACGGACTTTGCGCTCAAACAGCGGCTGTTCGTGATGTCCGCAGGAAACGTACCCTGGCAGGGTTGGACTCAGTACCCCGATATCAACCACTCTACTTCCATCGAGGACCCTGGCCAGTCTTGGAATGGCCTCACCGTAGGTGCCTGCACTGACCTGACCTATTTGGACATTCAGCGCTGGCCGACGTACGCCCTCATCGCACAGGGGGGGGCACTCTCCCCGGCATCGACTACATCGCGCTTGTGGCGAAACTCATGGCCATTGAAGCCAGACGTTGTAGCGGAAGGGGGAAATGCGACGATTGATGACACCAATGTTCCCGCAGTGGGGCCTAGCAGCTTACGAATATTGACGACATCCCACAGAATGCACCAGGGGCCTTTTGCCGAAACAGGGGATACCAGTGCAGCGGCCGCAGAAGTGGCAAGAATTTGCGCCCACATAAGAGCTAGGTATCCAAACTATTGGGAAGAAACCGTTCGTGCCTTGGTGATACACGGCGCGCGCTTCACTCCCCAAATGCTGGCTCAGCTGCCGAGAGGCGCGAAGAAAAGGGACATGAGGGAACTCTTGCGCACCTATGGCTTCGGTAAAGTCTCTCTGCAAAATTCCTTGGCTTCGGCCGAAGATGCTCCTACTCTCATCGTTCAGGACACAATCGTTCCGTATCAGCTTGAAAAGAGCAAGGTAAAACTCAAAGAGTTGAAATTGCACAAATTACCTTGGCCAGCCGATGAGCTAGAGGCCTTAGGTGAAGTTGCTGTGGAAATGAGGGTAACTCTATCCTTCTTTGTAGAGCCGAATCCCAGCCGCAGAGGGTGGCAAAGCAAATTCCGATATCAGTCTCATGGACTTCGATTTGCTGTCAAGGGCGCCAGCGAAGATGAGGTGCGCTTCAATCAACGAATCAACAAGCTCGATCGCCTTGAAGATTTTGACGAAGACGAAAGCCTGTCGGACCCCGATAAAAACGAGTGGCAAATCGGGGCAGTGCTCCGCGCTAGAGGCTCTGTGCATAGCGATGTCTGGAGGGGGACTGCGGCACAGCTGCGTGAGAAGTCGCACATCGCAGTGTTCCCCATAGGTGGTTGGTGGAAGGACTGGCCAGGAGCCGAACGCGCTGGCAAGGCTACTAGGTACTCGTTGGTCGTTTCGCTGCGACCCATCCAAGAGGTGGACGTGCCAGTAGATCTCTATACGCCGATCGCCACAGAAATCGCAATCGTCAACGCTGTTGACATCACTGCTTAGGCATACCCGCAGAACGTTATGCCCTAGCTGTACTTGGCCGTCAGTGCCAAGCGCTGGCCTTTCGCCTAGTTTGTCGTGCAATTCACCAGTCCAGCATGTCTCCGGTTTCAGATCCCCAATTCTCCCGACTACCTCTAAATGACACCTTGTACCGATTGGTTGGTGCCGCCAAAATACTCCCCAAAATTGATGAGATGGAGACGCCACGTGTGCAGCTGTGGTTTGCTGAGATTGATAATCATGAGCCCGAACGTCTTGCCTATGCCCGGAGAGCCAGCGGAGCTTATAGCCTATTGTCGGTGATTGAATCAGCGGGTTCTTTGCCAGCATTCCCGTTGGGTTCATTCTGGCACGATATGACCAGACAAAATGGTTTGATCATGGGCGATCAAATCAAGATTGAAAACCTTCGCATTCCCCCGCAAAAGTGGATACTTGTTCATCCAAAAGACTACATTCGTATCCACGGGCACTACGGTATACAAGAATTTCCCCTGAGCGGCGAAGACAGAGCTGGACAGCTTCACGATCTTAGAGATGCGCCCTATTATCGTTGCTATAGCGACACAGGACTGGAACTTATTATTCCTGCCTACGAGGTCTTCAGGAGATTTTATGGCGTGTGCTCCTTTTTATCAAATGCGTTACTATCCAATCATTGGAACAATGAGTTGGAGAATTTAATTGTAGGAAGTGAAACGGGATTCACGCCAGAGGGTGATGCCTATAAGATCCTAACAAAACAAAAATTGTCTTCCATCAGCTGCCGCGCCATTGCACATTTCCAGACTTCTGAATACGCCAACAAGCAGGCACAGGGCATATTTGTGGGTATACAAAACTCCCGGAGGTCGGGAGTAACTCACCCATGGGTTCAAGTTCATCCGCACTGGACTGAAGACAAGGAAAAAGACGATATAACACTATCATTTCTTGGTCAACAGCTTTCAAGCGGCGCAATTCTAGTGTTGTGGATTTATAACTCTGAATTTCCGCCTCCTCCCGTGCCTCTCGTTCGTGTCCTGGCCAACCAAAAAATACCGATCAATTCGCAGCAATCTTCACAAGCATTTTCTGAGCCTGCAGGACAACCCAAAGGCTTAAACGGAGACCCTGTGGTTATCCATCCGCCAGCAGATACCAGGCTGGGAAATTATGTATCTCATCTTGCGATCAACGAGATGTGGTCTGATTTACCTGACATGAGGATTGAATATAAAAAGGTTACTTTTACAGATCAGGCCCTAAAATCTGATGAAAAATCAAACAAACGCAAAAGGAACCATGGTACCGGGCATAAATCCTCGTCGGGAAGCCTCAGCAGCGCTTCCCTTAGCGCCCACGCGCAAAGCGGCATAAAGAACAGATTCAGCGCTCTGGCCGCGTGTTTCATGCAGCTTGAGAAAGAAAAAGTCATTAAACAGAGATTGGACTATGCATTAATAAATCCTGTCGCTGTTGGGGGTGCAGTATATTGCATGCTCCCTACTAAACTTGGAACGACAGATATTCCTTGGGCCATTGTGGGTAGAGGAGACGATGCCAGAGGACGGCTGTGCTGGGTGAGTGAAATTGAGCTGCCTGATGGCTCATTACAGTATTTCTTTGAACTTGAAGTTCTGGATGAAGAAGCCTTCTATGCTCTGATAGTCAAGCCAATTGAAAACGATGCGAGGCTTCCAGAAGAAAGTCTGAGTGAAATCCTAAAGCTTGCCGTTTTGACAAAGGGTCGATGGAATAATGGAGATTGGAGAAATCTGGAAAATACAATAGTTCGTGGGCGCATTAAACACAAGTTTGAAAATGGTGTGCTTAGTGCTGACTACGTCCGACGAAAATTTCTGTGAAGTGCGCCTTGTCTCTACAGGCTTAATAACCGCTCTGTAAGTTCTTCCGCTGTGACAGCAGTCAAACCAGTCCTTCCATCCACAAGGAATACGGATCTATTGAAGGGGCGAAAAAGCCAGGACCTATCGTCGATCGCAAGCCAGGGAAACACCATCCGATCGTTGTCCCGAAGCCAAGCATTGCACTCGGCCTCGCGTTCATAGGCAAGAAGTGAATTTGGAACGTCGTGAAGTTCCGCAAAGCGAGGTGTCACATCAAGGACGCGCGAAGCAACATCATCGGAAAAAAGTGAGCGCAGGCTCTCAAGCGAGCGTTGAAGGCGCCAAGTACTTGTGATGACCACGTCCCAACCCGTGCAACGTCGCAGCACGTTCTCGAACACAGGCAAGCAACACAAGTGCTTTGACTCGTGGCAGAACTCGGGATGGATCACTCCATCAAAGTCCAAGAATATTGTGTTCACGCTGCAATTGTAGTGTTGGCGGGTGCCCAAAGGCTTACACCCATCATCGTCATGGTCTAGTCGAGCTCTTTAACGATCCAAGGAGTTAACCAGTTATGCAGAGTTACCCGCAACGCGTTCGAGATAATATCCTTCCCTTATCTGTGGGTTCAACCCTTCCCGAAGCATTTGAAGAATGGTTATTCACCGATGAAGTAATTGATCATGATCATAAAGATGAGATCTGTGAACTGTGCGAGCAAGACGGCCTTCGCTATCATTTCCGCATAAAGAATCAGCTAACGCATCACCATTTATGGGTCGGATCACATTGTATCTTGCGATTCAACGTCTCTGTTTTCGAACAAGGACGCAGGCTTTCACCAGAGGAAGCCAAACGTAGACTGAATCGTCTCGAAGAACAAATGCGCATGGAATCTTGTATCAATGCGTTGGAGAGGGTGGCTGCGACTGAGAACAACGACATTCTGAAAAATGCACTTACCTATCTCAGGAAGAATAAAAATCTAACGCCGAAATATGCATTCGTCGTTTTATGGCGGCTCAAGATTAATAAAATAGAACATAATCCCGGATTTTTTAAGGTCACTCTAAAGACTGCCAAGCAAAGATCGGATTTGCTATCAATGGACGAGAGTAAGGTCCATTTAATATGGCCAGCATTGACGTCCACCCAACGCGACATCGCCATCCGCTTAGGACATACACCTCCCGGGTTGTGATGATAGAAATGTGAGCTTTACCCCCTTAGCTCGCTCAATGGCGAGGCGGCAGCCCGATTTTTTGAGTGCGCGCGGACTTAGGCCGGCGAGGCGCCTTGCGCAGCTGCACAGCGGCTTTTGCCACGCCGCGAGGTACCAGTGGATGTTGATTTTTGGAAGTTCTGGGTCAATGCGTTTGAAGAAGACCCTATGACTTTCAATGGTTGCCGACTAGCGCTGCATCACATTTCTGAAGCATGTCTCTAAGCGCCATGAGCGTCTGCGGATCAGAAAGTCCTGTCTTGCCATCACACGCCACCAAGCGATCCAAGATAGCGGGGGGCCAGTCCTCGATGTCATCGTCCAAGGCCAGCCATTGCCTGGGCTTTCTGCGGGTCACGTCCTCCAGGATTTGCTGGCCACGCGAAGTGTCCCGAAAGCTCGCCAGAAGCCAGGGATCCGCTCCGTGGACACGTTTGTGGAAAGTGCCACCGATGAAGCGGGCGCGCAGCTCCTTGGGCAACAGCTGCAGCGTCTTGGCATAGCCGGGGCGTATGCACCATGTACTGCTGAGCACGATGGCTACTTGGGGGTAGGGGGCGAGTTCTTCTTGCAAAAGGGGCAGCCACTCGAACAAGGAGTGCTCAGAGGCTTGGTATGGGCTCATGTAGATGCCACGTCGGGGATGCCAAAGCACAGCTTCATGGTGAACCACGCCGTCAAGATCAAGATACAAAACCACGTCAGCGCTGCGAGGCGAAGACGCAGGGATGTAGGGAGTCGAGCTGCCTGCGGACATGCTTGTCATGTCGGCATTTTCACGCCATGCGATGTGATCCTCGCCGGTGACCATGGGGGGCAAGGGGCATCCGCCTACGGCGTGCCATTGCCTGCACCACGACACTGATGCCAGTAGCCCAGCCCGCCAGCGGTCCTTGCGACAACCCGACCACTCGTCCATGTCTCTTCCATCCCCCTCTTCAGAATCTGCGAAGGCTCCTGCAGCCGCTCCTGCGCACCACGATCCCACGGCAGTGACCCACCCCACCGATGGCTGCATTCGTGTTCGTGGCGCGCGCGAGCACAACCTGAAGAACGTGGATGTGGTGATTCCACGCAACTGCCTTGTGGTCTTCACCGGGGTGTCCGGCTCGGGCAAGTCGTCGCTCGCCTTCGGCACCTTGTATGCCGAGGCGCAGCGCCGATACTTCGAATCGGTCGCGCCCTATGCGCGCAGACTCATCGACCAGGTGGGCGTTCCGCAGGTCGATGGCATCGATGGTCTGCCCCCTGCAGTGGCTCTGCAGCAGCATCGTGGCGCACCCACGGCGCGGTCATCGGTTGGCAGCGTCACCACTCTTTCGAACCTGGTGCGCATGCTTTACTCGCGTGCTGGAGCGTACCCCGCGCACCAACCCATGCTGTATGCGGAGGATTTTTCACCCAACACCCCGCAGGGCGCCTGCCCGCATTGCCATGGACTGGGCCGTCTTTACGACGTGACAGAGGCGTCCATGGTGCCGGATGATTCGCTCACCGTGCGCGAGCGGGCCGTTGCCGCTTGGCCAAGCGCTTGGCAGGGCCAAAATCTGCGCGACATTCTCACAACGCTGGGCCACGACATCGACGTGCCTTGGCGCAATTTGCCGCGCAAGACACGCGAATGGATCCTTTTCACCGACGAGCAGCCCACCGTGCCGGTGTACCCGGGACTCACGGTTGACGAGGCTCGGCGCGCGCGCCAAGCGGGCCAGCCGCCCAGCTACATGGGCACGTTCACCGGCGCACGCCGCTATGTGATGCAGACATTTGCCACCAGCCAGAGCGCGATGATGAAGCGCAAGGTGTCCAAGTTCATGGTGGGGACGCGCTGCCCAGTCTGCCATGGCAAGCGGCTGAAGCCCGAGTCGCTTTCGGTCACCTTTTGCGGTCTGGACATTGGCGATCTGGCTCGCCTGCCCCTTGACGCCTTGGCCGATGTGCTCCGACCTGTGGCCGAGGGCGCGACCACTCCAACCGTGACGGGCGATGCCGGTGCTGCCATGACTGCTGCTGCGCGCAAGCGCGCCGCACTTCAACGGAAGGCGGACGGCGCCTGCGCCCATGCTGCCGCACCCGATGTGCGCCGCACGCCCCACCTCTCGCCCGAAAAGCAGCTGGCTGCACAGCGCATCGCTCAGGAACTGCTGGTCCGCGTGCAGGCCCTGACCGGGCTGGGGCTGGGTTACCTCTCGCTCGACCGGGCGACGCCCACGCTGTCACCCGGCGAGCTGCAGCGCCTGCGGCTGGCCACGCAGTTGGCATCGCAACTCTTCGGCGTGGTGTATGTGTTGGACGAGCCGTCTGCCGGACTGCACCCGGCCGACACCGCTTCGCTGCTGACTGCGCTGCAACGCTTGAAGGACGCTGGCAATTCCATCTTCGTGGTCGAGCATGACGTGACCACCATGCAGCGCGCAGACTGGCTGGTGGATGTAGGCCCCGGGGCCGGCGAGCGTGGGGGTCGCGTCCTCTACAGCGGCCCGCCCGAAGGCCTCGCAGAGATATCCGAGTCGCAGACGCGTCGCTACCTGTTCGAGGACGGCACGCGTTCACGCCGCGAACGGCGCACCCTCAACCCCGAAAATCGAACTCAGGGTTGGCTGACGCTGCAGGGTGTACATCGCCACAATCTGCGTGGCGTCGACGTGGCGTTCCCTACAGCGTGCCTGACTGCCGTAACCGGCGTCTCCGGCTCGGGCAAATCGAGCCTGGTTAGCCAAGTACTGCTGGAGTTGGTCACCGCCCACTTGGGGCAGCCCCTTGCGTCGAGTGAAGGTGAAAGCCTGGCCGACGGGCCGCCTGATGCCACAGCGGACGGCGATGACCCGGTATCCATCAGGATGACAAATGAAGGCGCCACTACTTCAGGCCGACTTGGCGGGGCCACAGACCACGTTCGCCGGCTTGTGCGCGTGGACCAGCAACCGATCGGCCGTACGCCCCGCTCCAACCTTGCCACCTATACCGGCCTGTTTGATGCCGTGCGCAAGCTCTTCGCAGCTACACCGGCAGCGCGTAAAAGACGCTATGACGCGGGCCGCTTTTCGTTCAACGTCGCCAAAGGCCGCTGTTCCACCTGCGAGGGCGAAGGCTTCGTGAGCGTCGAACTGCTTTTTCTGCCCAGCGTGTACGCGCCGTGTCCCACCTGCCACGGCGCGCGTTACAACTCCGACACACTGTCCATCACATGGAACGGACTCAGCATCGCCGATGTACTTGGCCTCACGGTGGACGCTGCCTGCGAGGCGTTTGCCGCCGAGCCTGCCGTGCTGAGGCCGCTGCATGCGCTGCGCGACATCGGGCTGGGCTATTTGCGTCTGGGCCAGCCCGCGACAGAGCTGTCAGGGGGTGAAGCCCAGCGCATCAAACTTGCCACCGAGCTACAGCGTACCCAGCGGGGCCATACCCTGTACGTACTGGACGAACCTACGACGGGCCTGCATCCGGCCGACGTGGACCGCCTGTTGCTGCAGCTGGACGCACTGGTCCAGGCTGGCAATACCGTCGTGGTGGTCGAACATGACATGCACTTCGTTGCCTCCAGCGATTGGGTGATCGATATCGGTCCTGGTGCGGGTGCACAAGGTGGACACATCGTAGCGACTGGGACACCGCATCAGGTGGCAAGTTGCACCGCCTCGCGCACGGCACGGTATCTGGCGGCCGCATTGAACAACACCATCGCAAACTGAATGGCTCGCTTGCGATCCGCTACCTTGAAAAACCGCAATACGCGGTCGACAACAGCTTTTGCGTGGGCGCACGTCGATTGGCTTATGGCGCTATTCTCTGTTCAAGGCTTGTGTCAATTCATCGTCAATAGAATGAATTTCTTTGCATGCTTTTTTAGTACGCGCTTGGGTCGCCAATTGATCGTAGAAATTAGCGACCTCACGAAGTTGCTCTTCATCCAGGTCTTCAATCCCGATCATACGATTGCTGGCAGATTTACTCGCCGCCAGTAACTCGTTAAGTTTAAGATGTAGTGCGACGCTGTCCTTATTTTGGCTTTGTTGGATCAAAAAAACCAAAATAAGGACAGCGTCGCACTACATCTTAAACTTAACGAGTTACTGGCGGCGAGTAAATCTGCCAGCAATCGTATGATCGGGA
>Ga0209648_10002716_pt1 | contig 14726 bp, 10 predicted proteins | sample GraSoi2013_115cm_FD_185830 | JGI IMG/M metagenome (GOLD analysis project Ga0209648, IMG submission 185830) | Grasslands soil microbial communities from the Angelo Coastal Reserve, California, USA - Sample 9_17_2013_115cm (SPAdes) (version 2) | ecosystem: Environmental > Terrestrial > Soil >...
AACCGTTGCTGTCCTCCCGATTCAGTTTGCATTCCTCAATTCCGGAAAATATTCATGGACTTAAAGGCGAAAGCGCGCTCCGCAGTGTGGCGCTTGAAATCCCCATCAGTCCCGTGAAGGGGTTATCCAGCTCCAGGACCAGGAAAATCGCGCCGGCAAATGACAGCGCGCATACAAACAGAGAGGCCATGACGACCAGGTTGGCTCGCGCAAACAAAGTGAAGCTTGCAAAAATCGCACTGAGCCAAAAAACCAGGATGATTAAAAATGGAACCGGAATTGAGCCGCCGGTCTGCGCAAACAACTGCAATCGGGTCTGCGCGCCTTCCGTGAAGGCCTGAATGGCGCGAGATTGCAGCGAACGCTGCGTGTCATTGTTCGGCGACAGGCGTTCCAGTTCATCTTCGAATGCCGACGACTCGGCTGTCGACTGGAAATGAACGAGCTTGCCGGCCGGAATCTCTTCCTCGTGCCAAATGCGATTGGCCAGCGGCTGAATGCTCCGCCGCAGAAGATTTCGGACAGGAGTTGCTTCCGGACCATATTGCGCAAGCAGATCGTCCAGAATGATTATGGTAGCGGTCAATTGCCTGACCTGATTGGTCTTCTGATCGAATGAACTCTTCGCGGATGCAATCAGCAGACCCAGCACAAGTGCGGCTAACGTGCCAATCAGGCCGGTTGACATTTTCACGACGTCCCGGGAGTCCGGATGCAGGTGGCTTTCCGACAACAAGGGCCGAACAACCATCCCAACCAAGGCGCCGCCAAATACAAGCGCGAACGCAAGGAGCGAGATCAACAGATAATTCATAGCCGAGATATCTCTGTGTTTTGGCGACCAAGCGCGGCGTCGTTCAGGCCGCGGAGACGACTGCCGGTCTCTTCGCAAGCATCGTTCGTCGATCGTGAATCAGGCTCTCCAGCCGATGCGCCGCGACATTCAAGGTGGCGTCATCCACCGCGGTCTCATCCCCGCTCGCGGATCTGGTGCGTTGCTCCCTGAGAATGTCGTCAATTTCTTCTTCGATATCTAACAGCTCAGCCTCCGTGCTGACGTTCCGAATCCGGCGCGCCAGGGCATAGAGGGAATCCAAGGGGCCTTGTTTAGTCGCGGGCTGGCCTAGTCCAAGAAATTTCCAGGCCGCAGCAAGTATAGTGGCGGCGCCCCCCAGCACCATTGGCGTTAAATAGATCCAGTTGCTGTACTCATCCATAAAACTCTGCTGGGTGCCGTTGTAGAAGGCTGCCGCTCCAGGGTGCAGAGGAAGGTAAGCATCCGGGTCAGTGCTCGGCGCGGTTATCTGCGCGAAAATCGGCTGCTCGCTCATAAGCTCCCTACGCACGGTCATGATCGTCTGCGTAAGAGTAGCGATCAAATCGGAACTCAGCTTTTTGTTCGCAACAAGATATAGAGAGGCTCTCAAGGTGGTCAGGTCATCGTCCGGGACCGGCGGCGCGCCCCGCAACGTGCCTTTGGGCACGTCGAAACTTTCATAAGCACGTTCGGCTCCCGCGATTGCCCCAGCGGAATCGATCGAGATGAGTACCGGCAGCGCCTTTGGACCTTGCTGAACGGCGCTTTTCACAAGCGACAAATATTTTTCAGCTAGTGGGATCACAACAAGCAGCGCACTGACCTCTTTGGATTGAATGGCTCGCCGGGCATCCGGCACCGCGATATCCTTGAACACTTTCGCGCGATCGAGCCCATATTCCTTGCTCAGCACATCGACAATTTTGCTATTGGCGTCGCCGCCGATCACGCCCACGCGGCGGCCCTTCAATTTGTCCACGCTGTCGATGGTCGAACCCGGCGGCGCGACGATGAGGACGACCACATGGCTGACAACGACGACGGCCTGCGCCTGCGACAGATCACCGACATCGCCGCGAACCACGGCCAGATCCACATTGCCCGCAGAAAAAGCCTTGGCGGCTTCAAGTGCCGTGCCGCTGTCGATGACCTTGAACCGCACCGGCGCGTTCGTCGAAACCAGCCGGCTTGCAATGGCCGACATTGCACTGGCAGCCTCACCGTCGATCGAGCCCACCGCCACGCTGAGCGTTACCGGACGAGTATAGTACCGATAGGCAAGCAGGCTTGCACCTGATGCAAGACCAATAACACCGACAAGCAAGATAAAACGGAGCCACAGCGGCAAATTCAGCGAAACCATGCTGGTCACTCCTAACGCACCGACTGGTTGCCGCACTGCCAGCACCTGGAGGCAGCGGTCGTGGGCCGCAGAGCGGGATCAGCAGCGAATGACGTTCATTTGCCGCCGCCGCTGCTTCCCGCCTCGATCATCTTGAGCGCCTTTTCAATGCCGAAGGTTCCGGACGCCTGGCTTGGCGGATAGTCTTTGAACGTCTGGAGGAACTGTCCCACGATGGCGCTGCTGGGAATCAATGTCCATAGCTTGTCACCCCACCATCTTGCATACATCATCGATTGATCCTGGTAGCGCTCCCACGGATCCTGCCGCAGGTTGGTCACCAGGGGGACGTTGGTTGATTCTTCTGTGCCCGTGAACAGGTTGCCTTTGATGGTCTTGAACGTGACTTTCCAGTCATCGTAGCGCACGGCGGTGAGGTCACCGTTGTCCGTGAAGTAGAAGAATTCGTGCCGCGGCCCCCTCGGAACTTCGCCCTTGAAAAATGGCACGAAGCTGTAGCCGTCGAGGTGAACCTTGAAGGTCTTATCGCCCGCCTTCATGCCGCTTAGTAGTTTCTCCTTCACATCCGGATCGCCCGCGCCGGCCAACAGCGTCGGCATCCAGTCTTCGCTGGCGAAGATTTCGTTGACGATGGTATTCGGCTTGATCGTGCCGGGCCATCGCGCCACCATGGGCACGCGGAAACCACCCTCGAAGGTCGTGCCCTTCTCGCCCCGGAACGGGTGATTGCCACCGTCCGGCCAACTGAATGTCTCCGCGCCGTTGTCGCTGGTGAAGATCACGATGGTGTTGTCGGCGATGCCGAGGTCGTCCAGCTTCTTGAGCAGCTCGCCGACCTCCCAGTCCATTTCCATCATGGCGTCGGCATAGAGGCCATAGCCGCTCTTGTCCTGCCACTTGGGTGAGAGATGGGTCCAGACATGGGTCCGCGTGGCGTTGTGCCAGAGGAAGAATGGCTTGCCGACCTTCGCGGAACGGTCGATGAAATCGACGGACCGGCGGACCAGTTCTTCGTCGACGCTCTCCATGTTGAATTTGGCTTTTGGATCCATGTTCGGGTGCGGGGGCAGCGGGCTGCCGTCGGCGATCGTCTGCCTGCCGATCTTGCCCCAGCGCGGATCGGTGGTGGGATCGTCTGTGGTCGTCGCCTTGCAGTCCACGATGTTGCGCGGGCCGAACATGGCGTGGAATTTCAGGTCCTTCGGGTAATCGGCCTGGTAGGGTTCCTCCATCGCGTTGAGGTGATAAAGGATGCCGTAGAACTCATCGAAGCCATGCAGCGTGGGAAGATACTCGTTCCGGTCGCCGAGATGATTTTTGCCGATCTGCGCCGTTGCGTAGCCGAGAGGTTTCAGGAGTTCAGCGATCGTCGGGTCGGTATCTTGCAGTCCTTGTTTGGAGGCAGGCAAGCCGACCTTCAACAGGCCGGTACGGAAAGGCGTCTGCCCGAGGATAAACGCGGCCCGCCCCGCTGTGCAGGATTGCTGGGCATAGTAGTCGGTGAACAGCGCGCCTTCCTTCGCGATGCGGTCGATGTTGGGCGTGCTTCCGCCCATCATGCCGCGATGGTAGGCGCTGATATTCCAGATGCCGACATTGTCGGCCATGATCATGATGATGTTCGGCTTCTTGGCGGCTGTCTGTGCTGATGCCAAGCCGCCGAATGCGAGCGGGAGTGCTAGAACCGCAGTTGCGAGATAACTGTTCTTGAGCATCGCATCGTCCTTTGGGCATCGCGGCAGTGGCCGCACTGGTCGTTTTCGCCGCAGGCTTTGCTTTTCAGTTTTTTGGGGTACCAGGTGGCGCCGCACAAAGAGCGACGCCACCTTCCGATGGCTTTGGCGAACCGTTCCTAGTCTCGTGCCAGGGCGGTCGCTTCTCGCAACTTCATCTGTTCCGCAGCCGTTATCTGCATCGGCCCGAGTTTAATGGTCAGCTTGTCGATCTGGCCGTCGAATGCGAACGGCACCTGATAGTCCTTGTCGTTCACCCCGGTGCGCGTATCGAGCCCGACGTCGAAGGTCTCGTCGGCCACCTGCAGGAAAGTAATCGAGTTGGCCTGCTTCTCTGTGGCGACGACCTTGCCGTCCACCTTCAGCACACCGCTGCCTCCCTTGCCAGGGCCGGGGCCGGCATAGGTGTAGTCGAAGCCGATCGTGTGTTTGCCAGGCGTGAGCGCATCCGGTCCCTCCCAGTGATACTGGGCGAGGATCAGCATGTTGTAATGGAACACCGGCTTGCCTTTGAGCAGGTAGAACCCCCATCCGCCCCAGCGCCCACCCATGGTGGCAAGCATCCCGTCGCCGCCACCCTGAGGCACGTCGACCTCGGCAGTCATCGTGTACGATCTGCCCAGGATGTTTGGTGCATTGCTGGAATTAATGCCGGGGTTCACGCCCGAGTAGGAGAAGACCGTTCTGCCCGCCGTCGCACTCGGGCGCGGTGCTAGTGCCCGCGCAAACGAGTCGTTGTCGAGCGGAAGCACGTTGTACTTGGCTGCCTCCTCGACAAACAGCTTCTGCATTTCCTTCAGCTTGCCGGGCATCTTCGCCGCGAGATCGTTGGCCTGCGAGTAATCCTCGGTTAGATTATACAGCTCCCATTTATAGTCCTTCGGTTCCGGCAACGGCGCGTTCAGGATCCACGGCCCATGCGGCGGTGTCGTGTTGGCGTACCAGCCGTCGTTGTAGATTCCGCGGTTGGCGATCATTTCGAAGTACTGAGTCTTGCGCTTCGACGGCGCATTCGCGTTGGCCTTGTCGAAGGTGTAGGCCATGCTGATACCTTCGATTGGCTTTTGCTTGATGCCGTCGACCATCTGCGGTGCCTTGACACCCGTGGCTTCGAGAATCGTCGGCACGATGTCGATGATGTGGTGGAACTGGTGGCGCATGCCGCCGGCATCCTTGATGCGGTTAGGCCACGAGATTGCCAGACCCTGGCGCGTGCCGCCGAAGTGCGAAGCGATCTGCTTGGTCCACTTGAACGGCGTGTCGAATGCCCAAGACCACGCCACCGCCATGTGCGGGTAGCTCCCTGCCGAGCCCCAGGCGTCGTAGAACTTGAGTTGCTCGTCGATCGGGAAGTCGAGGATGCCGTTGTACGAGGTGTACTGATTAGGCGTACCGGACAGCGTACCTTCGGGGCTGGTGCCGTTGTCGCCGACGATGTAGATGATCAGCGTGTTGTCGAACTGGCCCATGTCCTCGACCGCCTGGATTACGCGCCCGATTTCGTTGTCGGTATAGGCCGTGTAGCCGGCGTACACCTCGGCCTGGCGGGCGAACAGCTTCTTCTGGTCGGCCGAAAGCGTGTCCCACTTCGGCAGGCTATCCGGCCAGTCGGTCAGCTTGGCATTGTCGGGGATCACTCCCAGACGCTTCTGATTGGCGAAAATCTGGTCACGCAGGGCATTCCAGCCCATGTCGAATTTGCCCTTGAACTTTTCGACCCATTCCGCCTTCGGCTGGTGCGGCGAGTGGCTTCCGCCGGGAACATAATAAAGGAAGAACGGCTTGTCGGGCGCCGCGGATTTGAGTTCCTTCATATAACCGATCGCCTCATCCGCCATATCGGTGATGAGGTTGTAGCCGGGCTTGCCGATCCACGGAAAGATCTGCTTGTTGTTCTGGAAAAGATATGGCGTCCACTGGTCGGTCTCACCGCCCATGAAACCATAGAAGTAGTCGAAACCCATCCCGACCGGCCATTGGTTGAACGGGCCGGCGACGGTGTATTGGTAGGCCGGCGTATTGTGGTTCTTGCCGAACCACGACGTGGCATAGCCGTTGTCTTTGAGGATCCTGCCGATCGTCGCAGTATCCTCACCGATGATTGAGTCGTAGCCTGGAAAGCCTGTCGACAGCTCGGTGATTACGCCAAAGCCCGCCGAATGATGGTTGCGTCCGGTGATCAGCGCCGCCCGCGTGGGCGAGCATAGCGCGGTGGAGCAGAATCCCGTGTAGCGCAGCCCCGCTTTGGCGATGTGATCCAGCGCCGGAGTCGGTATGACGCCACCAAAGGTGCCGCTGACGCCATATCCCTGGTCATCGGTCATGATGAGCAGAACGTTGGGTGCCCCCTTGGGTGGCACGATGGTTGGCGGCCACCATGGCTTGGAATCCTTGGAATTCTCCTTGATCACACCGCCGAATTTCGGATCTGGCGCCGGGATTTGACTCCCTTGGATCGTGGTCGTGGCGCTGGGCGAACCCGGAGTGCCCGTGATCTTTTGGGCTGCCGTCTGCGCCGACGCCAAGCCGCCGAACGCGAGCGGGAATACCATCATCGCAGTTGCGAGATAACGACTCTTGATCATCGCTTTATCCTCCCTTTGCCAGGTCTTCATGCCGGTCAACGGACAAATGTGGAGACGTGCGCGATCGCTTCCCCCTTTCATCAAGGCGGTCGCCCAACACCCTTATCCACCCGATGGCCGCCGACACAGGGTGGTGAGCCGACCAATCTGCTACTCCGCATTTCGATTGCGCTGGTCTAAATTGCTCACATGCAAAAAATATTTTCTGAACCAGTCCCGCCGCATCGAACCCCTCTCCTTGGTGGCGTCATCATGCGGTCATCCTCCGCACGACGACGCGCGGTCGCGTTTGCTTCTCGTCGCTCTCACAGGTGGGGTGCCGGCACTCATGGCCGATTCTCCTCTCTGGTGATGCACCTGAAGCCGACATGGCTCGTTGACGTGTCGACGGGTTGCGCATGGCGCGCAGCCGGCCGGTAGCGACGACAGTAATTGGGCGCGCACAAATGCGACCCGCCCTTTATGACCTTGCGGGGGATCCTGATCTGCGGTTGGCGTGGGTCGTAGCTGGCGGCCTCGAGCCCGCCGCGCGGGTTTTCCGGAATGCAGCACGCCTTTGGCGCGTCGCCGACATGCCTGGTTGAGTACCAATCGGTAGTCCACTCCCAGACATTGCCGATCATGTCGGAAAGGCCGAAACCGTTCGGCGGAAACGCGTCGACCGGCGAGGTGCGCGCGTAGCCGTCGCTTACGAGATTCTCGCGCGGAAATTCGCCCTGCCAGGTATTGGCCATGTGACGGCCAGCTGGCATCAAAGCGTCGCCCCAAGCGAACTCGGCCTGGTCGAGACCGCTGCGCGCCGCATATTCCCACTCCGCTTCGGTCGGCAGTTGCTGGCCGGCCCAGCGGGCGTAGGCTTCGGCATCGCAATAGGCAATATGCACAACGGGATGGTCATCGAGACCGCGGATCGAACTGCCCTTGCCGTAGGGGCGACGCCAATTGGCGCCGAACTTGAAACTCCACCAGTTCGCGAAATTGCCAAGGTCAACCGGATGATCGGGCGAACTGAAGACGAGCGAGCCCGCCCGCAGCATGTGCGGCAGTGCGCCCGGATAATCCTTCGGATCGGGTGCGATTTCAGCGAAGCTGACGTAACCGGTCGCCTCGACGAATTCGCGAAACTGACGGTTCGTCACCGGCGTGCGATCCATCCAGAAGGCGTCGACCGTGACGCGATGAACCGGTGCTTCCTCGGGGTAATGTCTGTCCGATCCCATGCGGAATGTGCCGCCGGGAATGAGGAGCATGTCGGCATGCTGCTGCTTTCGCGCCGGTGAAGAGGCCGCTTCAGCAACACTCATGACAACCTCGATCAGGTCAGGATTTCGTGCGGCTGACCTATGAACAGCATTGTAGATCGCCTGACGAAACGTGTCAGGCAACCTGACGTTCGTGGGCCTCTGTAAAACTCTGCGCCCGACACGATGCGGGAGCAAGCACTATCCTCATCGCAATCGCGAAACGCCGCGCCAATGATCTTCAGTGCTGTTTCTAGTGCGTGCGCGCCGCACGGGCCTGCGTCGCGCGCGTTCGCATTTTGCTGCGCTCTTATGACTGCGCGCCAAATGCGTTCACCCTCTGCCGAGCCGTCTGACGGCATCGAGCGTTGCGGGATTGGCGCGGCCGTCGATGGCACCCGTGTAAAGTCCCTTCTCCGCAAGCCGCCGCTGCAGATTTTGCCAGAACTCGGAGGTCCAGACCTCCGGATGTGTGGTGAGGGACTGCACAGTCACGTCGTATTTCGCCTCCAGCGCCCGCAGAATCAGCCGCGCGGCCTCGGTGCCATCGCGCTGCAGGCCGAGCAGGCCGGAATTGTAGGCGGCGCCGAGATTGTGCAGCCCGAGCGCATCGCCCTTGTCGGCCGCGTCGCGGTAAAATTTCAGCGCCGTCTCGTTGCTTCGGTTGCGGCCGCCGAGTCCATTCTCATAGAAATAGCCAAGCGTCGCTTCGGCGCGCGCATTGCCCTTGGCATAGGCAGCCTCATAGGCAGTAGCGGCCTGTGCCAGGTCGACCTGCGTCCCGCCGAGGCCGCGCGCATAACAATCGCCCTTGACTAGCAAGCCGTTTGCGAGCGAGGCGGCGCCGAGCTTGCGCGCGTAGTAGCAGGCCCGCGTATAATCGACGCGGGCGTAAATCCCGGTGGAATAGATGAGCGCGAGATTGTTCTGAGAGGTTTCGTCGCCCTGATTGGCTGCCTTGCTGTACCACTCCACCGCCTTGACGACGTCGGGTTGGACCATCGTACTCAGCTTGAATTCGGGATCGAACAAGGTCGCGAAGTAGAATTGGGCGAGCATCTCGCCGCCGAGCGCGTCTCGCTCGAGCGTTTCCATCGCCGGCTGACTTGATTTTGCGGCGTCGCGAAGCGCGAGCAATTGGGTGGCGCGCGCTGCGACATCAACAGGCTTGGCCCAATGCACCTCTCTAACGTTCGACGGCATCGCCCAGAACCACAGCACCGCCAGCGCGGCAAGCGCCTGCGGCCAGGCGATCCAGGCGACGCGATACCATTTGTCGTCATACCAGAGCTTGCCATGGGCAGCGAGCCAGGCCGAGTAGACCGGGATCATGAAGCGGTCTCCAGCGCAGCCTTGCTCATGATCAGCTGACCGTCGCCTCGAGCAGATCCGCCGTCTCGATCCGCGACAGGTCGGCATTGGCGTCGGTCGAGATGCGAATGGCCTGCGCCTCGCGCGCTTTCTCCAGGAGCGTGCGCATCGACCGCGCATTGCCCCAATCGGGTGCCTTCGAGCGTTCGTCGATCCACGGCGTCAACGCGGCGGCGAAATCGTCTGGCAGCGAGAATTGCTGGCGCGCCGCCATCCGCTTGAGGATTTCGCAGAGATCATTTGCAGCGTAACGCGGAAAATCGACCGTTTTGGTGAAACGGCTGCTCAATCCCGGATTGCTCTCGATAAAGCGTCGCATCTCGTTAGGATATCCGGCGACAATGACGATGATGCGGTCGCGGTTGTCTTCCATGAATTTCAACAGCGTGTCGATCGCTTCCTTGCCGAAGTCGTGGCCGCTGCCGCCACTGCCCGCCGCCAGCGTGTAGGCTTCGTCGATGAACAGAATGCCGTCGAGCGCCTCGCGGCATTTGTCGAGCGTCTTGGTTGCGGTCTGCCCGACATATCCGGCCACCATGCCGGCCCGGTCGGTCTCCACGATCTGTCCCTTGCGCAGAACTTTTAAGGAGCGGAAAATCTCGCCGATCACGCGCGCGACTTCGGTCTTGCCGACACCGGGCGGCCCGGTGAACACCATGTGCTGGCTCAGGGCCGCGATCGGAAGTCCCTGTTCCCTGCGCTTCTGTTCGACCTCGAGCCTCGCCGTGAGCCGTTTGACTTCCTGTTTCACCGGAGCAAGACCAACCATCGCGTCGAGTTTCGCAAGCGCGGCGGCAACCGGGATTTCGTTGTCCTCCGGCTTCTGGCCGGTGGCGAGAACGATGTCTTCGATGGTGACCAGCGAAATATCGGCCGCCGGATCGCCGGCCACCCGCAGCGCCTGCGCTTCGCGGGCCTTCTCCAATAGCGTCCGCATCTCCCGCGCGTTGGCCCAGTCGTCCGCCTTGGAGCGGCCTTCGATCCAGGGTTTGAGCTTGGCCTCGAAGCCGTCGGGCAGGGCGAATTGTTGCCTCGCGGCCATGCGCCGGAAGATTTCACACAAATCGCCGGTGTTGTAGGACGGGAAGTCGACGGTCTTGCTGAAGCGGCTGCTTAAGCCCGGATTGCTGTCGATGAAGCGCCGCATTTCGTTGCGGTAGCCGGCGACGATCACGACAATGCGGTCGCGATTGTCCTCCATGAACTTCAACAGCGTATCGATCGCTTCCTTGCCGAAGTCGGAGCCGCCGCCGCCGGCGAGACTATAAGCCTCGTCGATGAATAGGATGCCGTCGAGCGCCTCGCGGCATTTGTCCAGGGTTTTGGTCGCGGTTTGCCCGATATAGCCCGCGACCAGCCCGGCGCGGTCGGTTTCCACTATGTGTCCTTTGCGGAGCACTTTCAGCCCGCGATAGATCTCGCCGACCAGGCGCGCGACTTCGGTCTTGCCGACGCCGGGCGGTCCGGTGAAGACCATGTGCTGGCTGAGTGCGGAGACATCGAGCCCCTGATCCCGGCGCTTCTGCTCGACCTGCATGCGCGCGACCAGTCCTTTCACCTCCTGTTTGACCGGGGCAAGGCCAACCATGGCGTCGAGCTTTGCAAGCGCGACTTCCATCGCTGACGCTTCCGCCTTCTGCTCGGTCTCGACAATGACGATGGGGCGGACCAGATCGGGCGAGCTCATCAAGGGCTGCGCGCGCTGCTCGACCAGCCGCATGGCGACAAAGGTCATGCTTACGCCAGCTGTGAGAATGAATGCGACCATCAGGGCGGTGATCATCATCGCTGTTCAACCACGCCCCGTTGCCTTCATCAGATCGTCGATTTCGAGGCGAGAAAGGTCGGCTGACGGGTCCACCGAGATGCGCAGGGCCTGCGCCTCGCGTGCCTTTTCCAGCAATGTGCGCATCTCTCTCGCATTGGCCCAGTCCTCGGCGCGCGATCGTTCCGTGATCCACGGCTTGATCCTGACCTGGAATCCATCGGGCAGGGTGAAATGCTGCCGCGCCGCCATGCGGCGGAGGATTTCGCACAATTCGTCGGCGCTGTAGCGGGGAAAGTCGATCGTCTTGGTAAACCGCCCGGCAAGGCCGGGATTGGTATCGATGAAGCGGCGCATTTCGTTGGGATAGCCTGCCACGATCACCATGATGCGGTCGCGGTGGTCTTCCATGAATTTCAGCAATGCATCGATCGCTTCCTTGCCGAAATCGCCGCCTGACCCCGGCGTGCCGGCGAGCGTATAGGCTTCGTCGATGAAGAGAATTCCATCCAGCGCCTCGTTGCACTTCTCCAGCATTTTGGGCGCTGTCTGCCCGATGAAGCCGGCGACCACGTCGGCACGCTGAACCTCGACCAGATGTCCGACGTGCAATGCCCGCAACGAACGATAGATATCGCCGAGCGCGCGCGCGACTTCGGTCTTGCCGACACCGGGAGGCCCGGTGAACACCATGTGCAGGCTCATCGGCGTCGTCGGCAGGCCCTGCGCGCGGCGCTTTTGCTCTACCTGCAGCCGCGCGATCAGGCCGTTGACCTCCCGCTTGACCGGCGCGAGGCCAACCATGGCCTCAAGGTCCTCGATCGCCTTGTTCGGCGGGTGATCCGGAATCTGCCGCTCGGGAACGAACAGCATTTTGACGGCGCCGGCGAGGCCTCCGCTTTGGGCCGGCTGCAGCGCCCCCGTTCGTGCGTAGGCGGAAGCGACGAGCGTTACCAATAGTCCAAGGCTCGCGAGCACCAGGATGATGACGACGCCGCTTAGAATGGCCTGGGTCGATGGGGAGAGCCCCTTGATCCATCCCGCCGGCCCTGATTGTGGATTAAGCATCCACGCGGTGATGATGGTGGCGGCGACGCCCCCGATGATGATCGCGACGATCTGCTGGTCCTTGAAGAGGTTCTTCATCGGGTGGATGCCTCCACTAACAGGGGTTCACGGCGCGCCACACGACGGGAATGCTTTGAGCGCCGGGAAGCTCCACCAGCACCCTGGTCGGCGTCAGACCGAGGATGGCGCCGGTGGCATTGCCCTCGACGACAAAGGTGCCGGCGCCCGAGCCATAAGGCGCAGGGTAGGGCACTGCGATCCGCTGCATGGCCTCGGTAACCGTGAAGAAGGGCGAGACGTAGCTGCCGGACCGGATGCGAACGGTGCTGCCAATGGTCGCGGTTCCCTTGGCGATCGTCATCGAGACCAACGGAATCCTGCAACGCTGCGCGTCATCGACCAGCGCTGCCGCAGCCGACGGGGTCAAGGTGGTCGCGGCCGCGCCGATCTCGTCTTGGGCGACAAACGAAACCGTCGGCTGCGCCGCGTTGCCTGAGGGCATGCCAATATCGGCTTTCCTCAGCACCAGTCCGATGGCGGCGATGGTTAGCAGGCAGCCCACCACGGCAACAATTGCCGGGCCGAGGCCGGACTTTTTACCGACTCCCGACCTGCTCGTCGCCGGCGCATTTGTAGCCGACGGTGTCTGCGCTGACTCAGACATGCCCCTGCCCCCATCTAGCAGCCTGTTTAGCCGAGGCTAGCTTACCCAAGCGGCAATCAGGCGCAAAGATATTCCGCCGCCGAGCATGCCGAAAAGCCTGCCACCGCACTGTGATACAGCGCACAGAATGGCGCATCTTCGACGTTGAAGAGCGAAGGCCGGTTAAGGAAAATCGTCGCCGGCCTGGGCCATTTTTGGTCGGACGAGCGCTGCCGCGGGCTCATCGGGCGCGTGCATGGGGCAAGCTGGCGGCGGCCTCGCTGATCGCGGTTCGTCGATCGCGCCGTCATCGTAGTAGTCGAGCGTCTCACGCAGGATATCGTCGGCCCCGCCTTGGAATGCATCCAATTCGTCGACGGAATCTATTTTTCGCACCAGTGAAATCGCGGCCAATAGCTTTTCACGGTGCAAAATATTCGCCCTTCGCTCGTCCCGTTTGATATAGTGGCATCGATCGGCAGAAACGTTGGCTCGCCCCTGAGGCGCGCGGTCAAAATGATCGCATCCGAGGTTATCTTGCTATCGAGCGGACCGACGGTCATGAACGCATCAATCGTCGGACCACGCACCATCTCGGCTACTTGGCTGGTGCTGAATTGCGTAACCGGCACTTTTTTGGGATTGATGCCCGATTCCGTCAAGATGACGCGGAGCAGCGTGACCTTCACTTGAGTTCGACCGATGACGCCGACGCGACGACCTCTGAGATCTTCGAGCGTTTTGAGAAACGGAGAGCTCCTCTTTTTTCGACTCCGGAGAGACAGCTCTGTGGCGATCTTCAAACCGCCTGATGCGGACATGCTACTGTCAGCCTATGAACGGTCGAACGGTTGCAGATTTGTTGATATCGTGCTCCTCAGTTTTGTCGTGCCGCCCCGGGCCTCCCGCTGATCGGCAGCAATTTTAATGCCGGGAGACCGGTTTCGGTTGGTCTCGGCGCGGGCATCGCGGGAGCAGATGAAGTCGTTAACGAACGTTCATCAAATCTATGTGCTGAGGGCCGCGGAGGAACCTAAGTCCCGGTCCGAGAACCGAAAAAATACGGCATTGGGTGCCGGCGCCGGAACTGAGTTTCTCTGCTCAGGCACGGCAAAATCTGACAAATCGCCCCAATACGGACCAATAAGCCGTCGTATTTAGCGGAACGGAGGCTGCGGAAGGTCGTTTTTCGGCATTGCGCCCGCCGTTTCCGAGGAAGCGTAGCTCCCGCGGACAGGGGGTTTTTTAGCTCTCTGCCGCCGTGGCACAGTACTTCCCCGGATGTGGCGGCGGGGTTACATCGCACAGAAATCATATCATATTTTGGAGATGAGGGCTCCGTTAGCACAACTATTGCATTGCCTCATTCAGTGGGTCGCGTGTCGAATGGAGCTATGTGCTGATGCTGATTCGCATTTTCGATGCGGGCAGGGCTTCGGCGGCGTGGAACCTGAGCAGCGCGTCCAGCAATGCGGCTGACCTTATGAGGAGAGGGATCATGTACAACGATTCTCTATTCAATGCTTTCGCTCGGTCGTTCGAGGCTAGAAGCGAAACCGATATGTCGATGGCGGAGTATCTTGAGTCGTGTCGAGGCGACCCGATGAAATATGCCAATGCGGCCGAGCGGCTGTTAGCTGCGATCGGCGAGCCTCAGATGATTGACACGGCCAGGGACCCCCGCCTTGGCCGTATCTTTTTGAACCGGACGATGCGCATCTATCCGGCCTTCGCCGGATTCTATGGCATGGAAGAAACCATCGAGCGCATCGTCGGTTTCTTCCGGCATGCAGCCCAGGGCCTGGAAGAACGCAAGCAGATTCTCTACCTGCTCGGGCCGGTGGGTGGTGGCAAGTCGTCGCTTGCAGAGCGGCTAAAGTCGCTGATGGAAGTGCATCCAATCTACGTGCTGAAGGCGGGCGACGAACTCAGCCCCGTCTTCGAGAGCCCCCTCAGTCTGTTCGATCCGGAATCGCTCGGCCCGATGATCGAGGAAAAGTACGGCATTCCGCGGCGGCGCCTGAACGGGCTGATGAGTCCGTGGTGCTACAAGCGGCTCGAAGCCTTCGGCGGCGATATTTCACGATTCCGCGTCGCCAAGATCCAGCCGTCGCGCTTGCGGCAGATCGCGGTCTCCAAA
>Ga0209648_10002718_pt1 | contig 14722 bp, 9 predicted proteins | sample GraSoi2013_115cm_FD_185830 | JGI IMG/M metagenome (GOLD analysis project Ga0209648, IMG submission 185830) | Grasslands soil microbial communities from the Angelo Coastal Reserve, California, USA - Sample 9_17_2013_115cm (SPAdes) (version 2) | ecosystem: Environmental > Terrestrial > Soil >...
GGATCTCGGTGTCGCCGTCGACGGTGCTGTGCCGGACGGCGTCGGTCACGGTCGTCTGGCCGGTCACGAGGCTGTAGAGGGTGTCGGCGGACATGGTGACCACCGCGTCGCCGTCCGGTGCCGGGCCGCGGCGGACGGTGAGCTTGCCGGCGTCGGAGCTGAGGTAGAAGAACTCCGGTCCTACCCGGAGCTCGCAAACCTGCCCGGCGGGCAGTGCGGTCGGCCGGCCGGTGGCGCCAAGCAGTGCCCAGCCGGGCTGGACTTCGTCGTCCTGGGACGGCGCCGGTGCGTAGCGCAGGCCCCAGTCCAGCAGCTCGTTGAGTGCGGGCTGCAGCGCCCGGCCGGCGTCGGTCAGCTCGTACACGGTCACGTCGGTCGGTGCCGGGAGGGTGCGCCGGGTGATGACGCCGGCGGCCTGCAGGTCCTTCAGGCGTCCGGCCAGGACGTTGCTGGGGATGCCCGGCAGGCCGGTCGCGAGGTCGCGGTAACGGCGCGGGCCGAAAGTCAGCTCCCGCACGAGCAGGAGGCTCCACCGTTCGCCGACGACGTCGAGGGCTCTGGCGATGGCGCATGCCTGCCCGTAGCGCTTCATAAGAACTACCGTAGACTTCACTTTTACAAGTGTCAACTTCACTAAGTTTAGTGTGTTGGGCTGGACACCGGGGACGCTGAGGAGTGCTCTTGTGAGCGGGGGCTTGGCGCTGGTGACCGGTGCCGCGCGCGGCGGGCCGGGTTCGACGGGCCTGCCCGATGCCGGCTCCGATGACCAGGATGGGGCCGAGGATGTGGGCCGGGTAGTCGGAGTGGTCTGGGAGCTGGGACATCCAGGTCAGGCCGACCGTGGTGAGGATCCCGCCGGCGAGCATCAGGGAGCAGGGGCCGAAGCGGGGTAGGAACCGCTTGGCTGCCAGCGGCCAGCCGCCAGCAGCACGGTCATGGGGATGATGGCCATCCCGTGCGCAGGGCGCTGTAGCCGAGGATCTGCTGGAGTTAGAGGGACAGGAAGAAAAACCCGCTGGTCATGACCGCCCCCAGGCAGGTCATCACGGCGTTACCCACGGCCAGGCTGCGTGGACGCCGCGCGGGCGCCAGCGCCAGCGTCACCTGATCTTGGAGCGGCCCGGCAGATCAGCTGATCACGGGCGGCGTGTCGGCTTGGGACATGGCGAAGCCCCTGGTAGAGGAAGCGATCACCACAACCGGCTACCTCTGCCAAGGGGCTTCGATGCTTTTCTATCCTGCCGCGCTGTCGTTGTCTGCCGAGACTCTCACCTACGTCGCTGGCGTCATCCGCCGGCATCGCAAGAAGATCGGGTCGTGCTGGCGCAAGCTCAATCCCGGCCGTCAGGCCTTGCTCGTCCTGGGCCTACCTGCGCAAAGGCGAAACTTTCGCCGCGCTGGGCGCCGGGTTCGGCATCGGCACAGCAACAGCCTCGCGGTACGTCAGCGAGACCGTGGCCCTGCTGGCCGCCCGCGCCCCGAAGCTGCGCCGGGCACTGGCCGACGCCCAGCAGGCAGGACACGCCTACGTCGTCATCGACGGCACCTTAATCCCGATCGACCGTGTCGCCGCCGACCGGCCGTTCTACTCCGGCAAGCACCGCCGCCACGGGATGAACCTGAAGGTCATCTCCGCCCCCGACGGAGAGATCCTGTGGGCGTCCGGCCCGCTGCCCGGTGCCGTGCACGACCTGACCGCCGCCCGGATCTGGGGCATCATCCGCGAGCTAGCTGCCTTCGGCCTGCTCGTGCTGGGTGACAAGGGCTACCACGGCGTCGGCGACCCCGTCGTTACTCCCTACCGGGGGCGGAACAAGCCCGCCTCCCAGAAGGACGCCAACCGCGCCCACGCCCAGCTACGATCCCCCGGCGAACGCGCGAACGCCCAGCTCAAGACCTGGCACATCCTGCGCAAGCTCCGCTGCTGTCCCTGGAAGGCCGGACAGCTCGCCAAGGCCATCCACGTACTTCAGACCCGCGAGATCGGGGGATGAAAAAGGCTCAGTGTCCGCACAAGCGGCCTGACCAGCAGTTTCACACTTGTCATGATCACCACAACCGAAGTCTCCGCGGTTTGACGGGAACCACGAAACATCGTTAGCCGCCCTCGATTGTGTAGATACCGCTGGCGCGGACGGCGCGATGGCCGTTACTCGTGAGATAGCAGTTCGCGAAGACCGTCCGCCATGTCTGATGCTGGATATCTGCCTGGGCTTCCACCCACTGGCCCACCGCAATGGGCCTGGCGAAGTCCACGCTTAGCCCGGCCGTGACCAGGCGGAGGCTGCGGCCGGCCACGGCTCGGATGCCTTGTCCGAGAGCCAGATCTGCCAGAGCCGCTAGCAGACCACCATGAGCGGTGCCTGCGGAGTTGCAGTGCCGAGGTTCGATCCTGATGCCGAAGGTCGGTGGCACATCGCTGCGACGTATCCACGCGGGGCCCACGGTGGCGAAGAAAGGACTCGAGGCGAACGCCTCGAAGCCGACCGGCATGCCCTGCTCTTTCTCCAATGTCACAGTGGACAGCCTGCCAGGTCTTCCGAAACCTACACTCCGGGCCTGGTGACAACGGCGGCGACACTGATACCAAGACTGCTCAACGCGGTGAGTAGCCAGCCGTAGTGTGGCAACGCATACGCGCCCGCGGCTGTGGACGAGCAAATCGGGGATGTCAAGGTTGGACAGCGCGGCCCGGGAACCGTCGTCCAGCGTCCACCAAGGGCTGTCATCACCAGAAATGCCGTCAGGCTGCCACAGCATCATCGCGTCTAGGCACAGCAGCAGTCGCGGCCGCCTGCGTGCAGTCTCGCGGGTACCGGCCAGCACGGTGAGGGTGGCGACGACCGGCGCGCCTTCGTGAACGAACAACTAATCAGCGTCGTCGAGCAGGTCGCCCAGTCGGGCCTTGTCGCCTGGCGGGATTCGCCGGATCCGCAGGGCATCCGCCACGTCGTGGAACTGCTCGGGGAATTGCTCGTAAACCCCGTCGATGTTTTCTAGCGGCTCGGTGTCCGTGGGGCGGCCGTCCTGGTCAGGGGCCCATCCACGTGGATCCGCCGGTCCAGATGTGCCGCCGCGGCAGTCAGTTCGGGCCGCAGCGCGCGCACGTAGTCGATGCGGGTTACGTCGCGTTCGGCTTCGGCGATCATCCGGCGAACGTTCGCGGCGTAGGCACGTGAGAGGGTGAGTGCGTCTTCGGCGGAGTCGATCGCGGCGTCCAGCCGCCCGCTGTGGCCGGTGCGGTCACGCAGGGGATGTCAAGCCAGGAATGGTCGGGCCGGAAACCCGTCGCCCACAGCACCGTCGTGATTTCCCCGCTGGGCAGGTCCAGTTCCAGCAGAGTGCAGGGATCGACCTGCGTGGGTGCGAAGCGGTGTGCTGGCGGGAGGTCATCGTCGAGGCCGCGCGCAGTGGCCCAGTGGTCGGCCCGGGCCAGGAAGCGGTTCATTTTCAGGTCGGCGAGGGTGCAGGTGTTGTGAAGCCGACAGCACGTTCAGGCCATCGGCTACCCCTGCCGAATCCGCCCTGAACGAGATAGCGGCCCACTCGATGCTCCGATCCGGCTGGTCTAGCGCCCGGGCACGACCATCGTGTCCAGCACCCGGCGGAAGGCCCCGTTCGCCTTCTGCAGCACCTTGGGCTCGTCGACCGTGGTCAGCCTGCGGCCCTCCATGACGACCTTGCCGTCGATGATCGTGGTGTCCACGCAGCTGCCGTTGGCCGCGAACACCAAGTGCGAGAACAGGTGGTCGGCGTTGTCCGGCATCAGCGGGGTGAACATCTGGCTCTGCAGGTCGATCAGGATCACGTCGGCCTTGTGCCCGGCGGTGAGCTGCCCGGTCTCGTGGCCGAGCGCGGCCGAGCCGTTCCTTGTGGCCATCCGGACGACGTCGGGAGCCTGCTGCAGGCTGGCGTCCACCCGGGTGGCGCGGTGCATCAGCGAGGCGAACTTCATCACCTCGAACAGGTCACAGCTGTTGTTGCACTCGGCCGCGTCGTGGCCGAGACCCACGTTGATTCCAGCGTTCAGCATTTCCGGCACCCGGGCCACGCCGTTGCCCAGCTTGGCGTTGGACGAGGGGTTGTGCGAGATCTGGGTGCCGGTCTCCCGCATCAGCGCGATCTCGGTGTCGGAAAGCCAGACGCAGTGCGCCGCCACGGTGTTGCGGCCGAGGATGCCGCAGTCGTAGGCGACCTCGGTGGGCCGCCTGCCGAACCGCTGCTTGGAGTTCTCCACCTCGGTCAGCGACTCGTTCAGGTGGATGTGGATCCCGGTGCCCAGGTCGTCGGCCATGGCCCGGGCGTCGCACAGCAGCCCCTCCGAGGCCAGCGGCAGCCACTCGATGCCGATGTAGACCTCGATTCGGCCGCCGGCCTTGCCGTGGTTGGCCCGGTAGGCCTGCTCGTTGATCTCCAGCGTGTCCAGGTCGTGGTCGTCGTCGGCGATGTCGTTGGACAGCACCGCCCGGATCCCTACCTCCTCGGCCGCGGCGGCCAGCGCGTCCAGGCGGCGGTACATGTCGTTGACGGTGGTGACGCCACAGCGGATCGACTCGGTATAGCTGGCCAGCGCCGCCCAGTAGGCCGCGTCGTCATCCAGCGCCCTGATGATCGGGTACCAGCACGTGTCGAGGTACTCCCACAGCGGCAGGTGGTCGCTCCAGCCCTTGCCCAGCGCCGTGTGGTAGTGCAGGTCGACCAGGCCGGGCAGCACCGCCTGGCCGGTGGCGTCGATCACCCGGACCTGGCCGTCGGCGGGCTGCCGCGCGGCCACCTCGCCGGCCGGGCCGACGCCCGCGATGCGGTCACCGTCCAGCAGCACCGAGCCGCCGAAGAGCACGTCGTCCGCGTCGTTCATGGTGACGACGGTGCCGTTCTTGATCAAGGTCTTGTCCGCCATCGTTGACTCCGTTCAGCTTGGGATGAGAACCTGGCGGCCAAGCACGCTGCGGCTGCGCAGCGCGGACAGGGCATCGGCGATGCCCTCCAGCGGGTAGCTGCCGGCCAGCGGGACCACCAGGCCGCCCCTGGCCGCCATGGCGATCGCGTCGTTCAGGTCGGTCCGGGTCGCCGCGACCGTGGACACCAGGCTGGTCTCGGACAGGATGAACTCGATCGGGTGGATGCTCAGCGACTGGTCGGTGTAGCCGGTGCTGACGAACCGGCCACGCGGGGCCAGCGAGCGGATCCCCGCGGTCATCGTGCCGGTGGTGCCGACCAGCTCGAAGAACACGTCGGCGCCCCGGCCGCGGGTCCGGGACCGCACGGCGTCGGGCAGCGTCGCATAATCGTCGCCCGCGCCAAGCACGATCGCGTCCGCTGCCCCGTGCTTGGTGGCGAGGTCCGCCTTGTCGACGGAGTCGGCGACCGCGATCACGCTCGCCCCGGAGCGGGCAGCGACCTGCACAACGAGGATGCCGACGCCGCCGATGCCGTTCACTACCGCGGTCTGGCCCGATTCCAGCCTGGACATCCGGGTCGCGTGCACCGCGGTCATGCCCGCGCAGGTCAGCACCGCGGCGGTGGCGAAGTCCACCGCGTCTGGCAGCACGGCCAGGTTCCGCTCCGGTGCCAGCACGTACTCGGCGTCACCGCCGTCACGATTGAAGCCGAGCTGACCAGGTTCCACCGCGCACAGGTTCTGCCGGCCGAGCAGGCACTGCTCGCACTCGCCGCAGCTCAGTTTGTTGAAGACCGCGACCCGGGTGCCTGGCGCGAGTGCCACCCCCGGGCCCGCCTCCTCGACCGCCCCGGCCGCCTCGTGGCCGAGCGTCATCGGGTAGGCGTCCGGCTTGATCATCCCGTCCACGATGTGCAGGTCGGTGCCGCAGACACCGGCCGCGTGCACCAGGACCAGGACCTCTCCCTGGGCGGGACGCGGCGTGTCGACGTCGCTGCCGTGCACGGTGAGGTCCGCCTGGATCTGGATCGCTCGCATCGGTCCTCTACCTTCCTTCCTGATCGCCCTCGGCCGGCAGGGCTGCAGCGCCATGTCCCAGAACTCGCCTTCGTATTCGCCGTGGGGCGCGCGATCGCGCGGGCGTGGCTGCGCCTGCTGGTCGCTGGGCGGGTCATCGTTCACTTCCGGCGGGCTGGTCAATCGTCTGCATGACGTCGGCGAAGGCGCGGACGGTGGCCATCCGGTCGGGGCCGAGCGGGAACACATGCACCGAGTCAACACCAGCGGCGAGCACATCACGGATCTGCTCGGCCGCGTCGTGCGCGTCGCCGGCCAGGGCCATTCTCCGGACGAAGCTGTCTGGCAGCAGGCTGGCGGCGGCCTCCGCCTCCTGGAACTCGCCGCCAGCGTAGCTGGCCCGGACGGCATTCACGGTGTCTTCGTCCAGCCCGGCCAGGCGGCACAAATGCGGAGCGGTCTGCGGGAACCAGGCGGCGATCGACCGGCCTGCGGCGAGCGCAGCCCGGCCGTCGCCGCTGATCGCCCCGTAAGCGAACAGCGCGGTGTGCGGCCGTAGTCTGCCGCCGGCCTGCGCTCCGCGGTCGATGTGCTCTAGTGCCCAGGTGATGGCGTCCGGGAACAGGCCAACCAGCAGGATCACCCCGTCGGCCAGGCCGCCGGCCAGCTCCAGGGTCCGCGCCCCGCTGGCCGAGACGAAGATCGGGAGACCGGGCCTGGCGCCGAACCGCAGCTTGGCGTGATCGAGCGTGAATCCGGGAGCGATGACCGAGACCTCATCACCGGACCACAGTGCGCGGATCGCCTTGATCGCGTCGGCTAGGTCGGCAGGGGCGCACGGCTTGCGGCCGAGGGCCAGCAGCGGCCGATCGCCGGCTCCGATGCCGAGGATGGCCCGCCCGCCCGACACCTCATCGAGCGTGGCGGCGGCCACCGCGGTGATCGCGGGGTGCCTCGTCACCGGGTTGGTGACTGCCGTGCCCAGGCGCAGCCGGGAGCTGTTCGCCGTGGCCAGGGTCAGGTAAACGTAGCTGTTGCGCGCCTGCAGGGACGAGTCGGTGAGCCACAGATGGCCGAAGCCAAGCGACTCGATCTCGCTGACCATGTCGACGAATGTGGCCGGAGGGTCGACTCCCTGGAGGGCGACGCCGTAACTCCGCTCCACCGCGGAGCTTGCTCCGGGGCGGAGGATCCTCGGTACGCTCACCGTAGGGTACCCTCGGCGATGATCACGCGGCCGTCGAGTTCCAGCGCGGCGTCCCGCATCACGCAGTCCAGGTGCGCGATCGCGTTCACCCGGCCGCCGTAGGCGATCGAGTTCCCGAGGGCGATGTGCGCGGATCCCCGCGACGACTCGGTCTCCATCGGCACTGAGCACACGAGGCCTGCCGGGTTGAACGCCACCGACACCTCGGCGATGTTCGCCATCCGGTCGTCGGCGCAGCGCTCCAGCATCGCCAGCAGCCGGCTCCGGCTCGGCTCGGCGCCCTCGATCCCGGTCATCCGCCCGTCCGCGACGTGCAGCAGGACCGGCTCGTCCAGCGGTCCCTCGCCCATGAACAGCAGGTCGGCGTCGACGACGACCACGCCGGATGCGGTTCCCTCGACCGGCGCGGTGCCCGCCTCCACGTCCGGCGGGGCCATGTACGAGCCAGGCTCGCACGCCATGCCGTGCAGCACCCGCCCCGGCCGGTCCGCGACCGAGCCGCGCAGGTCGGTGCCGCCCCGGGAGGTGAGCCGGAATTCGCGGGCCCGGTCCCAGGCGGCGCCGACGTGCTCCGCGTCGATCCGCAGCCCCTCGAAGTCGACGGCGAGCGGGCCGTTCGGCCGGAACGTGTCCAGCCGTACCCCTGGCATGGCCAGGTACCGCACGCCGCCATCGGTCGCCGCCCGCCTGGCCGCCGACGACCCGATGAACAGGCTGGTCAGCTCGATGGTCGCGGCCGCGTGCAGCATCATCGCGGCCACGGCGGACGGCGGCTCGGCGCCCGGCAGTCTCGGGCTCGGCATCCGGGCGACGAGCGGGATGGCGTTGCGTTCTGCGATCCCCTGAGACAAGCCGTCCACGACGCCAGGGTCGGTGCCCTCGTCGGTGAGCAGCACGACCTCCTCGCCCGCGGTGACCCCCAGGCACTGGTCGAGCACGTTGTCGAATGCCCTCATGGGTTTCCGGCGAGGGCCAGTGCGGCGAACACCGCGTACGCCCTGGCCGCCTCGTGGATGTCGGCGACCGCCAGGTGCTCGTCCGGGCAGTAGACCGGCGGACCGCCCGGGCCGAAGATGACCGTCGGCACCTTCGCGCCGAAGCTCGCGGTGTCACCGAGCCAGTTCTCGGTGACCAGCCGGGGCTCGCCGCCGCGGACCAGGCCGACCGCGCGCCGCATCAGGCGTACCACCTCGTCGTCCGGCCGCGCTAGGTACCCGGGCTTGACGTCGGCGAGCTCGACCTGCGCCGCGACCCGCGAGTCGCCGCCGCGGGCCTCCGCCAGGCAGCGGTCGATTTCCGCGCGGACCTGCGCGACCGTGACGCCGGGCTGCGGGCGGCAGTCGACCCGAATCACGCACTCGTCCGGGATCATCGACGGGCCGCCGGGCGGCAGCCCGCCGCAGATCCGGCCCGGCACCACATAGGTCTCCGGCCCGAACAGCTCCCGCACGTCGTCCGGCATGTCGGGCTCGTACCTGGAGGCGTCGAGGGCCAGTACCACGCGGGCCGCGAGCGCGTTGGCGTTGACCGCCAGGTGCTTATGGCAGCTGTGCGCGGACCTCCCGAACACGGTCACGTCGAACTGGTAGCGGCCCCGGTGACCCAGGCAGACCTCGTTGCCGGTCAGCTCGCCGAGCACGCACATGTCGGCCGAGCTGCCGGGGTGGGCGCCGAAGTACGCGATCGCTCCGGCCTGGTCGCCCATATGGTCGCTGACCGCGGACATCGCCACCGTGCCGGACAGCGGGAGGCCGCTGCTCGCCAGCGCCTCGATCGCAACGATCTCGCAGGCCAGCGCCGCCTTCATGTCCATGATCCCGTGGCCGTAGACCGCATCGCCGATGAGCGCCCCAGAGAACGGCCGAGCCGCGGCCCAGCCATGGGAAACCGGTTTGGTGTCCATGTGACCGGTGAGAACGACGCGCGGGCCGGTGCCGAACGAAACCTCGCCGGTCGCGTTCGGGCGGTCGGGCAGCACCGGCTGGAGCTCGACCGCCTCGAACCCGGATTCCTTCATCACGTCGGCGAGGAACTCGGCGAGCGGCCCCTCCTCCCCGAGCACGCTGGGAATCCGGCAGACCTCCTGCGACAGCTGCACGGCGCGGTCGGTGTCGATGTGCCTGAGGATCTCGTCGGCCAGCTCACGTTCATCCATATCGGTAACAGCTGCTCCTGCCTTGCCCGCCTGTTCCCCGCGGCTGTCGGCAGAGGCCAGCGCGGGCGCACGCCGGGCCTCCTGGGTGATGGCCACATTGCGCAGCACGTAGTAGAGCACCCCGGCGACGACGAACCCGACGTAGAACGCGATGTCCGCGCCCTTGAGGGCGTTCGCGAACGGGCCGACGATGATCGAGGTGTTCATGAACGGAACCATGACCCCGAACGCCACCGCGAACGCCACGAACGCCGGCCAGCCGTTGCCCAGCTTCCGGAACCCCAGCGCGCCGCGCAGGAACGACGGCGTGTACCTCTCCTTGTTGTAATGCCAGTCGATCATCACGATCGCGCAGAACGGCGCGATCCAGTAGGCGGTGAACAGCAGCACGTTCTGGAACTTGCCCGAGGTGTTGCCAGCGTTCATGTACAGGATCGGGGCGAACGCGAGGATGGCAACGACCGCGGCGACGATCGGCCGGCGTACCCGGGCGCCGAGGGCCTGGAAGGCCAGCGACCCGGTGTAGTCGTTCATCGAGTTTGACGCGACAGCGCTGAACACGATCGCGATCAGCGCCAGCACGCCGAGGAAGCCGCCGCCCATCAGCGTGCGCACGCCGGCGGCGGTATGGGTACTCAGCACGCTGGCCCCGGCCAGCCCGATGGTCTCGACCCACACGTACGACGCGGTCAGGCCGGCCAGGGTGAGCCAGAAGATGCCCGCCTTGGAGGACGTGGGCTTCATGTAGCGGCTGTAGTCCGAGGCGTACGACGCCCAGGAGATTCCCTCGCTGAGGGAGATCGTCACCATCAGCACGAACGCCCCGACCAGGGCCCCGCCGTGCACAGTGTTGACCGGCAGGACCACGTGGTGCTGGAAGATCTTCACGGTGAGCACGATGAACAGCACGATCAGGATCGCCGAGCCCCACTCCTGCACCCGGTGCACGAACTCGTAGCCGAACACGCTGATGACGCCCTCGAGCGCCAGGACGATTGCGACGCCGAGCCAGAACGGCACATGGAACAGCAGCTGCGCGGCCTGCCCGCCGAACAGGCCGACCAGCGCGTCCCAGGCGATCGACGAGAGCCACTGCACCGCGCCAGGCAGGACAATGGTCTTCCCGAACGGCAGCCTGGCCAGCGGCACCTGCGCGGTTCCGGTCCTCGGCCCCCAGGTGCACAAGATGGCCACCGGCAGCGAGCCAACGATCGTGCCAGCCACGATGGCGACCAGGCCGAGCCCGAACCCCAGACCGAACACCACCGCCAGGGTGCCGGCGAACACCCCCGGCAGCCCCATGTTGGGGGTGAACCACACGGTAAACATCCGGTAGACCCCGCCGTAGCGGTGGCCTGCCGGGATCGGCGCCATCCCCTGACCCTCCAGGACCAGGTCGCCGGTGCGGGTGGGCCGCATGCCCTCGAAGACCCGCAGCTCGTCGGAGCCGGCACGGGAGGACGAGCCGCCCAGGCTTCCCTGCTGCGTGGCCTCGGCCATGTCCCCTCCTGCCCGCGGTGACGAGAGCCACCGCTGCGCACGCGCTGCCAGGTACCCCCATGTCCGGGCGAGCACCGGAATAGGTCCCATCGCGGCATACAGCGTCGATGCCTCATAGGTTCTGAATTTGCCTGGTGAACGGCTTACGTGGATTCAGACCTTGTTCAGCGGGGAACTGCCGCCGGGCTGCCCCTTCCACCGGCCGTCGATGTTCTCACCGTAGCCGAACGCACCGTACTGCGCGCAGCTCGCGACGGCCGCCTACGCCGCTTTGAGTTTGTACGGCCAGCTGTACCCGATCCTGCCCAGCGGACTGGATACTGCGCCCGAGCGCGCTAACCGCGTCGGCCGTGCCGCCACTGGCCAGTCGCAAACCGGAACACGCCGGGCGCCAGGTCAGCTGGCTGGCAAGCTCCGGCGCAGGCCTGCGTCTAGCGCGTACGGCTACGCTGGTATCAGCGGATGATGGCCAGCGGGTTCGGGGCTGCCGACCCAGGGACCCGATCAGCTGAGTGGAATTTGCCAGGTCGGCCTAGGCTTGCCATCAGGGGATTACATTCGGGGGCTGCGGCTGAAGGGGGCGCGACGTGGATGGCCGCCTATCTGCCGTTGCGGGAAAGCGTCCCGGCGCTGAGGGGCCGGGGCAGCGAATGCGGCGCGCTTGACCGGCTGATCGAGGCGGTACGCGCGGGTGCTAGCCGGGTGCTCGTGGTGCGCGGCGAGCCCGGGGTGGGCAAGACAGCGCTGCTGGACTACCTGGCCGGGCACGCGCCGGGGTGCCGGGTGGCGCGTGCCGCCGGTGTGCAGCAGGAGATGGAGTTCGCGTTCGCCGGGCTGCACCAGCTGTGCGCGCCGATGCTGGATCACCTCGGCCGGCTCCCGGTGCCGCAGCGCGAGGCGCTGCGGACCACGTTCGGCATCAGCGCGGGTCCAGCGCCGAACCGTTTCTTCATCGGTCTGGCCGCGCTGGACCTGCTGTCGGCGGTGGCGGAGGAGCGGCCGCTGGTGTGCGTGGTGGATGACGAGCAGTGCCTGGATCGCGCGTCCGCGCAAGTCCTCGGGTTCGTCGCACGCCGGCTGGCGGCCGAGCCCGTGGGCCTGGTCTTCGCCGCTCGCGATCCGGGTGAGGAACTAGCCGGGCTGCCGCAGATGACGGTGCAGGGCCTGCGGGAGCGCGACGCGCGGGCGCTGCTGGATTCGGTGCTCACCGGGCCGCTGGACGCGCGGGTGCGCGACAGGATCATCGCCGAGACGCGCGGTAATCCGCTGGCCCTGCTGGAGCTGCCGTGGGGGCTGACACCCGAGCAGCTGGCAGGCGGGTTCGGGCTGCCCAGCGGGATGCCGCTGTCGGGGCGGATCGAGGAGAGCTTCGGCAGGCAGCTCGGCGCTTTGCCGGCCCAGACCCAGCGGCTGGTGCTGCTGGCGGCGGCCGATCCGTCCGGCGACCCGCTGCTGGTGTGGCGGGCCCGGCCCGGGCAGCGACGCCCGCCGTGGAGGCCAGGCTGGTTGAGTTCGCCGCGCGGGTACGGTTCCGCCACCCGCTGGCGCGCTCGGCGGCCTACCGGTCGGCGTCGTTGCCAGACAGGCAGGAGGTACACGGCGCGCTGGCGGAGGCCACCGATGCGGAGCTGGACCCGGACCGGCGGGCCTGGCACCGGGCGCACGCCGCGGCCGGGCCGGATGAGCAGGTCGCCGCGGACCTGGAACGCTCAGCGGGCCGGGCGCAGCGCCGCGGCGGCCTCTGCGCCGCGGCCGCGTTCCTGGAGCGTGCGGCGCTGCTGACCCCCGACCCGGTTCGCAGTGCGCAGCGGATGCTCGCGGCGGCGCAGGCCAAGTACCATGCGGGTGCCCTCGATGCGGCATTGGAATTGCTGGTCGTTGCCGGGGCTGGCCCGCTTGACGCGCTGCGCGCCGCACAGGTGGAGCACCTGCGCGGGCAGATCGCCTTTGACCAGCAACGCGGCACCGCCGCGCCACGGCTCCTGCTCAGCGCGGCCCGGCTCCTCGACCCGCTCGACGCCAGCCTGGCACGCGAGGCGCACCTGGAAGCGCTCATGGCCGCGATCTGGGCGGGCGACCTGGGCCGCCCAGGCGGTGTGCGGGAGGCGGCCGAGGCCGCGCTCGCCGCGCCGCCCGCTCCAGACCCGCCGCGCGCGGCCGACGTCTTGCTCGACGCGTTCGCGCTGCGTTTCACCCACGGCTACGCAGCCGCCGCACCTGCGCTCACCCGGGCGCTGGAGCTGCTTCTCGCACTGGACTCCAGCCCCAGCGAAGCTCGTCGCTGGCTCTGGCTTGTCGGCGCCCGAAGCGCCAGCACACTCATCGCCGTGGAGCTGTGGGACTTCGAGTCCTGGCAAGCCCTCACCGCGGGCCAGGTCCAGGCCGCCCGCGACGCGGGTGCCTTCGTGCGCTTGCAGTTCGCGCTCACCTACCTGGCCAGAGCCCATCTTCTCGCCGGCGAGCTGGCCGCGGCGGCCGAGCTGCTCGACGAAGACCAGCTGATCGCCGACGCGACCGGGAACCCCCCAGTCGCGATCGATGCGATGATGCTCGCAGCGTGGCGGGGCCGGGAGCTAGAGGCAGCCGAGGTGATCGAGGCCACCGTCGAGAAGGCAACCGCGCGCGGATTTGGCATGCTGGTGGACTTCGCGGACCACGCCAGCGCGGTGCTGTACAACGGCCTCGGGCGGCACGATGCCGCGCGCGACGCCGCCCGGCGGGCATTCGAGCGCGACCAGCTGGGGTTCGGGCCCTTTAGCGCGCCGGAACTGGCTGAGGCCGCATCCAGGACCGGTGACGCAGCACTGGTCAGGGCCGCGCTGGAATGGCTGTCCGAACGCACGCGGGTGATCCCCACCGAGTGGGCGCTGGGGATCCAGGCCCGCCTCCGGGCCCTGCTCAGCGAGGGCCAGTCCGCCGAGCGGCTGTACTGTGAGTCCATCGACCGCCTCGGCCGCGCCCGCGTTCGTGCCGAACTGGCCCGCAGTCACCTGCTCTATGGGGAGTGGCTGCGCCGGCAGAACCGCCGCGTGGACGCGCGGGAGCAGCTGCGCACCGCCCACGGCATGCTGGACACGATGGGCATGGAGGCGTTCGCCGAGCGGGCCCGCCGCGAGCTGGTGGCCACCGGCGAGACCGTCCGCAAGCGCGTCCGGCAGGCCGTCGGCACGCGTGCCGACGAGGCCGGTGGTGATGCGCTGACCGCCCAGGAGGCCCAGGTGGCGCGGCTGGCCTACGAAGGGCTCTCCAACCCGGAGATCAGCACGCGGCTGTTCATCAGCCCGCGCACGGTCCAGTACCACCTGCGCAAGGTCTTCACCAAGCTTGATATCAGCTCCCGCGGCCAGCTCCACCGCGTCCTGCCCGGCGACCCGGACCATCCGGCCACGCTAGACCGGTGAAATCACGCTCCCAGCGCCTGATTCAGCTTGCCCGCAACCGTTGCCGCCGCAGGCTACCGGGACTGGCCCTGCAACACCGCGCACCTCTGCGTTCTGACAGCCGCTACAGCACGGGGCCGCGGTCTGGCCCGCGCCACCGCGTCGGCGGCCGTCACCCATGCGATCCACGAAGGCAAGCTGCCGCAATGGCGGGCACGACCCCAGGCGTCCCGGCACCTCGCCCGTGCCCTCGGATTCCGCGAGCTCGGATCCCAGGCGAGCATCCGCCTCACCGCTCCGCCACCCGCACTGACAGCGGCCACCGGTGCGTGAAACCGAGTACACCCGCAGGAACCCCCTGATCAGCCAGCCCCGGGCCTCTGCCACCCCGACCGCGATCACTCCTCATGAACATCGATCAGCATCCGGATTAGCAAGTGCGGTCAGAACCCCACACACCCGCGGTCACTTCCCGCGAACAAGTCACACACCCCTGATGCGATGAAGGAGCGGGGCCTCGCTCCTGGCGGTGGCCAGTGCCGTCGATCGAACGTGTAGTCGAT
>Ga0209648_10002720_pt1 | contig 14720 bp, 17 predicted proteins | sample GraSoi2013_115cm_FD_185830 | JGI IMG/M metagenome (GOLD analysis project Ga0209648, IMG submission 185830) | Grasslands soil microbial communities from the Angelo Coastal Reserve, California, USA - Sample 9_17_2013_115cm (SPAdes) (version 2) | ecosystem: Environmental > Terrestrial > Soil >...
AAGTTGACGGGCTTGAAGCCGGGAGCGTGGTGGTCCCGGTCCCGCTGGAAGGCGAACTCCAGCTCCGCGCCAATGACCTGCCCCGAGCGCACGTCCTGCTCCAGGACGCACCTTGCCAGCTCACCGATTCCCAGCGCGGGGAGTGCCTCGGCCAGCTCTGAGGCGAGCACGTAGGGCAGCGCCGCCCCGGGGTCGCTCCTGCGGGCCGCCCGCGCCCGCGCAGACTCCGTCCGCTGGTCTCCGAGAAGAGACTGGACCTGGTCCTGGTGCAGGAAGTACGGCTCTAGCGCGATGCGCGTCATCGGCGGCTTGATCCTTTCGGCCCGGCCGGACCAGGCTCGCTGCCTGGCTGCGATGGGGCGGTATGCGGAACAGCTACGGGATGTCCTTGAAAAGGCGGAGGAACTCGTCCACGTCCTGCGGCCTGTCCGCCGGGTCGCGGTGGGTTGTCTCCGCTACTACGGCCCGCCACGGACCGGTCTCCGGGAGCAGCGGGATGTTTGTCTCCGGAGGCTGCCCGGTCAGGATGGCGCCGATGAGCCGTCCGATGCTGTAGATGTCGGTAGCGGGCGTCGCGTCATGGGGGTTGCCGGACAGCAGCTCCGGAGCTGCGAATCCCTCGGACCCGAACCCGGAGCCGGTGCGTGTGCGGCGGGGAACGCTGGTCTGTCCTCGGGGACGCCGTCCTAGCCCCCAGTCTGCTACGACCCACCGGCCTTGCAGGAGCAGGATGTTCGCGGGCTTGATGTCCCGGTGGGTCCAGCCATCCGCATGGGGTTGGCGCAGCCCCTCACAGGCCGCCTCGACGAGGCTCCGGAGTGCGGCAGTCTCTCGCAGCCGGTCCGCGTAGTCGGCGGCGCTGCCGTTCGCGTGCGGCATGATGAACCACCGTCCGTCCGGATCGGCGTCCAGCACCGGCATGACGTTCGGGTGGTCACCATACCGTCGCCCCATGTCGATCTCGCGTCCCATGCGGTGTACCGAGTCGTCATCGCCGAAGCGGAGTCGCTTCAGCGCGATAGTGATATCGGTAAGCTTGTGCACCGCACGGAACACTGCGCCCTGGCCGCCCTCGTCGATCGGTTCCGGGGACATGGCGTAGTCTGCCTTTTTCCCGCGCTTGAGCCACCGCACCGAGATCCACGGCATGTCCTCGCCCGTGCCTGGGAGGGTGCCGTCGGCGAGGAGGACACGGGCGGCCTCGATCGCGTGGTCACGGTAGGGTCCACCCCGTTGCGCGCTGAGGATGGCCACCAGTGGCCCGGCGGCCGGATAGGAGGCAAGCTCGGTGGCAAGACGGCGTGCTTCGTCCCCCTGAGCGGCCCGTCGGGCGGCGCGCTGGCTGCTGTGCTCTTCCCGGACCGCGTGCAGGTCAGGATGAGGAGCCCAGCCACGGGGTGGCAGGACCACGCGGGCGTCGCGGAAGTCGCATTCGAGGACGATGCACCCGCTGCGCGCTAGCTCTGCGGCTATGTCCTCGGCGCGGTCGCCGAACGTGGTCACGGCGGACTGCCACCGGCGGGGGCCGCTGCTGACGGGAAGCCTTCCGGCTCCAGGGTGACGCGCGTGATCTTCGGGTTGCCGTTGCGGTCGCTGTTGTAGCTACCGTCGGGTAGGGGGACGGCGTACGTGGTGAGGTCGGGGTAGACGCTGATGTGGCGCATCGCGAAGCCTCGCGGGCGGGGGCGGGCGGTCATGACGGTTCGTGGTACTCGTTGCCGGTCAGCCAGGCGCGGAGCAGTTCGACGCGCGGGGCGTGCTCGTCGAAGCCGACGACGACGGGCTGCTCGTTGTACGGGCTGGAGTCTGAGCTGCGGCGCAGCTTGATGTACTGGCCGCAGGCGTCGATGGCATAGGACTCCATGTCGTCTTGCAGTGCCCCGACGACGGTGATGCCGCTGTGCCTGCCGATCTGCCCGAGCAGGGCGACCGCCTCGCGGCGGTGCTGCTTGCCGAGGTTGCGGCCGAGCTCGTCCAGGACGAGGACCAGGGGGCGGCCTGTGCCGCTCGCGGCCGCGGCGGCGCAGACGAGCTTGATCGCCCGGTCGTCGATCTGCGCGGTGTTGGCCCGCCGGTTGTAGGGGATCAGGCGCCGGCCCTCGGCGCGCCGCCACATCGGCGTGACCTTCCAGTCCCACGCCTCGGTGGGGTCGGCTAGCGGCGTCGGCTCGTCGTACTGGAGCGAGGCCCCGTACCCGCCGTAGGTCCTGTCGAGCCGCTCGAACTCGGCTGCGACGTCGGCCAGCTTCTTCTTGATTGCGGAGGCGAGCGCCCCCCGGTAGGCCCGGCTGGCCTGGACCGCCTCCCCGTGGCCGATCCATGCGGCATCGAGGCTCTTGTGGCGTTCCTCGCGCTGGACTGCGATCTGCCGACGCTCGTACCGGTCAGTGTCCTCCAGATGGCGCAGGTAAACGCGCAGCGCGTGGTGCAGCAGGGGGAAAGCGTCCTGTGCCCGTCGGCCGCTGCCAGGGCCGCGCTGGCTGAACTCGGCCGACAGGCCGGCGATCTCCGTCGGCATGCTGGTTGTGGCGGCGGGCGGGAAGCACGCGGAGATCGCGTCGCTGATCAGGCCGCGGGCGTCCTCCCACCAGTCGTCGGCCGTCCAGGACTGCTGGTGCTCCGGCAGGCCCAGCAGGTGCGCGTGGGCGATGCCGGGGGTTCCGTCCCATTGCGAGGCCAGTTCCGGGAGGCTGAGCCGTGACCGTTCCTGCTCCAGGGTCTCGCGTTCCTGGCGCTGCTTCCGGACGGCGGCGTCGAGGGCGCTCCCCTGGCGCTGCAGTGCCTCGACCTGCTGCTTGCGGACGCGTGCCAGGCTCAGCACGTCGTCCCGCTCGGCTTGCGCGGCGCTGAGCGCCGGGGCGAGTTTCCCGCGTGCGTCCCTGGTGGCCCGGTCCTTTTCCCGCAGCCCCCCAGCCTGCGCTTCCAGCCGGGCGGCCTCGGCTGCCGCCCGTGCGCCCTTCTGCCGACGCTCAGCGCTGGTTACCTTTTGCCTGGCGGACTTCCGTGCCTCGACGGCGTCCTGGTGTTCAGCGGACTTCTGGCGGACCTGCTCGCGGGCAGCCGCGATGCGGGCGGCGCGGCCGGTCGCAGGCTGGCTGAACCCGCCAATGACCACGATCCCGGCGTCGTCGTGGACACGGTCGGGGTCGCCGCGGGCCGTGGTCCGGGCGTCCAGGGCCCCGAGGAAGCCGCCCAGGTCGTACCCCGGGTCGGCGCTGCCCGGGAGCCTGCCGTGGGGCGCTGGCGCGGTAAGGTTGGCGGCGATCAGGATCGAGCCGGGCATGCCCGCCAGGAGCTGGCTGGCCCGGCTGAGCTGGGCTGAGTCCACGACCGCCGCCTCGCGGTAGGGCCACAGGGCAGCTTCCCACCGTGCCCTGTCCGGCTCGTCAAGGACGACGGCGTCCAGCAGGCCGATAGCGCCGATTCCCTCGGCTGCGAGGATCTCGATTTGCTGCCGGGCCAGGTCCCGGCCGCTTTCCGTATCCCGCAGGCTTGCCTGGGCGTCGGAGAGCGCCTTCTCCGCCACTCCGACCGCCTTGACCGCATCTTCCAGGGCCGCGTCCGCTTCGGCGCGCTCCCGGTCGGCGGCTGGCTCGTCTCGGCCGTCGGCGTCGCGGGCTGCTTCCCTGGCCTCGCGCAGGAGGCTGGCTGCTTCGTCGATCTGGTGCTCCAGCGTCGCGATTTGGCTGCCCAACTCGCGGTCCTCGCCGTCGAGCTTGCTGAACGCGGTCATGGCCGCCTGCTGCCGTCGCGTGAACGCCTCGTCATCGGCCAGCTCCGCCGCCTGCCCGGCCAGCTGCTGCGCCTTCTGGCCGTCGCGCTCTATCGCGATGTCGATGTCGCTGATCGCGGCCTGGATGTCGGCATCACGCTGGAGGGCATCGCACAGCTGCCGGGCGGTGCGCGACCGCCAGCGCTCTCCTGCTTCCGCGACCTGTCCGCGTGCCCGGTCCCGGGCGTCGATGCCGTCCTCGATGACCTGGGCGCTTTCCTCCCAGGTGGCAAGGTCGGACTCGGCGTCGCTGGCCTCCTGCTGGCGGTCGTACTCGTGGCGACGGGCCTGGCGTTCCTTTTCCAGCTCGTGGTCGATGCCGGTGAGCGAGGCGATCGCCTCGAAGATCCGCCGCTCGGAGATCTCGTTCAGCGGCTGGGCGAGCAGGTTCGGGGTGACGCTGGCCCGCACCGACGTTGACAGGAACGACACGCACCGCACGTGCTCGCCGTAGAGAGTACGGGGCAAGTCGCGGGCCGCCACGTCCTGCCGCCCCGCTCGCGGGGGCAGGGCCTGCCATAGCGAGTCGGCGGCCTGTTCCCGCTCGGCCTCGCTGTCCCCGGCGGGCAGGTGCAGCTCGTCCTGCCAGCGCAGCTTCAGCCGGGGTCCCTTCTGGCTGCTGCGGTCGATGCGGATCCACACGGTCAGGGCGCTGGCCTGAAGCTGATCGAGGGTCCCGGCAGCGGCGGGAGCGAACACGCCGATGAGGTACCCGTGGTCGGCATTGCCCCACCGGTCCTCCCCGCCGGCGTCCTCAGCGTTGAACAGCAGGTCCACCGCGGCGGGCGCGCCTGAGCCGAAGCGCCACTGCTCATCGGCGTGCAGCAGGCTGACCTGGGCTATCAGGGACGACTTCCCCGCCCCGTTGGAGTCCTTCGGACCCTGCCCGGCTACAGCGATGAGGGTGCCGACGGCAACGGGGACGGGATGCGTGGACAGCCGGGAGATCCGCACGCTTTGCAGGCCGACCAGGACACGGTCACCGACGATGTCCTCTTCCGGCGTGCTGCCGCTCATGAGCCGCTCCTCGGGGAAATCGCGTCACTTCTGGGGGCGGCCCAGGCTCCGGCGGACCGTGATCGCCGTGGCGAGCGCGGTGTCCGGGCCGACGGCCAGGATCAGGTTCTCTTGGAGGCGCTGGCGCGCGGCCGGAGTGAGCCGGCGAAGCGCCGGCCCCGGGACATAGGAGGCGCCGGCCATCTCGGGATCGGCGCCGCGTACCGCGCGGATCAGCCCGGCTGCGCGCAGCCACTGGAGGGCATCGGACAGGCGCCGCTGCCCGTGAACCTGCGACAGCTTCCGCAGGCGGGTCGGGGTGGTCGGATGGGGAGACTGCCAGTCGTCCTCGGCCAGGCGGCCCTCTGCCCGGGGGATCGCGACCGAGTAAATCAGCACCAGCGTCAGCGCGGCCCGCTCCAGCGGCGGCAGGACCCCCCACCCGTTCGCCGCGAGATCAGCGGCTATATCGTCCCGGTACCCCGATGTCCACAGGTAAGCGCCCGCATGGACGAGAGTGCGGCCGGTCCGGCGCAGCATCTGGTCAAGGAGGTGACGCAGCGCCGCGTCCCGGAGCGCGGGCAGCGCGGCCTCGCTGGCAGGCTCGCTGCCATGCTCAAGCGCCGCCCAGGCCGCGACCAGCGCGTCGCGCTGCTTATCGCCGAGCGGCTGGAGCAAGTCGTCGAACAGCCCGCTCACCGGTCCGGCTCCCGGCCAGGCCGCGGGGACGGCAGCTCCCGGCACAGCTCCCGCAGCGTCGGCAGGTCCTGGTCCGGCCAGGTGGCCACCCGGGGGCCGAGGCAAACCCGCTGCGCCTCGTCATCGACATCCAGCCACCGGCTGGCGTGCAGGCGGCGGAGCGCCCCCGTCCCGAGGCGGTGCAGCACCTCTTCCCCCCGTCCGGGGATGAGCTGATCCACCACGTCCAGCACATCGCGCACAGTCGTCGGCTGCCCCGGCCATACGCCAGCCTGCGCGTCGGTCCAGCAGCAGCGCAGCGCCGCGGCCAGGACCCGGCTGGTCTCGTTCGGGTGCTCCACCGGAAGCACCTGCATCCGCAGCTCGCGCAGCACGGCCGGGGTTACGTCATCAGGGGGGCGGGGCAGCAGCCAGCAGCGCTCACCGCCCCGCTCCACCAGCCGCAGCATGCCCGCCGGGGTGCTGGTCGCCGACGGCACGCGCAACGGCCCCTCGGTCCGCGCCCGTGCCCACCACAGTGCCGCATCTGCGCTACTCACACGGGCCTCCGCACTCGCTCGAACACGCCATGGGTAAGCCAGGACGGCACGCGGCCGGGTCGCACCTCGACCGTGCCGGACCATACCAGCCGGTAGCCGAGCCGAGCGTTGTTGCTCGCAGCGACCAGGTCGGCCAGCACGCGGCGCGCCGTCACCCAGTCCGTGCCTGACAGCAGTTGCTCGACGGCGACAGCGTCACTGTCGCCGAGTACCTCCTCGGCGACAGCTGCCAGCCGCTCGGCCTCCGCGTCAGACCACTCCTCCGGGGGCTGCTCATCGCCGTCGGGAACCCGGGAACGCGGCGGCGTCGAACGGCTGCCGGCAGGCTGCGGTGTCCCGGCAACGGCCTCTGCCAGGTCGGCGGCGTCGTGCCATGGGGCAGGCGCGTCGAAGACCTGGTCGGCCAGGACCGCCGCAAGTTCATCCACGGTCGCCCGCCGCGCGAACCGCACCCACATCTCGGGCGGCAGCAGGTTCAGCGCCCGCGAGGTCCCCGCTGCGGCCATCAGGCGCGCAGACGCGTTCGTCGAGGCATCTTCGTAGGCAGCGATCGCCGAGCGCAGCTCGCCGCACCAGCGGCTGAGTTCCGGCCAGAACTCCAGCAGGATCTCATGCACCGCAGACGCCTGATCGATCAGCGACTTCGCGTTCCACAGCAGCGGGGCGCGTTCCCGCAGCGCCTCCACGGTGCCGCCGACGGTCAGCGCCACAAGCTCAGCGACCAGGAGCCGCAGCGCCGTCGTGACCCCGACGGCAACCTCGCGGGCCTCCTCGGCCGTACCCTGCCCGCCCTCCAGCCTGATCTTCTCCATCGTCAGGAGCTGGTGCAGCTCCGACTGGCCTCCGCGGGCCAACATCCGCTGGACGAATAGCATCGACACGTAGCTGGTGAACGACGCCCGGTACTCACGCTGGTAGGGCTTATCGAACGCAGGCTGGATCGCCCCGAGCTTCCGCAGGACGCCCAGGCGGTTGTCGATCACGTCGGCAGGGAACGCGGCGCACGCCGACCTGATTTGCTCCGCGGTTAGCCCGTCTTCACCCGCGCGGGCGAACGCGGCAAATAGCGTGTCCGCCAGCCGGAACAACGCCGCGTCGGTGATCGCCGCGTCGGCCTGACGCGCCAGCACAGCGACGATCTGCTCGAACACGGAAACGACGGCCTGTTCGGCCGCCGCTGCGTCCAACCCCAGCTGTTCATCAGCCACATCATCACTATATAAGCCCAGCCTGACAACATTAAGTGACAATAGAGGCCAGGTGCTGCGCGGCTTGTCCGGCGGCATTGGCAAGCTACGCGAGGCCTGAATGGTGCGTGTAAAGCGTCAATGGATGGCCAGGAATCCGGCAAGGTTCTGCCTATGACCAGCGGCCGATGGAGTCACCTCCGGTAGGACGGCCGCGTCGGCCACCGTGCGAGAAAACCACCGTGAGTTGGCGAGAGGTTGGTGGCGAGTGACTACCTAGGACCCCGCGCGGGCGCTGAAGCGCGCCCGCGCCCGTGCCGAGCAGGCTGAGCGGGACGCCCGTCGCATGCGGGACCAGCGGCGGCGATGGGAAGCGGAGGGAACGCGCCTTAACCGCGCCGAGTTCGAGGCCGGGGTGCCGTGCCGGGGATGCGAGACATGGCTCGACGGTCTCGGTGACTGGCCTCCGCTGCTCAAGATGACTCCGGAGCAACGGGCCGACCATGACCGAGAGGAGGAACGATACCGGGCGCGTCATGGTGAGTGCCGGGCACACAGGAAGATCGTCGAGGACAACCGGACCTGGCAGATAGGGGCTTGACAGGCACCGGGAAGGCGCGGCGCACGAATCACTGAGAAGGCAAGAATCGGTCAGGTGAAATGCCCATATTCCATGCATTTTCGACTAGAGCGCGCTCCATAATTGGGACCTGGACTGCAAGAGCGCTGCCGACAGGAGTGTCTCCCAGGATAACATCGGTCGTGGGCAGCACAACTCCTCCCTGATGCTCGCCAATAAATACAAGTTGCCTGTCGTGTAGAAGCTTGTAGTGCCGTCCACCCATGGAACGCATCTCGACACCCTCGATGGAAAGCAAATCTCGGATGGCATCGGCATCTCGACGAATTGCTTCGGAAGTCAATGTACTTGAGATTAGCAATTGGAACTGCGTTGATGTGAGTGCCCGAAGATCCAGGACGAATTTATGGAGGGTCCGAGGGTTAGAGGTAAGATATCGATCGACCCATATCAAGCTAGATATGCCACTGATCAGCTCGGCAAAACGTTCAACTGAACCATCCCAAGTGGACGGCCATGCCGGTGACCTCTGCTCAAGGTCGCTCTGGAACATTTGCCCTCTGAGGCCCGCCAGGATTTCACGAGTACTGGCGTCCGCAAGCAATGGCTGGATAGCTTCCCAAGCCAGTGATGAACGGAAGTCATCATTAATCTCGCGCCGCCCAGTTCGTAGCCAGATTATCGCTTCCCAGGGCAGGTCATTGATCCATCCGTCCGAAATATCGGAAAGCGTTTGCCGCACGATTGAATAGTCTGGCATGCTGCCTATCGCCCGGATTTTTGCTAGAAGGCTGGCGGTACCTCCGATCTCATCGCGAGTCTTCGCGCGCTCATTGGCTGGAATGCCTACTGACTCCATATCGACATCTGTAATGAAAGGCAGCGAACGGAACTGTGCTCGTGCCATCAACGGCGAGCCTCGCACCTTCAAGTGCATTGACCGTGCCCATCTGCCTGTGAGAAGGGCGCCAGTGTCACGTGCGTTTGGCCCATCAACCAGCATGTGCAGCAACAACGCCTGCAGACGAGCGCCTCCTGTCCAGCGCAAAGCATGTGGGTAATCGTCAAAGACCAGTTGGGCATGTCCATTCTGCTGGATTGACGTGCTTATTTCCTCTCGAAATTTAGCTGCAAAATCATGCTGATTCTGCTCGCTGAACGAGCGCCCGTTCACCATGATGGCACTTTGGTCAAGCTCGTGCTGAATGGCATCCGCAAGAATTGATTTTCCAGTCCCTGGAAGTCCGCGCAAGACAACAATCTGCCCGTCAAGCAAGTCGAGACAAACGTTATCTACCCAAGCTCGCTGAGTTGGCAATAGTATGTTCATCACAGGAAGGGAACTAGGGCCTTGATCCGAGGTGACCAGTCATCATTAGATAGTCCGTAGGCCGGCACGTGCAGGGCGGCAGTGGGATCCTCGCCGAGTAGCTGTCTCATTGCGACACGATCCTCTTCTGGACCGGACCAAAGCGACTTCAACATATAAGCTTCCTCAGGAAACCACTCCTCGAAAGAGGCAAGCACATCAGTGGCCTGCTCTGCGGGGGTATCGCGCCCACGCTTCGCTGCGGCATCGCGCACTGCGCTCAGTGGGATGTCCCAGGGAATTTCGTGTGGAGGTCGCTTCCGTGTTGCAATTGAACATGCCTTTCGGGTCAGCAAAGGATGCCCGCCGTACTGATCGAACAGGTAATTTATCACTTCATAGTCGCGCACGCGGAGACCCATGCGCTTACCGAGAGATCTTACCATCTCTGCCATCTCATCACGTTCCATCGGTGCCAGGAACTGGAGGCGGACGAGCTTATATAGTAGATTATCACGGCCGCTAAGCAGCGGTCGCTCGAATATTGCAGGGTCCACGCCGGCGCAAAGCAGTACGATACTGGTTAGCCCATTCGAGTCTCGACGTTGAATGAGTCCCCGCAATTGCGTCAGTGACGTAAAAATTTCTCGTGCAGTTTCGTGACCAAGGGTCGACCGGTCTGGATACGCTTGATCGATCTCGTCGATTATTATCTCAAGACGCATATCGAGCATATCGAGCAACTTAGACATGTCGCTTATCCAGTGCAATTGAATGGGGGGACTGTCGGCACGGTATGATCCTTCCCGTGTAAGCAGTTTGATGTTTGGCGGTTTTTGATTTCGAAGTTGTAGCGCAGTATGGGTACGCTGGACGAGTTCAAGCCGGAATTCTGCCGCACTGGCAACCTCGCTCATGTCCAGTCTAACGACTGGCCTGCCAGCTTCTATGCGTTGACGTTGCACAAAATTCAAAAGTGACGTCTTACCCGCCTTGCGGAGACCGAAGATGCCCACTGGCTGACCTCGGTCTAGGCTGAATTTGAGTGCATCAACCTCACGTCTCCGCCCGAAGAAGCCGCTAATTTCAGTTACCGGGAATGTCACGTCGTAGTGATCAAGCCCCGTGAGAACCTCGGACATGCGCGTTCGGAGATCGGCTGATGAAGGAATTGACAATTGTGTTGCATCTATCGAAAGCAATGCGAATTCGCCACGCCTTCTAGCAACAAGACGGCCAAGCTCGCTGTCAAGGCTAGCCACTACGGCAAACTCTGGATCAACTCGGGCGTCGTCCCGCAAGCGTCGCTGGAGAACACTGAGAAGTCTTGGCTCCACGTGGCGATATTCAGTATAAAGACATGCGACCTCAAGCTGAGTGTCAAACATTTCAGCGATTTGTGGTGGCATAACGAGATTTAGCCACCAACGACCTGGAGGATCCGGTTCAAAACGATAAATATCGACGTTGCTGTTGCGAAAGAGTTTCAGTATTTCTGCGCCATACTGGGTTTGACTAGCGAACCGATCGCGGTATTGGTCTAGAACCTGTTGATTTATGGTCTTACGCGGTGTCTCGCGGTTCATGGCTGGAGGATACACCTCGACTTTCGCGGGAGTGCCTTAGTTACTGCTCCTGGCATCACAGGTCATGATCACCTGGGGCACTTTCGGTCGCGTGGGATGCACAGGGTGACTACTCGGGCGTGGCGGGCAGGTTGGACGGCGTGGGCTCCGGCCACTGGTGGACCCGGTTCCTGGACATCGAGCGGGACCCGACAGTGATGTCGCCGACCTCGGCCGACATGGTGCTCGGCCCGGTGGAGATCATGATCCAGGTCGTCAGGGCCGCCGCCCCGAAGCGGCTGGACTAGTTCGGCAGCACCCGGTTCCGCGGCCATGATGACGCGAACCTGCTCAGCGCTCGCTTGGAGCTGCTGTGCGGCTAGTTTTTCCGTCCGGCACGTTCCGTTCGAGTTCGGCGGCAAGGCCGAGCCCGACCTCACCTAAAACCCTGGCACGACCGTGCAGGGCTGGAGAACCGCTGTGGTGAGGTGCCCCGAGCCTTCCGGATTGCCCGGGGCGCGATCATCCAGGACTCGGCCTACGGCGCTGTGCGGGTCAAGGCCGCAAGAGAGCACTCACCGCGGCGCAGCGCCGGTCGCCGCTGGGTCCGCCGTCCCTACGACCCGCGGCACGCGGCGGTGTCGCTGTGGCTGAACTCCGGGGTGCGGGCGACCGAGGTCGCCCGCCGTGCCAGGCACGGCGTCGCGGTCCTACTGAAGATTTACGCGCACTGCATCGACGGGCAGGCCGGCGCCGCCAACCAGCGCATCAGCCACGCCGTCAGCACCCTCGAGGCAGAGCAGGACCTCAGCGATGAAGTCGACGCCGATAGCGAGTCGGGAGGCTGAAATGCCAGCTCAGAGGCAAGAATCCCGGCGTGACGGTCGGTATAACCGCTCCCGTCGGCCCCGTCCGTGGCCGTCCGTGGATTCTGCGGCTCCGGAACCCGGGGTCCACGGACGCATAGCGGACGGCAGCAGCCCGGATTTCCGCCTCGAACGGCGTATGTGCTGGTCAGCGGGGGGTGACGCGGGCAGGAGGAGCGTGCTGTAAAACCGTCGGCTCAGCCTTGGCGTTGAAGCAGATCGAGGCAGCCGCGGGTGGCCAAGGTGGAAGGGTGGTCGGGTCCCAGGACCCGCAGCCGAGCGTCGAGGACCTGCCGGTATTCGGCCTCGGCGTGCCCTTGAAGCCAAAGAGAAGTTGTCACAAGGATTCTGTAGGCGTTAACGACAGGGTAACAGGGGCCCTCTTTGCCTCAGGGATCGCGGAACTGGCGAAAGGAGTCGCCATCAGCCGGGCTGGGAGCGGGGCTACCCGCCGACTCCAGGGCGGCGGCCTGCCGCTCTTCCGGGCGGGAGCCCTACGGGCGCGCCGCCCCGCCGCGCCGATGCCCCGCACCCGCGGGCGGTCCCCACCACTACGCACCCAGCTTATTGCTGCGCTAACGTCCAATGGGTGGAGCTGCTGCGAACACAGCGCCTGCTGCTTCGCCACTGGGATGAGTCAGATCTCCGGGCGTTCTTCGACATTTACTCCCGCGACGACGTGATGCGATGGCTTGGACCGCACCCTCGCCGTGCCCTGGCCACCCTGGACGAAGCACGCGAACGCATGCGCCGATCGCGCGCCCGCGAACGAGGGCTGCACCCTCCTCTTGGCCTATGGGCGATTGTCCCGCTGATCCACGGCGCGCAGCCACGGGAGCCAGTCGGAACCGTCCTGCTGGTGCCGCTCGCGGACGCCGATGGGCCGAGCGGCCTGGTTGAAGTGGGCTGGCACCTGCACCCGCAACACCAGGGCCAGGGGTTTGCGACAGAAGCAGCCAAGGCAATCCTCGCCGTGGCGGCAAAAGCAGGGATTGGGCAGGTACTTGCCCTGACCGATCTAGGTAACGTCCCCTCGCAAGCGGTGGCCGCCCGTTTGGGGATGTGCGATGAAGGTATAACCCGGCGCTGGTTCGGCCTGACCACACGCCAGTACCGTAAGATCATCGCACTCGGCAACAATAAGAAAGCCGAGACTCCTCCGGCACGGCAAGATCTGTGATATCAGGCCTGGAACCGAGGCGCGCATCGCCAATTCGCCAACAAGATATGCCCCTAGCGTCAGCGCAGCGCCGTCATGGTGCGCTCTGTCGGCCACAACCCAGCCCCACTTGTCCGACCGGGACGCCGCACATCAAGAGCGGTACCGTCGAAGGCTCGCTCATGCGGCAATGACGGTCGTTCGACCTGCCGATGACGGGGGGCTTGGCGTCGGGGCCCGCGCGGCGGAGGTGACGGTGGGATCAATCAGCGAGCGCGAGTCGCGCCACGGCGGCGATGTGATACTTGGTCACGTTTCCCATGACGGCGACGGTCATGGGTTGACGGTCATCGTGTGGTTGCTGCCTCGAGTTGGGCTAGCTCTGAGTTGAGGATGCGAGCTAGCGCGCCGAGGTCGGCGTTTGAGCCGCGCAGGCCAGCGGCTCGCAGCGTCCGGCGGGATACTCCGGCGCCTGTATCTGCGAGCCGTTGGGCAGTTGCGCGGGCCTCAGCCAGCCGCCCATCAATGCTGCGCTGCGCCGGCCGGCGGCGCCCGCCAGGATCGCGCCGCAACGGGTGCTCAGGCCAGCTCGAAGCGCGCACGCCGGTGCAAGGCAGAGCCTGGCCCGATGAGCTGCCCCGGGTGGGGTCTGGGACCGGATCGATGTGCGTGCCGCGCAGCAGGTGCGCGAGCGCGGCGCCCATGCCGAGGACTAGAACTGGCAGGCAGGCCACCGTGGTGGTGATCTCCCAGGGGGCGCGGGCCGCGCCAGCCTGGTTGAGAAGGTGATAGGTGACTTGTCCGGCCATGCCCAGCAGCAGCGAGGCGATGGCGGACCAGCGGGCGAAGCGGCGCGCTGCCGGGTTGACCAAGCCGCTGGTAGAGAGCCAGGCGCGCAGTGCATAGGCGGCGTAGGCTTCGACGCCGATCGGCAGGGTGATCGCCGAGTCGAGGTGCAGCGAGTCCCAGATCCCTGGTAGCGGGCGGACCAGCCCGAACCCGGTCATCCGGCCGATCCCGACCCAGCCGGACCACACAGCTACTGCCGCGGGCGCGGCTAGCAGGATCAGCGGCCAGGTCCGGATCGTTCGTTCCCGGACCGCTGTCGCCGAGGACCGGTCCGGGCCTGCGCTCACGGTGGCAGAACCAGCGGCACTACAGCGGCAGGGAGCGGCGCCGGCGCCGTCGGCGTGCCTGCCGCTCGCCGTCTCGCCCTGCGGAACCCAGCCAGCCATCGACCGGCCATTGCCGGCCAGGGCCGGCCCAGAGTCTGGGCTCTGTGGTATCGCATGGCTGGGCATCGTGTGCACTGGACCGAGGGGCGGGTTGAGACGATCGTATGACACAGAACTCCTCCTTGATCAACTGGGAGGAATTTGGGAGATCACAACGGTCGTGAACTGCCTTCAACTACTCCCAATCGGCTTGAAGAGGAGCCTCTGACCTGGCCTTCAGCCGGTCGCCGCTGGCCGGGGGAGTGCCGGACGTTTCCTGGGGGTCAAGGGGTCGCGGGTTCAAATCCCGCCGTCCCGACGGTTTTTCGAACGCTTGTGCGGTATGTACAGCACGAAAGTACAGCAGCCGCTGGGACCACGACAGAGGTCGGAGCTTGCAACCAAGGCGCGCGGTAGAGGAGTTGCGGAATCTCCGCGATCAAGCGGCAACGCCGGAAGTGCGGCGCACTGGGCCTGAACACAAATCGTGGAGAGCGAAGGTAGTTGCCGTCATGCAGGCCGCTCTCGGTCAGGATTCGAAGACCCTGGCCGAGTTCCGCAAACTGAGGTACCACATCGGCTTCTCCTCGGGCGCACCTGGCGAGGAGGCCCGGAACGTCCTGTATTTCGCCAAGCAAGTAGATAACGCAGCCGGTCTCATTGACGCTGCAATCTACGAGTTGCAGCTTCAGGATGGCCAAGACGAGGCGGATGGTACGGCAACCGGCCTGACCTCCGGCATTCAGCGTGAGTGGTGGATTAGGACTCTGCCGATTTCCGCATGGCGGTGAGCTGGGACTTTGCGGCACCACGCCTGGTGGCGGGTGTTGCTGC
>Ga0209648_10002721_pt1 | contig 14716 bp, 12 predicted proteins | sample GraSoi2013_115cm_FD_185830 | JGI IMG/M metagenome (GOLD analysis project Ga0209648, IMG submission 185830) | Grasslands soil microbial communities from the Angelo Coastal Reserve, California, USA - Sample 9_17_2013_115cm (SPAdes) (version 2) | ecosystem: Environmental > Terrestrial > Soil >...
TGCCCAAGATCGCGCCGGACTGCTGTATCGCATCAGCTCGCGGTTGGCGTACCAGAAATGCAATATCGAGATTGCTCTGATCGATACCGAAGGCGAAATGGCCATCGACGTGTTCTATTTGACGAGCAGCGGCGCGAAGATCGGCGCTGATCACCAACAGCGCGTCCACGACGACCTGCTGGAAGAGTTGAGCCGCGAATAAACCATCGGCCGCAGATGAACGCAGAAGAACGCAGATCAAAGAAAGCAAGGCCGCAAATCCGCGCGAATAGGCTCGAATCACCCGTGGCTATTCGAGTTTCTTCGCGTTGATTTGCGGCCTCATTTGTGTTGCTCTGCGTTCATCTGCGGTCGATGAATGATATTCGACGGCATTCATCGCCGCCAGCGATTCATCCATGATGCGAACAGCTTCATCGACGTCGGCTGTGGTAATGTTCAACGGCGGCGAGGTGCGGATAACGTTGGCGAAAAGCCCGCCTTTGCCCACCAGCAGACCACGTTTGCGGCACTCTTCCATGAACTGGTTCGTGACTTCGGGCGCAGGTTCTTTGGTTGCGCGGTCTTTAACGAATTCAATGGCCTGCAGCAGGCCCATGCCGCGTACGTCGCCGATCAACTCGTGCTTCTCCTGCAACGATTCCAGTCCTTTGCGATAGTAGCTCCCGACCATCGCGGCGTTGTCCATGAGTCGGTCTTCCTCAATGAGATCAATCGTGGCCTTGGCCGCAACCGAGGTAACGGGGTTTCCGCCAAAAGTCGAGATCTGCAGGCCCTTGAAGCTCGCAGCGATCTCAGGCCGAGTCGCCGTAAGACCCACGGGCGCGCCGTTGGCCATGCCTTTGGCGGACGTGATAATGTCCGGTGTGACCTCCCACTGCTCGATCCCGAACCACCGCTTGCCGGTTCGACCCCAGCCAGTCTGTACCTCGTCGGAGATGAACAAGCCGCCGTAGTTCTTGACGATCTTGAAGACCATCTTGAAATACTCTTTCGGCGGAGTGATGAATCCGCCGACTCCTTGAATAGGCTCGGCCAGAAAGGCCGCGATCTGTCCCGAAGTCGTCGTCTGGATGACGGCTTCGACGTCGTTGGCGCAGGCAACTTCGCAGCTGGGATAGGTCTTGCCCAGCGGGCAGCGATAACAATAAGGATTCAGCGCATGAACAAAGCCCGGCGCCGGTGTGGGCAACGAGCGACGCCACGTACCGTGGCCGGTCATCGACTGCGCCATCTGCGAGCGCCCACTGTAGCCGTGGCGCAAAACCACGACCTCAAAGTGGCCGGTGTACATTCGCGCCAGTTGCACAGCAGTCTCGTTGGCTTCCGTCCCACTGTTGGAGAGGAAGCTCTGGCTGATCTCGCCGGGCGTGATCTGGGCGATCTTTTCGGCTAGCGCAACCACCGCTTCGTTGGGGAACACCGTGGACGCATGTTGCAACTTGTCTACCTGCGCCTTTACTTTGGCTGTCACCCGCGGATTGCAGTGGCCCACGGAGATGGTGACGATCCCACCGAAGAAGTCCAGATATTTTTTCCCATCGACGTCCCAAACGTGCTGCATGCTGGCATGGTCGGTAACAAGGGGATCACTGTAGTAGGTCGTGATAGAAGGGAAGAGAAATTGTTTGTGCTTCCTGAGAATTTCTTCTTTGGTCATGGCGCGCGTGTCCCCTGGAGATGCGAACCGATCTTTTCTGAAATCCCGAATCCCCGACCTTCAAGTCGGGGTGAGGGATCCCTACTCACTTCCAGGTTGCTTCCCTTCAAGTCTATCGCAACCATAGCGATCCCTCACCCTGGCTTAAAGCCAGGGATTCGGGATTTAAGAAAAGCAAGGCCTGCTCCACCCTCTTGCCCTCCGCTTCAATTTCTGCGGCCACGTCTGTGCTACCCGGCTCAAATCGCCGCGAGGATATCCGCCGCCGAAGCATTGTCGCCGAAAGTTTCGCTGACGTGCACGAATCGATCCACGTTGCCTGGCGCAAAGACAAAACTGCCGCCAAGTTGAAGAGGATCTTTCCCCAAACGATGCTGGCTATGTCCCCCGGCTTTCGCGCGTTTGCGTGCAGCGGCGTTGTCCTTGCGCAAAAGATGGAGCAGGGAAGCGTTGCGCAGCCCGACGGCTTTGTAGGCTTCGCGCTTCTCGTCGGTTAACAGCGGGAAATCGATCTTAGTGTCCTCGCGGAAGTGACGGGCGTACTCGACATCGCCCAGTCCGATGGCGACAAGCTTGGCGCCCTTCTTCTGAAAGTCTTGCTGGTGCTCGCGCAACTGCGCGACATGCTCGCGGCAAAAGATTCAGCCCCAGTGGCGAAGAAAAACAACGACTGCAGGAGCATTCGCCCAGAGAGAGCCAAGACGCGTGGGGTGTCCGTCCACATCGGGAAGAGTAATGCCGGCTAACTTGCTGCTGAAGGATTCTGGCATGCGGCACATTTTCAAGGCCGCCCCGCAGCGGTGTCAAGTGCAGGTAGAACGGTATCGGATAATGAACTCAAGTATCAGCGCAAGTACTTAAAACGCGGAGACGCGGAGGCGCGGAGAAAGATCTGGTCGGAGGTTGGCCAATTGCGTTGCCGACACGGCCATCATCACCATGCTCCAGCCTGCCAATCTTCCTCCGCGTCTCCGCGCCTCCGCGTTTAAAGATCCTCCTGTTCATTCCTATTTCAACCTGCCCCCGCAGGTCTGCGCGCGATGGCCTATGCTAGACTTTGGCCTCGTTTTTCATCGAACGCGATTTTCCGTGGTCCAGAACGGCGGAGTGGCAGATGCATAACATTCAAGGTGCGGTCGCGGTGGTGACAGGCGCAGGCTCAGGCATCGGGAGAGCTCTGGCTCTAGAACTGGCGTCCCGGGGTGCAGAGCTGGCTCTGGCCGACATCAACGCCAACGGTTTGGACGAGACCCTTAAGCTTCTAGGCGCAGCCAAAGTCAAAGTAAAGACCTATACCGTCGACGTAGGTGAAGCTGCAGCGGTAGAAAAATTTGCGCGCTCGGTGGAGCAGGATTTCGGAAAAGCGTCGCTCCTGATCAACAACGCCGGCGTCGCCTTATTCGGTACGTTTGCCGAGCTCTCGCTGGCGGAGATGGAGTGGCTCATCCGCATCAACTTCTGGGGCGTGGTCCATGGGTGCAAGTTCTTCCTACCTCTTCTGCAGCGTGGGCCGGAAGCCCACTTGGTGAATATTTCCAGCGTGTTCGGTTTGTTCGGACCTCCCGGCCAGATCGCCTACGTCTCGAGCAAGTATGCCGTCCGCGGGTTCAGCGAGTGCCTGCGTGAGGAGCTGCGCACCACCGCCATCCGGGTAACCTGCGTTCATCCCGCGGGAATTGCGACCCGTATCGCCAAGGACGCTCGCGCCGGCGCCGCCACTCGCTCCGCCGACTACAAACAAGTCCAGGAACGGGCAGCGAAAGTTCTGAGCATCCCGCCAGAGACGGCCGCCAATCTAATTATTCGCGGAGTTCTTCGAAATAAGGACCGAGTGCTGATCGGCAAGGATGCTTACAGAATCGACTTTCTGCAGCGGCTCTTTCCTGCACGCGCCACCGCGATGCTCTCGGGATGGGTGCAGAAGCAGATTGCCGCCGAAAAAAGCCGCGGTGCTGGCGAATAGCGCTACTTGATCCAAGAAAGCATGGACGAAAGACATGGCAGGGGGATGGAGTGGCCGGCACTTGAATGAAGGTTCATTCATACCAGAAGACGAATCCCGGCGGTTGCCGATGAGAATATGCTCGGCCTAAACAATGCGAAGCGCGTCTCTCATCTTTCGGAAAGTGGATAGGAGGATTTTATGAGGCTGTTCAATCTGTCGAAAACATTTCTTTCGTGCCTGCTGCTTGGCGGCATGACGGGCGCGATGGCGCATGCCCAGGGTCTTGGCGCCTCGGGCGACATAAGCGGCTCAGTCACCGATCCATCCAGCGCCGTAATCGCCAACGCTAGCGTCACGGTGACGGACGTCGCAAAGGGTACGAAACGCACGGTCACGACCGACAGCGGCGGCGAATATCGAGCCTTTAGCCTGCTGCCCTCTACTTACAGCGTCACCGTGGTCAAAACCGGCTTTCAGACAGAAATCGCCAAAAGCGTTGTGGTAAACGTCGGCCAAACAACTTTCCTCGATTTCCACATGAAGGTCTCTCAGGTGTCGGAAGCCATTGAGGTTACGACGGAGCCGCTGGTAGTAGAGACGGACCGCGGCTCTCAGGCGAACGTGATCGACACGCAGCTCATTCAGGATCTGCCGATCAATCGCCGCGACTATTTGACCTTTACGTTGCTCGCGCCGGGAGTCTCTAACTCTACGCAGTTGGCGTCGAATTCAGACTTTCGTGTGAAACAAACGCCGCAAAGCGGCCTCTCCTTTTACGGCAGCAACGGCCGGGGCAACAGCGTAACCGTGGACGGCGGTGAAGCCAACGACGACGCCGGCGGCGTTCGCCTCACGTTGAGCCAGGATGCGGTGCAGGAGTTCCAGATCAACCGCACAAACTACGGCGCTGACCTGGGCGGCGCCAGCGGCGCCAGCATCAACATCGTGAGCAAGAGCGGCACCAACACTGTGCATGGCAGCGCCTTCGCTTTTTTCCGTAATGACGCAATGGATGCCCGCAACCCGTTTGCGGTAACCCAGGCATTGCAGCCGGGGCAGACATTCAATCCTCTTCAGCCCGATGTGCACGGCCAGGCCAGCAAAGATTCGCTGACCCGTGAGCAATTCGGCTTTACCCTCGGTGGCCCCATCACCAAAGATAAGACCTTCTTGATTGCTTCTTTTGAAGGACTAATACAGGATGCGCAAAACGCCGTCCCGCTGCTGACAAACACCAGCGTCTTTCGCCCGCAAACCGACCCCCTGAACAACCAGCAGGCGGTCCTGAGCGGCCTGGCGGCACAAGGGACAAAGTCGGTGCCTTGTATCAGCCATGGAACCACTCTTCCACCGACGTTCCTGCCTGCGGCGACTTGCGCGCAAATACTCACCAGCGCGCTCACCATAAGCCCATTTACTGGGATCACGCCTTTCCAGGCTGCTGCCAATCCGTTTATCCTGAACCAGTTTGAAAACAACGGTGGACTGTTCGCCTTCAACACGCGCGAGTATCTGGCATCTGCCCGTCTAGACCACCAGTTCAGCGAGGAGAACCAAGTGCACCTCCGATACAGCTTCGCGCACGATCGCGAGGAGAATCCTGACGTGCAGGCACTCACCGGATTCTCCGCCGGCAGCGCGGTCCACGTCCTCGATCACACTATCCTGGGCGCATGGTTCCATCAATACAGCCCCCGAACTCTGAATGAGGCACGAGTACAGTGGAATTACACCAACTTTGATGTGATCCCGAATTCGCCCGGACAGGTAGGTTTGACGATTTCCGGTTTCGCCACCCTTGGAACCAACATCTTCCTGCCCAGCTTGACCATCCTGCGCCGGCCGGAATTCGCCGACAACCTCACTTTGATCCGCGGCAGCCACACTATGAGGCTCGGCGCGTACCTCCTTTATCGCGGCAACCACACCGAATCGCATACCTTCTTTCCGGGCCGTTTTCAATTTGGCGCGCTGCCGGGTGGAATTCTCAGCCCGTGTTTGCAGCTTCCCGCCGCTTGTGGTCTGACCGCGAACCCCGCCCAGATCGATGCGCTGCAAGCCGCCTCATTGGGACTGCCGCAGTTCTACCAGCAGGGATTCGGTAATCCGATTTACAACTACCCCAGGCCGTTCACTTCCTTCTACTGGCAGGATTCCTGGGCGATGAAACCGAACTTCACGTTTACCTATGGCCTTCGTTACGAACTGGATTCGCAATACGGAAAGCTGAGCACTTACAAGAAAGATTTTGCTCCCCGAGTCTCTTTTGCCTGGGACCCCTTCAAGGACCACAAGACCGTCGTGCGAGGTGGGTTTGGCCTCTACTACTCGCCCATCTACGGTCAGATCGCGGATGTCGTGCAGACTCTGGGTCTGGTCAATGGCTTCCAGCAGATTGCCCAGGTGTTTGTGCCGCTTACCGGCGCGCCCGGAAACCCAGCCCTCACTTCGGCCGCGATTTTCCAGACGCTGTTTGCCCAGGGCAAAGTACAATGCACGACTCCGGGAGCGAACCAGGCAGCGTGCATTACGCCAGCGGACTTGACCCAGTTCGGTATTGCCGTGAAGCATGACGGAACTGCGCCCCTGAGTGTCTTCTTCTCCGGGCAGCCCGGCTACCGCAGTCCCTATGCCGAACAGGCCTCTTTGGGAATTGAACATGAGTTTGCACAGGGTCTGTCCGTTTCCGTCAGCGGCATCTATGTGCACACGCTGCACCTGCCCGTGGCCATTGACCGGAACGCCCTGGCGACCGCGCCATTTACGAACGTACCGTTCGGTAATGGCCAGGTCGTGTCCGTTCAGAACTGGAACTCTGGCAGCGTGTTCAACCCGCTGGGCGCTTCCCCCTGTGCGGGCGCAGCTATCTTTACCTGCTTCGCCAATCCTTTGATCCTTCAGAACAACGTTTATTCATCCGCTGCCTCAGCGCTGTTTTACGGCGGCATCCTGGAGGTCAAGAAGCGGTTTAGGAACCACGTAACCCTCATCGGCAACTATACCTACAGTAAAGCCACTGATACCTCTACTGATTTCAACAGCGACTTCGGGCCAGAAAGCAATGTAAATCTGAGCGCGGAGCGTGCGAATTCCGACTTTGACCAGCGTCACAAGGTTACGGCAGCGGGAGTATTTGATAGTCCGTGGCATGGATTCTGGTCGGGGTTCCAGCTCGCGCCGATCGTTCGCTATAACACTGGCCATCCATTTAACTTCCTGTTCGGAGGCGACGTGAATGGCGATCGGCACTCTACTAACGACCGTCCCATCGGCCTGGGCCGCAACGTCGGTCTAGGCCCGGATTTCTTCGACGTGGACCTGCGCTTGACTAAAGCCTTCAAGATCGCCGAGAGAAACCAATTGCTGTTTACAGCGGAGGCTTTCAACCTCTTCAATCGCACCAACTTCGGTTCAGTCAACAATGTCTTTGCAGGTCCGGGTGGTTTGCTCCAGGGAAACATATCCGGATTATTCATTGACCCGACCACACAGGTCGTGGGTGGCCAAGCCAGAGCCTTCACTGCGGGCGCCGGATCGTTTGCCAGGCGTCAGTTGCAGTTGGGCGCGCGCTGGGTGTTCTGATGCATCGGGGACGGCGAGGCTCAACGCTTCGTCGTCCCTAGCATCACAAGTGTTGTGTTGTTTGGCAGATTGCATACAATCATTACTTGAGAATGTCCGCCACGCCCGACATCGCTACTAAGGCTTCCTCCGCCACAGGCGCACAAGCGGTTATCGAGGGTCTTCTTCGCGTTGGAATCACCTGCGGTTTTGGCATTCCCAGCATCCATAACATTGCGTTGTACGAAGGCTTGCGCTGCTGCCCGGAGTTTCATCATTGGGTGGTCCGCCACGAGCAGGCCGCAGGTTTTGCGGCGGACGGGTTCTATCGTGCTGGTGGAGGAGTTGCTGCGGTCTTTGCCTCCACGGGACCTGGAAATCTTTTTACCGTTGTTCCTTTGCTCGAGAGTCTGCAAAGCGGGATACCCGTTCTGGTGATCGGCACCAACATCGCTTCCGCTTTGCAGGTTAAGAGCGGTGGTGCTCTGCACGAAACACCTCATCAAATCGACGTTTTCAAACCCCTCACGCGACTGGCTCGCTCGGTACGCACACCCGACGAGATTCCCGGAGCGATCGCGGCTGCGAACGAAGTGCTAAGGGGTACCGCGCCCGGGCCGGTCTTCATCGAGATCCCTCACGACTTCTTGCTGGCCCCGGTAGGCGCGATTCCGCCAGCGGATCAGCCACCGCGAACGGACGCGACTTTTTCCTCAGATGAAATCGCCAGCGCACTGCAGTTGGTCGCTCGAAGCCAAAGACCGGTAGTTCTGCTCGGGGCTGGCGCTCGCTCTCACCAGCAACGGATCCTACAATTGGCTGACAGTCTTGGATCGCCAATCCTGACCACCACAAGCGGCAAAGGGATTGTGCCTGACGATCATCCGCTCTCCTTTGGCTGCATGTCTCGGCTCGGCGCGGTCCAGGACGTGCTCGGCGCGAGCGATCTGCTCATCTCTTTCGGCGCTCGCCTGACCGAGTTCGATACCGGAAGATTTGGGCTAAAGCTGCCTGCCCAGCACCTTCAAGTGGTTGAAGATGCCGCCTATGCGGGAGACAGGCTTCCTGCCACGATTCGGTTGGTTGGCTCGATCGATGCTGCGGTCACGTCGTTGTCCGACGAAAAGCGAAGACGTGCGCCTTGGTTCGACCTGGGTGCGGCAAGGTCGCGTGAAAAGGAACGACTCGAAGGATTGAAGTCGGATGCTTACGCAGCCCTCATGGTGTTGCGTAGCGCGCTGGACCGAAGCGATCTTTTGATTAACGACCAATCTATTCTCAACTACTGGGCCTCAGCTTTCTTTCCGGTGTTTGAGCCGGGAACGTTTCTTTACCCTTTGGGTTCAGGAACACTCGGGTACGGCCTGCCCGCTGCGATCGGTGCGGCCTGCGCCTTGAGAGTTGCGGGGAAACAACGCAAGGTTGTTTGTATTGCTGGCGACGGAGGCTTTCAGTACACACAACATGAGTTGGCGACGCTCGCACAGTACGACCTGCCGGTAAAGATTCTACTCGTCAACGACGAGGCCTATGGCGTGATCGGGTTCTTGCAGCGGTCTCTGTTTGGGCATACTCACGAAGTTGCCTTGAAGAACCCTGACTTCTGCCGCATGGCGGAAGCCCATGGCATTCGCGCCGAGCGCGTCACCAACTTGGAAAGGCTGCAACAGAGGTTGCCGGATTGGCTGCAATCCCCCGGTCCGGCTTTGCTGGAGTGGCGGACAGAACTCAAGGCCCCATGGGAGATCGGTGCGATACCGCGGCCCACCGGCATTTCCACAAAGCAGAGCTAAGTCGGGAAGGGAAATGCCATCTGCTCCGCAAGGCACTGGCGCCAATGAGTCCGGCGCTGCAACCGGGACTAGGATATGTCAACAAACGAGACTTGTATCAGGGCACGACCCAGCCCATGCCTTCAGGCATGGGTGAGCGAGGCGAAACCGTGCCGTCAAGACCGCAAAAAACTTCGGCTTTTAGCCGCGGCAAAACGACAGGGGCTAAAGCCTAATTCTTATTACGCGCTTTCGGCACGGCTAGAAGCCGTGCCCTGAGACAAACCAAGAGAAGCAGCAGTTTTCATGCTGTCACGGTCGTAGCTGCGGTCTGGGAGAGAGGAAGGAGTGGTCGATGCCCAAGCGCCTACTGGATTCAGTGGACTCGCTCAAGGAGCTGGTGGGTCAAGAGGTAGCCGTCACGGATTGGTTCACCGTAACCCACGAGCGTATCCAGCAGTTTGCGGATGCTACCCTCGACCACCAGTGGATCCACGTGGATTCAGAGCGAGCCGAGCGCGAGTCTCCTTTCGGCGCGCCTATTGCGCATGGGTTTCTGACACTCTCACTCTTGGCGCACTTCATGCAGCAAGCCGTCGGGATCAAGCAAGGCGTACGCATGGGAGTCAATTACGGGCTCAACCATGTCCGCTTTGTCTCCCCAGTGCGCTCCGGCACCAAGGTGCGCGCGCGGTTTATCTTGAACTCGGCCAAGGACGTCCCGCCCAATAGCGTGGAAGCGGTATACAACGCGACGGTCGAAGGCGAGAATAACCCCAAGCCTTGCTGCGTGGCGGAGTGGGTGGTCAGGTACTACCGGTAGAGTGGGTTTCTTTCTGAAATCCCGAAGCGGAGCGAGGGATCCCTATCACCTTTGAGACTCCTTGGGCCAACCAGATAGTCGATCGGGCTGGAACGTGCGCAATTTTCTCTCCAGGCGCTTGACCAGCGACTCTCCAGTTTGACGACCTGGAGCCATAACTCTTTCCGAAGCACCATTTCTGCTGATATGGATCCCTGGCTACGCTCGGGATTTCAGAAACAGCACAGCTCTCTTCAGATCTGATTGCTCTCCATACTGCGCATGGCTGCGTGCAGCAGCATCTTGGTGACTTCACCCATGGAAGCGAAGCGAGCGTCCTTGGTCAGACCCTGATGATAGCGGTAGTAGATCTGCTGGATGATGACCGCGGTCTTGAACAGCGCGAACACGTAGTAAAAAACGATATCCGAAATATCCCGTCCCGTTTTCTTTTGATACCGTTCGAGCAACTGCGCGCGCGAGAGACTGCCGGGAACCGCCGTCGGTCCCCAGCGAGCGGGACGAACGTCAGAGGGATCATCTGCCTGCACCCAGTAGGCTAGAGCCGTGCCTAAATCAGTCAACGGGTCGCCGAGCGTGCACATTTCCCAATCGAGCACGGCGACAATCTTGGTGATGTCGTCGGGGTCGAGCACCATGTTGTCATACTTGTAATCATTGTGGACAAGACTGGCGCCGCTCTGGGCGGGCATACGCTGTCTCAGCCAAGCTGCGATGGTCTCGACTGCGGGAAGTTCATGAGTCTTGGAGCCGTAGTAGCGCTCGATCCATCCGTTGACCTGGCGCTCCAAGTAACCTTGCGGCTTGCCCAGATCGGCCAAATCTAGCGCTGCGAAATCCAATTGATGAAGTGCGGCGAGATTATCGATGAAGGCCTCGCTCAAGCGACCTGCTGTAACGGGGGAGAAGTCGAGTCCCGGGGGTAGATCTTTCCGCAGAATGATCCCGTGGACACACTCCATCAGGTAAAACGGAGCGCCCAGGACCGATTCGTCAGTGCAGTGCAGCAGGGGGCGGGGCGCGGGATAAGCAGAGTGCAGTTTCGACAGGACGTGGTACTCGCGGCCCATGTCGTGCGCCGTCTTCACTTTGCTTCCGAAGGGCGGACGGCGTAACACCATCTCTTGATCGCCGAGCGTTACCGAGTACGTGAGATTGGAATGCCCGCTCGGAAACTGCCGTACTGTCAGCGGTCCAACCAGTTGGGGGAATTGGTTGCGCAGATAAGGCTCAAGGCGCGGTAAATCTAGCTCTTCGCCGGCACGTATCCCGCCGGCGCTATCCTGAAAGTTACCTGCAGCCGATGCAGCTTCCGTCATTCTCAAATCCTCGATGAGCCGACCCATTCTTACCGGTACGTATGCAGCGCGGGGTCGGTAAGATGCGGGTATGCATTATACGAGCTAAGCGTAAAGCGAGATCCAGAGAACAGAAACTCGCTGTAAGCGCAGTTCGGCACCATCCATGCAGATCGCAGTGTTGCCTCCGTCGACAGCGCTAACGATCTTTGCATGGCCACGCCGATGGGTCCTCCGGAGCTGAAGATGGCAATGCGCCGTCCGCGGCTGCCATTGCCCGTGAGTTCCCGCAGTCCCTGCTGGACGCGAACGCAGAAGTCGGGCCAAGACTCGATGCCCGGAACCGGCAGTTCGCCTGCGGCCCACTTCGCAATCACCACTTCAAACACACGCTGGAACGTCTTGAACTGTTCTGCCTTGCTGGCCGCATTCTCAAACGCCTGGTGGAGGCCGCGAACGTGCTCGTCGGTTTGTACCAGCTTGGGTAGGGCATAGGCGATCACCGCCTCAGCGCGGAATTCGTCGAAATGATTGAGTATCTCCGGCTCAGGCCAGGCGCCTCCCGCTCTGCGGTATTCCTCGCCGACGATCCGCGCCGTGTCCTTTTGCCGACTTCGCGGGCCGGAGTAAACTGCATCGAACGCAACCCGGTGTTTCGACCAATAACCGCCGAGTAAACGGCTCTGCTCCTCACCCTTGGTTGAGAGTCTGTCGTAGTCGGGTTGCAAGAAGGAAGCCTGGCCGTGACGGACCAAGAAAAGATGACTCATGGAATAGTACGCGTTCCCCCATCAGAAAAACTGACAGCATAACACGAGCGCGCCGCGTTACGCGACCTTGCAGAGACGGGGGTAGTGGGCTACTTTGAATTTTGATTTGGCAATTCAGGAAAGCCAATAGCCGATTACGGCTCCTACCCATCCAGAGGCCCATTTCTTTGTGCTTTCGTCAAAGTTTTGATGAAAAGCGAAATTCGGAGAGGTAAGAACGAGAATCCCGGTTATCAGCACGATCAAGCTTACAAAAACCTGCATCCAGGCTTTTGTCTTCTGCTGAAGGGTGACAGTCGTTTTCCCTGACTCGTCTTTTTGGACTGTGAATTTCTTTGTGCCAGTGTCAGCGATGGGGATCTAACCTCGCAGAATGCGATATGTCTCTTCCAGTCTGTGCCCCAAATGTGGCGTTAATGCTATTCCAAAACGCTTCTGAACAGCATCCCTGACAGCATTAATCACTTTCTCAGTGACAAACCACATAAGAGCACCGACAAGCCCAACAGCCGTGAGTGACGCTTCCGGATGGCCCGTTGCTTTTTCTAGCCAATGTACAGCAGGCGCGATTCCGATCCGAATGATAAAGATAAACGCAATGAATGCAACGCCGCTCGCTAGCAATTCAGAGATTTTGGAATACTGCGGTGGTGTATGCTCGATGAACTCCACCTCTGGCGTGAAATGAGGAAGTGCCTTTTCCTCGCGGTGGGAAAGAATGTAGGCAGTATTTCGCAGACGGGTGAACATAAGAACCACCCATCAAATTGTACCGAAATGAGAGTACTTCTTATCATTTTTATTTTACCTGTATTTTCAACACCTTATGCTGCGCATTTCTCATGGCTCTCCCACAACGCCACCAAATCTTTCACTTCCCACAGCCGATCTGTGACACCGGCAGCCATCGCGGGAGATGTGCGCAGTGACGCCGCTGTTACGATTCAAAGTAGCCCACTACCGAGACGGGCGCTAGATGGTTTCAGGTTGGTGTATTCCATATTATCAACGACCGTGTCATTTCGAAGCCGCAGACGAGAAATCGGCTCCGCCCAAAGCCGGCGGGAGCAGATCCTTCTCCCGCTTTGCGGGATCAGAGCCTGTTCCCGCTCTGCGGGATAGTAGCCGAAGGAATGACACTCCCTTTGCTGTTGGTATAAACCATCCCTCGAATTGCTTTAAGGCTTGACTGTGCGCAGCATCGCGCCGGGAATAACCACTGAGATTAGGGAAAGCGAATGTCGACTCCGTTCGCCGCATTAACTTGCTCCGTGGCGGCGCGGTCAACGTCGACTAGTGCGATTTTCCTGGCTCGATGCTCGTCGACGATCCAGAGGGACTGGCCGGCGATCGCATAGTTCTGGGCAACGATGTGACGACCATCACGAAGCACGAACGTCGTCGAACTAGCGGGCGCCTGTGCCGACAAAGATGAATGAGACGGCGGCGTATCTCGGCGTTCTGCGCTTTCCCTACGACCTTCTTCGTATCTCAAATCTTCGATTTGATCCGATAAGCGCTGCACTTCGCGCGCTAACTCAACTGCGCCGCTGTTGTCGGAGCTCGCAGCCGCAGGCTGTGGGGCAGCGTTGTAGTCGGAAGGGTAGTAAGAGTAGGGATAGCCGCCGAACAAAAATGGCGAGCCGAAACCAAAGCCGGAATCGAAGAATGGCGAGCCGAAGCCAAAGCCGGAATTGAAAAATGGCGAGCCGAAGCCAAAGCCGGAATTGAAGAAGAATCCATTGTCGCAGGGGAAAGAGCCGAAGCAATCTCCGAAAAAGAATCGATTATGACGAAAGTGAGAGAAGCGCGCGGATCGCCCGCGGGAGAAGCCCCGTCCGGATGAGGTGAAGACACGCGCACCGGCAGGCCTGCCGGAAACGAATCGCGGCGAGACGCGCGGAGCAAAAGCAGGTCCGCGAGGAGCAAAAGCAGGTCCGCGAGGAGCGAAAGCAGGTCCGCGAGGAGCGAAAGCAGGTCCGCGAGGAGCGAAAGCAGGTCCGCGAGGAGCGAAAGCAGGTCCGCGAGGAGCGAAAGCAGGTCCATGGGAGACGAAACCCGGTCCGCGAGGCGCAAAGCCCGGCCCGGACCTGACTGGAGCAGCACCACGTCCTACCATGCCGCCGCCGCGCATCTGCGCACCGGCGGAAAAGGGTACGAGAGCAACGGCTCCAACTAAAGTGCAAATCAGCCGTTTCATACTATAAGTTTAGCTCCGTGCGAGGGAAGCAGAGTACGAATATTTCTTCCTTGTTTTCAAGCATCAAGCAGGATCACAGCTATAATTTCGCGCCATGAAAAGAGCATTGTTCATCCTGGCTTTGGCCTTTAGCCTCGTCCCCACTTTCGCGCAGACGACAAAGCTACAGGCCAAGATCTTTCCGGCGTCGAACCCGAACGTCTATCTCATGGAAGAAGGGTTCGTCGATGCCCACGGCGTCCTCATTTATTACAAAATCGTCGGTCATGGCGCGCCTCTCATGATCGTCCACGGCGGTCCCGGTGCCGCGCACGATTATTTGCTCCCCTATCTCCTGCCGTTGGCCCGCACCAACCGGCTCATCTTCATCGATGAGCGAGGCTCCGGTCGCTCGGAGAAGCTGGACGACCCCCGGCAATACACGGTCGAGAACATGGTTGAAGATGTGGAGAGCGTCCGCGTGGCATTGGGCTTAGCCAAGATCAACTTGTTGGGCCACTCCTATGGGGGCGTGCTGGCCCAGGCGTACGCGTTCAAGTACCAAAACAACCTAAGCCACTTGATCCTCGGCGGCACTTTCTACAGCACCACCGAGATGAACAAGATCCTGGCCAACGAAAAACGCAACATGGCGCCGGACGAGTTGCAAAAACTGGAAACTCTGGAGAAAGCGGGATTGTTTGGCAA
>Ga0209648_10002722_pt1 | contig 14711 bp, 8 predicted proteins | sample GraSoi2013_115cm_FD_185830 | JGI IMG/M metagenome (GOLD analysis project Ga0209648, IMG submission 185830) | Grasslands soil microbial communities from the Angelo Coastal Reserve, California, USA - Sample 9_17_2013_115cm (SPAdes) (version 2) | ecosystem: Environmental > Terrestrial > Soil >...
TGGTATGCCGCGGGCAGATTCTTCAGGGCGAGTCGTCTGAGTATCTGTTCGCGCTCGCCACCCGGCCCGATCGACGCGATGTGGTTCTCGACGTGCAGGAGGTCTCCGGAATCGACGAAGCCGGACTGTTTGTTATCGTCGTGTGTTATCAGTTGCTCTCTGCCGCCAAGCGCCGGCTCTTTCTGCGAAATCCCTCATCCGCTGTGTTGGACGGCCTCCGTCGTACGCAAATGGACGTCCTACAGCACAAGCCAGAATGGGTTGCTCGGGGAGCCATCGACGGCGCGATACAGTAGAAGTGTCTTTTCCTGAATCCCGACCCTGAGCTTGCCGAAGGGAGGAATCCCTATTGCCTCCAACCATGCGGGAATCGACAACCGCAATCCAAACTGAAAAGCCATTCTGCCAGTCGCTGATCCGAGTGATACTGGAGATTATCGAGATCGCTCTCTGTGGCTCGGGATTTTAAAAAGAATCTCGGTCATTCCCTCAACCGTAAATGGGTGTTTTTGCTCCGAGGCTCCGAATCGGTTATCGTTACTTATGCGTGCAACACCTTATCCCGTGCTGGTTAAGCAGCTACAATGAAGGTGTAGGACCCGGGTTCAGCGGGCGAGTCGAAAACAATACGAAAGCCTGGCTTTCGTCAGGAGTAAAGAATTTAATCGGGCTTTCACATTCCCCTGCTAGCATCCGCAAGAGATTGCCGCAGCGTTATGAGCCGTTCGGTCGAAGATCCGTCACTGTATATCAATCGGGAAGCTTCTTGGCTTGCCTTCAACCGGCGTGTTCTGGAGGAGGCCAACGATGAGCAGAATCCAGTGCTGGAGCGCGTCAAGTTTCTCGCCATCTCCGCCAGCAACCTCGATGAGTTTTTTGAAGTCCGCGTCGCCGGCTTACTGCAACGCATTGAAGAAGGCTTCATTGATTCCGGCCCGGACGCTCTCTCCGCCCAGCAAGAGCGCGACCTGATCGCTCGCGAAACCCATGAGTTTGTCCAAGAGCAATACGAGTGCTGGAATCGAAAACTTCTGCCTGCGCTGGCGAAAGAAAACATTCGGGTCCTGGATTTAAAGGACCTCGACTCCGACCAGGAAGCGTTCATCGACTCCTACTGCGAAAAAGAAGTTGACCCGTTGCTTACGCCGGTGACGGTAGATCCAGCGCATCCTTTCCCACGAGTCCTAAACAAAGCTCTTTGTATCGCGCTCTTATTGAAGCGCAAACGCCGCGCCCTCGGCACTTACATGGGAGTGATCACAGTCCCACGGGTGCTCCCTCGACTTGTGCGGCTGCCCTCAAAGACCGGGATTAGCTACATCTTCCTCGCCGATCTTCTGACCTATCACGCCGCTCGGATGTATCGCGGCTATGACATTCTTTCAGCGGCCTCCTTCCGCGTGACTAGAAACAGTAACCTCTATTTGGAAGAGGAAGAAGCGCGCAACCTGTTGGAGTCGGTGCGCACCGAACTCCATAAGCGGCGCAAGGGCGACGCGGTGCGCCTGGAGATCGATGCTGACGTTCACACAGAAATTGCTCGTCGCTTGCAACAAAATTTCGAACTCGAAGATTGGCAGGTTTTCTACACGCAGGGGCCGGTAAATCTCTCCCGTATGTTTAACTTTTACGAGCTTACTGAACGGCCCGATTTGAAGTACAAAAGTTTCGTGGCGCGCGAGCTGCGCCTTCCTGCGACCAGCAACAACATGTTTGCCGAGCTGCGGAAGCGCGACGTTCTGCTCCACCATCCCTATGATTCGTTCGACACTGTAGTCGACTTCATCGAGAGCGCCGCCAGCGATCCCGAAGTAATCTCCCTCAAGCAGACGATCTACCGCACCAGCCAGCATTCTCCAATCGTCGGCGCGTTGATATCGGCCGCGGCGGCCGAGAAAGAGGTCATCGCGGTGCTGGAGCTCAAGGCACGCTTTGATGAAGCCTCTAACATCGAGTGGGCACGCACCTTGGAGGACGAGGGCGTCCAGGTGTACCACGGACTGGTCGGATTGAAGACGCATTGCAAGCTGTGTTTGCTGGTACGTCACGATGCGGATGGTGTAACGCGACGCTACGCGCACATCGGTACGGGTAACTACAACCCGACAACCTCGAGGTTCTATACGGACATTAGTTTGCTCACGGCCTCACCGCAAATCACCATGGCTGTGCATTCCTTGTTCAACTACCTCACCGCGTATTCTGAAGCTCCCAGCTACGCGCCCTTGGCTCTTTCTCCGGTCGATCTGGCCGCCACGGTGCTGGCGCTCATCCAGCGCGAAACCGATCACGCTTTGGCGGGACGCGGCGCGCGCATCGTCGTCAAGATGAATGCTCTACTCGATAAGAACGTGATTCAGGCCTTGTATCGCGCGTCCCAAGCCGGCGTAAAGATCGATCTCAACGTCCGCGGTATGTGCTCTTTGCGGCCCGGCGTTCCCGGCATCAGTAACAATATTGTGGTGCGCAGCATCGTCGGCAGATTCCTGGAACACAGCCGAATTTTCTATTTCGCGAACGGAGGCGACGAGGAAACCTATATTTCCAGCGCCGATTGGATGCCGCGCAACCTCTACGAACGCGTCGAGGTTCTTTGCCCCCTCCTCGATCCCGGGCTCCAGACGCGGATGAAAGACGAGATTCTTGCCGCCTATCTCGCCGACAATACCAAGGTCCGTTTCCTCGATCGTAATGGGCGTTATTCGCGGTTGCCGCGACGTCGCGGCGAAGACCGATTCTCTTCTCAAGACTTCCTGATCGGCGTGGCGGAAGGCAGCGCCTCGGCAGCCAACATTCCTGAGGCGGTTATGCCTCCAACCAAGGGAGTCCCGCGCGTGCGCGCCGTGGCTGTCGAAAAAACCGTATGATCATTTATTTCTTGCGTCACGCTTCCGCCGGCAAGAGTATGTCCAACGCAGCGAAAGACGAGCGGCGCTCCCTGGATGAAGAAGGAATTCTTCAAGCTCGCTACATGGGCCGCATGCTTGCCAACCTGGACGTTCAGGTAGAGCAGATTATCACCAGCCCGCTGAAACGCGCTCGCCAAACCGCATCGCTGGTGGCCAACGAGCTCGCTTTCGAATCCGCTGTACAACTGGATGATGCACTGCGCCCGGAGGCGCAACTGCCACACTTTCAGGCCATGCTGGCACGACTCCACAAGCATGAATCGATTATGGTGGTTGGACACAATCCAAGCTTGACTGAGTTTCTCAGCAAAACAATTTCCGGAGGCGCGGTGGCCGCTCACATCGACCTGAAGAAGGGCGCGGTGGCGAGGATTGAGACCGCGGGACGCCGAGGAACTTTGGAATGGCTGGTGACACCGAAGATCGCGCGCAGCCTTCAACCTAGCCGCAAGCTCAGCTCGCGACCGAAGACCTCACGGAAGTAAGCTACTTCTTTCTCTCCAGCCCACAACTCAAGATCAACGCCTGCGCGGCGTCGCGTATTCAAGTTGACGATGAGCTGGCCATCTCGCTGCGTGGCCCGAATCGATTGGACGGCTTGGCGGCGTCCCTGGTTCAAGGCGCGCGCGACCCGGAGAATCGCCGTTGCCTTGATCACGTCCGCCCGTAAGGGTGCGGGCAAGAGTTTTACAAGGCGATCGCGAAGCTGGGGACGAGAGTTGCCTTGAAAACGCGCGATCGTTGCAATGATCTTCCGCTGCAGCGGGGTAAAGCCGAACAGTTCGGAATGCCACACAATGTAGTAAGCATGGCGATGTCGTCCCACGGGATTGATGTAGGTCCCAACCTCGTACAGCATGGCGGCAGCGCCAATCCATTCGCGGAAGTCGCTGCCGAGCCGGTGCATTGATTTAGTTTGGTCAAAGAGAGACCAGGCAAGTCCGCGCACGTGTTCAACGTGAGCCAGGTCGGCGCCATACCGGCGGCTGGTGTTAAGCAAGACATCTTGGCGGTCAGACACCAACTGGAGATGGGATCGAGTGTGCTCGTCATATTCGGCAGCCATTTGTGCCAGAATTCCGTCACGCAGGCCCAAGGAAGAGTAACGAAACGAACGCAGACCACAAACTTCCATTATGTGCGCGTAGACGGCAGCGCCCGCGATAACGATTTCGGCGCGTTTGGAGTTAATGCCTTTGATCGCGGCTCGCTGGCGGATCGTCAGTTTGGCAAGACGTTTGGCCAGCGTGGCGATGGTCGCTCGTGACACTTGACCTCCCGCAAGCCGGAGCGACTGCGCCGCGCCGGACAGCGCAGCTGCGCTGCCCGAGGTGGCGATCACCAGCTTTACATTCGACCGCACCAGCTGTCGGGGAAGATGCGCGGTCTCTTCCGCGATAAACTCGCGCAGCCGCTTGAGCTCCTCTTTGGCCGGAGGATCGCGGTGGATGAACTCCTGCGTCAAACGCACCGCGCCGAGAGGTAGAGTAACGATCTCTTTGATGTGTCCTTTGTCGGAGAGAGTGAGTTCGCAGCTGCCTCCGCCCAAATCGATCAACAGCATCTTGGCGGGGCGGCGCATGCTGGCTACCACGCCCAAGTGAATCAACCGTCCTTCCTCAAGACCGGAGATGATCTCGATATTCCATCCTGTCGCCGATTTCACCCACTCGGCGAAGATGTGCGCGTTGTTGCTGTCACGCAAAGCGCTCGTGGCGACGACGCGGATGCGCTCCACAGCAAAGCTCTGGACAGCACGATGGAAGCGGTTCAGCACCTTGAGGCTTGCCGCCATGGCTTTCGGACTCAGGCTTCCGTCATGAAAGACACCTTCACCCAATCTTGTAACTTCGCGGTCTTGATGCAGCGGAACCAAGCGATCGCGGCGCAACTCTGCGATACTCAGGCGGACGGAGTTGGAACCGATGTCGACGGCGGCGAAAACCGGCATGGTCGAATTACGCGGGCTTGGCTAGCGCCCGGGGTGAAGCTGTCCGAGGTTGTTTTCGCACATTGCGCGCGAATAGCTGCATGACCGCAGTCTTCGCCGCGGATTCCTTGGCCGCGAACAAGGCGCGTATTTCCAGCAGCAGAGGGCAGTTGGCGCGATCGCCAAATTGTTTTTCCGCCGTCTTCACCAGCTCTTCCCAATCGTGCCAGGTACCGAGAGCGTCCTGCACGTTCTTCATCTCGTGAAGAAAGCGTTGCCGCTCTTCCGATTCCTCTCCCAACTCGGCCAGGTAGCGAATCATCTTCAATTTGATGCGCACTTCATGGAGCAAACTCGGCCTCAGGGACTGCTGATCGCTAAACTCCGCGCCCAGACTGGCGATCTGTTCTTTTGCTCGTTGCAAAGCTTCGTTGGATGCCTGAGTTGGTGACACTTCCGCGGCTCTCTGGAACACGCTCTTGAGATGCGAGCGAAACTTCGATGCTTTTGCCTTCTCCACTGCCGAGTGCAAGCGCTCGGCTTGTTTTTCTCGTTTGCTCTGCAGAAGTTCAGCGAGCATACTCTTGTCCGTTGCCGTGGAGCCGTTAGCTATCGCGCCGAGAAGCTCAAGCTGCACGTCAAAGTCGCGCACCTTGCCCGCGCGTTTTCGCAGCGCGGCCAGTTTTTCCAGCGATGCTTTCTGCTTCTTATTGAGATCCAACGGAACGGAGGCAACCAGAGTTTCGATACGGCGAACCGTCGTGCGCAACAGGTGCACGTACCGCGGCCCCACGTCCTTAGCCAGCTTGGTTAAAGACAACGAAAGACTGCGGGAAAGATTTTCGATACGCTTCTCCAACAGATTCATGGGCGAGATTGCAAAGGGCCACTTAGAGTATACGACGCAAGCTGGCTTGGCAAGTTGTCTTGCGTATGAGCTATTCCTGGTGCAATTCTGGGGAACAGCTCGGGCGATGATAGTATGAGGATACTGATCGGCGATGGAGTTCGCGATTGGAACCGCCTCTGCGGCTGATGACTCCTACCTACACTCTCGAATCCGGGGAGATCGAGTGAGCGAACTGGACGTGCTGGCCATCGCTGCCCATCGTGACGACGTCGAGCAGACATGCGGTGGAACTCTGCTCAAGATGGCCGAACGCGGCCAACGTACAGGTATTCTCGACGTGACCCAAGGCGAAATGGGAACGCGCGGCACCGCCGAAGATCGCGCCCGCGAAGCCGCCGACGCGGCACGGATTCTGAAGACTAGCTTTCGCCAGGCGCTCGACGTCCCGGACGGCCGCGTGGAAAACACCTGGGAAAACCGTCTCAAGATCGCTCGCGTTCTCCGTGAGCATCGACCTCGAGTTGTGATTCTTCCCTACTGGCAAGGACGTCATCCCGATCACTACGCATGCTCGACTCTCGGCTACGAGGCTTGTTTTCTGGCCGGCCTCAGCAAGTTGCAGTTGCAGGCTGAGTCCAGCAAACAAGCGCCTCCGAGCGGCAAAGTGCAATCGGGAGCTATTCTCCCACTGGCGCCGCACCGTCCGTTCAAAATCGTCTATGCGACTTTGTACTTCGACATCCGTCCCAGCTTTGTGGTCGACATTACCGACCAATTCGAGGCGCGCCTGCAATCGATCTATGCCTATAATTCCCAGTTCACCGATCAGGACGCCGGAAGCCGCGACTTCCCTGCTCATGCCGAAATCCGCGAGCGCGTTGCCACCATGGCGCGGTACTACGGCATGCTCGCCGGCGTGAAATATGCCGAGCCATTCCTGCAGAAAGAGATTGGTCTGGTGGAAGACCTCACGCAGATTCCGGTGAAGTCGATATGAGCTGGAGCAATTAGCAAATAGTAATTAGCAGTTGGCCAGAGCGGCTGCATGCACGACGCGGTTATTTTGTCTAGGAAGTGCGGCAAGCCAGAGACAGCGACAGCTAGTGCTAATTGCCAATTGCTAATTGCTATTTGCCATTTGCTTCTTCCGTGAAACGATCCGCGTTCGCGCTGCACTATCCAACAAAGGGAGAAATCAGGAAGAGCGTTTGAGCCTCTGCATGGCCGCGTCTCGGCCTAAAGCTCTTCTGCTCCTTTCTTTCCTTGGTGGAAGTCTTCGCGGCTCGAAACTGGGCCGCGAAGATTTTTTGGGAAGGAAATCTATCTCAGATGGCTCTGCCTCGTTCCAGAATCTCGCCCAGCTCGATTCCCGCCGGCAACGTTCCAAACGTCTGTCCGTGATCGCCGGCGAGTCGTGACGCGATGAAAGCGTCGGCGATCGGTTGCGGGCTGTGACGTACGACTTGCACAGCTTGCAGCGCCAAGGCAAAGCGCTCCGCCAAACGCCGCGCTTGGCCTTCGATGTCACTCGCCCCGCTCTTCAAGGGTTGCTTTAACTGTGCCTGCAAACTTTTTCCTATTTCAGCTACATAATGATCTAACCGTTTATCTGCTCCAGCGACCGATCGCAGCTCCTGGATGAGTGCATCAGCAGCCTCCGGCTCGCGGGCAAGTGCTCGCAGGATGTCTAGGCAGATCACATTGCCCGATCCTTCCCAGATTGAGTTCAAGGGCGCTTCGCGATACAGCCGCGGCATGATCGACTCTTCGACGTAGCCATTCCCGCCCAAACACTCGAGAGCCTCGCCCACTTGCATGGTCGCGCGTTTGCACAGCCAGAACTTGGAGATGGCGGTGGCGATGCGGCAGAACGCTCGCTCCTGTGGATCGGTCTCGCGAGAGTCGAAAGCATGCGCCAGACGCACCATGAGCAAGGTGGCAGCTTCCGACTCCAGCGCCAGATCAGACAGCACATTGCGCATGAGCGGCTGCTCGATCAGCAGTTTGCCGAAAGCTTTGCGGTGATTGGCATGGTGGACGGCCTGCACCAGCGCCTGGCGCATCAGAGCCGCCGCGCCGATCGCGCAATCCAGACGCGTGTGGTGCACCATCTCAATGATTGTGTTGATGCCGCGGCCCTCTTCGCCTATCAACGTGGCCCAGGCACCGTCAAACTCGACCTCGCTCGAGGCATTCGAGCGATTGCCCATCTTGTCTTTGAGCCGCTGGATGTGAAACTTGTTCTTCTCGCCTGCCGGCGTCCAGCGCGGAAGCAGGAAACAGGAAAGACCGTTCGCGGTCTGGGCCAGAACCAGAAACGCATCGCACATGGGCGCCGAACAAAACCATTTGTGACCTGTGATAAGAAATTCGCGGGCGTAGAGCCCGTGGCCGATTCGTTCGGCGCGCGTGGTGTTGGCCCGCACGTCGGAGCCACCTTGCTTCTCAGTCATGGCCATGCCGATGAGCACCCCGGACTTTTCCTGCGGCGGACGAAAGCTCGGATCGTATAAAGACGACAGGATCTTTGGTTCCCACTCCTGAGCGACTTCGGGCTCGGCGCGCAGCACGGCGACGGCGGAAAACGTCATCGAGATGGGGCAGGTGTGCCCAGCCTCATTCTGCGAAGCAAGCATCATCAGCGCGGCGCGAGCTACATGCGCGCCCGGTCCAGGTTCCGGCTTCTCAATCCAGGGCAAGCTGTGCAGGCGGTGTTCCACCGACATGCGCATTAAGTTGTGCCAGGCAGGATGAAAGACTACTTCGTCGCGGCGGTTCCCATAGCGGTCGTGGGTGTGCAGGACCGGCCGGTTCTCGTTAGCCTCGAAGCCCCAGCGCTGGACCTCTTCCGTCCCGAGCAGCTGCCCCAATTCGGTGATCTGTTGGGCGGCCCAGTCCGCGCCCTCGCGGCGAACGGCCTCGACCAATGTCTTGTCGCTGAGAAACAAGTTGTACCCGGTCAGTGGCGGGACCTGGTTGAGAACCTGATGGGTTTCGGTCTCGACGATCTGTGTGTGTACGTCCATGGTGAACATTATCGTCTCTGTTGAAGGGGTAAACAACGGGGAAGGCCTATTTGTGAGATAGCTTCGAGCTCCCAGCTGCTAGCTCTAAGCCGTCAGCGTTTGGCGTTTGGCCTTTGGCTTTTGGCCTTTGGTACTTGGTTTGGAACATTGGGTTTTTACTCATCAGCTGCCGTTCCAGATTGCAACAATCAGTGCCCTCAGTCCCGCATGGCGGGATCAGTAGTAAGGTTTTTCCGATCACGCGCGATCACGGCCATGTCGGCGATTACGGCGATTGCTTATTCGCTTCTCAGCGCTTCAATCGGATTGATCGAAGCTGCGCGGCGTGCCGGCAGCCAAGCTGCCAGGCCGGCGACGGCCAGCATGATTGCCGCACATGAAAACAGAACCAGCGGATCGGCGGGTCGCGTTCCATATAGCATGCTAGCGATGAACCGCGAACAAGCCAGGGCACCGATCGCACCGAGGATCAGGCCGACGATCACCAGCCTCAGAACTTCCTTCAGCACCATGCCGACGACGGTCTCTCGAGCTGCGCCTAGGGCCATGCGTACTCCAATCTCGCGGCGGCGGCGGCTTACTGAATAGGCCACGACACCGTGAATTCCGACCGCGGCCAGAAGGAGCGCCAGCAGCGCGAATCCGCTCAGCAGGAATAGAGTGAAGCGGCGTGGCGCCAGCGTTTCCCAGAGCCTGGCCTCCATGCTACGGAGAGTGATGGGCAAGTCAGCGCGCAGGCTGCGCACCTTGACGCGGACCTCCTCCGGCACGCTGCCAATCCCCGAGCTCCGCACATACAAATTCATCCCCCAGAGCACGTGGCTGGTTTGGTCTTGTACGAACGGCATGTAGACCCCATGCCCGCCGGATTCGCCTTGACGCTTGACGTCGGCTACGACGCCCACGACCTGTCTCTGCCTTTCCGAACCTTCGATGCGCCGCCCCGGACCGATGTACGTGACAGCGACGAACTTGCCGATTGGGTCCTGATTGGGCCAGTATTGCTGGGCCAATGACTGGTTCACGATCGCGACCGGCTGAGCGTCGCGATTGTCGTGGGTGGTGAAGCTCCGGCCGCGGAGAACGGCCGTGCCGGTGGCGCGAAAATAATCCGCGCTGATCCAGCAACCTGAGGCCGTGGGAATATGCGCGGGATCAGCTGCGCGGTCAGGAAAACTCAGATTCGCAGAGTAGGCCGATTCAGTTCCAGGAACGCAATCAGCGACGGCGGCCGCTTGCACGCCGGGCAGTTGCGGCAGCTCATCAAGAAGACGCTGGTAGAATCCGGCTACAGTCGGGTCTCCGTTGGGCAGGCGCATGTAGGTCAGGAGAAGATGGTCCGGCGCGAACCCAAGATCCTCCCGCACCAGGTTCCGCAAGGAGCGCAGGAGGAGTCCCGCGCCGATGATGAGGATCAAGGATAGCCCGACTTCGGAAACCACTAGCAAGTTCCGCCGGGGCCGGCGCATGGCCTGGGTCGCGCGCGAGCCGCTGACAGCCACGGCGCGATGTTCCCGGATCAGCGCTAGGGCCGGCGCCATCCCAAACAAAAGACTGGCAGCCAGGGTGATCAACAAGGTGAATAGAAGAACCGGGAAACTGATGGTGATGTTCTGATTGCGCGGCAGCTGTTCCGAACCGATGCGCAGGAACAGCCGGGTCAGCTCCAGCGCAAAAAACGTTCCCAGCAACCCTCCCAAAAGAGCCAAGACCAGGTTTTCTGTCAAGAGCTGCTGCATCAATCGCAGCCGGCCGGCGCCCAGCATGATGCGCAGATCAATTTCGTCTCGCCGCACCTCACTGCGCGCCAATAGCAGCGTGGCCACGTTGACAGACGCGATCAGCAGGACCAGACCGACCGCCGACATAAGCAAAATCAGAATTGGACGGACGCGGCTGCCCACCAGATCATCGCGAAGAGGCGACAAAGTTACGCCCAAGTTCGGCGGATTCTCCGGTCGTCGACGCAAGATGGCCGTCAGTTCCTGCTCAGCCTGCGCCGGCGAGACTCCATGCTTCAGGCGTCCAAAGACGCGCAGAAAACGGTTGCCGCGCCAGCGCATGAACTCGAAATCCGGAATAAGCGTGGCCCACACATCGGTTTGCGGAAAAAAATCCGGGAGCCGCGGCATTACTCCCACCACTTTCATGGGATGGTTTTCGGCGATGGTGCGGCCGACAATGTTAGGATCGCCGCCAAATTCACGCTGCCAGAAATCATAGGACAGAAGGATGTACCCTTCGTCGACGTGGTATTCCTCAGGAAGAAAAAGTCGTCCCAGGAGTGGCCGCACACCCAGCATGCGAAAGATCTCAGGCGAGATGGCGGTGGGGTGAACTCTCTTTGGTTCGCCTCTGATCACAAAGACCCAGCTAAACGGAAGCGCCGCACCAACCTGATCGAAGGACTTTGCCTGATCGTGGAAATCAGCGACGTCCGGCCCTGAGCTGCCGATGCGCCCCGCTTGCTCCGGCTGTGAGGTCCAGATGCCGTAGAGCTGGCCGGGATCGTGGTAGGCAAGCGGCTGCAGCAATACACCGTTGAACACGCTGAAGATTGCGGTATTGGCGCCGACGCCGAGAGCGAGCGTGAGAACCGCGACCGCGGTAAAGCCCAGGTCCTTGCTCAGTGTTCGACAAGTAAAACGAAGATCTTGAATCACGCGTTCAAGCCAGGCCCATCCCCAGATTGATCGCGTCACTTCTTTGATTAACAGGGCATTGCCTAGCTCGCGGCGTGCGGCATCCTCAGCTTCGCCGGCAGGCTCGCCTCGTTCACGGCGATCTTGCGCCGCCATCCGCAAGTGCGCCTGCAATTCGTCTTCAAGATCCTGGTCTCGCCTTTTCCAAAAGTCGAAGTTCACGTTGCACTCTCTCGTCCACGCGGGCTGAGGATTCCAGCCATTGCCTCGAGCAGCTGGTCCCATCGCGAACGTTCAGACGCCAGCCGCTTTCTGCCTTTCGTCGTACTTCTCCAGGCCGCTCAGCCCATGGCGATTAGCTCAATGACGCTGGCGGCTCCGTCGCTCGAGCGGCTGCGCCCTCACTCGTGCCGTAGCGCAATGATCGGGTCCACCTTCGTTGCCCGGCGTGCCGGAATGTACGCAGCCAGCGCGGCCGCCAACATCAATAGGAACGTAACACTGACGAATGTTCCCGGGTCTGTGGGGCTTATCTCAAACAAAAGTGATCGCACGGTGCGAGTCAGTGCGAACGATCCCAGGATGCCGGCCGCGACGCCAGCCGCTGCGGTCAGCATGGCCTGGCGGAGCACAAGCCCGACAACATTGCTGGAATTCGCACCCAGCGCCATGCGGACGCCAAGCTCGCGCGTGCGCCGGGCCACAGAGTAAGCCAGCACGCCGTAAATACCAATCACTGCCAGCACCAGGGCTGCGCCCGCAAAAATGCCCACGAGCAAAAGGTTGAAACGCCGCGTATGGAGCGAGGCGGCAAGCACCCGCGTGAATGTATTGAAATTCGGAGGAACGTTAGGGTCCAGGTCGCGTGCGATGCTGCGCGCTTGCGGCAGGAGGTCTGCGGTATCTCCCTGGGTTCGCACCACCACGCTGAACCCGTCGGTCCGCTGCGGCCGTTGCCGGTAATTCACGTACACGGTGGGCCGGGGCGGGCCTTCCAGGCTGTGGCCTCGTATGTCACCCACCACACCGGTTATGGTTAACAGGCGCAGATCGCCATCCATGTTGCCAAACTCAATGACTTGGCCGATGGGATCAAGATTGGGCCATCGAGCGAGTGCCAGCGACTCGCTGATCAAAGCGACGTGCGGAGCATCGATGGAATCACGGTCGTCAAATAGACGGCCGCGTAGCAGCGGGATTCCCAGCGCGCGGAAGTAACCCTCGCTGGCCACTACGAAATCGGCATAGCCGGTGCGGGCGGTATCGTGAAACAACCCTGAAAAAAAACCATCCAAGTCCCCGAGCATTTTGGGGTCGACCTTCGACAAGTCGGCACTTGCGGAGCGATGGATCAAATCCAACATAGCGGGGCTCAGTTGCTGAGGATTGATCAAAGCAAAGCCTCCATCCGAGAGATGGGCACCTTCCAGCGGAAGGTGGTCGGTACCACCCACCTCTAACACGCCGGGAAGCGCGCGCAACTGCCGAAACAACTCGCTCAGAAACTGAACACGACGGATTTTATCTCCAGCCGAGTTCGCTGAGCTTAAGGGCAGGTCCATGGTCAAGATCTGTTCGGTGCGGAAGCCCGGATCAACTGAGAGCACACGCAACAGGCTGCGTCCCAGTAGTCCGGCTCCCACCAGCAGCACCAGCGTCATGGACAGTTGCGCGGCGATGATGGCGCGTCCCAGACGCGCGCTGGCCGCGCCAGCTTGTGCTCTTCCGCCTTCCATCAGCGCAGCGCGCACTTCATGGGTAGTCGATCTCAGAGCAGTAAAAATTCCCAGCCCCACGGCCACCAGTACTGACAAGCCAAAGGCAAACAACAGCACCGGCCAAGCCACAGAGACTTCGGCGAGGCGTGGAGTATCCGGTGGCGCTGCGGCCACCAGCGCGCGCACCCCGTAATACGCAGCCAGCACGCCCATGGCTCCGCCGGTCAGGGACAACATAAGCGTCTCAGCAAGAAACTGCCGGACCAGGCGTCCGCGTGACGCGCCCAGCGCTGTGCGCACTGCCAGTTCGCCCGCCCGCGCCGAGGCCTGCGCCAGCAACAGATTCATCACATTGGCACATCCGACCAACAAGAGGAAACCAACGGCGCCCAGCAAAATCATGAGCGTCCTGTGAACGTCGCTGGTCATGGCGACTTGCAGCGGAACCACGGCTGCATCTTTCATGAGGGTGTCCCGTCCATATTGCTGCTTGAGCCGCCAGGCGATTGCGGAGATATCTATCCGCGCCTGCTGCAATGAAACGCCATCGCGCAAACGCCCAATTCCCCGCCAATTGTGCGCATTGCGGGCAGGCAGGACCGGAGAGAGCTCACGCGGCAGCCAGAGGTCGGCATCGTCAGGAAGACGGAAGCCGGGCGGCAACACTCCGATCACCTGGCAGGATCGGTCGCCGACCTTCACTTTGACCGATGACAACTCATGAGTTGCATTCAGGGACTGCCGCCAATAGTTGTGGCTGACCAGGACGACCGGCGCGGCGCCGTAGTGCTGGTCTTCCCGCAGGAAGGCGTGGCCCATCACCGGATGCACGCGCATGATGGACAGGAAGTCGCTGGAAACGTGAGCGACGATCAGCCGTTGCGGCTCGGAACCGCCAGAGATGGATTCGGGAATGGAAGCATACTCGGCGAGTCCCTGCAGCACGTGATTTTGCTCGCGCAGATCCTGAAAGTTAGGGTCAGCGAGCTGCATGGCTCCCCCTTTGTCATTTACCTCCGAGACGCGCACGATCTGCTCCGGCTTTTCGTAGTCCAGAGGCCGCAATAACACGCCATAAACAACGCTGAAGATCGCAGTACTGGCGCCGATGCCCAGCGCCAACGTCAGCATGGCGACCAAAGTAGAGCCGGGATTCTTGCGCAGCATTCGCGCGCCAAAACGCAGGTCTTGCAAAAGCCGCTCCAGCGCTGCCCATCCCCATATTTCCCTTGTAACCTCCTTGATGAGTCCGGCATTCCCCATCTCCTTACGTGCAGAAGCTTGGGCCTCTTCGAAAGTCTCACCACGATCGACGCGGTCCAGAGCAGCCATGTGCAGGTGTCCCTGGATCTCGTCTTCAAGATCCTGGTCTCGCCTTTTCCAAAAGTCGAAGTTCACGTTGCACTCTCCCGTCCACGCGGGCTGAGGATCCCAGCCATTGCCTCGAGCAGCTGGTCCCATCGCGAACGCTCAGACGCCAGGCGCTTTCTGCCTTGGGCCGTGAGCCGGTAAATTTTCACGCGCTGTTTGTTTTCTGAGACGCGCCACTCGGAGGATATCCAGCCCTGCCTGTGGAGCCGGTGCAGAGCAGGGTACAGCGAACCGGTGTCGACTTGCAGTACTTCGCCCGAGTTCG
>Ga0209648_10002723_pt1 | contig 14704 bp, 10 predicted proteins | sample GraSoi2013_115cm_FD_185830 | JGI IMG/M metagenome (GOLD analysis project Ga0209648, IMG submission 185830) | Grasslands soil microbial communities from the Angelo Coastal Reserve, California, USA - Sample 9_17_2013_115cm (SPAdes) (version 2) | ecosystem: Environmental > Terrestrial > Soil >...
GACAGGTCAATGTAGAAGTGCTCGGAGTGGTCGAGAATATGAGCACGTTTGCTTGCCCGCACTGCGGCAAGGCGGTGGACATTTTTGGCCATGGCGAAGGATCGAAAACTGCGATTGCTTATGGTGTGCCGGTCCTGGGCGAAGTTGAAATCGATCCGCGCATTCGAATCGGTGGGGATACCGGCAAACCGGTGGCCGCGTTCGGCGAAGAGGGCGCGGGCGCGAAGAGTCTATATAATGTCGCGCGCGCCGTGGCCGCTCGTCTGGCCGAAGTGGCCGGGACCACCGGCGGCCCGGCAGTTCAGATCGATTAGACTCTCAGGCTTCTTTTGTTTTGGCTAGATTTTTCAGCGCTTCGATCTTGGCAAGCAGACAATTGCGGCACAGGCACCCTTCGTCGCCAGCAGGCATTGGGACGTGCGGCAGTTCCGCGCACCAGCATCCGGCTTCCTGCTGGCAGGTCATCGCGGCACCGCATTGTGCGCAGCGTTTTTCCACGGAGCGATGATGGCGCAGTTGCGGCGCGCCGTCCAGCGATGTGAGTCTTGAGAGTAGCAGACAGAAAAGCGGCAGCCCTTCGACTGCGCTCAGGACAAGCAAGCTGCCGCACTCCCAAATAAGATGCAGCGGCCGCGTTTCCTTGTCAGTCGGGCAAAGTGGATGATATCTTGACGTGATTCGTTGAACGCCTCGTTTTTGCAGAGCGGGGTCTGCGTGGCCGAAAAGGGCACGATATATCGTGCCCCTACAATGAGATAGCGTTGGCGGCGCCTAGCCTGGCAAGGTTAGTTTGCCCAAACAAAAAGGATTCCATTGGCTCGGCAACCGGACATTCGATCTTACAAAGGGAAGCGGCCGCAAATCGCGGCTTCGGCTTATATTGACCCCGCGGCGGTGATTATTGGCGACGTGGTGATTGGCGAGGACTCGAGCGTCTGGCCGTGCACGGTGATTCGCGGGGACGTGCACTACATTCGAATTGGGGCGCGGACGAATATTCAGGACGGCTCGATCTGCCACGTCATGCGCGGGGAGTGGCCGCTGATTCTTGGCGATGACGTTACTGTCGGGCATTCGGTGACGCTGCACGGCTGCACCATCGAGTCGCGCTGCTTGATCGGTATGGGCGCGGTCATTTTGAATGGCGTGACGATTGGTGCGGGAAGCATCGTTGCCGCAGGGGCGCTGATCACCGAGCGCACGGTAATTCCCGCGGGCAGCTTAGTGATGGGCTCGCCGGGAAAAGTAAAGCGAGCGCTAACCGGCATAGATCAAGCATCGATTGACGCGTACGCGCAGCGCTACGTCGGGTATAAGAACATCTACAGAGAAGAAGTGGCGAGTGGCGAGTGATTCTTCCCTTGAGCTTGCGCTGCATTGAGCAGAGAGATTCCTCGCTACGAAGGCCGACCGCTTCGCAGGAGCGAAGCGGAAAGAAAAAACGTCGGCCTTCTCCGCTCGGAATGACAGTTTGGGTGGTAGAGGAGCGTTTGGAGTGAGCGAAGGCGCAGCCAAAAAAGAAGAAAAACGGCGCAAGTTTCAGGCGATTCGTGGCACGCGCGATCTGCTGCCGCCTGAGACCGCGCTGTGGAACCGTGTCGAACAGACTGCGCATGAAGTTTTCGGCACATTCGGCTTCGGCGAAATCCGCGTGCCCATTTTTGAGCCCACCGAACTCTTTGCTCGCTCCATCGGTCTCGACACGGATGTCGTCTCGAAAGAGATGTATACCTTCGAGGATCACGATTTCGGTGAACTAGATAGGTTGCGCAGCACGATTACCTACAGGAATCCAGATATTGAGAATCCCCATTCCGTCAGTCTATATCGGGATCAGCTAAATGATTTCGTTCGTGCGTTCGGTGAAGGCATATCCAGCAACCAAATCCCGCGAACGCCTGAGAATCTCAGAGCTTTGGAAACCTTGCAACACTTCGCAGGTCAGATAGATTCTCTAGCGAAGGACTGGACAGGCGGTGTCCTGATCGCGAAGGTAAGATTCGATGGGCGCGTAGTTGACGCCCGGGAGAATTTGAGGAGAATCCAGTTTGGTGACGTCCTGTCTCTCCGACCTGAGGCAACCGCCAGCGTTTGCCGCGCCTATATCGAGCACGGCATGCAATCACTGCCGCAGCCGGTGAAGCTGTATTACATGGGCCCAATGTTCCGGCGGGAGCGGCCGCAGAAGGGCCGCTACCGGCAGTTTTATCAGATTGGCGCGGAGGTGCTGGGCGGCAGCGATGCGCCCGCAATCGACGCGGAAGTCATCGAAATGGTCATGACGTTTTTCGACCGGCTGGAATTGCATGGCGTTCAACTGGACATCAACTCCATCGGAGACAGAAATTGCCGGCCGAAGTACGTCGAGCTGTTGCGCGCCGAGCTTCTGAAAGTGAAGGACAAGCTCGGGGCGGACAGCCAGCGGCGCATTGAAACGAATCCGTTGCGCGTGCTCGACTCCAAACTCGAAAGCGAGCAGGGCATCATCGCCACGCTCCCGCGCATCGCCGACCACCTCTGCGAGGAGTGCGCCGTGCACTACGCGGCCGTAAAGCACCAGCTCGAAATGCGCGGAGTGATCTACCGCGAAAATTGGCGGCTTGTGCGCGGGCTGGACTATTACATGCGGACGACGTTTGAAATCACCGCGCAGGGCCTCGGTTCGCAAAATGCCGTGTGCGGCGGCGGACGTTACGATGGGCTGGTAGAATTGTTGGGCGGACCGCCGACAAAAGGCATCGGTTTTGCGATCGGCGAAGACCGCTTGATCCTATCGCTACAAGAGAGTGGGAAAGCGCCTGCGCAGCAAGGCCGCGACGTGTACATCGCCTGGATGGGTGAACGCGCTCACGCAACGGCCATCCGCGCTGCGAAAGATTTGCGCAAAGGCGGCTTCAGCGTGGAGCTGCCACCCGTCGAGCAGAAATTCGGCAAAGCGCTCGGCCAGGCGGACAAACTCGGCGCGAAGTACGCGCTGATTCTCGGCGATAATGAAGTATCTGAAGGCTTGTGGACGCTGAAGACGCTGGCGGACGGCTCGCAGGCAAAGTTTACCGAGCCGGATTTGCTGGAACATTTGCGCAAGCAGAGAGCGCTGTCATCCTGAGGCTATCCGATAAGGATAGTTGAAGGATCTCAATGTCGGATACGCCTCGGTGCGATGATCAGTTGAGATGCTTCGCTGCGCTCAGCATGACAACGTAGCGGGACTTGGGATCGTCGAAAGGGAAGACTCCGTGCTGGATTTTCTGGGAAACTTGAAGCGCACACACTACTGCGGCGAATTGCGCGCGTCGGACGACGGGAGCGACGCGATCGTCATGGGGTGGGTGGCGCGGCGGCGCGACCTTGGCAATTTGCTGTTTCTCGATGTTCGTGATCGCACTGGGATCGTGCAGGTGGTGTTCAACAAAGAGACGCAGCCCGCGGCGCATGCGAAGGCGGAGCAGGCCCGCAGCGAATTCGTGGTCGCCGTGGAAGGGAAGGTCATCAAGCGCCAAAAAGCCAATCCGGAATTGGCCAGCGGGGAAGTCGAGCTGGTTGCGGCGAAGCTGCACATTCTCAACAACGCCAAGACGCCGCCGTTTCCGATTGAGGATGAAATCAACGCTGCGGAAGAGACCCGCCTGCGCTTCCGCTATCTCGATCTGCGCCGTCCGAAGCCGCACCGCAACCTGGCGCTACGCCACAAAATCATTCTGGAAATTCGCAAGGTCATGGACGAAATGGGCTTTATCGAAGTGGAAACGCCCATGCTGACGCGTTCAACTCCGGAAGGCGCGCGCGATTTTCTTGTGCCCAGCCGCGTACATCACGGGCAATTCTACGCGCTGCCGCAATCGCCGCAAATTTTCAAACAGATCCTGATGATCGCCGGGTTGGACAAATACTTCCAAATCGTAAAATGCTTCCGCGACGAAGATCAGCGCGCCGACCGCCAACTGGAATTCACGCAGCTCGACTTGGAGATGTCGTTTCCGCGGCAAGAAGATATTTTTGGCGTGATTGAAAACGTGATGGTGCGCGCCTGCGCCGTCGCCGGCGTCAAGGCGGAAGCGCCTTTTCCGCACATGCTGTACAAAGACGTCATTCGGAAATATGGCAGCGACAAGCCGGACTTGCGCTTTGGAATGGAATTGCACGAAGTGACAGCGTGTTTTCCGACAGAGGCGAAAGAAAAGTTGCAGATTGAAGGTAATGTTTTTGCTTTTTCGGCGCCTGGCGCGGCCGGCTATTCGCGCAAGCAGCTTGACGATTTGACGGAGAAGGCCAAATCACTCAAGGCGCGTGGGGCTTATTTCGTAAAGGTTGCGCCCGAAGGTTTGACCTCGACCATCGAGAAATTGACCGGCGCGGAAAACGTGAAGAAGCTCGCCGAAGCTTGCGGCGCGAAGCCCGCCGATCTCGTCGTTGCTGTTTCCGCCAAGGAACAAATCAAAGGTACGGAAGCCGCGGCATTGATCGCGGGTCAATTGCGCCTGCAGCTGGGCGAGGCGCTCGGCCTCATCGACAAAACGAAATGGAAATTTCTGTGGGTCACAGGATTTCCGCTTTTCGAGTGGAGCGAGACCGACAGGACCTGGGTGAGCGCGCAGCACCCCTTCACCGGGATCGTCGACGAAGACCTGGAAAAACTCGAATCTGCGCCCTGGGAAGTGCGCTCCAAGGGCTACGACCTGGTGCTCAACGGCAACGAACTCGGCTCCGGCAGCATTCGGATCCACCGCCAGGACATTCAAGAGCGCCTCTTCAAGGCGCTCGGATTGTCGGAAGAACAGTTGCGCCGGCGCTTCGGTTTTTTCCTCGACGCGCTGACGTACGGCACGCCGCCGCACGGCGGCATCGCGCTCGGCGTCGACCGCATCGCCATGCTCTTGGCCGGAGAAAAATCCATTCGCGAAGTCATTGCCTTCGCTAAAACCACCGCGGCCCAGGATTTGATGGCGGAGTCCCCGTCTCTAGTTGACGACGATCAGCTCGACCAGTTGGGCATTGCCATCAAGCAAAAGAAAAAAGCAGCCGAGTGATATGAGCCGAATACGCATATTGCCGGAGGCGGTGGCGAATAAAATCGCGGCGGGGGAAGTTGTCGAGCGGCCAGCGTCGGTGGTGAAAGAACTGCTCGAAAACGCCATCGACGCAGGCGCGAAGACCATTCGCGTTGAAGTGGAAGTCGGCGGCAAGCGCATGATCCGCGTGATCGACGACGGTCACGGGATGATGCACGACGACGCGCTGTTGGCGTTTGAACGGCACGCGACGAGCAAGCTGCGATCCGCGGACGACCTGCTCTCAATCGCGACGCTGGGATTTCGCGGCGAGGCTTTGCCGACAATCGCGGCGGTATCGCGATTGCTTCTGGAGACGCGCGACGAAGCGGAAGCTGAAGGCACGCGCATTGAATTTGCCGGCGGGAAACTCATGGGAGTAAAACCCGCGGGCTTGCCTGCAGGAACGACGGTGAGCGTCGCGGATATTTTTTATTGCGTTCCGGCGCGCAGAAAATTCCTCAGATCGGACACGACGGAGCTGGGGCACATCGCTTCGCTGGTCACTCATTACGCTCTGGCGAATCCAGCGAAGCAATTCATTCTCACGACGCCAACACAGGAAATCATTAACTGCCCGCCAGCGGAAAAGCTCGCCGACCGCGTCTATCAGCTTTTCGGGCGTCAAGCGCTCGAAGAGCTAGTCGAAATTCCTGCGGTTTCTTCTCCCTTCCGCGCGGCGATTACCGAGCCGGAACTCGAGCCGAGCGAAGAAAAATCTTCGCTGAACGTTAGTGGCTTTACGTCGCGGCCTGACATCCAGCGAATGAATCGCAACGGTATCTATATTTTTGTTAACCGGCGCCTGGTGCGCGACCGCTTGATTCTGCACGCCATTCACGAAGCCTATCGCAACATCCTGCCGCCGGCCGTTTTTCCCGCGACGCTTCTTTTCCTGGAGATGCCTTACGACGAAGTCGACGTCAACGTGCATCCTGCAAAAATCGAAGTGCGCTTCCGGCGCTCGCAATTTGTCCACGATTTTGCGCGCGACGCCATTCGCCAGGCGCTGATGGGTGCGCGGCCCATCGCCAGTTTTGCCGCTGCCGCTTCTGCAGCACCACTGCCCACAGGATCTGCAAACGGAACATTTTCCGGCGGAATCACACCCGCGCCCATGGAATCGGGCGTGCCACGCGCCATTATTCCACCGATGGAAGAAATCGGGGTGGGTTCCGGCGTCGGCTCGGATGGCGGATTCGACCTCACCGGCGCGCCGATGCGGCCAGTCGAGCAGCGGATTCCGTTCACGTCCGGAGTTGTATTTGGCGCGGGCGTTGCTCCAGCGCAGATTTCGTCGGCAGGAAATTGGGCCGCGAATCTGGCCGCTCCGAGCGCGGACGCGCCTGCGAGCCTGCCGCGCCCCGAACAAATCGCTGACCTGAAACCGCTGGGACAAGTCAGCGCGAGTTTCATCGTCGCGGTGAATGGCGAAGGACTCTGGATCGTGGACCAGCATGTAGCGCACGAGCGCGTGCTCTTTGAGCAACATTTGGAAGCGCGCCGCGCCGGAAGAGTTGAAGCCCAGCGCATGCTCATGCCATTGGTCATCGAACTATCCCCGCGGCAAATCGTTATATTCGAAAAGATTGCGGAAGAATTGGCCGCCAACGGTTTTGAAGTCGAGCCGATGGGACCAAAGAGCGTGGCAATTCAAGCCATGCCCGCGGGAGTCGGCGCACCCGACGCTGAAAAATTGCTCACTGAAATTCTCGATGGTCTCGAACGCGAAAACGCCGCAATCTCGATTGAAACCTTGCAAGCGAAAATCGCGGCGTCCACAGCCTGCCACGCAGCGATCAAAGTGAACATGCCCTTGGAGCAATCGAAAATGGAATGGTTGCTGGACGCGCTGGCAAAAACAGATTGCCCGATGAGCTGCCCGCACGGACGGCCCGTTGTACTGCGGTATTCCATGAAGGAGATTGAAAAGGCCTTTCATCGAATATGACTTTGTAGCCGCCGGCTTCGGCCCGGCGATCGGGAGACTCACCGAATGAGCGAATCGCAAAAGACGGCAGTGATTTTCGGTTTGGCCAACAAACGCAGTATCGCGTGGGCCATCGCGAAAAAACTGCATGAAGCCGGCTGGCGCCTGGCGATTACCTATCAAAACGAACGGCTCGAGCTCGAAGCGAAAGATCTGATCGCGGAGATGCCGGGTGCCGCGGGATTCATGTGCGACGTCACAAAGGACGATGAGATCGCGCGATTGTTTGATGAATTGAAATCACGCTACGGCGTGCTGCACGGCCTTATCCACAGCGTGGGATTCGCTCCGCCGGATGAGCTAAAAAATCCGTTTCTGAACACTACGCGCGAAGGCTTTCGCATCGCGCATGATATCAGCGTCTACTCGCTGATCGCCGTTGCGCGTGGCGCCGCGCCGCTCATGACCGCCGGCGGGGGAATCGTCACCCTGACGTATTACGGTTCCGAGAAAGTGGTTCCGAACTACAACGTGATGGGCGTGGCGAAGGCGGCGCTCGAAGCGACGGTGCGCTATCTGGCAAACGACCTTGGGCCGAAAGCCATACGTGTGAACGCCATTTCCGCTGGGCCTATCAAGACGCTGGCGGCGCGCGGAATTTCAGGATTGGGAGACATGTTGAAGGCGCACGCCGAGCGCGCTCCGCTGAAGCGTAATATCGATGCCGCAGAAGTCGGCGGAACCGCTGCATTTTTGCTCTCGGAAGCGGGCTCTGGCATCACCGGCGAAACGATCTTCGTCGATTGCGGCTACAACATCATGGGCTTTTGAGAGTGGCACAGGCACTCTTGCCTGTAATCGATTTGCGAGCGCCTCAAAGTAGAGTCGCATAGTCAAGATTGGCTCGCCAAGAAGATGCCAAAACTTACCATCGCCATCGACGGTCCTGCGGGGTCTGGCAAGAGTAGTGTGGCGCGCCGCGTTGCGGCGATGCTCGGCCATTTGTATCTGGATAGCGGGGCGATGTACCGTGCGCTGGCGTTGAAGGCCCTGCGTCGCGGCGCTTCGCTCCTCGATGAGCCCAAACTCGAAGCGCTTGCCAGGGAAACACACATTGAACTGAAAGCACCGAACGCTGAGCAAGAAGCGGCAGGCGCGAAGAATTGTGTTTTCCTGGACGGGGCGGACGTCACCCAGGAGATTCGTACTTCGGAAGTAGCGCAGGCGGCGTCGCGGCTCGCGACGATTGCAAAAGTGCGCCACGTGCTGGTCGCGGAGCAGCAGCGCGCTGGCACAGGCGGTGGGATCGTGATGGAAGGGCGCGATATCGGGACTGTTGTGTTCCCTAATGCCGAGCTGAAGATTTTTCTGGATGCTTCGCCGGAAGTGCGCGCGGAGCGCCGTTGGAAAGAGCATCAGGAAAAAGGCGAGCGGCTTACGCTCCCAGAAGTCTTTGACGAAGTGATCGAGCGCGACAAACGCGACCGCGAACGAAAAGTTTCTCCGCTCGTACGAGCTGCCGATGCCGTGCTCGTGGACAACACCGCAATGGGCATCGAGGAAACCGCGCGGTTGATTGTCATGCTGGCGCAGGAACGTGAAAGGGAATTGGCGCACGCAGCGAGGAGGGAAGCATGATGCGAACATCTATGCTGCTGACAATAGGGCTTGGTGGTGCGCTGTCGATTGCGCCCGTAGGTGCGCAGGGGAACGACAGAGCAGGAGACAACCGCGTTCAGGCAGAAGAGGTGAAAAAGTTCCGCGCCTTTCTCAATGAAGATTGGAAGCGCTGGATGCAAGAATATCCCGAGGCGGCGACTTTTGTCGGATTTCCCGGGCAGAATGGCCGGTGGAGCGACAATTCACGAGAGGGCATCGAGGCCAGAATCCGCCACCTGCACGAGAGCCTCGCGAAGCTGAAATCGATTTCGCGCGATGCGCTTGCTACCGGCGAGCAACTCAATTACGACCTTTACCGAAAGCGGTTGGAAATTGCGGAAGAGGGATTGCAATATGGCGACGATCCCATGCCGTTCCAGAGCGTGGTGCCGTTCAACCTGTGGATGCCGATGACACAGATGGGGGGAGTCCAGCAGGCCCTACCGGCGACGCTGGCGACGATGCCTCATCAAACCGTGGCCGACTACGAAGATATTCTGGCGCGGCTCGAGACGCTGCCGAAACACGTGGAACAGCACATCGAGCTCTTGCACGAAGGATTACAGCGCGGGTATTCGCCGCCGATACTCATGCTGCGCGATGTCCCAAAGCAAATTGCCGGCCTGATTCCGGCGGACGCGCTGGCGAGTCCATTGCTGGAGCCGTTCAATAAATTTCCCGCAGGATTTCCGGAGGCGGAAAAGGGGCGATTGACGGAGCGCGCGAAACAGCTTTATTCGGGCGGAATTGTTCCTGCAATTCAGAGGTTGCACGACTACGTCGCGCAGACTTATGTGCCGGCATGCCGCGAATCCATTGCCGCTTCGGCGCTGCCGAACGGCGCCGCAGCGTATGCGTTTCGCGTGCGCTGGCAAACCACCACGAATCTGACGCCGCAGCAGATTCACGAAATCGGCCTTTCCGAAGTGAAGCGAATCCGGGCGGAAATGGATAAAGTCATCGCGTCGACGGGATTCAAGGGAAGCTTCCATGACTTCACGGAATTTCTGCGGACCGATCCGCGTTTTTTCTATGACCAGCCGGATGATCTCGTTAACGGCTACCGCATCATCACAAAGAAGATCGATCCGGAGCTTGCGCATCTCTTTGGCAAACTGCCGCGGCTTCCTTACGGGGTGTGCGTGATTCCGGAGTTCAAAGCTCCTTCGCAAACCACCGCCTACTACCAACCAGGCGCCCCGAGCGCTGGGCGGCCAGGCTGTTATTTCGTGAACACCTACAACCTGCATGCGCGGCCGAAATGGGAGATGGAAGCGCTCTCCCTGCACGAATCGGTTCCCGGACATCATTTGCAGATATCCCTAGCGCAGGAGCAGGAAGGCCAGCCGGAATTTCGAAAGCACAGCGGGTACTCGGCTTTTGTCGAAGGCTGGGGCCTTTATGCGGAGAGCCTCGGCGAAGACCTCGGCCTTTACAAAGATCCGTACTCGAAATTCGGGCAGCTCAGCTACGAGATGTGGCGCGCCGTGCGGCTCGTGGTGGATACCGGGATGCATTCGATGGGGTGGACGCGGCAGCAGGCGATCGATTTCTTCCGCGAGAATACGGGAAAAACCGACCAGGACATTATCGTCGAAGTGGATCGCTACATCGTGTGGCCGGGGCAGGCGCTGGCCTACAAGATCGGGCAGATGAAAATTCGCGAGTTGCGCGCCGAGGCTGAGAAGAAACTCGGCGCGAAATTCGATGTGCGCAAATTTCATGATGCCGTGCTCGAAAATGGAGCTGTTCCGTTGAGCGTGCTGGAAGCCCATGTGAGGCAGGGGCTGGATTCGCAAGCGGCGCATTGAAAGCTTGCTGCACTCGGCTCGCCAAAGGATGCCGCGACGCTGCTCATGGCGCCTCAGCGTGCGCAGCGTGGAACCTCGCTGCCCCTTTTTTTGCGGTACTTAGATGGAAAAATTGAGGATTGCTTACGCCGGCGCTGACATGGAGCTCAAAAATTCCATGTTGGCCTTGGACTTCGACAGTCGGCTGATTAACAGTTCCATGGCCTCGACGGTCGAAAGAGGGCTCAGAACCTTGCGGAGCACCCACACGCGGCTCAATTCTTCCGGCGGCAGCAGCAGTTCGTCCTTGCGCGTGCCCGAGCGCTGAATGTCGATGGCAGGGAAGACGCGCTTATCGGCGAGGCGGCGATCGAGGTAGATTTCCATGTTGCCGGTGCCTTTGAACTCTTCGAAGATGACGTCGTCCATGCGGCTGCCGGTGTCGATTAGCGCCGTGGCGATGATGGTGAGCGAGCCGCCCTCTTCGACGTTGCGCGCCGCGGCGAAGAATCGCCGTGGACGCTGCAAAGCGTTGGCATCGATACCGCCGGAGAGCACCTTGCCGGATGGCGGAGTGACCGCGTTGTAGGCGCGGGCCAAACGGGTGATGGAATCGAGCAGTACGACGACGTCGCGCTTGTGTTCCACCAGGCGCTTGGCCTTTTCCAAAACCATTTCCGCAACCTGGATGTGGCGCTGCGGCGCTTCGTCAAACGTCGAGCTGATGACTTCGCCCTTCACGGTGCGCTGCATGTCGGTGACTTCTTCCGGGCGTTCGTCGATCAGCAGCACGATCAGCGCGACTTCCGGATGATTGATGGCCACGGCGTTGGCCATGGCCTGCAGCATCATGGTCTTGCCAGTGCGCGGCGGCGCATTGACCAGCCCGCGCTGCCCTTTGCCGACGGGGCAGAGCAGGTCCAGCACGCGCCCGGTCATGTTTTCCTTGGTGGTTTCCATCTTGAGGCGGCCCTGGGGATAGAGCGGCGTCAAGTTATCGAAAAATATTTTGTTGCGCGCGACTTCCGGGTCTTCAAAATTGACTGCTTCAACTTTGATCAGCGCGAAATATCGTTCACCATCTTTCGGTGGGCGCACCTGGCCGGAGACGGTGTCGCCGGTGCGCAGGTCGAACTTGCGGATCTGCGATGGCGAAACGTAGATGTCGTCCGGGCCGGGGAGATAGTTGTATTCCGGGGCGCGCAGAAATCCGAATCCATCGGGGAGACATTCGAGGACGCCTTCGGAGAAGATCAACCCGTTCTTTTCGGTTTGCGCCCGCAGGATTTGAAAGATCAATTCCTGCTTGCGCATGCCGCTCGCGCCGGGAATGTTTAATTCCTTGGCGATCTTGGCGAGGTCGGTGATGTTCTTTTCCTTCAGCTCGGCAAGGCTAATACTCATCTGATTGCTTCCTTCAACGTTTGTTTCTTTTGGCATATGTCCTTAGCTATGATTGTGAAAATTGACCCTGAGAACCCGGATTGTTTTTGAGGTGGTGCACCGCACTGGCGGACAAGTGAAACCTGCCAGGATGGGGCAAACCAGACTTTCTGCAACCGGAGGCAGCGCCGGGCCGCGGCGACCTGAAAATTCCTCAAGCCTAAACTCCGACTACGTCGGGTTCAACTCGCGGGAAGGGCTGTACCCAAAACAACGCTGCTTAGTTGGTCAAACTCTTGTCTTTCTCGGCGCCAGCCACGAATGGTTCCGTTACCGGCGCAACTGCGGCATGCTCGAGCGGCACAATCGGCCGTTCCAGCGCAATCTGCAGCACTTCATCCATGGTCTCGACAAAATGTGTCGTGAGACTGGAGAGGATCTCCTGCGGGATTTCCGCCAGGTCCTTCTCATTGTCCTTCGGAAGCACTATCGTACGCAAGCCCATTCGGTGCGCGGCCAGGAGCTTCTCTTTAACACCACCGATCGGGAGGACCTTGCCGCGCAAGGTGATTTCGCCGGTCATGGTCACGTCGCAGCGCACGGGAATTTTCGTCAGCGCGCTGACGATGGACGTGCAGATGGTGATACCCGCCGAAGGACCGTCTTTCGGAATGGCGCCCTCGGGAACGTGCACGTGAATATCGAGGTTGCGATAGAAATCCTTAGTCAGGCCGAACGCCGCGGAGCGCGACCGGATGTAACTCATGGCCGCTTGCGCGGACTCCTGCATGACTTCGCCGAGTTTCCCTGTTGGCGTCAAGCGCCCTTTGCCTTCCATTATCGCGGCTTCGGTAACCAGAACAGAACCGCCGACTTCCGTCCAGGCGAGGCCGGTCGTCAGCCCGATTTCATTGTGCTTTTCGAGCCAGTATTCGCGGTACTTGAGCACGCCCAGGAAATCGTTGGCGTTAGCGGGAGTGATCTCCACTCCCGCGGTGGTGCTTTCGGTCACCACCTTGCGCGCCATCTTGCGCGCGATGTTCTGTATCTCGCGCTCCAGGCTGCGAACTCCCGCTTCGTGCGTGTAGTGCCGGATCATGTGCAATAAGCCTTCGTCCGTAAATTTTAGGTTCTTCTCGGTTAGGCCGGTCGCTTCTCTCGCGCGTTTCACCAGGAAACGCTTGGCAATCTCCAGCTTTTCCTGCTCCGTGTAGCCGGGCAGTCGCAGGATTTCCATGCGGTCCTGCAGCGGCTGCGGGATGGTGTGCAGGACGTTCGCCGTGCACACGAACATCACTTTCGAGAGGTCGTACTCCACGTCCAGGTAATGGTCCGTGAACGAGTGGTTCAGTTCCGGGTCGAGCACTTCCATCAGCGCTGCAGACGGATCGCCGCGGAAGTCCGTGGACATCTTATCGACTTCGTCCAGCACGAAAATCGGGTTCACCGTGCCGGCCTTCTTCATCATCTGGATGACTTGGCCGGGCAGCGCGCCGATATAGGTACGGCGATGTCCCCGGATTTCGGCTTCATCGCGCACTCCGCCTAGCGAAACCCGCACAAACTTGCGGCCCGTCGCATGCCCGATGGACATGGCCAGCGAAGTCTTGCCCACGCCCGGAGGACCCACGAAGCACAGGATGGAGCCCTTCGGATTCTTCACCAGTTGGCGAACCGCCAAAAACTCCAGGATCCGTTCCTTAACTTTGTCGAGGCCATAGTGCTCTTCGTTCAGGATTTTTTCCGCGGCTTTGATATCGCGGATTTCCTTCGACTTCTTTTTCCAGGGCACGGCGAGCAGCCAGTCCAGGTAATTGCGGCTGACCGTGGACTCCGCGGACATCGGCGGCATGAGCTCCAGCCGCTTCAGCTCCTGAATGGCCTTTTCGTGGACTTCCTTGGACATCCCGGCGGTGTCGATCTTCTTTTTCAGCTCGTCGATTTCACTTTTTTCGCCGCGGCCCAGTTCTTTCTGGATGGCCTTGAGCTTTTCGTTCAGGTAATACTCTTTTTGCGCGCGCTCCATTTGGCGCTTCACGCGCGTATTGATGTTGCGGTCGACGTTGAGCTTCTCGAGTTCGATTTCCAGAATGTCCGCGATGCGGTTCAACCGTTCGAGCGGATCAACGGTCTCCAGCAAATCCTGTTTTTCATCCACGGGGAGTTGCAGGTTGGCGGCAATCGTGTCGGATAGGCGCGCCGGATCATCCACTCGCGCCGCGGCGATCATCGTGTCGTAATTGAGGCTTTGCGAAAGTTTGATGAATTGTTCGTAAAGCCCGGTCACTTTTTCAACGATCTGCTTTACCTGCGGCGAATCTTCCACGCGCGCGCCCAGCAGTCGAACCGTAGCTCGGAAGAATCCTTCTTCCGTGGCGATCGACAACGCCCGGGCCCGCTCCACGCCTTCCACGAGAACTTTGATATTGCCGTCGGGGAGTTTGACGCTCTGAACAATGTTGGCGAGCGTACCGACGGCGTAAATCTCTTCCGGCTTGGGGTCATCCACCGAAGCGTCGTGCTGCGTGGAAAGGAAAATTTTCTTGTCGCCCGCCAGCGCTTCTTCCAGCGCGCGGACACTTGCCTCACGGCCGACGATAAACGGCGTCATCTGCTGCGGGAAGATGACCATGTCCCGCACCGGCATCATCGGCACGCGCTTCATTTCCTGTTTTTCGCGAGTAAACATTCAGTCCCCTGGGTTCCTGCTAACGCGGCCCGGGCGCGGCCGCGCAGTAAGTTCGGAGCCCGAGCGGCTTATCCGGCCTTCTCGAGCAAACTCCAATTGATTTCGCGCGTGCGGACCATGTCCGCCGTAACCACGAAGTCGCGCACCTTCCGCTGCATGGGCAGGTGGTACATCAGTTCCAGCATGAGGTCTTCGAGGATCATAC